>JAEEGL014868594.1_pt1 | contig 113895 bp, 100 predicted proteins | sample 9134231 | NCBI WGS metagenome assembly JAEEGL01 (sample SAMN16246548, study PRJNA631951) | gut metagenome | biome: gut microbiome; feature: rumen; material: fiber-attached | host: Bos | place: Iran: Karaj | collected 2018-10
CCACGCCGACAATGACATAAGGCAAGACCTTTTTTGCCGTTCCCGCAACCTGCTCCCATGCGTATTTCAGACGGTCGCGCTTTGTCAGCTCGTTTTGCGGAGTGTCAATACTCTTGCCGTTCCGGATAAAGTCCTCGACCTGATCTTCCAGATGCAGCTTTTCAATCAGTGTACCGCCGGCAACCGCAATCACAAGTCCGACAATCACATAGATCACAGCGACCTTCCAGCCGAATATGCTCATCAGCAGAACGAGTGAACCCAAGTCCACCATCGGCGATGAGATCAAAAACGAGAACGTCACGCCAAGCGGAAGTCCTGCGCTTGTAAAGCCCATAAACAGCGGTATTGAAGAACAGGAGCAGAATGGCGTAACAGTTCCGAGCAAAGCGGCGATACAGTTCGCGCCGATCCCGTGAAATCGTCCGAGAATCTTTTTTGTCCGTTCGGGCGGGAAATAGCTCTGGATAAACGTGATCACAAAAATCAGAAAGCCGAGCAGCAGCATTATTTTGATCGTGTCATAGATGAAAAATTGCAGACTGCCGCCGAGCTTGCTTTCGGTATCAAGACCGCAGGCATTCAACAGGGAACCGATCAGCCTGTTCAGCCATTTCATGCCGAATACCTCGTCCTGAATAAATTCCCACACGCTTAGTTCTCCTCTCCGAGCATTTCTGTCAGTATCTCTGACGCCGTCCTGACCATTTCAGGACACAACGTACCGAACAGGCCGTTTGCCCTTGCATAGGTTCTGCCTTCCTCTGTCCGGAGATCGCAGCCGAGGATATCGCGGCAAATGTATGAACCCTTGCGCTTTGCAAATTCATCAAGGAATCGCACTGCCATTGCGCCGCCTTTTGTGCGGCTCTCGGTATCAAGAATGTCAAACTGACCGTATTTCATACCCAGAACCATCAGCGCACCGGTGCACGCGCCGCAGACTTCACCTTTGTTCATGCCGCCGCCGAAGCAGGCGCCGATCTGAAGGGCCTGCTTTTCGGTTATGCCGAACTGTTCCGCAAATGCGGCAAATACCGCCTGTGAGCACATATACCCTTTCTCAAAATACTGTACCGCTTTCATAACATGATCCATTTTCTTTTCCTCCGATAGTTATATTTAGATGTGTCTATTTGTTTGCGATAGTTTAAGCCGTATCGGAATACGGCTTATTTATTACAGCATTGACAACCGGTTTCGGTCACTGCCGTGATCTCTTTCAGGCAGTCCATAGCAACTTTTGCGCCCTCTGCTGAAATCGAGTAGTGCATCCACTTTCCCTCTTTTCTGCCGAGCACCAGTCCGCTGTCGCAGAGAATCTTCATGTGGTGGGAGAGTGTCGGCTGACTCAGGTGAAGCTCCTCAAGAAGGTGACAGGCACATAACTCGCCGTTTTGCAGAATTCTGATTATCTGCACTCTGTTTTCATCGCACAGGGCTTTGAATATCACTGTGATCTGCTTGTTTGAAAGCGCCATGTCCTCACCTCACATTGAAGATTTTCTATATTATAGCACATATATTGAGAAATGTCAATATGTTTTCTGAAATTTGTGAAGGAACGGTACATCCGCAAATGAATCAACCGAAAACCGCCGCCTGTTTTGACGCAGACGGCGGTGTGTTTCAGGTGTCCAATCAGACAGATTTTATCATCTTATGACTTCTCCGCTGTGCAGCGCGATCAACTGATCCCCCATGATCTCCTTCATCATCTCAAATGCAGGAATTCCGGTACAGTGTCCGCTATAAAAGACAGTATCAAACTGTGATAGTTCCTGCGCTGTCTGAATAATGACCGCCTGTTCTTCTTCGGTATGCTCTCCGTCCTTCTTCATCATGTGAAATCCGGTGATCACATAATCGGGCGCGTTCCCGAAAATCTCCTTGTACCGGTCAAGGATATTGAGAATGCCGTTATGTGCACAGCCGGACAGCAGCCAGCGTTTCCCGTTCTGTTGAATTACAAGACATTGCTCATGTGCGAAATCATCAGGGATCTGCTCGCCGTTCATCATTCGGGAGAGCCTGCGGTTGCCTTGCGGATAGCAACGTCTGCCTGTGATGCCGCTGAACAGGAACAGTTCATCGTCAAGCTGCAAATCGCCGTCAATCAGCCGCACATTCGGCAGGTCAAGGATTGCCTGATCTATGCCGATATAGCGCTCACCGTTGTAGTGCGGCTCGGCGGCTTTCCTCTGCATGATGATCTGTGCGGTGCGGTTGATCTGCGAAAACGGCAGAATCCCGCCGGAATGGTCATAGTGTCCGTGACTGAGTATCACCGTATTAACTGCGGCCAGATCAATGCCGAGCACTTCCGCGTTTTTCACAATCGCATCGGTCTGTCCTGTATCTAGCAGGAGCCTGTGCTGTTTGGTTTCAATATACAGCGAAAGACCATGCTCTGCGATACATTTTTCATGCCCGCAGGAGTTTTCTACAAGCGTGATGATCTTCATCGGCGCTTACCTCGTCGGCGGATTTTCTTCAAGATATCTGTCCAGAATCTCGGCGGCTGTTCTGACGAACTTCGCGCAAGGTCTGACTTTGTAGTATTGCTCGGTGCGTTTTTCGGGTGTCGGTGTGCTTGTGACCGCCAGTCCTTTCAAAAGGTCACGGCAGATGATCGTTTCATGTGCCTTGCGGAATTCCTCTGCAAGAAACTGAATGCGCTGATAATGCGCAGCTTTCAGCTTGTCGTCAGATTCGGTGCCCTGCCCGTAGAGGATTCCCGCAACCATAAACATGCCGGAGCAGGTGCCGCAGACCTCGCGCATCCGTCCCATTCCGCCGCCGAATGAGGATGAAAGCCGTTTGGCAAGTTCTTCATCCATGCCTGTCACATCTGCAAATGCCGTAAATATTGCTTGTGCGCAGTTCAGTCCTTCCGAAAAGAGCCTGACTGCTTTTTCAGAATGATCGTATTTCATCAGTGTTCCCCGCATTTATGAGTGCCGCAGGCGTGACCTTCGCCGTGACCGTGATGATGATCGCAGGTCGGGTTTTCGTTCTGCACCAGTGTCTGCGCAAGATAAGCTGCAACCGCTTCATCTGCGCTGCCGGCATTTCCGCCGTAAAGCGCAATGTCTGCTTCCTGCATTGCCATTTGCGCACCGCCGCCGATCCCGCCGCAGATCAGCACATCCGCCTCTGCGTTTTTCAGAAATCCGGCAAGCGCGCCGTGTCCTGCGCCGTTCGTGCCGACAACCTGTTCCTTTATGATTTTGCCGTCAGCAACATCGTACAGCTTGAACTGCTCGGTTCTGCCGAAATGCTGAAAGATCTGACCGTTTTCATAGGTAACTGCGATTCTCATGATCGTGCTTCCTTTCCTTGTGATCTCCTCTGAGACCGTGTTATCCAGAGTATAGTTTCCGCCGGAAATGATGATGCGTCTGCCCTCAACCAGAGCCTGTGCAAGCTTTTTTCTTGCGGTGTCATAGATCGCCGTGACCGTTGTTCTTGCCACGTTCATCTCCTGTGCGCATTGTTCCTGCGTCTTTGAATGATAATCGATCAGGCGTATTGTTTCAAACTCGTCAAGCGACAATGTGACCGTATCATTTGCCGCATCCAGATCGGGCGCAAAGCTCCAGTAATCGGGATAACAGCAGATACGGCGTGCTTTCTGCGGCCTTGGCATAGCAGCATCTCCTTTCTGACCTATGTCAATTATAACATATATATCGACTTATGTCAAGTATATTCTTGGCGTTTTCGGATATTGACGGAAATTGCATCATTTGGTATAATTTCTCTAAAGAGGTGATACTGTGCATAAAAATCTTGAACTGTTCCTGACCTTCATGAAGATCGGGGCATTTACCTTCGGCGGCGGATACGCGATGATTCCGCTGATTCAGAAGGAAGTATGCGAAAACAAAAAATGGCTGAATGAAAAGGAGATTTCCGATATCGTTGCAATTTCCGAGTCAACGCCCGGACCGATTGCAATCAACGCGGCGACATTTGTCGGCTATCAGACAGCAGGTTTTTCCGGTGCATGTATGGCAACACTCGGCGTTGTTTTGCCCTCGTTCCTTATTATTTCGCTGATTTCTCTGGTGTTGACACAGTTTCAGAGCGTCAAAGCAGTTCGGTACGCTTTTATGGGTATCAGAGCAGCCGTACTTGCACTGATTCTGAAAGCCATGTGGATGATGTTCAAATCAACAAAGAAAAAAGTCATATCTTACATCATTATGGGAATCTCCCTTGTTCTGACAGCTTTTCTGAAAATAGATGCAGTCTTTGTCATCATCGGCTGCGGCTTGTTCGGTCTGCTGTGGTCGATGCTGCACAGGAAGGAGCAAAACAATGGTACTGATTGAGTTGTTTCTTGCCTTCCTGAAAATCGGGGCGTTTACATTCGGCGGCGGATACGCGATGATTGCTATGATACAGGCGGAAGCGGAGCGTCACGGCTGGCTGACACCGGAAGAACTTGTCGATTTTGTAGCGCTGAGTGAGAGCACGCCTGGGCCGCTTGCCGTTAATATGGCTACATTTGTCGGAATGAGAACCGGCGGTATTCCCGGTGCGATCATCGCAACACTCGGCATCGTTCTGCCGTCTTTTATCATTATACTCATCATCGCAAAGTGTTTTGAGAAGTACAGGAAAAGCAAGGCGGTCGGCGGTATCATGTCAGGCTTGAAGCCTGCGGTGGTCGGTCTGATTGCGGCGGCATTCCTGTCGGTTGCGAGGACTGTGTTCTTTTCGTCAGGTATCAGCGCAGCAGTTTTTTCCACTGCGGGATTCTGGGTATTCCTCGCTTTATTCGCCGTGACCGCTGTGCTTGCATTCAAAAAGGTCCACCCGATCAGGATTATTCTGCTGTCAGCGGTGATCGGCATCGGGGCAGGATACGGACTGGGGCTGTAATCAGGGTGTGATCTAACATAGATATCGAATGAAGCAGAGCAGCTTTGGAACGCACGACAGAAAGTGAACAGAACAAATGAAGGAACCGTGTGAATTGGAATAAACACCGCTTGATGAATACAGCCGCGATTTGCTCGGATAATTGCACTGTTGGGTATAATATTTGTTGAATATATATATTCACATCGACAGTCTTATATCAAATAATTGCGGTTGCCTTGTCTAACTGCCCAAAAAATGTTATAATAACAAATAGATATCCCATACTTTTTTAGATTCACAATGAGAGAAAGGAACGCTTCCGGATCAGGCGAACAGAAACACAGACGGACTGATGCGCATGACACTGTGATTGATGCATTGTAAAATGCATAAATCGAAATAATTTTGAGAGGGGCAAACTTTATGAAAATTCAAAAAGCGTTCAGTGCAGTCTGCGCATTTGTGATGTCAGCTGTACTCCTTCCGCGGGTCTTGCTTGTACCTGAACTATCGCAGGTATCAGCGGCAGAGAGCGGACCGGTCAGTTATTACGGTCAGCTTCAGACCAGCGGAAACAGGATCATCGGTTCCTCTTACACGGAACCGGTGCAGGTCAAGGGAATGAGCTTTTTCTGGAGTAACTGGCAGGGGCAGTACTGGAACAGCGGCACCGTTGACCGTATGGTTGAGGAATTCAAGTGTGAGATCCTGCGCTGCTCGCTCGGTGTTGACGATCAGGGCTCGATCTACAACGGCGGAGATGTCGGCGCGCTGCGCTCCGTCATGGATGCGGCGATCGCAAAGGATATCTACGTGATCGTGGACTGGCATTCGCACGGCGCACACAATAACACGAATGCGGCAAAAAGTTTTTTCTCCGAGATTGCGCGTGATTACGGAAAATATGACAATGTGATCTTTGAGCTTTACAATGAACCGACAATGGTTTCCTGGTCCACCGTGAAAGGCTATGCCGAGCAGGTGATTCCGGAGATCCGCAAGTACTCGGACAATCTGATCCTCGTCGGCACACCGACATGGTCGCAGGATGTCGATGCAGCCGCAAATGATCCGATCAATGACAGCAATGTTGCATACGTTCTGCATTTTTATGCCGGCACGCACGGCGGCGATCTGCGCGGAAAGGGCGATGCGGCGCTCAACAAAAATGCAGCAGTCTTTGTATCCGAATGGGGCACGGTCAATGCAGACGGTGACGGTTCCGTCAATGTCGGATCGACAGAACAGTGGCTATCATGGATGGATTCCAACAAACTCTCCTGGTGCAACTGGGCGATCAGCAGCAAGGCAGAGGGTTCCAGTATTTTCGGCGGGGACGGCAGTTCGCTGACAGAAGCCGGCAACTACCTCAAAAAGATCCTGAATGCACATGCGGAGAATGCAGTATGGCGTACGGTTCCGAAGAGCGGCACCGATCCCGAACCGCAGACAACAGAGCCGGATCCGCAGAATACCGAGCCCGAACCGCAGACAACAACGGGCACGCCGCAAACGCAGAGTGTTGGGCGGCTCTCTCTGTCCGGTTCCGGCAATACGGTACTGGAAGCTGAAAACTATGCTTCCATGAGCGGCGTGGAGCTGGAGGACTGCGCACAGGGCGGAAAGAATGTCGGATATATTGAAGCTGGCGATTGGATGAGCTATGCGATCTCTGTGCCGCAGGCAATGAAATATGAGTTGACGCTGGATGCTGCATCTGAAAACGGCGGGGGACAGATCGTATTCTCCTGCGGCGGCAATACGCTCGGTACGCTCGATATTCCGGCGACCGGCGGCTGGCAGAACTGGCAGCAGTTCAAGGTGACGCTGGAACTCCCTGCCGGCGAATCCGATCTGAAGCTGAACGCACAGCAGGGCGGATTCAATATTGACAAGATTACATTCACGGCAGTCGGCGGACAGGCATCCGGCGGAGATATCAACCGGGACGGCAGAGTGTCTTATGATGACACCATCCCGCTGAAGTTGTATCTGCACTGTATGCAGCAGCTCGATCAGGAGCAGGCTAAGCAGGCTGATCTCGATGGCAATCAGGTGATCAATGCCGTTGACCTGACGCTGCTGAAGCGGATGCTTCTCAGACAATAACCGAATCATCACAGAAAGAGGGCGCCCTATGCAGCAGGGCGCCCTCTTGATTATGATTTTTGCAGCACCGCAATCGCGCAGGGCATTCGGCCCTCCACCACGCTGAATTCTGCGTCCGGGTATCCGGCATCTGCAAAGAACTGCCTGTATGATGCAAGATCAAACTGCCGCTTAAAGCTCGCGTCCATTTTCTCCAGCAGCTTCACAATTTTTCTTTGCTCAGTTCCTTCATTGTTGATATAGGTCGGGATGATGACCTTTCCGCCCGGCTTGCAGACGCGCAGAAGCTCCCTGAGTGCCGCCTCCGGATCATCCAGCAGATGAATGACATTGCCTGCAACGACCTTGTCAAAGCGGTTATCTCTGCATTTCAGGTGCGTCAGATCGGCGCGGCGCACCCTGACATTTCCGTATTTGCTGCATTTTTTGTAAGTCTGCCGCAGCATCCCCTCTGCCATATCCGTTGCAATCAGCAACCGGCATTTTTTTGCGACAGGTTCGCTGATCGCGCCTGTTCCGCAGGCGCATTCCAGAACGGTATCCTGCTCTGAAATGTATGAAGCTACACGCTTTCCGGTGTTCATATAAACGCGGCGGTTATAGACTGTTTCAAAGAAATCATACAGCGGGGAAACCCTGTCCCAGAACATGATCATTCTCCTTTCCGTTACTCACGGTTCTTCAAAATTTCTGCGGGCGAAATGCGGTTGATTTTCCCGATCAGCAGACGGTTGATGACGAAATAGACAAGAATGACCGCCGCGAACAGGATCGCAAACAGATACCACGGAAATGTGAGCTTCATCGAGCAGGCGACATTGCAGATAAAGCTCGGATAGATCGCATCCATGACAGCTTTTGCGAGCGGCACTGCAAGCAATGCACCGACCGCAACGACCAGCAGATTGCCGTTCAGATACAGCGCCCGGATCTCCCGCGGACGGTAGCCGAATATCTTGATCAGTGAGATGCCCGATGCGGCGCGGTCGATCATCACGCCCATCATCAGATACATCACCACGCAGAAAATCACCGAACCTGCTGTAATCAGCGTTGTAACCAGCGGGAGCATCAGCTTGACATACACACTGGAACCGCGTGCAATGTCCTCTTTTGTTGTCACCGAATACAGCCTGCCGTCGTCGATACCGAGCGCCTTGTCGGAGTAGACCGCATTGTAATAATCATCCTCCTGCCCGAACAGCTCTCGCATACTGTCAATGTCCATGAAAACCGTAAAGCCGACTGAGTAATTGCTGATGCCGGTCACGGTAAAGCTGTAATCCGTATCTGCGGCATAATCGGTAAAAATCACACGGTCACCGATCTCATATCCGAACCGTTCCGCCAGCGAAGAATTGATGACTGCTTTATTCCTGCCTTTTTCCGGCTTTGCATCGAAATACTTGTTGCTGCTGCCGATGCCGATGACCGCCACGTCCAGTGTACAGCCCGTGCAGTCTGTGCTGAGCGTTTCAAGATAGGCAGCCTCCCCGTCCTTCGGCGGCGTTTTCTCCGGATATTTATAAAGATACTGGTATTCGTATTTCGTATCGCTGACCGTATCCCGCTGTACCGCTTCGCACATGACATAGCAGTCCAGTCCCATGATGACGACCATGACCGACACGAACATGCCAAGCATCATCGCAATGGCAGAGCGCGATTCGCGCACCAGCTGCCGGATTGCGAACAGCAGCGGAAAACGCTGTGTTTTCAGCGAAAACTGTCGGTAGCTGCCGGCCGACTGCTCGTTTTTCATCAAAGAGAGCGCTGTGCGGGAGAGCTTCTTGTTGATGACAGCCGCGTTGACAATCGCCGAAATCAGCGGCGGCAGAATCAGCGCGTAAATGATAAGATACGGCGGATAAATGACATCGAAAACCGGCAGCGAGAAATACGCATACGAATCCTGCGCCTGCGATTCCACACCGAAGGAAAATCCGAGTGCCGCGCCGGTCAGTGCAGCGAAAAATGCCACAAGCGTCGGCATGGTGATGTAATGCCGCATGAGGTCTTTCTTCTTTACGCCGAGCGCATAGAGCGCGCCGATCACACTCTGCTCCTGTTCGATCTGATGCACGACAAATACCGAAATCACATACGCAAACAGCGCGAGAATGATGATGCCCGCGACCAGTCCGGCGTTTTTGTCCATGATGACATCGCCTGCCGCAGCGGCAATGCGGATATTGTCCTCCGCTTTCACGAATGATGTCAGATTTTCAATGTCGATCTCAAAGACCTCGTCCAGCAGTTCGCCTGTGTTATCCTGCAATTCCGTCACACCGTCCGCAAGCGCTGTAGAACCGTCTGCCGCATCCGCCGTTCCGTCCGTATAATCATAGATGCCCTGCCGGAATTCCGCCAGCGCATCCAGACTGCTTTTCAGCTCTGCAAGCTCTGCGGAATGTGTTGCAGCAATGACCGTTTCCAGTGTATCTGCGTAGTTTTCCTCCGTCAGCGCTATATGCTGCTTTGCAAGTGTCTGATTCGCCTGTGCAAGATACTGCGCAAACAGCGCATCCGCAGCATCACGCAGATCTTTGCTGTGTCCGGTCAGTTCATCGAGTCCGTCCGCGAGTTCATCCGCACCGTCTTTCAGATCCCGGATGCCGTCTTCGATCTCATAGCGCTCCTGCAAAATGTCGTCAACCGTTTCGCGGAAATACTTGTCTTCGATCTGCTCCGGTTCAATTTTGATTGCCTTGATTTTCTCTCTCAGCGCTTCATCCGCGGTATTGCCGAGGCGGTATGCGTAGGTGAATTCCTCTGCATTCTGCGTGCCGCTTTCCCTGATCGCATCATACTGCTCCGCAGTTACGAACAGCAGCCCGAAGATGCTCCGCTCAACGGCCGTATCGCTGAATTTTGCAATGCACATATCATAATCCGGCACGGAACCGATGCCCGTGATTCTGAAATCCGTTCCGCCCGCTCTGACGGTATCACCGATGTGAACGGCATGCGCGTCGGCATAGCCCTTTTCGATGACGGCTTCTCCGGTTTTCTCTGCGAGGGTTCCCTCGTCAAGCTGAATCAGGTCAATGCTGTTCCGGTTCTGAAACAGCCGCAATGTCGCATTTTCATCTGTTTTCAGGTCGAAGGAAAAAATGGGTTCAATGATTGTGCCGTCCGCGGTCAGTCCGGACAAATCCGCATCGCTGAGCGGCAGAAACACCGAAAACTGTCCGTCCTCGACCAGGTTTTTCGCTTTCTGGTGCTCCGTTCCCTGAATGATCATTTCCGACGAACCGACGATTGAAACAACCAGATAAATACCCATTACAAACAGCAGAAACAGCGCCAGATACCGCCCGAAATTCGTCCGCAGATCGCGCAGCAGCCGCTTTCTGAGTACCTTGTTCATTATAAGTCCTCCAGTTCGGCCGCGGGCGTTCTGGTTTCATTCATGTATTCCTTCTTCACCAGTCCGTCCTTGATGATGATGACCTTGTGCACCATATTTTTGATCGAATTGTTGTGTGTGACAATCAGCATGGTCGTGCCGTATTTGACGTTGATTTCTTCAAGCAAAATCAGAATATCGCGGCTTGTTTTGGAATCGAGCGCACCGGTCGGCTCGTCGCAGAGCAGCAGCTTCGGATTCTTGATGAGCGCCCGCGCAATCGCGCATCTCTGCTGCTGACCGCCCGAAAGCTGCGCCGGAAACTTGTTCTGATGCTCTGTCAGTCCGAGCGTTTCCAACAGTTCGTCCATATCCAGCGGATGCTCCGCAATGTGCTGACAAATCTGGATATTCTCGCGCACGGTCAGATTCGGCACGAGGTTGTAAAACTGAAAAATGAAGCCGAGATTGTCGCGGCGGTAATCCGAGAGCGCCGCAGGCTTCAGCCCGAAAATCTCCTTTCCGTCCACCGTGATCGAACCGGAATCCATGGTATCCAGCCCGCCGATGCAGTTGAGCAGGGTAGACTTGCCGGAACCGCTCGTTCCCTGAATCACACACATCTGCCCGCGTTCCAGTCCTGTGCTGATGCCCTTGAGCACCTGCACATAGCTGGTGTCCTTGCCGTAGCTTTTTTTGACGTCCTTCACCTGTAAATACATATTCGTCCTCCTTGTTAGCTTTGTCTAACTTGCGGATATAAGGGAATGCGTTTTCCCTTATCCGTCGTCCTCTAACATATGCGCCATCCAGCCCTCAATCAGCATGTCCATGACCGGTTTGATCTCTTTCAGCGCGCGCTCCCTGTTCTCCTCATGCGTCACCAGGTGCACAAAGGCATTGATGGAAACATGAGAAAACCAGTGCAGAAAATACTGATTGATGCGCTTGCCCGGACAGAGCGCGGCATATTTCTGTGCGAGCGCGAGATTATGCTGCTCAATCATTTCCACAAAGCGGTCAATGATGTTCTCATAGCTTGAACCTGCGGACTTTTCCAGCAGAATCAGCATGGCATCGCGGTCGGCGTACAGCAGCGAAATCAGCATGTCTGCAAAGTCGTCATGGTCGCCCGTTTCATGCTGAAATGCGGCGGGGTCAGCGTGCAGATCCGAAGAAAAATGCTGCGCAATCGCCTGCATGATTCTTTGCAGCGGCGCCCCGACGACCGCGCCGAACAGCCCGTTTTTATCATTGCAGAAGAAATAGACCGCGCCGGTTGTCATGCCTGCCGCAGCGCTGATTGACCGCAGGGACGCTTTAGCAAATCCTTTCTCCAGAAACTCTTTTTTCGCGCATTCGATCAGGCGTTCCCGTGCTTCATTTTCCTGTTCCATGGTGTCACCTCCGTTCATAACAGTGTTACCTAACGCTGTTATCATACATCGGATGAGGAAAAATGTCAATGCTCTGATGATAAATTCGTCATTATTACCAAATTCGGCGCATGATGTTTGATGTGCTTCAAAATAAACGGCCGTATTTCGCACAGAAATCGCAGCAAAGAGTCGTTCAGCACCGGACGGCTTTTTTTCACAGATGGCTTGCAATTTGAGTTAGCTTATGCTATAATATGGTTGTGGTGTGCTAACTGAACGATAAATAGCAGGACGTTCTGCCGTGAAACTGAAATCAGGCGATGTCCGCACGAATGCGCTGATTCCGCTTGCGGTCAAGGCAAATGAAACACAGCTTCAATGCGGAAATGAAAAATACAGTATCCGTGCGAAGCTCTTTGCATTGCTGCTGCCGGACATGAATGACCGATGGGCGACTTTCAGGCGGTAACCGGTTTCGGGAATGGAAGCTCGGGCATTCTTTCCCGGAGAACAGACTGGAAAGGGGAGATATCTATGTATCAGACAACAGTAAAAATCGACGGCATGATGTGCGGGATGTGCGAATCCCATGTCAATGATGCAATCCGTGCAAAGCTGCCCGTCAAAAAGGTCAGCTCCTCGCACAAAAAAGGGGAAACGGTCATCATCAGCGAGAATGCGCTGACAAAAGAAACGATAACGGCTGCCTTAAGCGGCTCAGGGTATACCGTAATGAATGTCACTTGCGAACCCTATCAGAAAAAAGGGCTTTTCAGCCGTAAATAAGTCAGAGGAGCGTTCTTGAAATCGCAGATGAAAGGAGTTTGTTTATGACAAGCAAAGAATATAAAGACCTGTCTGTCAGAGAATTTACAAAAGCGGCTGAGATATATGAATCCGACCGTGCCGGTATCTACAAGATCTGCAAAAAGGATTATCCCGACGTACTGGCGGAACTGGAAAAAGAACCGTTCACAGATCTGCTGGACTGCGGCTGCGGAACTGCGCCGATGCTGACGCTGCTGCATGAAAAATATCCGGACAAGCATTATACAGGCATTGACCTGACTCCCAAAATGATCGAAATTGCAAAAGCAAAAAAGATGAAAAATGTTGAACTGATTGTCGGCGACTGTGAAAATCTGCCGTTTGCTGAAAACGCCTTTGACGTTGTGATTTGCTGTCAGAGCTTTCATCATTATCCAAATGTGCAGGAATTCTTTAACAGTGTATACCGTGTTCTCAGACCGGGCGGCAGACTGATTCTGCAGGATATGACAATGAAATCACCTGTGAAACGCTGGATCTGCAATCATATTGAAATGCCGCTGGCACATCTGGCCGGAAAGGGCGATGTTCGCATTTACGGCAGAGAGGACGTACAGCAGCTTTGCTGCAAAGCAGGACTGCACATGGAGCTTTTTGAGGTCAGACCGGGCTTTCGGCTGCACTGTGTTGCCAGAAAACTAAAATAATCTGCGCAAACCCCTTGACAAAAGGACAAACAAGTGATATAATAGAGCCACAGTTAGCGAATGCTAATCGCCTTTTGACAGGGGATTCAGCATTCGCAAAACTCAAATCCGAGAGTTAGCGGCTGCTAATAGCTAGAAAAGAGGTCAGTATGAGCGTTGTAATCGTAGGCGGCAATGACCGCATGGCAACCAGATATCAGGATATCTGTAAGCAGTACAAATGGAAATCCAAAGTTTTTACGCAGCTTCCGGCCGACTTTGAAAACAAGATCGGCGAGCCTGATCTGCTGGTCGTGTTCACAAGCACCTGTTCGCATAAAATGCTTGCCGGTGTGAAAAACCGTTCGGAGAAGCGCGGCATTCCGGTGAAGCATGTTCACAGTGCCAGCGTCAGCGCCCTGAAAAAGCTGCTGGAATGTTACGAGGTGAAGCCGGATGTCGGAACTTGAACGGCAGAGCCTTGAGCATACACTTGCAGTGCATTCCGCGCCGACGCTGCTCGGCATCAAATGTGCGAATCTAATCTCCGTTGCAATAGAAGCAAACGACATGTGCGATTACCGGCACGAGTTTGAAAGCCGGAGCGGACTGCAAATGCGTGTATTATGTAAATGTCATGATCGACGGCTGCTCTATGTTTATCATGAGATGCTGCTCAGAATGCAGCTCAGTCAGCCGGAGATCCGGCGCTTTCTTGCACAGTACGGCTACCGGAACGATATGACAGTTCCGGAAATGCTCTCATATCTTGCGCAGCGGATGCAGTGCGGTCATTTTCCGCATGAGATCGGGGTTTTTCTCGGCTATCCGCTTGCGGATGTGCAGGGATTTATTCTTAATCACGGCAAAAACTGCCTGCTGTGCGGCTGCTGGAAGGTGTACAGCGATCCGGAATCTGCGCGGCGGACATTTGCAAACTATGATCGGTGCAGAGAGATTCTGTGCGATAAATTACAGCAGGGCTGCGAGTTTTTCCGCGCTCTGGAACTTTCTAAGGAGGAACTATGATGAAAACAGCGGTGATTTATTGGAGCGGCACGGGCAATACCGAAGCAATGGCCAATGCGGTAGCAGAGGGCGCAGGCGTTGCGGCGACGGCCGTATCGGATTTTTCCGGCAATGTTGAGGAATTTGACGCACTGGCATTCGGCTGCCCGGCGATGGGTGCAGAGGTGCTGGAGGAGGACGAATTTGAGCCGTTCTTCACCGGGATCGAGAGCAAGCTCAGCGGCAAAAAGGTGTTTCTGTTCGGTTCCTACGGCTGGGGCGATGGCGAATGGATGCGGAACTGGCAGGAGCGTGTCACGGCAGCGGGCGCAGCGCTGGTCGGGGATGGGGGCTATACTGTCAACGAAGCACCGTCTGACGATGACCTTGCAAAGCTGAAAGCAATCGGCGCAAAGCTGGCATAAGAAACAAGCGGCTGTATCAAAATGCAGCCGCTTGGGTATCAGAATACGGGCATGATTCCACTGTACAGAATCATGCCCGTTGTTTATTCCGCCTGTTCAGGGAACGGATATCGCACACGCGCGGTATCCGTTCCGTCCGGCCGGTTACGCCGTTATCCGCTGATTTTCCAGGATGCCGCCTGTCTGCGGCTTTCCACAAAGCTGCGGTAGATACCGTCCGTATGCATCAGCTCGCTGTGCGTGCCCTGCTGCACGATTTGTCCGCCGTCGATGACAACGATCTGATCGGCGTGCTCGACGGTTTTCAGCCTGTGTGCGATCATGATAATCGTCTTTTCCTTTGTCAGCGCCTCGATTGCCTTTGTCAGCTCCGCTTCGTTTTCGGGATCGACATTTGCAGTTGCTTCATCAAGAATAATGACCGGCGCATCCTTCATGATTGCTCTTGCAATGGAAATACGCTGCTTCTCTCCGCCGGAAAGACTTGCACCGCCTTCGCCGATTACCGTATCATATCCGTCCGGCAGATTCATGATAAAATCGTGGCAGCAGGCTTTTTTCGCCGCATTTATGACCTTTTCCATCGGTGCATCCGGTTCGCCGAAGCGGATATTGTTCGCAACGGTATCCTCAAACAGATATACCTTTTGAAATACAAAGCTGAAATTCTGCATCAGGCTGTCGAAACTGTAATCCTTCACGTTTCGCCCGCCGAGTGTGACCGCGCCGCTTTTCACATCCCAGAACCGCGCCATCAGGCTGGTCAGCGTGGTCTTTCCGCCGCCGGACGGCCCGACGATTGCCGTCGTGGTTTTCTCCGGGATTTTCAGATCAATGCCGTTGATGATTGTTTTATTCTCATACGCAAAGGTGACATGCTTCATTTCGATATCATGATTCTTCGGCGTGATATTCTCGCCCTCGATATCCATTTCCGGAATGGAGAGAATTTCATTTGCCTGATCGACGCAGATGCTGACGCTGCGGATCAGCGCAGAAAAGCCTGCCATGACGTCCAGACTTTCATAGATCATAAACGCGCTGATTGTCATCATAATGCAGTACAGCAGCTGCATACTGCCCTGCACATAGAAATAAACCGATGCTGCGCACATCAGAACGCCGGTCAGTTTTGTGACGATTTCCTGCAAGGTGATGTACGGAATCACATCGAATTCAAGGTGCGTATCGCCGTACTGCTTTGCGGAGATTGCCTGTTCGAGCTTTTTTGCGCGGCTTTTTGTGAGATTGTAGTTCTTGACTTCCGCGATGCCCTGAATAAACTCTATGACAGCCGCGACAAGCGCCCGGTTCGCTTTCTGCTGAAGCGGCGCGCCTTTGCGCGTCTTGTACTGCATGGCGGTATTGACGGCGGTATAGACACCGATGCCTGCAAGCAGAATCAGACCGATGCGCCGGTCAAAGGCAAATACAAATCCCGTAATGACAAGCGTTGTGATGATGCCCTGCGTGGTCACCATGACGACTCTGGTTGCAATGTCCGCAAGCGCTTCCATTGTGTTCGTGGTTACGCTGGTGATATGTCCGAGGCTGTTGTCATTGAAATAGCCCATCGGCAGATAGCGCATATGCTCTGCAATTTCAATGCGCTTGTTGCAGCAGGAATGATAGCCCGCTTCGCACTGGAGCATGGTTGTTTTCAGGCTGATGCAGAACTGTCCGAGAATGGAAACGCCAAGGATCGCAAGCGCTGCAATGATATATTCGCGTTTCATTTCGCCTTCAATGATGCCTTTGGTGATGACTGCAATCGCCGTGATGCGGAGCGCCGCGAAAATCGCCTTGATGACACCAAGACCGATTGCCTGATACAGTTTTCTGCGGTCAGTTTGATTGCAGAATCTGAAAAAACGTTTCAGTGCCGAAAACATTACGCACCCTCCTTTACTGCCATGTGTGCATTCCACATCTGCGCATACAGCGGCGATTTTGCAAGCAGCTCCTCCTGTGTGCCGGCTGCTTCCACTTGTCCGTGATTGATGAGAATAATCTGGTCTGCCGTTGCAATCGTGGACAGTCTGTGCGCGATGACAAGCAGCGTTTTTCCCTGCACCAGCTTTGCGACTGAGGACTGCACAAGCGCTTCGTTTTCCGGATCGGTATAGGCGGTTGCTTCGTCCAGAATGATGACCGGTGCATTTTTCAGCATGGCTCTTGCAATGGAGATGCGCTGCCGTTCGCCGCCGGAGAGATGTCCGCCCGCACCGCCGACCACCGTATCATAACCGTGTTCAAGCTGCATGATAAACGCATGGCAGCCGCACTGCATTGCCGCATTGATGACATCTTCATCGGTCGCATCCGGATTTCCCATGCGGATATTCTCCATGATCGTTTCGTCAAACAGGTAGTTGTCCTGCGAAACATAGGCGATGTTCCGGTGATACCATTCCAGCGGGATATTTTTGATATTCACGCCGCCGAAGCTGACGCTGCCGCTGTCCACGTCCCAGAAGGACGCAATCAGCTTTGCAATCGTGGATTTGCCCGAACCGGAGGGGCCGACCAGCGCATTGACCGTTCCCTGTTTGATCACAAGGTCGATGCCGTGCAGAATCTCCGTGTCCTTGTAGCCGAAATACACTTTTTTCAGCGCGATTTCTGTTCCGTGCGGCTGTTCGGAAAGCGTTTCGGGACGAATCAGCTCTTTGCGTTCCAGAATCTCCGTTGCCTCTCCGATGATTGTTCCCATTTTCGATACATCATCCATATAGGATGCAACGGTCGTGATCGGCGCAACCAGACCGAGGGAAAGAATGATCAGCATGAGGAAATCCGCGCCACTGATATTGCCGTGCATGAAATCAAGCGCGCCGAACGGCAGCAGACCGAGCAGAAACGACGGCATCAGAATCATTGCGAGATTCTGATACACATTGCAGCGCCGCATCCATTCCACAAAGCAGTCCGCGCCTTCTTTTGCGGCAATGACAAATTTGTCGTATGAGGTTTTCGCCTTGCCGAACGCCTTGATGACCTCGATGCCGTTGATATACTCAACAGCGGTATCGTTGAGTGCCTTGGTTTTGACGACGGTGTTCTCATAGCTTTCCTGACTGCCGCGCATCATCAGTGCAAAGAATATTGCACCGACCGGGACACAGAGCAGGGACAGCAATGTGAGCTTCACGCTGATTGTCATCATATAGATAATCAGCACGACCGGGACGAGTGCGCCTGAAAGCACTTCGGGAATGATGTGCGCAAGCGTCGTTTCAATGGAGTCCACACGCTCGCAGATGATATTTTTATAGGTGCCGCTGGACTGCGACAGCACGGAACCGAGCGGGATCTTCGACAGCTTGACCGTCAGCCTGCGGCGGATATTTGCAAGCACCGCAAAGGTCGCCGCGTGAGAAAGCGATGTCGAAATTGAATGACAAATGCGGCACAGTATCCAGAACAGCGCCATCATCAGGCAGCTTTTCCCGTAGACATGCAAATCCGTTTCGCCGTTCAGCAGCCGCTTTACAATGTCCGCGAGATACATATACGGCACGATGCCGCACAGCACCTTTGCGGCTGCCAGCAGGATGCTGAAAATATAATTCAGCCGTTTTTGTCCTGCGAACTCGACCACCCAGCTCAGGGCCGGCCTTTTTTTCTGCTGTGTTTCCATATTGTTCCTCCTCAAATAGTTAGTTATAGCTAACTGATAAGCAAAAGATATTCGGCATCAGATGCCGAATAATCGTTTCCAGCCCGCCGAGAAAAACACGTCAATCGTGTCGGCATAATGCATCGCCTCGGCTTCGGTAAAATCGTGGATCACCGCTTCAAAAAGTGCGGATACATTGGCAGTCACCAGCAGATGCAGCTCCTTTTCGGAAACCGGATTGATCCTTGTCCCCAGTTCGATGCAGCGGTCTATGAACATCTGCGTGGTCTGTTCCTCCATGACAGCGACATCATGGATAAACGAATCATATCTTGTTCCGTGTGAACAGCAGACAATCAGCTTGAACACATTGAAATGCGCATAGATAAACTGCATGAAGATTTTTGCATCGCCGCCGTAATCCTTCCAGATTTCGCTGATGCCGACCTTCGGCAGCTGTGCAAAAGCTGCGTTCTGCATCGCTTCATAGGTCTGCCGGAATTCTGCAACAGTCGGCTCGACAAGTGCAGAGAACATATCCTCCTTGTCCTTGAAATGCCGGTACAGCGCAGCAGCCGTAATGCCGACGGCACCGGCAATCCTGCGCATGGAAGCCTTTTCGTATCCGTACTCAAGGAACTCCTGAAATGCAGCATCTACGATGTTTTGCGTGATATCCGTTCTTGGCACCGGTATCACCTCCGATCTGTAAACAGTGTTTACTTCCGGGATTATTATACAACAGACCGGCGAAAATGTCAAGTAGAGTAAACAGCGTTTACATCTGAGTTTTTTGTGCATTATCGACAATCAAGTGGAACGCTGCCGGGCATAGCAGTTCGTTGTTGCTGAAACAGATGCCGGATCATCCGGACATATAAATTGTCCGGTTCTCAGCAGGCGCGTCAGGAAAATGCTTCACAAGAGCAGGCATGACGGTTCGGACATGCTGCCGGAAATTGTCAAACGGTACAAAAATGGCAGTAAGCATATGCAAACCGTTATGAAATCACACGAAAATGCATGTTTGACTTCTGAACGTCTTGACAAATCAAACCGGAAGTGCTACAATATATCCGGTTAGCAAAATCTAACCATTTCTTATGTGATGATGTTAGCTATACCTAACAGGAAGCGAGGAATGTATGATGCCGCTCAGTCTTGCAGATGCGAATACGCCGCTGACCATCCGGAAAATCGGCGGGAATCCGGCGCTTAAACAGCATCTCGAAAATCTTGGCTTTACCGTCGGCGAAACGGTCACGCTCATCAGCAATCTCGGCGAGAATGTGATTGTCAAGGTCAAGGAATCCCGCGTTGCAATCGGCGCGGACATGGCAAGAAAAATTATGGTGTGAGGAGGAAATCGGTATGAAAACACTCAGGCAGGTCCCGATCGGAGGCAAGGCAAAGGTCGTGAAGCTGCACGGCGAGGGCGCAATCAAGCGCCGCATTATGGACATGGGCATTACCCGCGGCACAGAGATCTATGTGCGCAAGGTCGCACCGCTCGGCGATCCGATTGAGCTGAATGTGCGCGGCTATGAGTTATCACTTCGCAAGGCGGACGCTGAACTGATCGAAGTGGAATAATTCTTTATCAGTATGAGTTAGGTATACCTAACCACAGAAAGGAAGCATAAATATGGATATCCGCATCGCGCTTGCCGGAAACCCCAACTCCGGCAAGACCACTCTGTTCAACGCACTGACCGGCTCGAATCAGTTTGTCGGAAACTGGCCGGGCGTTACCGTTGAAAAGAAAGAGGGCAAGCTCAAAAACCACGACGGCGTGACAATCACCGACCTGCCGGGCATCTACTCGCTCTCGCCGTATACGCTGGAGGAGGTTGTCGCCCGAAATTATCTGATCGGCGAGCGCCCCGACGCGATCCTCAACATCATCGACGGTACGAATCTGGAGCGCAACCTCTATCTGACCACGCAGCTCGTCGAGCTCGGCATTCCGGTCGTGATTGCGATCAATATGATGGATGTCGTCAAAAAGAACGGTGACAAAATCAACACAAAAGAACTTAGCCGTCAGCTTGGCTGTGAGATCATCGAAATCTCCGCACTGAAAGGCACGGGCGTGCAGGAAGCAGCCGAAGCGGCAATCAAGGCAGCAAAGGATACCAAAACGATTCCGCAGCACACATTCAGCGGTCCGGTTGAGCACGCAATCGCACACATTGAAGAGGCCGTTGTTCACGATCTGCCGGAGGAGCAGCAGCGCTGGTATGCGATCAAGATTTTTGAGCGCGATGACAAGGTGCTCGAAAAGCTGGACATTCCCGAAACGACGCTTAACCATGTGGAGCAGGACATCAAGGCTGCCGAGGAGGAACTCGATGATGATGCGGAAAGCATTATCACGAATGAGCGGTATGTTTACATTGCGTCGATCATCAAGGCGTGCTACAAAAAGCACAATGCCGGAAAGCTCACTTCTTCGGATAAAATCGACAGAATTGTAACGAACCGCGTGCTCGGTCTGCCGATTTTTGCGGTGATCATGTTCCTTGTGTATCTGATTGCGATGATGGGACCGGGTGCATGGGCGACCGACTGGACAAATGACAATCTGTTCGGCGACGGATTCCACCTGCTCGGCATCGGTTTCGCGGATTATTCCGACGTTGCCGACCGATATGCAGAGGCACAGCAGATTATCGACGGCTATGATGCGTATACGGAGGAAAACGGCAGTGAGCCGGCCGGCGAATACACTTACGTTGTCGAGGACGAGGAAACGCTGGAAACGATTGAAGAAACAGCCTCCCTCGCGGACTATCAGGATGCGCTGAAAACGGTTGCGGAAATCGGCGAAGAACCGGATCCGGCGGATTACGGTGTGTTTGTCCCGAGCATTCCGGCGCTGGTCGAAAGCGGTCTGGATGCCGTCGGTGCAGCGGACTGGCTGAAAGGTCTGATTCTCGACGGCATTGTTGCCGGTGTCGGCGCGGTGCTGGGCTTTGTCCCGCAGATGCTTGTTCTTTTCCTGCTGCTGGCATTTCTGGAGGCATGCGGCTATATGGCGCGTATCGCATTCGTGCTTGACCGTGTGTTCCGCAAATTCGGACTCTCCGGCAAGTCGTTCATCCCGATGCTGGTTGGCACGGGCTGCGGCGTTCCGGGCATCATGGCAAGCCGCACGATTGAAAACGAGCGCGACCGCCGCATGACGATCATCACGACCACGTTCATTCCCTGCGGCGCAAAGCTGCCGTTTATTGCGATGGTTTCCGGCGCGATTTTAGGCGGTTCTCCGTGGCTTGCGGTATCTTCTTATTTCATCGGCATGGCTGCAATTATCATTTCCGGTATCATGCTGAAAAAGACAAAGCTGTTCGCCGGTGAGCCTGCGCCGTTTGTTATGGAGCTGCCTGCATACCATATGCCGACGCTCGGCAATGTGCTCCGCTCGATGTGGGAGCGCGGCTGGTCGTTCATCAAAAAGGCGGGCACGATCATTCTGCTTTCGACGATCTTTGTCTGGTTCACCACATACTTCGGCGTTACGGACGAGGGCTTCCGGATGCTCTCAGAGGATGAGCTTGACCTTTCGATTCTCGCAAAGATCGGAAGCGGCATCGCCTGGGTATTTGCACCGCTCGGCTGGGGCAACTGGCAGGCGGCAGTCGCGTCGTTCACGGGACTGGTCGCAAAGGAAAACATTGTCGGCACAATGGGTATTCTCTACGGCGGCGGCGATCAGACCGTCTGGCAGACGCTGGCTGCGGCATTCACAACTGTGACCGGCTTCTCGTTCCTCGTGTTCAATCTGCTCTGCGCACCGTGCTTTGCGGCCATCGGCGCAATCAAGCGGGAAATGAACAATGCAAAATGGACATGGTTTGCAATTCTCTACCAGTGCGGCTTTGCGTATGCAATCTCGCTGATGATCAATCAGTTCGGCAATCTGTTTACAGGCAATGTCAATCCGGTCGGACTGATCTTTGCCATCGCCGTGCTCGGCGTGATGCTCTATATGCTGTTTATCAAGAAGTATCACGAATCCACCACGCTGACTGAAAAGCTGCGTACACAGGGGAGTTGATTCATATGCTTGCATGGCTGACCGATAACCTCGGAACAATCGTCATTACTTTGATTTTGATTGCAGTTGTTGCAGCAATCGTGATTTCGATGGTCAGGGATAAGAAGAAAGGGAAATCGTCCTGCGGGTGCGACTGCGCACATTGCGGCGCGTGCCGTTGCAAGCATTGAAACAGGCAGGCGGCATATCAAACCTGTGCCGCCTGCACGATAGGAGAATACGATGGAAGAAACACAGAAGCTGACCCCTGCTAATATCCGCTATCTGCTGACGATGAAGACATTTGCGGATGCAGGCAGACAGATTCGCAACATCTATCTTGCAGAAAGCCTACACTACAAAAAGTCCAGTATTCACTCTATGCTGAAATATCTGGTTTCAATCGGAATGATTACCAAAGATGATGACAATATCATTTATCTGACGGAAAAAGGCGCTTTAACAGCCCTGCGCTATCAGCAGTATTATACAAAGCTGGAGGCCATGATGCAGAAATGCTTTCCGGAGCTTGATGAGAGCGAAAACGCAATCCTTGCATTGCTTTCTGAAATTCCGGAGCATACGCTTCAGCGGATGATTCAGCGGGACTGAATCATAATAACGCATCAGCGGTATTCCTGTAACCGAAAGAGAAAACCGCTTGACAAACACGGTATTCTGTGTTATACTATACATGGTTAGCGAATGGTAACTGCATAAGAGCGAGTACACTTCGCTCTTATGTTTTGAATCCGAGTTAGCCTAATCTAACCAAAGGAGAATTTGAATGAAAAAACTTGCAATGATTCCGGCGGCTGCACTCGCAGTCATGACTGCGGCGATGCCGCTTTCCGTATCCGCAGAGGAAACGGTCATTTACGGTACAATGAATATTCCGTACACCGAATTCTATGCGGCTGAAATGGGCAATTCTGCCGGTGAGGTTGACGCCGTGACCTCTGCGACCAAGAACAAGGTGCTGATGAACGGCGAGGGTCAGATGTTTGAGGGCTCATACAACAACGGTGAGGACACCATTCTCGGCGTTGTGTATCCGGTTGCGGTTCCGCAGGCGGATCTGGACAAGCTCGGTGAAAACAACTACGGCTTTTCCAAGCTGGACGGTGTGCCGGAAGCATACAAGAATGTAACCGTATCAGACGGAAAAGCGCACTTTTCCGCGGTTCAGGATGCCGCACCGGAGAAACTGGATCTCGGCGTGAAGCTGTCCACGGAAACAGCGTGGGGCGATTACTTGATCGACCTGACCGGCCAGCCGGAGGGATTTGATACAAAATACCGCGGGGCGCTGCTGAAAACCGCAGACGGAAAAGCATATGCGATGCGCCATGAGCAGAATATCTGGCGCGGCGAAATTGCATGGTCGTCCGGTATCAAAACAGAGGAGCCGCACGGCAACAAGCTCGACTACAAAATGTATGAGAGCCTGATGGGCAGCACTGTCAAAGAGATCGTTCTGATTACGAAAGCGGGCTATGTCACGGTCAATACCGATACATATATTCCCGTCAAGTTTGCGGGCACGCTGACAGTCGAAAACGGCGATGCCGGAACCGGCAGCACCGCATTCACCGCGGAGGGGATTCCGGCGGATTATCAGAAGAAATACGCTGTTGCGGACGGCTTTACCGCGGAGGACGGCAGAATCAGCTATACAGACGCCAAGCCCGGCAGCTACAAGCTGACTGTTTCCGATGAGAGCGGGAAATATGCCGACATCAGCACGTCCTTCATGCTGGAAACGGATGCACTGCCGGTACAGTTCAAGGACGGCAAGCTCGTAAAGGCTGACGATGCGACAGATGCTGATGCTGAAAACTTCATCCGGAATCTTGCAAAGGTCGAAGTCGGCGAAACCGCATACAATGCATCCGGCAGAGGCGCTGTGAAGATTTTTGATGAAACCGGTGCAATCAATTTTGATGCGGAATCCCGGAACGGCAAGATTTTCGCGGACGGCGCAAACGGAACATACACGCTGAAAATCTCCTCGACCGGATACCGCAATGCGCTGACAGTTGAGATTGCTCCGCAGGCTGCTGAAACGACGGTTCCGGTTCAGACGACTGCGGCATCCGCACAGACAACGGCTTCTTCGCAGACAACTGCAAAATCCACAACTGCGACAGCTGCAAAGAACAGCACCGCCGCACCGAAAACCGGTGACGCAGGCGTCGGCGTATTTGCAGCTCTGGCATCGGCTGCTGCTGCGGCTGCCGTCCTGACAAGCAGAAAGTGCAGCAGCTGATATGCTGTTTGCCATCTCTCTCCTGATTGCGGGCGCCTTTTCAGTATTCTGCGGAAAGGCGCTCCGCAAGCATCCCGCGCCGTTTTATCTGACGGCAGCAGTGCTGAGCACCGGCACTGTGATTCTTGCAAATACGCGCATTTCCATGCCTGCATTTGTGCAGCAGAATGTCATAGCACTGTTCACAAAGGGCATTCTTGCAGCGGCCTTCTGGGCAGTTGTGATGTGGACGGGCGCATTGCCGAACGGTTCATCCCTGATGAAAAAGCTGATGCCGCAGCGCGGTCAGCTTTCGATCTTCGCGGCGATTCTGACGCTCGGTCATGCCGCCGGTCTGGGGATTTCCATGTTCCCGCGCTGGCTCAAAAAGGCTGATGCACTGAATCTGACGGTCTGTATCGTCCTGATGCTGATTATGCTGCCGCTGACGGTTATCTCCGTGCAGAAAATCCGGCGGAAGATGAAAGCGAAAACCTGGAAATCGGTGCAGCGCTGGGCGTATCTGTTCTATGCGCTGATTCCGGTTCATGTCATCGCACTGAATATTGTAAAGGCGCGCAGCGGCAGAAAGGATGTGCTGCTGAGCCTGATGCTGTATCTGGCTGTATTTCTCGGTTATGCCGTTTGCAGAGTATACAAGTGGTATCTGCTGAAAAAGAAGCCGGAACGGCTGATCGGGATGAAGTTTGCCTTATGGGCTGCTTTTCTGGCGGGGATTGCGGTGTTTACAGCCGCGGCATTCCCGCAGGAGCAGATTCAAACCGTGCAGTACGCTGAGCCAGCGGTGCAGGAGGAATCCTCACAGAATACAGTGACGGACGCTCCCGTGACAGAAGCCGTGTCGGCTTCGCTGACGGACGAAACCGATACAGCACCCATCCGCACGGAAACAGTCACAACGGAAGTCGCGGCAACGACTGCGGCTCCCGCAGAGGAACCGGCGGATGCAGAAGAACCTGCGGACAGCACCGCAGAAACAGAGCAGTCATCGCAGCCGGAGGCCGCAGAGGAGGTTCCGCAGGCGGCAGATCCGCAGTCAGCCCGCCGGTATCAGGACGGCACCTTCACTGCAAAGGCCTATGGCTACGACGGCGACATCACCGTACATGTGACAATTCAGAATGACACAATCACAGACATCACTGCCGAAACAGAAGAAAGCGACGATTCCTATTTTCTTGATGCGAAAAGTGCTGTGATTTCGGCAATCATCCGCAGTCAGGCGGCGGATGTGGACGCCTGTTCCGGTGCGACATACAGTTCAAACGGTATCATGGCAGCGGTTCGCACGGCATTGGAGCAAGCAGGAATATGAGGAAAGCAATTTCAGTCATCATGAGCGGTATCTGTATGATGCCGCTTTTGACTGCCTGCGGAAATCCCGCAGATACGGTCAAATCCGCAGATTTTTTCGCAATGGACACCTATATGAACCTCAAGGCATACGGCAGGGATGCGGAAGCGGCGGTCGCAGAAGCTGAAGCCCGGATATATGAACTGGAACAGACCTTCTCTGTCACAGATGAGGCGAGCGATATCTGGCAAATCAACCATGCGGCCGGAGAGGCTGTGTCTGTTTCAGCGGACACAATTTCCGTTTTGCAGACAGCACGGCAGATGCATACGGAATCCGGCGGTGCGTTCTGCATTTCGCTGTATCCGGTGCTGCGGGCGTGGGGATTTACGACCGGCGAATACCGCATCCCGACGGACAGTGAGATTGCAAATCTGCTGCAAAACTGCGATGATACAAAGATTTCCGTTCAGGGCGGGGGAGTGCGGATTCCGGAGCATTCTGCAATCGACCTCGGTGCAGTCGCAAAAGGGTATACCGGGGATGCGGTCATGGAAATCCTGCGGGAACATCATATTTCATCAGCAATGATCAATCTCGGCGGCAATGTGCAGGCGCTTGGCTGCAAGCCGGACGGCAGCGCATGGACGGTCGGCATCACCGATCCGTTTGCACCGGATTCGATGATCGGAACAGTCCGCGTGACGGACAAAGCGGTCATCACATCCGGCAATTATGAGCGGTATTTCACCGGTGACGACGGGCAGAAATACTGGCATATTCTTGATCCGGAAACGGGATGTCCGGCGGACAACGGGCTGGTGTCCGTTACGGTAATCGGTGACAGCGGTGCGCAGTGTGATGCGCTTTCCACTGCGCTGTTTGCGGAAGGAACGGAACCGGCGGTGCAGCATTGGCGCAGAAGCGGGGATTTTGAGATGATCCTCGTCACATCGGACGGCGATTTGCTGATGAGTGAGGGCATCGCAGCAGATTACACCGCAAAAAAGGATATGCCTTGCAGGGTGGTGCAGCGTGATGAAAAGCCGTAAAATTCTGATTGCAGTCCTCTTGATTTTTCTTGTATCTGCTTGCCTATCTGTGTTCATTTTGCGGCATTCCGATCAACAGACCGTTGAGATTGTGCAGAACGGAACGGTGCTGTATACCTTTGATCTGAACGATACGCAGGATCAGATCATCCGCATTTCTGCGCCGGACGGCGGTTATAATCTTGTGCAGATTCAGAACGGCACGGTTTGTATTGCAGAGGCAGACTGCCCCGATCAGACCTGCGTGAAAATGGGAACGCTGCAATCCGATTATCTGCCGATTGTATGCCTGCCGCATAAGCTGATTGTGCGGTTTGCGGAGGATGCATCATGAACATTCGGCGGCTGACGGAGCTTGCGCTGCTCTCATCGGTTGCGCTTATCATTTTTGTAATCGAGCTGCGGATTCCGAATCCGTTTCCGATTCCCGGCGTCAAGCTGGGGCTTGCCAATATCGTGACGGTCTATGCGGTGTTCCGGTATCGCCCGTCCGAAACGGCAATGATCGTCACTGTCCGGCTGCTGCTCGGTGCAATGTTCAGCGGCAATCCGTCCGCATTGCTGTATTCGGCGGCCGGTGCGATTGCCTGTCTGTGCGGAATGCTGCTGCTGCGCCGTTCTCTGCCGGAAAAGCAGATCTGGCTGTGCAGTGTGATCGGCGCAATGTTTCACAATATCGGGCAGATTACGGCAGCGGTCATTCTCATGCAGAGCTGCGGGGTGATTGCGTATCTCCCGATTCTGCTCGTGACCGGCTCGCTTGCCGGTGCATTCACCGGGCTGTGTACACAGCTTTTGCTATACAGAATCAAACGATAAGAGGGGGCTTTTATGACGGAAACCGTGACACAGGCTGAACGTGAAATTGCAGAGGAAACGCTGGCATTTTGCATGGAGCATATGCAGGAGCATTTTACGATTCAGTTTCTGGCAGTGCGTGCCGGTATCTCACCGACGAAGCTGAAAACCAGCTTCCGGCGTGTATACGGCGCACCGCTGTTTGCATACATCCGTGCGGAGAAGATGCACGCTGCTGCCCGGAAGTTAGCCGCATCCGACAGCCGCGTGCTGGATATCGCAGAAGCCTGCGGATATGACAATGCGAGCAAGTTTTCCGCTGCTTTTCGGGATGTGATGGGATATTCACCGAAGGAATACCGTCAAAATGTCCGTTCGGAGTAGAAAAAGCAGATTGCTTATGCTATAATAGAAAAAAAGGAGCATTGCTCCGGAATTTCAAAAGAGGTGATCTGTATGAGCCGTTTACCCTGGGGAAAGCTGGGGCTTTTTGCGGGCGGTGTGCTGTTCGGTACTGCGGGCATCAAAATTCTGAGCAGTCAGGATGCGAAAAAGTGCTATACGAACGCGACCGCAGCTGTCCTTCGCGCAAAGGACAGCGTTATGGAAACCGTTACAACCGTGCGTGAAAACTGCGATGATATTCTCAGTGATGCAAAGGAAATCAACGCAGAGCGTGTCGCGGCAGATGCGGAGGCTGTCATTGCGGATGCAGCAGAAGCTGTCATTGAAGACGCCGCAGAAGCTGCTGACGAAATCAAACCGACCGAATAATCTTCATAAGCAGACCGCTTCGGCGGTCTGTTTTGTTAAGGAGCAAGCATATGAAATGCAAGATTTTACATGAATCAAAAGGGCGTATCCGCGTGCATTTCTGTCAGAAGCACATGACGCTGCACCAGGCGGATACAGCAGAGTATGCGCTGTCTGCGGTCAGCGGCATTATAAAAGTGCAGGTGTTCGACCGCACCTGCGATGTGGTTCTGACTTATCGCTGTGAACGCAAGGCTGTTTTGTCCGCACTTGCCCGTTTCTGTTACAGTCCGGAGGCCGAGGCCCTTGTGCCGGAGCAGACCGGCAGAGCGCTGAACCGTGAATATGAGGAAAAGCTCGAAGCGGCTATCATGCGGCGCGTGCTGCATAAATTTCTGCTGCCGTTGCCGTTCCGCCGCCTGATCTCATGGATTAAGGCGCTGAAATACCTGCGCAGAGGACTGCAATGCCTGATGCGCGGCAAGCTCGAAGTGGAGGTGCTGGATGCGGTTGCGATCACGGTGTCGATGCTGCGCGGCGATTTCAACACAGCCGGAAGCGTGATGTTTCTGCTGAAAATCGGAGATATTCTCGATGAATGGACGCATAAGAAATCGGTCGATGATCTGGCCAGAACGATGTCGCTCGGCGTGGAACAGGTCTGGATGCAGAGCGCAGACGGTCAGGAGCTGCTTGTTCCGGTATCACAGATTCAGAAAGGTGACTGTGTGATCGTCCGTACCGGTTCCATGATCCCGCTGGATGGCAAGGTGATCTCCGGTGACGCGATGGTCAATCAGGCGTCGATGACAGGCGAATCCGTGCCTGTTCACAAATCCGAGGGCGCGTATGTATACGCCGGAACGGTCGTTGAGGACGGCGAATGCACCGTGCAGGTCGAGAACACCGCAGGCAGCGGACGGTATGACCGCATCGTGAAAATGATCGAAGAATCGGAGCAGATGAAATCCTCGGCAGAGAGCAAGGCTGCACATCTGGCGGACAAGCTGGTTCCGTGGTGCCTGGGCGGCACATTGCTGACCTGGCTGCTGACGCGCAATGCAACAAAGGCTGTTTCCATTCTGATGGTTGATTTTTCCTGCGCGTTGAAGCTCGCAATGCCGATTTCGGTGCTGTCGGCGATGCGGCAGTGCGCCGAAGCGGGCATCACGGTCAAGGGCGGCAAATTTCTCGAAGCGGTCGCAGAAGCGGACACCATCGTGTTTGATAAAACAGGTACGCTGACGCATTCGCAGCCGCGTGTCGCGCAGATCATTCCGTTCGGCGGGCGTGACGAAGCGGAAATGCTGCGGCTTGCGGCCTGCCTGGAGGAGCATTATCCGCATTCTATCGCAAACGCGGTCGTTTGGGAGGCGGAGCGCCGCGGTCTGCTGCATGAGGAGCGGCATTCCAAGGTCGAATATGTTGTTGCGCACGGCATTTCCAGCATGATTGACGGCGTGCGTGTGGTGATCGGCAGCTATCATTTCGTGGTGGAGGACGAAGCCTGCAAAATCCCGGACGAGCGCATTTTCCGGCATCTGCCGAAAGAATATTCACATCTCTATCTGGGAATCGGCGGCGAAATCGCAGCGGTAATCTGCATCGAGGATCCGCTGCGCGATGAGGCGGAAGCTGTCATTCAGACGCTGCATGCGCTCGGGCTGTCCGGTATTGTGATGATGACCGGTGACAATGAACGGACCGCAAAATCCGTTGCAGAAAAGGTTGGTGTTGATACTTACTATTCGGAGGTTCTGCCGGAGGATAAGGCGGCATTCATCCGCGCAGAGCATGAAGCGGGCAGGCGCGTCATCATGATCGGGGACGGCGTGAACGATTCTCCTGCGCTCAGCGAATCCGATGCGGGCATTGCAATCAGCACAGGCGCGGCAATCGCAAGAGAAATCGCGGATATTACGATTTCTGCCAATGATCTCTATGCGCTGATTGATCTGAAACGGATCAGTGATGCGCTGATGCAGCGGATTCATTGGAATTACCGCGCGATCATCGGCTTTAACCTGGGGCTGATTCTGCTCGGTGCTGCCGGAATTCTTCCGCCTGCAACCTCTGCGCTGCTGCACAATGCTTCCACACTGGCAATCGGGCTGAAAAGCATGACAAATCTGCCGGTTCCGGAATTGTCCCGCAGTTGACATAAATAGGTAAAATGTGCTATAATATCATATATCCGCACAATGAAAGGAGCATGATTTATGGCACTGCATGAGTCCGGGGAAGACTATCTGGAAACAATCTATTTACTGTCGAAGAAAAGCCCCTATGTACGGAGTATTGATGTCGCAAATGAACTGGGTTACAGCAAGCCGAGTATTTCCCGTGCGATGAAGATTCTGCGTGAGGAAGGCATGATCACCGTATCCGATGACGGCGCTTTGAAGCTGACGAAGGCAGGGGCGAAGCGCGCTGCTGCTGTCTATGAGCGGCACACGCTGATTACGCAGTTCTTTGCAGAGTTTCTCGGGGTCAATCCGGTGACAGCCGAAAAGGACGCCTGCAAGGTTGAGCATATTATCAGCGAGGAAACCTATCTGCGGTTAAAGGGATATATGGCCGAGCACGGAGCGGAACCTCCGGAGGATTAACAGAATACCGGTGAAGAAAAAGCAGACTGTGTATTTTTACGCAGTCTGCTTTTTATCATTTACGGACAGATTATTCCATGCCTTTGAGCACTTCGACCATGTCGATTTTCCGGATTCTGCGTGAAAACAGAAAGCTGACGAGCACCGACACCGTCATGACGAAAACAGCAGCGATCAGATATGTGGACGGCGCAATACAGCACGGCCAGTCAACTGCGTCGCCGTTGGAATCCATCATCGCCTGCAGCGGAACACGCCCGAGCGGCAGTCCGCAGATCACACCGAGTACGGACAGCCAGAGGTTCTGCGTGGAAAGCAGTCTGCGGATTGCGCTGCTCTTGAAACCGAGCACTCTCAGCGTCGCAAATTCCTTTTCGCGCTCATTGAATGACAGATTGCCGGAATTATACAGCACAATGACAATCAGCAAAACCGCGAACACCACCATGAAATACACAAGCAGATTCATGATTTCCATCATCTTGTCAAAGGCTGCAATCAGGTCTGTCATGCTGTGTACGGCGGAAACGCAGTCTTTATCTGCAAGGGATTCGCAGTTGTTATTCGATACGAGCATGACCGGCCGGAATGTCATTCCGGCTGCTTCATAATCATCCCGCAGCATGGTGATGCCGGTGATATTCGGATGACGTGAAATCAGACCGATTTTGCTTTCATTCCATTCACTGCCGGTTGTCGTTTTCCAGTAAACCTTATCGCCCGCGGACAGTCCCAGCTTTTTCGCCTGCTTCATTGTCAGCGCGACTGTTCCCTCCGGAATAGGCGTTGTATGCAGTTCCGGATCGGACACGCAGTAGCGCTGTTCGCCCTCCGTGACAGCCAGCTTGCAGGAGATAATGTCGTCAGAGGTCGGGTGATTTTTCGCTGCGATCGAAATGGCCTCCATTGCAATAAGCTCGCCGTCCGTTTCTGCTTTCAGTTCCTTTGCCTGTTCCGGTGTGCAGCTGTCGTTCAGAATGACCTGGTACTCGTAATTCTGAATATCGCGGAAATACCAGTCGCGGACATAATCGACCGTATCATAAGCACCGAGGCCGAGCTCCATGATCATCATGCCCATGCAGGTTCCGAAAACGCCCATAAACGCACGCATTTTTGATCTTGAAATGTCACGGAGATTATAACGGGTATTGAAGCTGAGTTTCTCCCAGAACGGCAGCTTTTCAAAGATGCAGGGCTTTGCGGTTTTTGCGGCCGCCGGTCTGAGCGCTTCGGATGGATGTATTTTCAGTATCTTCTTGCAGCTCAGATAAGAGGTTCCGGTGCAGATCATGACCAATACCGCTGCAACCACTATGCTTTTGTAATTGAAACCGGGCTGCCAGTCCGGGAGCGTATAGAACTGACTGAACATATTGACCATCATTCTGCCGAATGTCAGGACGCCCAGCACAATGCCGAGTGCGCTGCCGATCACGGACAGCACAAAGCTGAAGCTGAGATAATGCAGCATGATCTGACGCTTTTTCATGCCGAGTGCGTTCAGCGTACCGATCTGTGTGCGCTGCTGCGTGATCATGCGCTTCATCGTCGTGATAATGACAAGCAGCGCGATTGAAACGAACACAAAGGAGAAGATATACGAGAAGCTGTCATGCTGTGCCAGTTCATCCGAAAGCTGATACCAGCCGCGGATGCTGTTTCTGTCTGCAAGATAGGCGTAGCTGCCGTCCAGAGCCTTTGAAATATCGTCCTCATAGCGGAGTGCCTTGCCCTCACAGGTGAAGATGATCTCATTGCTGATTTGCATTTCTTCGGGCAGTGCTTTTTGCGATAAATAGGCAAATCCGATATTGTGGAAGTCTGTATCGGTATCCGTCGAAGCGCAGGCGAATTCGTATTCCGGTGTAACGATCAGTCCCTTGACCTTTTTTTCAATGTCCAGGCCCATGACATGAACCGTGAATGAATCGCCGACATGAATATCCCATGTTTCCGCAAACCGGCTGAACAGCCAGAGTCCGTCAGCATCATCCGCGTCAAAATCTGCGCCCTCAACCGTGCGCGGAACCGTCACTTTCGTGTTTTTCTGAAAGTAACAGTACATCTCTGCTGTATTGTATTTCTCATCAGCCTTGCCGAGTACCTCAGTTCGGCGCTGCACATCCTTGATGCCGCTGATTGCTGCAATCTTCTCAGCCTGTTCCGTACTGAAATCGGCGCCGTAAATCCAGCCGTCCGCAAAATTGGCGCTGCTTTCATAATTATTCCGTGCCCTGTTTCCGCCGATGACATTCGCCTGAAAGCCGGTATAGCACCACATGGCAATCAGTGAAAGCAGCAGAATGGAAAAGAACTGCGCGAAATTTGCCCGTATATCACGAAGCATTTTCCTCCTGAGCATTGCCGTCACCTCACCATTCGATGTCGTTGACTGAGAGCGGCTTTTCGTTTGTCTTGACTGACTTGATCTTGCCGTTTCTCATGTGAATGATACGGTTTGCGCATTTGGCGATATCTGCGTTATGCGTGACGAGTATCACCGTATTGCCGCCCTCTGTCGAGAGCTTTTGCAGCAGGTCAATGACGATTTTTCCCGTTTCAGAATCCAGCGCGCCGGTCGGTTCATCGCCGAGAATGATCTTCGGATCTTTGGCAAGCGCTCTTGCAATGGAAACTCTCTGCTGTTGACCGCCGGACATTTGCGTCGGGAATTTGTGCTTCTGGTCGGCAAGCCCGACACGCTCCAACATTTCATCTGCGCTGAGGGCAGTTTTCTTAATATCCCGAACCAACGCGACATTCTCATATGCGGTCAGCCCCGGCAGGAGATTGTAAAACTGAAAAATGAACCCGATCGTATCCGCGCGGTACTCTGAAAGCTGGCGGTCATTATAACCGGAGATTTCTTCCCCGTCCACGATGATCTTGCCCTCTGTCGGCACATCCATGCCGCCGAGCATATTCAGCACAGTCGATTTTCCCGCACCTGACTGTCCGAGTATGACCACGAATTCGCCTTTTTCAATGGTGAAGCTCACATGATCGACGGCGACCTGTTTTCCTTCGCCTTTCCCGTAAATCTTTACGACATCCTTGAATTCTACCGCTGACATTGCATTTCATCCTTTCACCGCATCGGTTAGCATACGCAAACCACATGTTATATTATAGCATATGCTAACTCAAATTGCAATAAGGCAACTATCCAAGAGTGTACGACATTTTTACCTGATTTCTGTCTGTTTTTCTGCTCTGCGCGTTATGCGGAAATCGTACCGGACAGAAAAGGAAAGCAATGAAAAAGCGATACCATGCATAAAGCGTGGTATCGCCTGAAAGATTATCCTGAAACAGATGAACGATTGTCACAGCAGTCAGCGCGGCCGTCCGGTTGATAAGGAACAGATTGCGTTCATATGAACGGGAACAACAAGGGACGCTGCAACGTATTCTGCAATGCTGATTATTCCTCAGCCAGTCCCTTTCACAATGCATCCGCCCATACCCTGGCCTGTATTTGCGCCGGGGCCGCTATAGGAAGCATATGTAATCAGCAGGCGCAGTTGCAGGAATGCCCGGCTTTCGCATCCGTTGGGGGAAAGAATTTCAAAATTCACACCTCTTCGCTCAATTCAATGTTTTATCAGAACGCTCATTTCAGGGATTTTCTTTCCGATTTGATATGTACAAACGGATGCGTTTTCCTGCCGCTTGCAATGCATTCTCTGCACGGACTGACAATGCATTTGATTTTCCCGAGATAGTACGGACATTTCAGGCACTTGATTCCGTCCGGCAAGGGCTTTGATTGTGGATTCCGAAGCATAGGCACCTCCGTTCTGCTGATCCGTAACCGGTTCCTTTCTGAGGCACCCGACGGTGCGTAAAACACGGCCGGATCATCCGCATTTACGTTTTATATTATATCATTTATGTCGTGATAAGTCAATAGAAACCTGCAACAATCCATGCGATATTCATGCAGAAAGCGCATAGCGGTGAGAGGGGATGTGCTGCATTTACAACGGCAGAAGCAATGATGCGCAGCAGACTGTATCCCTCGCCGCGGTCTGCATTGATTGACAATTCTCTGATATTATGCTACAATACATAAAGATACCGCCTGCATGATTCAGGCGATTGTCAGAGATTGCGGGCAACATCGTTTCTGCGCGATGACGGATTTCGACGACGCATTTTTGTTTTGAAAGGAGAAAGCTGAATGAGATTTTTTCAGAAACTTGCTGTCCTCGGGGCGGGCGCACTTGCACTGATGAACATTTCCGCCGTGATGCCTGCGGCATTTTCCGTATCTGCGGCTGCGGTTGCGGAGGCGGAGGCGGAGGCAGGCACATGGGAATTTGACGAAACAACCGGCACACTGACGATTTCCGGTGTGTGGCGGAATTTTAACATCGGGACACAGTCCGCACCGTGGGGGAGGTTGGCGAACAATACGAAAACGCCCGTTCTTTCTGTTGTTTTCGGAGAAAACACGAAAAGCATTCCGGTGCATGCACTGTGCGAATTCAAATCTCTGAAGTCGGTCACGATTCCGGCAGGGACGGAAATCATCGGTAATTCTGCGTTCATGAACTGCCCTGCGCTGGAGCAGATTACACTGCCGGACAGCCTGACGGAGATCGGGAACGGTGCGTTCTTTGAATGTACTGCACTGAAATCATTGGCCGTTCCGGAAAATGTCACGTCGATCGGGAACGAGGCGTTCTGCGGCTGCACGGCACTGAAGGAGATCACGCTGCCCGAAAAGCTGACTGAGATCGGTTCTTGTGTGTTTCAGGATACGCTCTGACTGGCTGACCGGCGGGCGGAGAATCCGCTTGTTATCGTCAACGGCATTGTGATTGACGGCTTCGCCTGCAAGGGTGCTGTGCAGATTCCGGACGGCGTCACGGAGATCGCTGGTTCTGCGTTCATGAACAGCCCTGCGCTGGAGCAGATTACACTGCCGGACAGCCTGACGGAGATCGGGAACGGTGCGTTCTTCGGATGTACCGCCCTGAAATCAGCGGCCGTTCCGGAAAATGTCACGCTGATCGGGGACGAGGCGTTCCGCTGCTGCACGGCACTGAAGGAGATCACGCTGCCCGAAAAGCTGACTGAAATCGGTTCTTATGTGTTTCAGGATACGCTCTGGCTGGCTGACCGGCGTGCGGAGGATCCGCTTGTTATCGTCTACGGTATTGTGATTGACGGTTTCGCCTGCAAGGGTGTTGTGCAGATTCCGGACGGTGTCACGGAGATCGCTGATTCTGCGTTTGCACAGAATCAGGAAATGACGGAGGTCATTTTTGCAGACAGCGTGAAGAAGCTCGGCAACAGTGCCTTCTCTATGTGCGAAGCATTGAAAAAAGTGGTGATCCCGAAGCAGATTACATCTGTGGCGGATTATGCATTCTGTCAATGCTTCAGACTGGAACGTGTTGTCATGGAGGAGGGCGTGACCGAAATCTGCGCCGGTGCATTTGCAAACTGCGACAGGCTTGCAGATATTGTGATTCCGGAAACCGTTGACCAGATTGGACTGTTCGCGCTCAGTTCGACCGCATGGCTGGAGAAGCAGCAAAAAGAAAATCCGCTTGTGATTATCAACCATATTCTGGTGGATGGCACCTGCTGCAAGGGCGACGTCGTCATCCCGGAGGATGTTGTACGGCTTTCACCGTTTGCGTTTCATTCATTTGATGACGCGTGTCATATCACATCCGTTGTGATCCCGGAGGGCATGACGGAAATTCCGTACAGTGCGTTTGATCATTGTAAGGAGCTGACGTCGGTCACGATTCCGGATACGGTCGAACGCATTGGACACAGTGCATTTGCTGACTGCACACAGCTCAGGGAGATTTCGATTCCGTCGAGTGTCCGGGAGTTGGGAAGCTCTGTGTTTGACGGGAGTCATATCCAATCTGTTGTGATTCCGGAGGGTGTCACGGAAATTCCGCTTGAGGCGTTTATTCAGTGTACGGAGCTGACGTCGGTCACAATTCCGGATACGGTCGAACGCATTGGTGACGAAGCATTTACTGATTGTAAACAGCTCAGGGAGATTACGATTCCGGCAAGTGTCCGGGAGTTCGGATTTTCTGTGTTCAGTGGGACGAACCTGACAATCAGAGGGTATACGGGTTCTGCTGCTGCGGCTTATGCAGAGGAATACGGGATCCCGTTTGTCGCAATCGGCAGCGCCTTGCCGGGACAGATCGAACCGCGCTGCGGCGACGCCAACACGGACGGCAGCTTTGATATTGCCGATGCTGTGCTGGCATCCCGATACATCGTTGCAGATGCGGACGCCGTGCTTACCGATACCGGCAGACTGAATGCGGACGTGACAGGTGACGGCGCCATTCAGCCGGATGATGTAGCCGCGATGCTTCAGCGCATTGCAAAGAAGATTCTGGTGTTCCCGGCTGAGGAGAAGAACAGCGCGGAATAACCGGATTTACAGAAAAAAGCGCGGGAACGGCTCGTCGTTTGAGCCGTTCCCGCTTTTGTATTGTCTTTGTTCAGATGCCAACGCTGCTTTCAAACGACTGATAGTAGTCATTGATGTTGACGCCGCCGTTATCGAGCACCTTGCCCAGAACGAGCATCAGCAGCACGATAATGAGCGCGACTGCGGAAAGCACAATGCCTGCCGTCCGGAGTTTTTTGGCATTCTCATGCCGGACGCGGGATACAATGCCGCAGATCAGTCCCGCTGTTCCGAGCAGGGTTCCGGCAGGCAGCGCACAGGCCATGCAGATGCCTGCAATCCCCAGGATGACGGAGATCAGCGCCAGCTTGCCGGTCGGCCGGTCATCCTCAAATTTCGGTTTGTCAAGCGGGTCATGCCATTCCACAGCGCCGCTGGAAACCGGATTCAGCTTTTCTTCCTCTGTCAGTTCCCGCTGCGGGGTGTTGTTGTTCTCGTCCATCTGTGTTTCTCCTGCTGTGTGATTTTGTGCGTCCGCTGTCGTGATGCGTGCAGACGGCGCAGTTTCTTCTATTATAGCAGACTGCGCGTCAAAAGTCAACCGTGCAGCAGCACAAAAAAACCGGCCGGCCGTTTCTGCACGGCCAGCCGGTTCAGTGTCGTATGATTACTTCTTCTTTGCCTTCTTGGCAGCCTTTGCCGGCTTGGTGTTGACCTTTTCCTTCAGGGCAGCACCTGCCTTGAACTTCACCAGGGTGGAAGCAGCGATCTTGAGCGGCTCACCGTTTGCCGGGTTGCGGCCGGTTCTGGCAGCTCTCTCAGCTGTTTCAAAGGTGCCAAAGCCGATCAGCTGTACCTTCTCCTTCTTCTGGAGCGTACCGGATACGACATTGACGAAAGATTTGAGCGCGGCATCGACGTCCTTCTTGGCAATGCCGGTTTCGGTTGCGATCGCTTCGATCAGTTCAGCCTTATTCATTGTAAAATTCCTCCGTTTTCATTTTCTTTTTGGGTAAAAGGGTTTGCGTTGAGTTTATTATAGTACATTACGGGAGATTTGTCAAGGGGTGTGCGCATTCTTTTCAAATATAAAGCAAAAAAACATATTGAGCAGCGTACACATTTATTCATATATCCATACAAACATGGTCTGCGCAGTGCAGCGGCGGCTGTTCTGCAAGCGTCAGCCCGCAGATTTCCCGCGCAGGAACGGCTGTTCCGTCTGCAAAATACAGTATTTTTTCTGCCTCGTCGTAATGCCGGAACACGCCTGTGTATGTCACATAACGCCCGCCGTCCTTGCGTGTATCCGGCTGAAAGCGGATGACGGATGCAGCCGGATGCTCTGCTTCGGCGGCAATCAGCTGCTGCATTGCGGCATCCAGCGCTGCGAGGTCGTCCTCAGACAGTTCTGCACGGACATCGGTCAGGCGCGCCGTTTCGCCGATGTCCTCATCATAGCCGGTCAGCGCCGCGAATGCCGCAAACTGTACAGCGCGGTCGGCAGGCGGCATCGGTCTGCGCGTTTTGGAAACATGATGCGGCAGCGCCATAATATCCGAAAAATCGTCCATATCCGTACCTCATGCCCGGTGTCCGCCGACCTGTGCGTTCCGGTCGCGCGCGGTCGCACCGTCCTGAAAATTCATGCCCTTCAGGACGGCATTTTTCCCGTATTTGCTTTTGATGGAGAGCACGGCCTCCTGAAGCCGCCGTTCCTTTGCAAGCCGGTTCTGCTCCAGCGCGCGGCGGCGTTCCAGCATCTCAATATCATCGAACAGCCCGTATTGCAGCGGTGCATCTTCCTGCACATCCTGCTCACGGATGACGTGGTTTGCCGTCACATTCAGCCGCCGGACGAGCAGCTCTCTGTCCGCGATGCGGTCGAACAGCTGCACTGCGGCGGCAAGAATCTGTTTCGCCGAGGCCGTGTGCCGTCCGAGATTGACCGAGCCGTGTGCAGGCTTCGGTACCGTTTTGCCGTAGTGGTTTCTGGTCAGCGTGCCGGAATAATCCGCGGGGATGCCCGTGTGGTCGTAGCCGATATGCAGCACAATCTGATCTGCGGCAACGCCCTTGCGCACCATGTCCAGCACGAGCAGATCTGTCATTTCGCGGACGATCAGCCTGGCTTTGTCCGCAGAATACGGCGCGGAAAGCACCTGTCCCTGTGACAGGCTGTGATTCTCCGGCCGGTACGCCTTGATTGCCGCGATTGTGCAGGGCTCCCAGCCCCATGCATGGTCAATCAGCAGCTCCGCCTTGACGCCAAACGCTTTATACAGCGCGGCCTCGTCATATTCCGAGCAGCGCGCCAGCTGCCCCATGTTCCGGATGTGCAGCGCCTCCAGCCGTCTTGCGGTACCGGCGCCGATCTGCCAGAAATCGGTGAGCGGCTCATGCCCCCACAGCTGTTCCCGGTAGCCCTTTTCGTCCAGCTCCGCAATGCGGACGCCGTCGGCATCCGGCGGCATTTTCTTCGCAACAATATCCATTGCGACCTTGGCGAGATACAGATTTGTGCCGATGCCCGCCGTTGCCGTGATGCCGGAGGCTTGCAGCACCTCCCGGATGATCCGCATAACCAGCTCATGTGCCGTGCAGTGATAGGTTTCCAGATAATTCGTCAGATCCAGGAATACCTCGTCGATGGAATAGACATGGATATCCTCCGGTGCAATGTATTTCAGATAGATCCTGTAAATATCGGTGCTGACCGCCATATATCTGCGCATCTGCGGCGGCGCGACGATATAGCCGATCTCCAGCGACGGATCCTGTGCCAGCGCGTCCGCGTCATACGATTTGCCTGTGAAGCGGCGGTGCGGTGCGCGCTGAAGGCGCTGCTCATTGGCCTGCGCGACCTTCTGGATGACCTCAAACAGCCGCGGGCGGCCGGGAACGCCGATCGCTTTCAGGGACGGCGACACCGCAAGGCAGATTGTTTTCTCGGTGCGGGTGAGGTCAGCCACAACGAGATTGGTGTTCAGCGGATCCAGCCTGCGCTCCACGCACTCCGCCGATGCGTAAAACGATTTCAGGTCAATGGCTGCATAGGTTTTCGGCATTGTGCGCACCTCCGTTTCCTGTGCCGTTACAGCGTAATCTCCGGATTGTACTGCTCGTCAATCAGAATGCGGGTGACATGCGGCAGTGCTGCAAACGCCGCCATGTTTTCGTTGTCCGCAGTGACTGATTCCGGCGTGCAGTCGGAATCGTCCTGCCGCTGTTCGATGACGGACGCATACGTTTTGATATCCGCGAAGTGCCGCGCGATGTATCGCCTGCTCATGACAAGGCAGAAGCAGCGGATACTGTTCAGCTCGGATTCCGAAAAATCCGCCGCCCACGACAGCGGAATATAGCAGCCCTCCACGGTCAGATTCTGTCCGTTTTCAATCGCAGTTCTGATGATTTCGCGCACGACCGGCCAGAGGAGGGCGGTCAGCGCTTCGTCGCTGCTCAGCGGGGTCAGGTCGGTATAACCGCTCCGGATCAGGCCCATTTTCAGGTGATCCTCGGAGAGATACGGATAATGATATGCTTCAAGCAGCTTCTGTGCCAGCGCAGTTTTTCCGGTATGGGATGCGCCTGTGATGATGACAACCATGCGGAGCCTCCGGGATGCGCGTCAGGGATTCTGCATCAGCAGCGCGCGCGGGAGAATCCTGTTGAGATGCCCCGGCGCGACCACGATTCCTGCAAGCCCGCTTTCGTCCAGGCACAGCTGCCGTGCGTCCGCAAAGCTGACGACGCCGATGCGGATGCTGCTGCCGAAGATGCCGGTCATCCCCTGATAATGCAGGAACAGCGGGATATAATCGCTGCCGTTCGGCGCGGTGAGCTTCCGAAAATGCAGGATGCCGGCGGCCTTCTTTGCAGGCGAGAGCGTGTCCGGCAGCTGATCCAGACAGATCAGCTTCGCACCGGCATCGCTCATCCGTGCGGCATGTTCGGTGAAATGCAGTGCAGAATCCGGCGTGCTCAGCGGCAGGGGAATGCCGTTTGCATCGCAGGGATCGCCGTCCAGAAAGACAGGGCACAGAAACAGCCCGTTTCGCAGATCAAGTTCCATTTGTTTCCCTCCGTTCGGGTGCTTCCTCAGCCGAAGCACCGTATTTTTCATAAAAATTCCGGATATCCTGTTCCGACCGCACGAGCTCCGCGTACCGCAGACGGTGCGCCTTGCGGTCGTAGAATCCGATTGTGCGCTCGCCGGTGCAGGTGCTTGCCTCAATTCTGATATCCGCCGCCGTAAACGGCTCCGGGATCGGCAGCGGCTCTTTTTTCCTGTGAAACAGCTTCATATGCGTATCCTCACCCGACCTTCTCTGTTACCATGCAGGTCAGCGCCTTTCCCGCGATGTCCGCCGGGTCGCCGTCCGGCCGGATCCAGTCCGCAATGCATTCCCTGCGGAGAATCAGCGGCATCCGGTCGTGCAGGGTGCTGACGCTGCTGTCTGCCTGCCGCGTGATGACCGCAAACACCGGCACCCGGATGCCGCGGCGCTCCTCAAAGCGGTACAGTCCGGCGAGCCATGTGACGGTTTCGCCTTCCGGCTGAATCAGAAATTTCGCGCCGGTGATGCGCTTTTTGCCGTCCGGTGACGCAAAATGATCCCATTCATAGTACCACGACGCGGGAATCACGCAGCGCCGCCGGAACCAGGAATCCTTCCACAGCGGCTTATAGTCTGCGGATTCCAGACGGCAGTTTACAATCGGGGCGCTGTTTTCCGGCGTGAGAAAGCCCCACAGCATCGGGAACACCGCAATGCCGCCGTGCTTATCCGGCGCCAGTACTGCGGCGGCGTCGGTCGGGTGCATCTCACCGCTCATGGTCAGCGGCTTGCCCAGCATGACAAGAATCTGATCCGCCAGCGCGGTCCGCTGCGCCCGCGCAATATACGGGCGGAACACGGCAGGTTCCACATAAAAGCGCGTACACATTCGATCACTCCCCATTCTGCACGGAACGGCATCCGCTGTCTGCGTCAGCGCGTGCCTGTCCGGATGAACCGGATCAGCGCCTCCGCATCGTCAAAATCGTCATAATCTCCGGTAATGCCGTCCCGGTGATAGACGACACCGGCCTTTTCGTTCCGTTCCAGGCAGTCCAGCAGCGCCGCCTCGCCGTACCGCCTTGCAAACAGTGTAAAGGCATACGGCTTGATTTTGGAAAGCAGCCCCTTCCGGCATGTTTCCTCGCCGCAGTCCCGGCAGCCGATAAGCCCGTTTTCTATGGAACACCGTCTGTTTTCGCACCACGCCTTATCCGGACAGGTGCCGGAATTGCAGCCGGTGCAGTGTTCGTTTTCGCTGCATAAGCAGCACGCCAGCCCGCAGCGTGCGATGCCGAGCTCCCGTTTCATATGTATCCTCCTTTGCATGCAGCAGCGTCAATTTCCGTATACTGTGCGCCGTGCTTGCCGAAATCAGAGCGCATCAGCGAAATGCGGCGGACGGTCATGGATTCTTTTGCAAGCACAATATCTGAAAACGACAGTCTGCTTTCCGCATTCCGCAGCAGCGTGATATGCGGATGAAACTTCTTGCGGTCAAACGGAATGCCGCGTTCCGCGAGCGCGCGGCGAAGCTGCTTTGCATACTGTGCCGCGGCAGGGGACTGCTCCGCGCCTGCCCAGAGCAGATTTCCGAAGCTGCCGATATACCCGCTGAGCGTCAGCGGGAACGGTGCGGGCGGGATTGCCTCCATGGCATCCAGCACGGCGTCCGGGTCGTTGTATTCCCCGATGAAGCTGAGCGTCAGATGCAGATTCCGTTCGTCGGTATAATGCCCGCTGAAACGGCGTTTCCGCAGACTGTTCTGTGCATCGAGCAGTGCCTGCCTGATATTCGGCGCAGGCAGAATTGCAATAAACAGCCGCATGGCATCATCCCTCCCCGGCGCGGAGCTGCTGATACATCCGGATTTCCTCCGGCCGCGCAAAATCCGTGTCCGGATCGAGAATTCCGAGCACCCGCCCGATCAGATACACGCTGTCGTCTTCGGAAAAGGTCATGGTCGGATAGCGCCTGTTCAGCGAGTGCAGACCGTCCTTTTCGTATACCTTAATATAAGTGCTGTTGCCGATGATGAATGCACCGGTTTCGCCGTATTGCAGCGCGGGACAGCCCGGGTAGCGCTGGACGAGCACAAGGTCACCGTTGTGATACTGCGGCTCCATGCTGTTGCCGCTGACCGGGAACACCAGATCCGCCTGCCGGATGCGCTCCGAGGTGTAGAGATAGACCGGCTCGCCCGTGTCATCGAATTCCGTACCGCCGTCAAAGCCCGCGGCGAGCTGCTTGCTGCACAGGGTCAGCACGGTGATATCCGGGCATGCTGCTGCCTGCTCCGCCGCTTTCAGCGATTCGATCAGCCGGTCAACCGCAAGTCGGTGCCCGTCTGACAGCGCCCGGTAATCCGAAAGGAGCTGCTGTTCCTGTTCCGTGTATCCGGCATGGGGTGCGTCCAGTCCGTAGAGCTCGTACAGCGTGATGCCGAGGATGCCGCAGAGCTCCGGCAGGATGCTGAGAGCCGGCCGCGTTCTGCCGTTTTCCCAGTTGCTGACGGCGTTCGGCGTGATGCCGAGCCTGCGGGCGATGTCCTTCTGCTCCAGCCCGCCGCGCTTCCTGTAAAACTGAATGCGCCTGCCGACGGCCCGGATATCCCGCAGGGCAACTGCTCCGTCCGGGCGCATTTGCTTTGACGCCTGCGTGTTCATTGGAATCCCTCCGTTTCGATCCCGCACAAATGTTCTTGCTTATACTGTCGCAGGCATACCGTATCTGCCTGCTTGCCACTATTATACCACACGATTTGTGTTTTGTCAAGCGCTAATTCCGCATATTGATTCACAAATCGTGTGATTTGACAAGGGGAATTTTATCCTGTGATATTCCCGTTTTCCGCTTGATTTCCGGCAATTCCTGTGTTATAATGAAGAAAAGCGCAAAATCCGGCTTTTCAGCTGCATTGCAAAAATGTTCTCAAACAGGGGAGGAATATCATGAAACACAAATCCGTTCCGGACAGATTCGCAGCGGCAGTCCTGTGCTGCATATTCTGCTGCGCCGGCCTGACAGCGCCGAAGGCTTCGGCAGAAGAAGCCGGGGCGCTGCCGGTGTGCTTTGACTGGCGCGAGGAAGCAACGGAGATTCTGACGCCGGTGAAGAAGCAGATCGGCGGCACCTGCTGGGCGTATGCGACGATTGCATGTGCAGAAGCCAATCTGATCAAAAAAGGGCTGGCGGACAGCAGCATTGACCTTTCGGAGGCGCATCTGATCTGGTTTACGAACGGGCAGGGTTCCCCGACGGATCCTGACGATCCCAGATACGGCGGCACGCATAATGACGGCGTGGACGGCTACGAAGGCGGTGCTTCGGTGCTGACCACGGACTGCACGCTGGCAGCATGGCAGGGCGTTGTCCCGGAAAGCGCTGCTGCGCCGCATGCCGATAAGCAGCCGCTGGATGAGTCGCTGCGGTATCAGTCTGTCGCACATTTGCAGAATGCGGAGGGGTATCCTTTGGATGAGCCGCAGATCATCAAGACCAAGATCATGGAAAACGGCCCGATGGTTCTGAGCTATTTTAATTCCCATGATCAGGAGGATGCGATTTCTGCACAGCACGGATACTATAATCAGGATTATCTTGAAAAAAAGGAGCAGGACGCATTGAACGGCGACTTTCATCTTGTGGTGCTGGTCGGCTGGGATGACAGCTTTGCCAAAGAGAATTTCACTGCGAAACCGCCCGGTGACGGCGCGTGGATTCTCCGGGACAGTCAGGCATCGCGCATCAATGCGGGAAATGCATATTATTATATGAGCTATTATGAACCGTCAATCAGAACGTATTATTCCTATGATTTTGAGCCGGTGACGAATTACGGGAACGTGTATCATTATAACGACTCCGAGATCACCAGATACAGCCCTTCAAAGGAAGAAAACGGGTTTCTCATTGCAAATGTATTTGAAGCCGCAAAGCCGGAAAAAATCGCGGCCGTCGGCTTCTTTACGGATACGCGTTCGGAAGCCTATGAGATTTCGGTATACGCGCTGGAGGACGGGTTCATGGATCCGCAGGACGGCACACTGGTCACGCAGTTTGAAGGCGTTGCGGAATTCAGAGGCTTTCATACTGTACCGCTGCCGCAGACCTATGCGGTGGAGCCGGGGCAGCTGTATTCCGTGGTCATCCGGCTTCCGGTCGGAAAGCAATACGGCACATATTTTGATTCCGCCGTTTACAGAGAGGGCGTTTCGTTCCGGGCATTATACAACAGCGAAGGCGTCATCCGCTGGAAGGACTGCTATGATTTGGGACGCGGCGACGTCTGCATCCATGTGTATACGGAATACGAAGATGAAACCGGGGATTATATCCGCGGCGACCTGAACCGCGACGGCACTGTCAATGCAGCAGATCTCTCGCTGCTGAAACAGCTGCTGTACGGCAGTCAGCGCACAGATCTTTGTCTGCCCGCCGCCGACTGGAACGCGGACGGTCTGACGGATGCGGCGGACGCCAACGGTCTGCGGGACTTCCTGCTCGGAGATCCGGCGGCATAGTCCGGCGAAACCGCAGGTTTTCTGTCACAATTTTTGCCACACTCTCCGCATTTAATATGGAATCCTACAAAATTATGCAGAACAGGATTTTCCGCTTGATTCCTGCGGAATTTCGCTGTATAATATCTAGGCATTCTATAATAATTAACGGAGATGAAGAAATTGGAAGAAACCGTAAAGAAGCCGACGGCTGACAAGCTGAAACCGAAGCTGTTTTCGGTGCTGAAAACCTATTCAAAGGCGCAGTTCGTCAAGGATCTGGTCGCGGGCGTCATTGTTGCAATCATTGCGCTGCCGCTTTCCATCGCGCTGGCACTGGCCTCCGGCGTCAATCCGGAGCAGGGCCTGTACACTGCGATTGTGGCGGGATTCCTTGTGTCCTTTCTGGGCGGCAGCCGTGTGCAGATCGCCGGGCCGACCGCAGCCTTTGCAACGATCGTTGCGGGCATTGTCGCCACGGACGGCATGGACGGGCTGATCCTTTCAACGGTCATGGCGGGCATTCTGCTGATCGTGATGGGCTTCTGCCGTTTCGGCAAGCTGCTGAAATTTATCCCGAATACAATCACCGCGGGCTTTACCTTCGGCATTGCCGCGACCATCGTGATCGGACAGGTCAAGGATTTCCTCGGGCTGACCTTTCAGAATGCGCCGATTGAAACCGTGGACAAGATCGCGGAAATCTTCCGATGTATCGGCAGCCTGAATCCGTCGGCGCTGCTGGTCGGTGCGATTTCTCTGGCCGTGCTGATTCTCTGGCCGAAGAAGCTGGAGAAAATCCCGGCCTCGCTGATTGCCGTGCTGCTCTGCTCCGCGCTTGTGAAGCTGACCGGCATGAACGTCAACACCATCGGAGATCTGTACACGATTTCCAGCGCACCGCCGAAATTCGTGCTGCCGCATGTGACCTTTGCGGGCATCCGCGCCATGCTGCCGAACGCCTTTACGATTGCGATTCTCGCGGCGATTGAGTCGCTGCTCTCCTGTGTGGTTTCTGACGGCATGATCGGCTCGAAGCACCGTTCCAACATGGAGCTGATCGGGCAGGGCGTTGCCAATATCGGCTCGGCGCTGTTCGGCGGCATTCCCGCGACGGGCGCCATCGCGCGCACGGCTGCCAATGTCAAGAACGGCGGCAGAACGCCGGTTTCCGGCATGGTGCATTCCGCGGTGCTGCTTGGTATTCTCGTGCTGCTGATGCCCTATGCATCCATGATCCCGATGCCGACGATTGCGGCGATTCTGTTCATTGTTGCATATAATATGTGCGGCTGGAAGAACATCCGCACAATGATGAAAACTGCGCCGAAAAGCGATATTGCCGTGCTGCTGACCGCGATTGTGCTGACTGTCGTGTTCGATCTGGTTGTCGCAATCGGTGCCGGACTGGTGCTCGCTTCGCTGCTCTTTATCAAGCGCATGTCTGATGTCACGGAGGCGCGTACCTGGACGGATGCCGACGACGAGGATACCGACCCGGACAACATTCAGCGCAAGCGGATTCCCGCACGCACAAAGGTCTACGAGATCAACGGGCCGATGTTTTTTGCAGCATCCGAAAAGTACAGATACGTGCTCGACCGTCATGATTTCGACGTGCTCGTGATCCGGATGCGCGACGTACCTGCCGTGGATGCGGCGGGCGTGGAAACGCTCTCCGAGATTGTGCGCGGCTGCAAAAAGAACAAAATTCAGGTTGTGTTCTCGCATGTCAATGAACAGCCGATGCATGCGATAGAAAAGGCCGGCCTGAAAGCAGAGGTCGGCGCAGAGAACTTCTGTCCGCATATTGACGTCGCACTGCTCCGTGCAGAAGAGATCGTCAAGCGTGCCGCTGCATCGTAACACTGTATCAGACAAACATCCCGGAAACGGTTATTGCCTGTTTCCGGGATGTTTTTTGCTGCATTCATCAGCTGATGAGCGGGTTCTCTTCCGCTTTCGGAGGCTGAGAAACGCCCCGGCGTTTCTGACACAGATCAGAAACACCGGGGCGTTCTTGTTTTGATTCAGCTTGCCGCATGCGGCTGCTTATGCAAAATCAGAAACCTGTTTTGATTAAGCAACGCTGATGCCGGTCATGGAAACGAGCGTGATGCTCGGGGTACCGGTCTGAGAAGCGGTGATGCCGAAGGAGATGCTTGCGCCTGCTGCCAGCACGCCGTTTGCGGTGCCGCTGGTGATGGTGAAGGTGCCGTCGCCGTTGTCGGTGATGACATTGCCGCTTGCGTCAGTGATGACGAGGTTCTCAGCGCGGACAACGATCTCCCAGCCGGTGATGGTGCTCTCAGAGTTGTTGGTGATGGTGAGCTGACCGACAAGGCCCTCGCCCCAGGAGCTGAAAACGTCGAAGAGCAGGACAGTGTCCTCGGTGATGTCAGTGCGCTCGGAAATTGCCGTGAAGGTCGGCTCATTGCCGTTCGGCTCAGAGATCTGATAGCCGAAGGTGACGCTGCCGCCGACCGGGATCACTGCGTTGTAACCGACGCAGGAAATGACATTGCCGGAGAGCAGGTCTGCGCACCAGATGCCGACGATGTTGCCGCCGAAGTCCTCAGCGCGGAGTGCCCAGCCGTTGATTGCGGTGGTGCCGTTGTTGGTCAGGGTGATGTTGATGATCTTGCCGCCTTCCCAGGCATTTGCAATCTCATAGCTGATGGTGTAGTTCGGGTTGTCGATCGGGAACGGCTCATCGGGATCGTCGGGATCGTCCGGATCATCGGGATCGTCCGGATCGTCCGGATCATCAGGATCATCGGGATCGTCCGGGTCATCCGGGTTCGGCTCTTCCGGCATCACGTCTGCCAGGTAAGCCTGGAGAACGGAAAGGTTCTCCTCGTTTGCTTCGAGGTAATCCACGTCAGCCTGGGTGAATGCGCCGTCATAGTTGAGGTCGCCGTTCACGAGGGAGATGTTGCCGTAGATCGTGCTGCTGGTCAGTGCGCCGCAGTCGACAATCGTGTTGGAGAGGTTGTCGGTGATGCGGAAGGAAGCGCTGTTGTAATCGCCGGTCAGGTTCAGGAACCAGTTGTAGCCGGAGATGTAGTTGCCGATCGGGCTGCAAAGATCTGCGTAGTCAAAGACCAGCGTGCCGGTGTACGGCAGATCGTTGTAGTAATCCGGATTGAACACGGTGAAGTAGTTTGCCATTGCGGTTGCATCAGCAGTGTTTCTGCCGAGGGAAGCGGTCAGGCTGTACTTGGAATCGGTGTCAATCGTGATCTGACCGACATAGTAAACGTCCTTGTTCTCAACAGTGATGTAGTAGAAGCCGTTGACGTTGTAGCTGCCGTTGACATAGGTGCCGCGGTCAAAGATACCGATACGGGTGCCGTAGTAAGCGGATTCCCAGTTGCCGGAGATTGCGGAAGTACCGTTCAGAGCATCGTAGGAAACCCAGATGTAGCCGTCGTTTGCCCAGTCAGCGCCCCAGGAGTTTGCAATCTTGAATGCGCCGCACTCTGCCTCATCGACAGCGCCGTTGCCGTTGACATCGATCCAGACGGTGTCATCATAGCCGACCAGCGTCAGAGCGTGGCCGCCTCTTGCGCTCTTTGCACGGAAGGAAACGAACTCATAGTCGCCGTTTGCGTTCACATAGCGCTGAACATTGCCGTTGTCGTCGATGTAGGTTCTGTAATCAGAATCCCAGGACGGACCCTGAACACGGAGGTTCAGAATCTTGCCCTCTGCGAGCAGACCCTTGACTTCGTCGAGGTCGCTGTCGTTCGGGCCGCTGATTGCGGTGCCGCGGGAGGTGATCGTAGCAGCATTGTGGCCGCTCAGTCTGGTGTTCAGAGCCTCGATCAGAGCCTCGGTATCGGTGGACCAGCTGTAATCGTAGTTATCCGGATCAACATAGCTTGCGCCGTTCGTGGAACGGTACGGTGCATCAGCCATGTGCAGGCAGCCCTGCTTGCTCAGCAGATCGTAAACCTCAGTGTTCACGCCGCCGACGTCCTCACCGCCGCTGAGAATGTTGTTAACAAATGCCGGAGAATAGGCATTTGTAGCATTGGTAGCGATATTGTTGAGCTTATTTGCTTCGTAAGTAAACTGATAGTAAGCAGCTGCCCATGCATAGCAGGAGCCGCAGCCCATCTGGTCGCCGATCGGCGGGAAGAACGGGGTCTGGCTCAGATCAACCTGAGAGGGCAGGTTTGCGGCTCTGTCCTTTGCGACTCTGCTCTTCTTTGCAGACTTTGCGGGAGCACCTTCATATGCTTCTGCGGTGTCCGCATCACCCGTTGCGTAACGGTCCAGATCGAACAGCGCAGCAGCCTCGTTCTCCTCAGCGTGAGCGACGAGTGCAGCGTTGTTCATGACCGGCAGTGCCAGAACTGCTGCAAATGCAGCAGGCAGCACCAGCAGTGCAGCTGCTTTCGTAATATTCTTCTTCATCGTAGAAGTCCTCCGTTCACAGTGTAAGAAATATCATGTTTGGAGCGTTAATTGTCCCCCATAGCATCGTGAACAGTTCTGACCTCTTTGATCTCAGCCAATCCGAGTGCTTCAATGCTCCGGATCAGTTTCAGCACATTTTCCTCCGAGGGCTGCTTCAGTGTGATCTCCAGAAGCTGCCGGTAGGGCTCGGCCTGATCGTACTGCTTCACCGATTTGATGTTCTCGACGCCGGAAAAGTCCTCTTTCGTCCATTTTCGGCTGCGAACACTGTACTGGTGCTTGATGACGACATGAATGCGCCAATCAGAAAATGCAGTTTCCTCAGATTCCGGGCTGTATGCTGTAAACACGTCGATCACGGCCGGATTTTCGACCGGATAAACAGGCTTTTGTATCAAAAGTTCACGCTTCATCAGCGTGAGGTCATTCGCGGTCAGCCGCGAATTTCCGTCAAGATCTGCCGCATACCATGCAGGAACCGTATCTGCCTCATGTGCGAGCCATTTGCAGAGCAAAACGACGTCAGCAATGTTGAAGCTGCCGTCTGCATTGCAGTCCCCCGACAGGGTATTCTGTGCAGCTGTTGTCACGCTTGTAACCGCGGTCGTTTCCGCAGGTGCGGAGGTTGTGGCCGGAACGGTCGTAGCCTGAGCGGCAGTTGTCAGAACCCGGGCGGTGGTATTTGCAGCCGCGGAAGTAGATGTCGGCGCGGTCGTTTTCGCAGGCACGGAGGCCGTGCCCTGCGGGACATTTGTTGTGGCAGTCACAGGGGCCGTCGTTTCGGGCGGATCCTTAAAACGGAGAGAAACATCAGCGGAGAGCGTCTGCTGTGTTTTGCTGTTGTACACGGAGAAGGTGATTTTGCATCTTGCTCCGGACGGATCAGCGGGTTCCGTATGAATTTCCGTCAGTAAATGCGCCTGTGCCGTTTCAATAGTCGCATCGCGCACAATGTCAAATTGTCTGCCTTCAGCATCCTGGGCGGTGACCGTCACCAGCATTCCGGAAAAATCCGGGATCCCCTCCGCAGTCAGAAAGGCACTGTCAGGCTTGCGGGAAACCTGTGCAAACAATGCATACACATTGTCATTGACAGGCGCCTCCGCAGCTTCTGAAATCACCGTCAGACCGCAGACCGGTGCAGGACGAACCGCAGCATAGAGCAGACCCGCACTTGCAGTGGTGCAAAGAACAGCCGTAAGGGCTGTCAGAAATTGTTTTCTGTTCATGGCTCTATCCCACCTTAGAATTGGATCCGGGCCGCACGCAGACTCCGAAGGGGGAACGGAAAGATTGCGGGCTGACCCGATGATGTTTCGAAACATCTTTATTATATCACATGTTCTCATAGAAAAACGGATTTTGGTACGAACTGTATGAGATTTGGGCACGAAATGCACACACATCTATATAATAAAAAATATGCATAATTTCGGAGGTACTTGATTTTTCTGCGGAAATCTGCTATAATAAATTCGGAACCTGAAATATGACAATTTTGTTATAAAACCATATTCATACTTTACATATTACAGCATTACCGGAGGACATACACTTGAAAATCGCAGTAGTGGATGACGACAAATCACTGCACCGTACCATGAAGCAATACGTTCTGAAATTCCAGATCGCATTTGACCATGATATCTCAGTTGATTATTTTACAAACTGTGAGGAGCTCTATCAGCGGCTGCTCGCAGGGGATGACTATGACCTGCTGTTCCTGGATATTGAGTTTCCGCGGATGCGCGGAACGGAGCTCGGTCTGCTGATCCGGCACAGACTGCGGGATTATGATACGCAGATCGTGTTCATGTCCGCAGAGAAGGAATATGCGGCGGAGCTGTTTCCGATCCGGCCGATCGGCTTTCTGGTCAAGCCGTTTTCGTTTGAGCGCTTTTCGGTCTGCCTGACGGACGCGCTGGACGATTTCATGCAGAAAAGCGACTTTCTGGAATATACGCTGGAGAACACGCGGCGCCGGATCCGGATCAAGGAGGTACTGTACCTCAAGGCGCACGGCAAAAAGGTCGCGTTCTATACAAAAGAGGGCAGCTTCTCTGTTTACGGCAAGATTCAGGAGCTGATTGCAGGCTGCACGGAGCGGTTCCTCTGCACCTCGCGCGGGGAGTACGCGAATTTGCAGCATGTCATGGCTGCTGCGCCCAAGGAGGTGCGCCTGACCGACAATCATGTGCTGCATATCAGCCGCGGCCGGCAGACGGCGGTGCGTGAGCGTCTTGCGGAGCTGTAAACTGTACATTGTTTTATCGCAGAGTCCTGCAAAAGCGGGGCTCTGTTGTGTTTTTCGCGGATTATATACGCAGCATCGGCGCGCTTGAAAACCTTACGTCTGCCGTAGGAAAATTGCAAAGTTTATGATGAAAAAGGTGTATCTACTTTATTTTTTTATTGTGAGATTCCAGAGGGACAATGTCCCTTTGGCGGGTTTGGTGAGTTTGCGGTGCAAACTCATAGCAAAGCGGGCGAGAGTCCCATTCTCAATCATCGCGTAGCGATACCTTTTTCACGCAGCGCTTGCATTCGGCGCGAAAACGCGCTATAATATAGGATAGTATTTTGATAGGAGGGGTATGCTTGGAGCAGACCGGACGCAGCGACCGCACACAGGGCATCCTGTTCATCATTGCATCAGCCTTCTGCTTTGCGCTGATGAATCTGTTTATCCGGATGACAGGGGATGTGCCGACGCTGCAAAAATGCTTTTTCCGGAACTTCTTTGCGTTGCTGATTGCGGGCGGAACGCTTCTGCGGCACCGCGTTCCGCTGAAAATCGGCAGCGGCAATCTGAAATATCTGCTGATCCGTTCCATTGCCGGCGGCATCGGCATGGTCTGCAATTTTTATGCGGTTGATCATATGGCGATTTCGGATGCATCCATGCTGAACAAGCTGTCGCCGTTTTTTGCGATTGTTTTCTCGTATTTTGTGCTCGGGGAGCGTGCGACCGCATTTGAGTGGGGCGCGGTTGCGACGGCGTTTGCCGGGGCGCTGCTTGTTGTGAAGCCGCGCTTCGGATTTGAAGTGCTCCCGGCGCTGGCCGGGGTGCTGGGCGGACTGGGCGCCGGGCTTGCGTATACGAATGTGCGGAAGCTCGGGCTGCGCGGGGAGAACAGCATGATCATTGTTACGTTTTTCTCCGGATTTACGACGCTTTGCCTGTTGCCGAACCTGCTGCTGCACTATGCGCCGATGACGGCGAAGCAGTGGATGTTCCTGGTGCTGACGGGGCTTGCAGCGGCGGGCGGACAGATCTGCATTACAAAGGCATATGCCCGGGCGGCGGCCAAGGAGATTTCTGTCTATGATTTTTCGATTGTGATTTTCGCGGCGCTGCTGGGCTTCTGCTTTCTCGGACAGCTGCCGGATTGGCTCAGCGTCATCGGTTACGTCATCATCATCGGTACGGCTGTCGTCCGCTGGCGCGTCGGTGCTGCCGCTTCAAAATGATTTATACCGTGCTTCGATAAAGCCGACCGGCGGCACAGGGCGTCCTTCAATCCTCCTGAAAAGCAAGTCCCTGTGCGATTTTCTGCATAGGATTCGGCAGCTTTCGAGCGCAGCCGCGCAGCCGCTTTCTGCACCTTTTATTTGTTTTGTCCATTGACGCGGCCGCCTGTTTCCGTTACAATATAAATGAACACGGCCGTGTATCAAAAAATAGAAAATGATAAACCGACAGAACCGGAGAAGCGCGCATACGGTCTGCCGGTATGAAAATGCGAGGAGGAAACTATGAACCACATCAGACGGTTCTCCGTTCTGACAGCAGCAGTCCTGTGCTTCGGCTGCTGCCGGTATCCTGTGTCCGCAGAAGCAGCAATGCGGGACATTTCTACTAAAGAGCTGGTGCGCGATATGGGCATCGGCATCAATCTCGGCAATACGCTGGAGGCCTGCGGCGACTGGATTGCGGAATACAGCGACGGTCAGCCGAAGGACTACGAAACCGCATGGGGCAGCCCTGTCATCACCAGGGAAATCATCGAGGGCATTGCAAAGGAAGGCTTCGGTGTGCTTCGCATCCCGGTGGCATGGTCGAACATGATGAAGGAGGACGGAACCTATACAATCAATACTGCGTATGACGCGCGCGTTCACGAAATCGTTGACTGGACGCTGGAATGCGGCATGTACGCGATCATCAACATCCACTGGGACGGCGGATGGGTCAACGACTTTCCCAAGAAAAAGGACGAGAGCATGAAGCGCTTTACCCGTATGTGGGAGCAGATTGCCGACAGCTTCAAGGATTACGGCGATTACCTGATGTTTGAATCCCAGAACGAGGAGCTCGGCTGGGAATCGGTCTGGAATCCGTGGGGCGGCACCGAGGGCAAGGCGGAGTCCTATGCGCTCTGCAACGAAATCAATCAGGCGTTTGTGGATACGGTCCGGAAATCCGGCGGCAACAATCCGGAGCGGCATCTGCTGATTTCGGGCTACAACACCGGCATTGACCGCACCTGCGATGCACTGTTCAAAATGCCGCAGGATCCCGCAAACCGCATGGCAGTTTCCGTTCATTACTATTCTCCCGCCGGGTTTGCGATCCTTGAGGAGGATGCGGACTGGGGCAAAGCGACGCCGACATGGGGCAGCGATGCGGATTATGCATCCCTGCGCAGCGAAATGCAGATGATGAAATCGAATTTCACGGACAAGGGGATTCCGGTCATCATCGGCGAGTACGGCTGTCCGACGAAAAACAAGGAGCCGGAATCTGTGCGGCGCTTTATTTCGTCCGTCTGCGAGGAGGCCTACCAATGCGGGCACTGCCCCGTGCTGTGGTCAACACCCGGCGGACATTACGACCGCGAGGCCTGTCAGCTGACCGACCGCGAGCTGCAAAAGAAGCTCTTTGCAATCGGCGGAAAGACCTATCAGCCGCAGACCGCGCAGCCTGAACAACCGCTGACAGGCGACCTGAACGGTGACGGCACCGTCAGCATTGCGGATGCAGTTCTGCTGCAAAAGCATCTGACAGGAGAATCGGCGCTTACGGACGGGAGGGGCGATCTCAGCGGCGACAGCATCATAAATGCCGTGGATCTGACCTTGCTCAAGCGCATTCTGCTGAATGTAAAATCATAACAAAACACCGCACAGGGCATTATGCTCTGTGCGGTGTCGTTTTGCCGGGAAAGCGGTATCTCCGACGGATTGAGAATGAAACCCGTTATCAATCCCATCGCGCAGCGATACCTTTTACTCCTCCGCTGCGGGGAACAGGCCGATGTCGCTGAGGAGCATCTTGCCGTTTGTCACATTGCGGAAGCTGATTTCTGCGGATACCACCTTGGACGCATCAAAGTCATCCTGTGCCTGATACGCGTTCTGCGGGATGATCACCGTTGTGAACGGATGCTGGAACGCATAGTCAAACCAGAGCGAGTTGAATTTCGTCCGCTGAATGCCGAGCGCAGGGAACAAATCGGAGGGCATCTGCGCTGTTGCGGTTTTGCCGTCCGCGTCCTTCAGCACGACCTTATACTCAATCAGTCCGCGCGGGACGTCCTTCTCGCGCAGATCAGCTGCTGTGAAGGAGAAGCTGTTCTTTTTCAGATTCTTCTTTTTGTCAAATTCCAGCTTGACCGTGACCTCGTTTTCGTCGTCCCATTCGGCGTACAGGCCGTAATCGCCGCCCTGCGGCGAGGTCTGGGAATCATAGAGCTTTTCAGTCCAGAGATCTGCATTTTCCACGCTGATCTTCATGCCGCCGCGCATGCCGGGATCGGATGCGGTATCAAAATCTGCCAGCGATTCGTAATCCGAATCCTGATACATCGCACAGCAGACCGTAGCCGGCAGCGCGTCGCGGTACTGCGCGGGCGCGGAGAACAGCGTGCGGTACTGGGTTTCGCCTTTCAGCGCCGCGTCGAGGAAGGTCTTGACAAACGCCGTGAGCAGCGTGCGCTGATCGTCGGCGCTGAGAAATGCGTTGCGGTTTGCGATATAGCCGAACGGCATTCCCATATCATTGTCGCCCCACTTGGTATTGAACTGGCCGTGGTTCGCGCCGAGCATGTAGATCACCGATTTGAAGCAGTCCTCCTTGCCGGTGAAATGTACGTTGTTATACTGCTTTTCGCCCATCGGGATATAGACGTCCTGATCGTCGGTGCCGTGAATCATCAGATAGCTGATGTCCTCAAGCTCCGCAGCTCTGCCCGCGGGCTTATACTGGTCGCAGGTCGGTGCAATCGCAATGACCGCACGGATCGGAATATGGTAGCCGAGCTTGATATTTGCGTTTTCAGGGTAGCAGTCATAGTTCGTCAGCAGCGCAGTCAGCGCAGCAGTTTCGCCGCCTCTGGAGTGACCGGCCACTGCAATCTTTTCACTGTCAATGATGCCGTAGACCGGGCAGCTCTTGTCCTCTGCCGCCCATTTGAGCACCTGCTTCATATTTTCCAGCATGAGTACGGCGCGCGCATCGTTTTCCTCTTTGAGATCGTTGAGGATGTTTTCATCCACAGACACCGCGACATAGCCGTTGGAAGCGAGGTGTCTGCAAAGATATTCGTAGCCGAGGTAGGAATCCGTGCCGTAGCTGTGATTGCCGTGTACGATGAACATGACCGGGCAGTTTTTGCCGTTGACAGGGTAGTACACTCTGCCGCTGACCGGTGCGGCGTCCAGTTCGCGTCCGAAATACTGCTTCATGCCGAGCGTCATCAGACCCTTGCGCTCCGCCATTTCGGAAAGGTCAATCGTTTCAGAATCATGGTCAAAGCTGCCGCCGGGGCCGTAGCTGAAGCTGTTGACATCCAGCTTGCCGGGTGCCAGCGAATCCGAAAAGCCCTTGGGCACCTTGACAGGATCCGTTTGCAGGGAGGTATACGCAGAAATGCGGTTTTCCCCGAAGCCCTTATGCAGAAATGCCAGCACAAACCCGGCGATGATCACGCCGCCCGCCAGGAACGTCACCAGGCCGGAAACGTGGAACTGCTTGATCCGGATCATGCCGACGACAGCGCGTCCTGCGGCATCCACCGCCAGCGCACCGAGCAGCGCGAACAGGATGCAGGTGACCGGATGGGAGGCGTGGTCAGGCACCATGAACAGAATCAGCAGAACGGACAGCAGCAGGAGAAATGCGGCGCGGCTCAGGGATTTTGCGCCGAAAATCAGCCGGATCAGCAAAAACAGTACAAAGGTCATCAGAACAGCCGTGCCTGCTGCAATCGCATAGCCTGCCCAGAACGGGAGCACCGGGAAGTTGACTGCAATCATTTCACCGAGCAGCAGCGTCAGTGCGATCCATATCAGGATGGTCGCGGAGAGTCTTCCCGCGCTCATCAGAGAGCGGTACGGCATTGTTTTTTCTTTCAGGTTTTCGATCCATTCCTTCATTGATACTTCCACCTTTTTTCTACACAGTCGCAGCGTGCGCGGTTTATTTGTGCTGCGCTGTTCCTATTATAGCATATTATTACGAAAAGCGCAATGGGAGAATGTACAAAAAAGTGACCGCTGTGTAAAATGGGCGGAAAAAAGGAGCCGGGCACTGCCCGGTAGCATATCGTATGAAAAATGCAATGTTTTTGCAAACAAAAAGGATACCGTCTTTGTGCTGTCTTGCATTTCTGTCCGATCTGTGCTATAATGTCTGCAATCTGACATTTACCGCGCCGCATGATGCTGCAAAGAGAGGAAACCGATATGAAACAATACATGATAATTCTGCTGACGGGTGCGTTTCTGTTATCCGGCTGCGAAAAGCAGGAGCCTGCCGCTGTGCAGGAAGCTGTCACGACTGCCGTGACGGAAACAACGTCCTCACCCGCAGCCACAACGGCCGGGGAACTGCACACGACAGTACCGAAGACAACAGAAACCTCCGCTGTTACGACTGTTCCGGCAACATCGGACACGGTTCCGGGAACGACAGCCACAACGGAGCGTTTAGCTGTATTCCGCCATGCATATGCGCTTTCCAACACCGCGCTGGGAACCCGTCCCGTGCCGGAGAAATATCTGGACACGGACGCGGAGAATATTCCGCGGCGCGCTGCCTCTGCGGTTTCAGAGGGCAGAGAGATGGTCGGGGACTGCGGGAGCTGCTGTGCGGATCCGGAACGGGACTGCCTGTATATCTGCATGTACTATGGCCTGAATTATGATGACAGCGCAAAATATGACTATACGCTGTACCGGCTGGATGCGGACGGCACCGTCACGGAATGCTGTGATTTTGATTCTGTGCGCGATGTGTACAAGATGTTTGTGCTGAAAGGCCGGCTGATGCTCGCAACCTATCACGGCTTTTATTACATTGACACGGAAAGCGGCGATGTCATCACGGTTGACGAAAAAAATGAGCCGCTCGGCGGTTCTTTGCTGTGTACAAAGGAGCGGGTGTATCTGATCACGCCGAATGATGCGGCGGACGGAACCGGGCCGTTTTACCGGATGTACGATCCGGCGGCGAATACGCTGACAGAGATTACTTCCGAGCAGATTCCGGATGAAGCGCAGACGCTGTATGAATACTCACAGAACGATGAGCCGCGGGTACGCATCAGTACCGACGGCGAGCGCGGGGGAATCCAGAACTATATTTTTGAGTGGGGATAATAAGAACCTTATTGCGATGAAAGTAATGCATTTGCTTTATTTTCATATAATGCCGGATCCCAAAGGGATTGCTTCCTTTATGAACAAGCAGACGCCTGAACATGTCCGTTCAGGCGTCTGTTTTCTGTATATGGAATCGTTTTACTCAATCACGCCGTCAATCAGCAGATGAATCCGGTTCTGGATATTGACGTCGGGCAGACCGGAATCAAAATCCAGGCTGATGATTTTTGCGCCGTATTTTCTGCACAGATTCGCATACTGCCCTCTGCCGTATATATGGCTCGGGATGCAGCGGAATGCCTGGATGCCGAGAATTCTGCGGATTCCGCTCCGGAGGCAGCCGCAGATATCCATGCTGATCAGCCAGCCGTCGCCGACACTGTCCAGCTCCGTTTTCTCCTTCCCGAACTGCTTTTTCAGCGCGGCGTAGTCCGGAAATGCGAACAGCCCCGCCCGTTTCAGCGATTTCAGCATGATCTTCTGGAAGGTGAGGATCATGGTATAGATCGCATTGTATCCGAGCCGTTCCGCGCCGTGCGCTTCTTTTTTATGACTGTCGATATAGTAAAGGAAATAGGAGGACAGTCCGTTCATAAAGGTTTCGCAGTTCTCCTGTTCCAGATACTTTACAATATCCCTGTTGCCGAAATGACAGTATCTGGTGAAAAGCTCTCCGACAATGCCGATCCGCTGCTTTTTCTCACCCGTCTGTTCGATTGCGGAAAAATCCGCAATGATTCGCCGGAACTGCCGTTTCAGCAGCAGCGGATTCAGGTGCTGTCCTGTTCTGAAATCGGCGGAAAGCGTTTCGATCCACTTTCGCATACATCTGTCCGCTGCACCCTTCTCTTTTTCATACGGGCGGATCTGCTGGGAAAGATACAGCAGAAGATCGCCGTACTGCATGGAGAAAAATGCGCGCATAAACATGAAATACTGCATCCGGATCTTGTTGTCCTCGCCCTGCTTCACGCTGAATGTGATGACCTTCACATCCGGGATTTTTGCTTTTTCCAGCGCTTTTTTGAGAATCTCCGTATAATTGGAGCCGAGGCAGCGGTCGCCGAATGTCGGCATCAGCAGCAGCGTGTTTTTCAGATCATACTGTCCGCTTTGCAGCGCAGCGATGATCTGACCGATGTTGATGATGCAGGGATAGCACATATCATTGTTGACGTACTGTAAGCCGGTTCCGACGATGTTATCCGCGTTTTCAAGGATGACAGGGTAGTATTCCTCAGAGCAGAACGCGTATTTCAGAAGCGGAAAATGGTGATCGAACATGGCTGGGATGAGGAGTGTTTTTTGTCCGGGAACCTGCTGTTCACTGATCTGATACATAAGGATATCTCCTAAGCAGCGATTGCGGATATGTCCGGATATGAAAAAAGCACCCTAAGAAACTGTTAGGGTGCTTGGTATGGTGGGAGAGGGTGGATTCGAACCACCGAAGTTAAAGAACAACAGATTTACAGTCTGCCCCCTTTGGCCACTCGGGAACTCTCCCATATGAAAAGCTGGTGGACGGACTTGAACCCCCGACCTGCTGATTACAAATCAGCTGCTCTACCAACTGAGCTACACCAGCATGTGCAGTCGTTCGCGTCCCTCGCGGTCAGCTTGTTTATTATAGCACAGCGGTGCATGAAAGTCAAGCGTTTTTTGCAAAATATCCAAAAACTGTCAAAATAGACAAATATTCACAAGGTTTTTCAGAACATTCGCAAAATCGGTGCATGATCAAAAAGGTCGTATCTGCGCGGCATCTGCTGTAAAAGAAGCTGCGGGCTCAGCAGCGTGAAGCTCCAGTCCGGAGAACGCGCTGCTCCGCTGCGGCAGCTGATGCCGCCATGCACGTTCACACCGCAGCTGCTCAGCCGCGAGCAGTGCAGGCAGCGCGGCCATCGCCGTGAACGGCAGCAGAAGAAACGGCAGCGTACAGATCCGCATCCGCAGGATGCCGGCAGACTGTCCGCGGCTCAGCCGGAATGCCGCCCGCAGGATCCGCGCCGCAGATTCATGCGGCAGCTTGAGCAGACAGTACGGGAGCGCTGCCGAAACCGCAGTGATCCGCAGCGGGAGCAGCGCCGCAGCCGCGGCCAGAAATCCGAGATGCAGCACGGTCAGAAGCGTGAGCAGGCCCTCGCCGTGCAGCGGCATTGTCAGCCAGATGCTCTTGGCGGCTGCATAGAGCAGGCACATCGGCAGCACGGAACCGATCAGCAGTCCCGCTGTCATCAGCCGCAGCAGGAGCGCCTTGCCCCACAGCCACAGACTGCTGCTGCAAGCCAGAAATCCGAGGTCGTTCTCATTGAGCGTTCCGCAAAGCCTGCCGATCTGCCAGTCCGTCTGGAACCGCAGGGGCGTCAGCGCGGCGGCGGCGGTCAGCAGCGCGCCGGTCAGATACCACGGACGCAGTGCAGGGATTTCCCGTACGGCCTGCGAAGTCAGCTGCCCAGCAATCAGGCAGAGCGCCGCGGTCAGATACCGTCCCGCGCCGAGTACGGCTGCACTGCGGCGGTACGGCCGGAGCCGGCGGCAGGCCTCATGCCGCAGCCGCTTCATGAGATATAATCCTCCAGTACCTGCCGGAGCTCCTGCGCATTGTTCACGCGCATCCCGTATTCCAGCAGTATGCGGTCATAGTCCGGCAGCCAGCCCGCGGGCAGCTCGTATTCCGCCTCCGGTGTCCGGCTTCCCTCCCTGAAAATACGCAGCAGGCTCCCGTCCAGCTTGATCAGGTACGCCGTATTCTCAGCGTCCTTTGCAGCGGCCTCTGCCGCCTCCCGCAGGGTGCCGGGATCTGCCGCCGCGTGCATCTGCTGCGCCGGGGCTTCTATCGGCGTCATCAGCTCCGGCAGACTGCGCAGCCCTGCGAATATTGCTGTTGCGATCGCAACGATCGCTGCCGTTCCCGCCCAGATTGCTCTGTATCCGGTCATATCGTTCGCCGTCCTTTCGTGATTTCTTACGGATCTATCGTCATTATGCTGTATTTTTTCCGGATTTATTCGGAAAGCAATAAAAAAATATGAAAAAATTATGAAAGTGCTTAACATGCGGCGCTTTTTGTGCTATAATATAGCATGTACGATTATTGGTTTTCGCGCATCGTGCCGGAACGCTCCGGCGGGCGGTGCGGGATGTATCGGCGGCAGCACCGAAGCTGCCGTATCCGAAAGGAGATTTGTTCATGAGTGAAGCAAACCGTCGTCCTTCTTCCAGGCGGAAGGGCAGCTCCGGCAAGAGCCATAAGAAGAAGGCTTACCGCAAGCCGCTGATTCTGCGGTTCCTGAGCGGCACGGGGACGGTCATCCTGACCACGTTCCTGTCGTTCTTCCTGCTGTTCGCGGTCACCGGTACCATCTGTGCGATTGCCGCGGCGATCTACATTACGAATTACATGGACGATACGCAGAAGGTCAGTATCGGCGAGCTGGCGACCAGCTATCAGACGAATGTCTATGAATGGGACAAGAGTCTGGATGACTGGGTTGTGACGTACAGCGTGCAGGCCGAGCTCCAGCGCATTCCGATTACGCTGGACAAGGTGCCGCAGTATACGCGCGACGCATTTGTCTGTGCCGAGGATGAGCGTTTCTATTCGCATGAGGGCGTGGACTTCAAGCGTACCGCTGCATCCTTTGCAAATATGGTGCTGCACTTCTGGAATTCCGAGCAGGGCGGTTCCACGATCACGCAGCAGCTGGTCAAGAACATCACACAGGATAACGACAAGAGCCCGCAGCGTAAGATCCGTGAGATCAAGCGTGCGATGCGTCTGGAAAAGGACTATTCCAAGGACGAGATCCTGGAGGCTTACCTGAACTACATCGGCTTCGGCGGTGCAGCGAACGGCATCGAAATGGCCGCACGAAAGTATTTCGGCAAGCACACCGAGGAGCTGACCATCGCGGAATCCGCATGTCTGGCTGCGATCCCGCAGAGCCCGGAGCAGAACAACCCGTTTGCGGGCAAAAACACCACGGAAAGGAATCCCGTGACTGATACCTACTATTATACGGATACGTTCATCAACACCGGACGTGATGCCAACCGTACCCGTATGGAGTATATCTTAGGGCAGATGTACAGCAACGGTGCGATTACCTTTGACGAGTATCAGGAAGCACTGAACGAGCATCTGGTCTTTACCGATACCGATGAATTCAAGCTGGCACATCCGGAAAAGCTCCGCGATGACGGTTCTGTTTCCCTGATGGACGGCGAGGAGCAGAAGAGCACGACGTGGGTCATCGACGAGGTGCTGAACGAGTTTGCGCAGATCCTCATGGACGAGCGCGGCATTTCCAAGGACCGTGCAATGCAGCGCATCAACAACGGCGGTTATCAGATCTACACGACGGTTGACCGCGAAATGCAGGCTTATATCGAAGATAAGTATTCCGATCTGGACAACCTGCTTGCAGGTATGACGAACAAGAAGGCGACGACCTTCTACCGCGACCTGGACGGCGACGGCGAGTATACTGATGAGGAGAATCTGACGCTTCAGTCCGGCTTCACCGCAATCGACTACCGCGGCAGAGTGCTCTGTACGGTCGGCGGCGTCGGTCAGAAGGTCGGCTCCCTCGGCACCAGCTTTGCCTCCACCGAGCCGCAGCAGCCGGGTTCCGCAATCAAGCCGGTCACGGCATACGGCTTTGCGCTGGACAAGGACTATATCACCTGGGGTACGCATGTGCTCGACTATCCGCCGATTGAAATGGACGATCCCAAGCATCCGGGACAGAAGAAGCTCTGGCCGACCAACTATGCGGATACCAACGATACGACGGTTTACACAAACCAGAAAATCGACATCTACTATGCACTCCAGGTTTCCAAGAACACCATTCCGGCGCTGATCTGCAAGCGCTACGGCGTGGAAAACGTGTTCAACTTTGCAACGCAGACGCTTGGCCTCCAGCTCCGTCCGCGCGACAAGGACTACGCACCGCTCTCCGTGGGCGCTCTGGATCACGGCGTTACGGTCAAGAACCTGGCCAATGCCTACATGGTTTACGGCAGCGGCGGCATGTATTCCCCGGCGCATATCATCGAAAAGATCACGACGACCGACGGTCAGGAAATGGATCTGCCGGGCAGCGTCTACAACCGCGTCATTTCCGAGGAAACCGCGTTTGTCATGAACAAGATGCTCCAGAACGTCGTGCAGAACGGTACCGGTACCTCCGGTCAGATCATCAAGAACGGCAAGTTCCTCCCGATCGCCGGCAAGACGGGCACCACCTCCGACTGGTATGACCTGACCTTCGTCGGTCTGAACCCGCATTTCGTCAGCGCAATCTGGATCGGCTATTCCAAGAACAAGACGATTCAGAACCACTTTGCAATCAAGTCGCCGCTGCTCTGGAAGAACGTCATCGGCGAATGGATCCAGCAGCATTACGACGACGAGGACTTTGAAAAGGACTTCCCGACGCCGCCGGAAGGCACCGTGAAAACCGGACAGGTCTGCGCACAGACCGGTAAGATGGCAGGCGCTGCGTGCCCGAAGGAGCAGCTGATGGGCTACTGGAAGGCATCGAATGCTCCGTACTGCGACAACCGTGAAATGGGACTCGGCTACAACGTCTACGAAGAATATGCAGACGAGTAAACCGGCACCGAACAGAACGAGCCGGATTTTATCCCGAAAATGGTATCTGTATCTCACCGAGTTCTTCTCCGGCATGGCTGTCATGGCGGCAGAGCTCGGTGCGAGCAGATTACTGGCACCGTATTTCAGCTCCTCGCAGATTGTGTGGACTATTATAATAGGTACGATCATGATTGCGATGGCGCTGGGCAATCTGTACGGCGGCCGTTCGGCGGACAGGCACCCCGATCCGGACAGACTGTACGGACGGCTGCTGGTTGCGGCCGTCTGGATCGCGGCGATTCCGTTCCTCGGAAAAATGGTGATCGTCGGCGTTTCGGCGCTGCTGGTTGTGACAGTCAGCACGAATTTCCTGATTTGGGCGGCATTTCTCTCCTGCATGATCGTGTTTGTCTATCCGCTGTTTCTGCTCGGAACCGTGACGCCCTCGCTGGTGAAATACACGGTGAGCAGCCTGGATGACAGCGGCAGAACCGTCGGCGCGCTGGGCGCCGCGAATACGGTCGGCAGCATTATCGGTACGTTCATTCCGACCTTTGTTTCGATTCCGGCCGTCGGCACGGCAGCGACCTTTGTTATCTTTTCCGGTATTCTTCTGCTGCTCGGCGCTGTGTATTTTCTCGCAGAGCGGCGCGGCACGGTGAAGGTGATTGTTTCGGTGCTGCTGTTTGCGGGCGTATCCGCGGCGGCGCTGTCGCTGGGATTTGCGTTCTGGGAGAAGAACCTGACGCTGGAGGACGAATCCGTTTACAATTATTTGCAGGTGAAAGAGGATGACCGTCGTGTCATCCTCTCGACAAATGTGCTGTTCGGCGTGCAGTCCGTTTATGTGAAGGACGGCTCGCTGACAGGACTGTATTATGACTACGCGCTTGCGGCGCCGATGATGACGCCGGAACCCGCGCAGGATCTGCTGATCCTCGGCATGGGCACCGGCACCTATGCGACGCAGTGCGGAAAGTATTTCCCGCAGATGCACGCAGAGGGTGTCGAGATTGACGGGAAGATCACAGACCTTGCGCGGGATTATTTTTCGCTGGATCCCGCGGTTCCGGTCACGACCTACGACGGGCGGGCGTATCTGGCGGGCACCGACCGGCAATATGACGTGATCATGGTCGATGCATATCAGGACATCACGATCCCGTTTCAGATGTCCACGCGGGAGTTTTTTACGATGGTGCGGTCACATCTGAAGCCGCACGGCGTCATGATTGTCAATATGAACATGACCTCGGATGCGGCAGACGGCATCAACGCCTGCTTGCAGGATACGATCTGCGCCGTGTTTGACCATGTGTATACCGCGGATGTGCGCAGCAACTCCAACCGGGAGCTGTTTGCCTCGCAGGACGCGGAAATGACGGAGCGCCTTGCCGCAAATATTGCGGAATGCGAAAACGGCGCGCTCCGGGATATGCTGGCGCAGGTGCAGGAGCGGCTTGTCCGCTGTGAGGGCGGCGGCCGGATTCTGACGGATGACAGGGCGCCGGTCGAGCTGCTCGGCATGAAAACAATCGACAGCATGATCAGTGAGGAGCTTTCGTATTACCGGGAGCGCTTTGAAAAAGACGGCATCGCCGGGATCATCGGCGGCTGATGATAAGGATGAAAACATGTTTCGTATTTGCTGCCCGTGTCATTTCGGGCTGGAAAGTGTATTGAAGTTTGAACTGGTGCGCCTGAGCGTGCCGGAGATTTCCGCTGCGGACGGCAGAGTGTCGTTCTCCGGCGGCTGGGACGAGGTCGCGGCGGCGAATGTCAGTCTGACCGCGGCGGAGCGCGTCCTGATTGAACTCGGCAGCTTCTCCGTGAAGCCGCAGCCCGGAAAAACAGCGTTTGATCCGCTGTTTGAGGGCGTGCTGGCGGCGCCGCTGGAGGAGTTCATCGGGCGGGACGATGCGTTCATCGTCAAGGGCAGCTCGCTGAATTCGGTGCTGTCGAGCGTCCCGACCTGTCAGAAGATTGTGAAAAAGGCGGCGGTCACCCGTCTGCAGCGCGCGTACAAAACGCAGACGCTCCCGGAAACCGGCGCGCCGCATACGCTGCAATTCCAGATCCGCAGCGACATGTGTACGCTGTATCTGGACACGACGGGCATTCCGCTGTATAAGCGCGGCTGGCGAAAACAGTCCGTGCTGGCGCCGATCCGCGAAACGCTTGCGGCAGGCATTCTGGATCTTTCGCATGTGCGCAGCGATACGCAGCTCTGCGATCCGTTCTGCGGCAGCGGAACATTTCTGATTGAGGGTGCGCGCCGGGCAATGCATATTGCGCCGGGACTGCACCGGAAATATGTCTGCGAGCAGTGGGAGCAGGTGCCGGAAACGGCGTTCCGGAAGGCGCGCTCGGCGGCGACGGAAAAGATCGACCGGAAAGCGGAATTCCATGCATACGGCTTTGACTGTGATCCGGAGGCGGTCGCGCTGACACTCGAAAATGCAAAGCGCGCGGGCGTTGCCGACCGCATTACAGTAAAGCAGCAGGATATCCGCGATTTTCAGGCGGTTCCCGGACAGAACATCGTCTGCAATCCGCCCTACGGCGAGAGAATGCTCGATCAGAAGCAGGCACAGGAGATCTACCGCATCATGCGGCAGGTGATTCCGCAGGACAGCCCGTTCAGCGTCATCACCCCGGATGCGGAATTTGAAAAATGCTTCGGCAGAAAAGCCCGCAAGCAGCGAAAGCTCTATAACGGCATGATGCAGTGCCGTCTTTATCAGTACTGGACGCCCTGACCGCAGAACCGTGCGCGGCGCCCGGTACAGAATCCGAACCCTTAACAGAAAGGAAGGACAAATATGGCCAGAAACAGATTTGCGCTTTGCTGCGCACTCCGACATATCTTTTTCAACGACTACGGACTGGAAAAAACCTTCATCATGAGCGATTTGCTGGCGCTGACGGCATATTATTCCGATCAGAACACGCCGCCGGAAATCTTATCCAATCAGAAAAAGCTGCATCTGTGGCTCACCAGAGCCGAGCTGATCAAAAAGCTCGGAAAAGAGGATGAGCCCGATACGCTGAATGCGCTGATGCACGATCTGGAGCTGATCAATCTGAACGCGATGCTGCAATATGTCAAGGGCAGGGCGCTGGAATCCGGCGACCTCTCGCTCCAGCATATCAAGGGTGACAACGATAAGTGGTAAGGAAAGGAAGATGAATATGCTGACACCGAACCTGACAGTCAATGCAGAGGGACATCTCTGTATCGGCGGCGCAGATACCGTGACGCTTGCAAAGACGCACGGCACGCCGCTTTATGTGATGGATGAAAATATGATCCGCGAAAACTGCCGCGGCTTTGAGCGCGTCATCTCTGAGGAGTACGGCGGCAGCGGCATGATCTGCTTTGCGAGCAAGGCGCTCTCCTGCAAGGAGCTGTACCGCATTGTCCACTCCGAGGGGCTCGGCGCGGACGTTGTATCCGGCGGCGAGCTGTACACCGCATTAAAGGCGGGAATGCCTGCGGAGAAGATCGTCATGCACGGCAACAGCAAGTCCAATTCGGAGCTGCAAATGGCCGTGTCGCACGGTGTCGGCAGAATCGTCTGCGACAATCTGCCGGAGCTGGAGCGCCTTGACAGGATCGCGGCGGCATCCGGAAAGACCGTGCGCATCATGCTGCGCATCAAGCCGGGCATCGACGCACACACGCATGATTTCGTCAAGACCGGACAGATCGACAGCAAGTTCGGCTTCGCGCTGGAAACCGGCGAGGCGATGGCTGCGGTCAGAGCCGCAAGTCTGTATCCGAATCTGCTGCTGACCGGTCTGCACTGCCATATCGGCTCGCAGATTCTGGACACGGATCCGTTTGCAGAGGCTGCGCGCGTGATGCTCGGCTTTATGAATCAGATCCGCACGGAGCTCGGCATTACGCTGAAGGAGCTGAACCTCGGCGGCGGCCCCGGCATCCGCTATACGGAGGAGGACGATCCGAAACCGTTCAGTGAAATTGTCCGCGCGATTCTGAAAGCAGTCAAGGACACCTGCGCGGAAACCGAATATCCGGAGCCGTTCGTGCTCTTTGAGCCGGGACGCTCGATTGTCGGCGGTGCCGGCCTGACGCTGTACACGGTCATGGCAAAGAAGACCATCCCGGATATCCGCACCTATGTGCTGATTGACGGCGGCATGTGCGATAATCCGCGCTATGCGCTGTATCATTCGCGCTATGAGGCGCTGATTGCGAACAAGGCGGATCAGGAACGCAGCGAGCAGGTCACAATCGGCGGCAAGTGCTGCGAATCCGGCGACCTCATCGGTGAGGATATGCCGCTCCAGCCTGCCGCGGAGGGCGACATCCTCGCGGTGCTGGCGACCGGCGCATATAACTATTCCATGGCATCGAACTATAACCGCAATCCGCGCGCAGAGCTCGTCATGGTGCGGGACGGCGCGGCGCGTACCGTTGTGAAGCGCGAAACCTACGAGGACATTGTGCGCAACGACATCTGACAGCATCGGAACCCCTGACAGCACGGAGGGATGCAGCATGAAGAAGTATTTGCAGTTTATTCTTGTCGCGGCGGGTCTGCTGCTGTGTGCAGGACTGTTTATCTACACGGTTGTCAGCCCGCGTCTGGCGCTGTACCGCAGTCTGCGTGTGGAAAATCCCGTGCAGGCGACCGGCACGATCATGAGCTTTGAAACGCGGTCGTCCGTGACGGACGGCATCACAGTGCAGTCGAAATATCCGGTTGTGGAATTCACGACGGAGGACGGCGTAAAGCGAAAGTTCATTTCGGCGGTCACTGCGCGGCAGGATATGCAGAAGGGCGACAAAACGGAAGTTCTGTTCAATGACAGAAAGGCAGTGCTCCGGCGGGAATATATCGCGGCACGCAACGGGCTGCTGTTCCGGCTGGGTTCGGCGGTGCTGACGGTGCTGATTATCACGGCGGCGGCGCTCCATGCGTTTTTCGGAAAACCGAAGCAGAAGAAGAAACGCAGAAATCCCTACAAGAAATATCTCTGGAGATCGTAAGCGGAGCACATCTTCGGCAAAAAGACATAAACTGAATGCAGCATCATATCAATGAAGCTTTGCTTGCTGTGCTGTGCCATGTGGTGCTGACGCTCGGAACGGTTCTCGTTTTCGTGATCATCGGGAAACGGGAACGGCGCGCTGCGCAGTGGTAGATCAACATGAAATCTTCTCCGGATGCCCCGCGGTGTCCGGAGATGCTGTATCATCGGGAGGCGGACATGCATACATTCATGATCGCGGCGAATGACGCGGGGCAGCGGGCGGATAAGTTTCTGCTGAAAGCCTGCCCGAAGCTGCCGAAATCGCTGCTGTACAAGACCTTCCGCAAAAAGGATGTCAAGCTGAACGGGCGGCGCATTCCGGCGGAAACATTTCTGAAAACCGGCGACGTGCTCCAGGTTTATCTGCCGGACGATGTGCTGGATGCCGCGCCGAAAAAGGCGGCGCCGAAGCATCTGCCGATGCCGGAAATCGAATACGAGGACGAACAGATCGTGATTCTGCGCAAGCCGGTCAATCTGCCGGTGCATGCGGACGGGCAGGGCAGTGCCGATACGCTGGCCGGACGCTTTTTGCAGTATCTGACAGAAAGCGGTGCCTATGATGCGGATGCGGAACAGAGCTTTACGCCTGCGCTCTGCAACCGGCTGGACCGCAACACGGAGGGCTTTGTCATCGGCGCAAAGACTGCGGAGGCGCTGCGCACCGTCAATGAGATGATCCGCGAAAACCGCGTCATCAAGCAGTATCTCTGCATTACGGCAGGCATCCCGCCGAAGGAGCATGATACAGTGCGTGCCTATCACCGCCGCTTGGAGAGCAGACCGGCGGAGCTTTCCGAGGTGCCGCGCGAGGGCTTCCGGGAAATCGTGACGGAATACGAGGTGCTGCAAAAGCATGACTGCCTTGCGCTGCTGCTGGTAACGCTGCACACCGGCCGGACGCATCAGATCCGCGTGCAGACGGCAGCGCTTCACTGTCCGGTGCTCGGGGACAACCGTTACGGCAACCGCAGTGTCAATGCGCGCTGCGGCGAGGGGCATCAGCTGCTGGCGGCCTGCCTGCTGCGCTTTGACGTGCCGGACGAGGGACATCTGCTCTCGCATCTGCACGGGAAGTCGTTTTCGTATACGCCTGCATTCTGCCGGAAGTACGGCTTTTTCCTGTGATGAAGTGCCTCCGGCGGATTATAATGCGGACGCCGTCCCCAAGCACCTGCTTAAGGTACATGTGACCCTTTGGCGGGTTTGGTGAGCTTGCGGTGCAAACTCATAGCGAAGCGGGCGAGCGTCCCATGATAAATCATCGCGCAGCGATACCATTATTGTCAAACCGTGCGTCGGCTGAAACAGTCGGCGCATTTCATTTTCTTTTCAGCATCATGCTGTATACTGATAGCGGCAGGGTTATGTGTTGGGTTTATGAAAACATCAGAAACTTCTTGCAAAGCGGCGTATTTTATGGTATAATGGACATGTATATCATGCCGAGGGGAGATGTTCTGCGAAATGAGTATGCTCAGTATGCTGAAACGGCTGTTCCGTGCTGCGGAGGAGGCCTATCAGGACGAGCAGCTTCCGAAGCCGAAAAAACCGGCTGCCAAGAAGCCTGCCGCTAGGAAGCCAGCTGCGAAGAAGCCGGCCTCTGCCGCAAATAAACCGGCCGCGAAGAAACCCGCGGCGGCGAAGAAGCCTGCTTCCGCAAAAAAGAAGCCGGGCACGGCATCTCATTCCGCGCAGGTTTACGGCGAGCAGTCGATCTTTGCGAATCCGACGGCGCTGTTTTATCCGGTGCCGCAGCAGATCCGCCAGATGCGCACGCTCTCCGGCTACAACAATCTCGACGGCAAGCGCTCCATGGAAAGCCTGTTTTATCAGCAGGGCAAATACATGGAAAATTACACCGATGACTTCCCGGATATGGTGCAGTGCGGCCGTTCGACGCCGATGTACTATAACCTCAAGGACAACGAGCTGCGCGCGTATTTCACATGGCGCACGCGGTACCGTGCAGGCGCGCTGCCGCCTGCGCAGAATGCCTTTCTGCTGCTGTATGCGTACGAGATTCTGAACCTGATCGGGTTTCAGAGCGCGGAAACGGCGTATGACGCACTTGCGCAGCTGCTGCGCGATTACGGCGGGCAGTTTCCGTCCGTGAAAAAGTCGCTGATGCGCTGGCTCCCTGATTTTGCGGCGTATTATCAGCTGCCGTACCGTCTGGAGGACGAGAAGGAGGCAGCCGCGATCACGGTGCTGCGCCACAGTGCGCATTCCGCGAATGAGCTGCTGCTGGCACTCGATACGCTCTCGAAATATCATCTCAAAAGTTCCAAGCTGTATCTAGCGGAGCCGGAGAAGGTTTCCGAAATTGTCAAGGCGGTTTACAAGGCGCTGCTGACGTATTACGCCGAAAAAAAGAATGCGTCGTATTCCGCATTTCTGCTCGGCGGGCAGCAGCGGAGCGAGCATATCATGTTTGAGGGCGCGGTCTTTTATCACCGCACGCTGGTCAGGGACGGCGATTACCGGTTGTCCCCGGTCTGTGTGTATCATTATTATCAGGGGCGCTGGGCGAAGGAGCGCTTTGCCTCCGCGCCGGACGCCGGACGCATCGGGGCACTGCTGCGGACAGTTGATTCCGTGCTCCGGGAGCAGCTGAACTTTAAGAGTAAGTTAAAGCCCGGGGAACTGCCGGAGGGTGATGAAGCCGTGATCCGGCAGGCGGTTGCGGACTGGTTCGAGGAGCAGAAGCGCCTGAATGCGCCGGTCATTACGCTGAATGAGGATGAGCTGGAAAAAATCCGGCAGGCGGCGGAGCATACGACCGATATGCTGACGCTGCCGGAGGATGCGCAGCCGGAGCAGCCAGCCGAACTGTCGGAGGAACCGGCTGAGGATGACGATGACGGCGAGCTCCCGGATCTGCCGCTGAGCGCACCGGCGATGGCGCTGCTGATCTGTCTGGTCACGGGCGAGTCCTATCAGCCCCTTGTCGATGCCGGGCAGATGCTCTCCGTGCTGGCAGATGAGATCAATGAAAATCTGTATGATACCTTCGGTGATACGGTCATCGAAATGGCGGATGACGGTACGCCGGTGCTGATCGAAGACTATGCCGAGGATCTGAAAGGAATGCTGGAATCATGAATATTCCGAAACGAATGGCCGGTGCGGTGATACACGCCCTGCAGGGCGGTGTCGTGCCGCGCATCGGCCTGCAATATATCGCAGTCGGCAGAGAGCGCGAAATCGAAGCGCTGCTGCACGATATTGAGGTCATGGCGGACGGCGGCGCGTCGTTCCGGTTCATCAGCGGCAAATACGGCAGCGGCAAGAGCTTTCTGCTCCAGACGGTGCGCAACTACGCGATGGACAGGGGCTTTGCTGTCTGTGACGCCGACCTTTCCCCGGAGCGCAGATTGCAGGGCGCGAACGGGCAGGGGCTTGCGACCTACAAGGAGCTGATGCAGAATCTCTCGACGAAATCCAAGCCGGACGGCGGTGCGATTTCGCTGATTCTCGACCGCTGGATCAACGGCATCCGCACGAATGTTGCGGCGGAAAGCGGTCTGGAGCTGACCGATCCTCAGTTTCATAAGCTGGTGGAAAAGCAGATTTATACGGTTGTGGATTCGCTGAGTTCTCTGGTTCACGGCTTTGACTTCGCAACGCTGCTGCGGATTTACTATCAGTCCTTTGTCAATGATGACGCGGAAACCAAGGCCAAGGTCATCAAATGGTTCCGCGGCGAGTACCAGACCAAGACCGACGCGAAGAACGATCTCGGCGTGAGCATCTGCATCCGCGACGACGACTGGTACGAATACATCAAGCTGTTTGCAATGTTCTTAAAGCAGGCGGGCTATCAGGGTCTGATTGTGCTGGTGGACGAGCTTGTCAATCTGTACAAGATCCCGCAGAGCATTTCCCGCGAGAAGAACTATGAAAAGATCCTGACCATGTATAACGATACGATGCAGGGCAAAGCGCAGTATCTCGGCATTGTGATGTGCGGAACGCCGCAGTGCATGGAGGATCCGCGCCGCGGCATTTACAGCTACGAGGCGCTGAAATCGCGTCTGGTGGACGGCAAATACTGCGACGGCCAGAACAATCTGCACGCCCCGATCATCCGGCTGGAGCCTCTGAGCTATGCGGAAATGCGCATTCTGGTGGAGAAGCTGGCGGAGATTCATGCGGTGCTGTATGACTATCAGCAGATTGTCACGGCAGCAGATATGGACGCCTTTATCAAGATCGAGTACGGCCGGATCGGCGCGGACAGCAATCTGACGCCGCGCGAGGTCATCCGTGACTTTATCGAGGTGCTGGATATTATGCAGCAGCACCCGGGCAGCACGGTCGCCGGACTGCTCGGCGGCGAGGCGGGCTTCACCTATGCGCCGACAACGCTGGAGGAGCAGGAGCCGGTTGAGGAGGAATACGCGGAATTTACCGTGTAAGCAGAAATCAGAAGGAGGAAACCGCGGAAACCGCGTTTCTATACAGTAATCATCAAAAGGAGAGGTTTCAAATGAATTTTAAGAAAACAGCAATCTGTGCAGCGTCCATGCTGATGCTGACCTTTGTGTCCGGCTGCGGTGCGGATCCGGTCGAACAGGTGCCGAATGCCGTCGTCGGAGAGAATGCGTTTATCATTACGCTGTATCCGGATGTTGCACCGATTACATGCAAGAACTTCCAGAAACTTGTGAAGGAGGGCTTCTACAACGGCCTGACCTTCCACCGCGTGATGGATGACTTTATGGCGCAGGGCGGCGACCCGAGCGGCAACGGTACCGGCGGCAGCGAAAATACAATCAAGGGCGAATTCAAATCCAACGGCGTGAACAATACGCTTTCGCACACGCGCGGCGTTGTGTCCATGGCACGCAGCAATGATAAGAACAGTGCATCGAGCCAGTTCTTCATCTGCTATGTTGACAAATGTGCTGAATGGCTGGACGGCGATTATGCCGCATTCGGTGAGGTCAAGGAAGGCATGGAGGTCGTGGACAGCTTCCTGAAGGTGGAGCGCACCATGAGCATGACCGGCGAGGTGTCTGTTCCGACATCCCCGATCATCATGGACAAGGTCTGGATGATCGAGAAGGATGAAGAAGGCCATCCGCGCGTCGAGGTTATGATGCAGCCGATTCCGGTTTCCGAGGAGCAGCCGGAGGAGGACGCGGCACAGGCTGACGAATCCGCAGAGTAAGCAGCGGTCCGGCACAGCAACAGGGGACATCCTGCGCAAAGACAGATTCAGATGAAACACGCGGCAGGAATCCGGGATTCAGATTCCTGCCGCGTATTGTCTGCTGTGTGATCCGTTATGGGGCATCCTCGGTGAATTCGAGGATATCCCCCGGCTGACAGTGCAGCGCCGTGCAGATTGCGTTGAGTGTCGAAAAGCGGATGGCGCTGACCTTTCCGGTTTTCAGCTTGGAGAGATTGACATTGCTGACGCCGACTTTTTCGCTCAGCTCGTTGAGGCTCATTTTCCGGTCAGCCATGACGCGGTCAAGCCGTAAAATTATTGCCATAAGCGCACCTCACTGTATTTCGCTGAGAAAGCTGCGGATTTCCGCGCTGACTGTTTCCGGTTCTTCTGCATGAACAAAATGTCCGCATTCCAGCTGCACGAGTCTGCCGTCTGACAGTGCTGTATTGTAGTTTTCATGGATCTGCTTCCACGCTTGCAGGCCGTGATCTCCGAGCATGACGGAAAACATGGCTTCGTCAGAGGAGAGGATCTGCAAGGTCGGAACGTCCGGCACCGGACTGTCATGGACTGCCTGAAAATCACTGCGCTGTGCTTCGGTCAGGATGCCTTCCCGGAACATTGCGGTCTGATAAAACCGGCTGTACCAGTGATAGGTGACCGCCTTGTACTCCGCGCGCTCCGTTTCCGTGAGATCCGGGCTTTTGACTGCCGGGAAAACGCTTTCAAAATTGTACAGGCGGTATCCGCCCATGTCGTAGATCCAGAAGTTCAGGAAACTGTTTTCCGATAGAGCCTGTTCAAAGGTCTGAACCTCTGCATCTTTCAGGCTGCCGATCTGAACGTCAAACTGCTCCGGCACGGCCATATCCAGACCGATGATTGCTTCGACCTCGTCCGGGTAAAGCTGCGCCCAGCGGATCGCTTCCAGACCGGATGCGGAATGCGGGCACAGGACATACGGCGCCTTGATGCCGGCCTGTTCCAGTGCGGCGCGGTCCTGCCGCAGCAATGTGCCGAGATTGCGTTCGCCGTCTGCGTCATCGCTGTAACCGTAGCCGAATTTCTCAATCACCGCAATCTGATAGGTGTCCGATAGCCGACTGAACAGCGGCTTGAAATCCAGGATCACGGCAGGCGTATTGGCACCTGCCAGAAAGACCAGCGTCTTTTCGCCGGTTCCTTCGGTGTAAATATTCATGTTTCCGCCGTCGATCTGCACATACTGCCCCTGATGCCTGATCCGTGCTGCCTCTTTTTGCAGTGCAGCCCGGTTATAGCCGAAAAGCCCTGCAAGGAATACGGCACACAGCAGCAGGATCATCAGCAGAAGCAAACCGAGGATTTTCAGCGGACTGCGCTTTTTCCCTGTCATGTGAACGCCTTTCTGATCCGTTACAGTGTTTCATCGGATTCCTGCTGAAGCATGGCACCGTAGCGGATGATATGGGCAATAAACAGGAACAGCAGCCCTTCGATCAGGGACGAATAATTCGTCACGGAAAAGGGCGTAATCCCCCCGCCGATAACGACGGTCGGAACGCCGGCATTCAGCAGGAACAGAATGCCGATGATGCGCACGGTGCGGACATTTTTAGCAGTGAACGGCATGCCGTCTTTTGCTACGTGGAAAAAGAGCAGTGCTGCCAGCAGCATGATCACGGCACTCAGACCGTAGGTCACGAATTCACGGAGAAAGGAATACTGTGTGACTGCATCTTTGACGCCCGGCGATCTGTAACGGAAAAACAGGATCACGCATGCCGTCAGATTGAACAGAACCGCCAGCACGCAGACAATGCCGATCCATTTGCTGCCCTTTTTGAGCTTGTCCATGACTTCGGGTTTGCTCAGGATTTGTTCTTTCATCAGTGACTCCTTTCAAAGCGTTTCGTCGGATTCCTGCTGAAGCATCGCGCCGTAGCGGAATGCCCGCGAAAGGAAAAGCAGCAGAATGCAGAATCCGAGTGCCGGATACGAGAGCGTGCGATGATCAAAGAATTGCAGATACAAACGCGGCTCCGACAGCGCTTCATACCGTGCGATCGGTACAATCTCCATCAGTGCGGGAATCAATGCGCGGAGCCCCTGCATGATCCCTGCGGCTTTCAGCAGACGGGCGTTCCGTTCCGAAAAGGGCACCCCGTCTTTCCGCAGACCTCTGAACAGCATCAGCAGCGGAATCAGGCTCCCGGCTGTAAGCACGAATTTCATGATCAGCACCGGCAAACTTTGGTATTCGATCTCAGAAAGATAGCTTAACATTGAGCCGTCAACTGCAGTGCGATGCGCGATGATGTAACACCCCCTGTACGCTGCGGCGATGCACTGCACGACAAGCACGGCGGCCGTCAGGATCAGCGCGGGCTTGCTGTACCTGCGGATTGTTTCCGTGGTATTCTGTTTGATTGTTTCATGATTGTTTTCCATGATTGATCTCCTTATTCTGTGAATGTCCTGTTGTCCGGAGCCCTGTTGCTCCGCTGCCTGTATCATAGCACAGGATTTTATGTTTGTCAACTAGATTTTAACGATAAACGATAATAATTATATGTTTGCACAATCCGGCATGACGGATTTGCAGGCACCTTTATGCAATTTTGCCGATAAAAATTTATCGTTAGTCGTTAAATGAAACGGAGGGGACTTCCGCATGGATGCATTCTCACGCTATGCGCCCTTTATACAGGAATACATTTTCCGCGCGGGCTGGGAGAAGCTCCGCGCGGTACAGGTTGCGGCCGCGGACGCAATCTTCAACAGTGAGGACAATGTCCTGATCTCTGCATCGACGGCCTCCGGCAAGACGGAAGCGGCATTCTTCCCGGTGCTGACGCTGCTGGAGGAGAACCCGCCCGCATCGGTCGGCGCGATTTACATTGCGCCGCTGAAAGCGCTGATCAACGATCAGTTCACGCGCATGACCGATCTCTGCGAGCCCGCCGGAATCAAGGTCTGGCGCTGGCACGGGGACGTCGGCCAGTCGCAGAAGGCAAAGCTGCTGAAGCACCCGTCCGGCATTCTGCAAATCACGCCGGAATCGCTGGAAGCGCTGATGCTCCACAAGCACGCGATGATTCCCGCGCTGTTCCGCGATCTGCGCTTTGTCATCATTGACGAGGTTCACTCGCTGCTGCGCGGCGACCGCGGCGGCCAGACGCTCTGCCTGATTGAGCGCCTCTCCGATCTTTCCGGTGCAAATCCGCGCAGAATCGGGCTTTCCGCGACAATCGGGGACATTGAGCAGACCGCCGTCTATCTCGGCACCGGCTCGGGACGGAATACCGTCATTCCGCAGATCGCGCCGCAGAAAAGCACATGGCGGCTTTCGATGGAGCATTTTTATGCAATGGATTCGCAGGCGGCGGAGGGCAAAGAGGTCGATGCGCCGGAGCCGCTGGAACGGGAAACCGATCCGGCGCCGCCCGCCGCGGATCCTGCTTATGGCTATATCTTCTCGCATACGCGTGGGAAGAAATGCCTGGTTTTTGTCAATTCCCGCGAGGAATGCGAGGCGGTCACGACCTCTCTGCGGCAGTATTGCGAAAGCAAGCACGAGCCGGACAGATTTCTGATTCATCACGGCAATCTCTCCGCGGCTTACCGTGAAACGGCAGAGGCGGTCATGAAGGACGAGGAACAGATCATGACAACCGTCACGACCGCGACGCTGGAGCTCGGCATTGACATCGGCAAGCTGGAGCGTGCATTCCAGCTTGATGCGCCGTTTACGGTATCCTCCTTTTTGCAGCGCATGGGACGCACCGGCCGCCGGGGACTGCCGCCGGAAATGTGGTTCGTCATGCGCGAGGAGGAGCCCGAGGCGCGTGCGATGCTGCCGTCCACGGTGCCGTGGAAGCTGCTGCAAGGCATCGCGCTGGTGCAGCTTTATGCGGAGGAGCACTGGGTTGAGCCGCCGAAGCTGGACCGCCTGCCGTTCAGCCTGCTGTATCATCAGACCATGAGCACGCTGGCTGCAAACGGCGAGATGACGCCCGCACAGCTTGCGGGGCGCGTGCTGAAATTACAGCCGTTCCGCCGCATCACGCAGGATGATTACCGCATTCTGCTGCGGCATCTGATTGATAAGGATCATATTCAGCGCACCGAGCGCGGCGGCCTGATTGCTGGCATCGCGGGGGAGCGCGTCATCAACAATTATAAGTTTTACGCGGTCTTTCAGGACAGCGAGGAATTCACCGTGCGGTCGGAATCGCAGGAAATCGGCACGATTGTCCAGCCGCCGCCGCCCGGGGAGAAAATTGCGATTGCAGGACATGTGTGGGTGGTGGACGAGGTCGATTACGACCGCCATCTGGTCTACTGCACACAGGTCAAGGGCAAGGTACCGGCGTATTTCGGGGACTGCCCCGGCGACATCCAGACCAAAATTCTCGAGCGGATGCGCGGGGTATTGCAGGAGGACAGGCAGTACCCTTACGTGATGAAGAACGGCGTCGCGCGGCTTGCGCAGGCGCGGAATACCGCAGCGCATTCGGGGCTGCTGACGGAGCCGCTGATCTGCATGGGCGGCGACATGTGGGCGCTGTTCCCGTGGCTCGGGAGCTACGCGTTTCTGGCAATGGAGCGCCTGCTGAAAATCAAATGCGCGCAGGAGCTGCATCTGTCTGGGTTAGCGCCGTCAAGGCCGTATTTCATGACGTTTAAGATGAAAGCGGACAAGGAAACCTTCTACCGCGTTCTGAAAGAGCAGGCCGAGGCGGAATTTGATCCGCTGGAGCTTGTCTATCCGGATGAGATTCCGCTGTTTGAAAAATATGACGAGTATGTTCCGGCGGAGCTTGTACGTAAGGGCTTTGCCTACGGAATTCTCGCGGTTGACGAAATGCGCGCGAGAATTCAGAACTGGACGGGCAGCATTGCCTGATCCTGCATTGATTACGGGGGCGATTCCGGAAACGGAATCAGCGGCTGCTGAGGGCGGCCGCAAAAGTACGGGTTAATTCAGAATAAAGGGGCATTTTTTATGAAACAAAAACGAATCGGATGTGCCGTCACAGCTGCTGTCATGGGGATGCAGCTGGTATCGGCGCTGCCGGTTGCGGCGGTGACTGTTCCGGATGCGGCAGCCGCCGGTACGGCACTTGAGGCATTTGCGGAGCAGATCTGCGCGGTCACGAAGCATGATGAGAACCGCACATTTTTTGAGGAAGTCCGCTTTGACACAGAATCCGGAATCCTGACCGCAGACGGTGCGGCAGTCGGCAGCTGCGGGGATCTGACGGTTTCCGGCGGAGATCTGATGATCTGTTCGTCCGCGCCGGAATCCGACACCGTGCAGACGGCCGGCGTGTTCCGGCGTTTTGCGGACGCCGCCGCGGCATACGGCTATGAGAGCGAAGCAGACGGCAGCATGCTGACCGTCACAAACGAATTCCAGACCGCGCGCCTGATTGTCAAGGCGGCGGGGAAGATTGACCTGCACGGAGCAGAGGAGAAAGCGGAGGGCTACCGTGATCTGCATGTGCTGCAATATGCCTCAACCGCACAGGCGTATGCAGCCTATCAGCTGTATCAGCAGGATCCGGCGGTGCAGTATGTGCAGCCGTCGCATATCGTGACACTGGATGCACAGGACACGGCGGCGCTTTCGTCCGATGCGGATGCGGGCGTCAGCAGCCTTGGCACGGGCTCCTATATGTCGTGGGGTGCCGATCTGATCGGCACGGAGGATTTTTGCAATACCTATCTGAAAGGCAAAGAACTGCCGGAGGTCAAGGTTGCGGTCATCGACAGCGGCCTGAACACCGCGCCTGCTCTGTTTGAGGGCAGAATCCTGGAGGGCGGCGTCAACTTCTCCGGCTCCGGTGACGATACATATGCGGACGACCTCAGCCACGGCACGCATGTCACCGGCACGATCTGCGAGCTGACGCCGGAGAACGTGAAAATCCTGCCGATCAAATCCTTCAACAACAAGGGTTCCGCGTCTGACGAGCAGATCTACGCGGGGATTATGTACGCGCTGGAAAACGGCGCGGATGTTCTGAATATGAGCTTCGGCGGCCTGGGCGTCAATCCGCTTGAGGTCGAGGCGATGATGACGGCGGAGGAGAACGGCATTATCTGCTGCGCGGCAGCGGGCAACAACGCCGATGATGCGCGGTATTATTATCCGAGCAGCATTCAGAGCTGCATCACGGTCGGCGCCGTCGATCAGGATATGGAGCGCGCGAGCTTTTCCAATTACGGCGAAATGCTCGATGTTGCGGCGCCGGGCGTCGGGATCCTCAGCTACGGCATCGAGGACGCGACGAAACAGGAAACCAAGAACGGCACGAGCATGGCGACGCCGCATGTGACGGCCTGCTGTGCGCTGCTTTGCAGCTATGACAGAGAGATGACCTCGGCGCGCGCAGAGAATCTGCTCTGCCTGAATGCGGTTGATCTGGGCGATCCCGGCTTCGATGACGACACCGGCTGGGGCATGGTCTGCATGAAGAATTTCCGCTGGGATGCGGGTATCTGCAAGGCGCCGGAGTTTTCCCGGGAAGAAGGCAACTACGGCACAGCGCAGACCGTTGAGATTACGGCGGCGCATCCGGAAATGCAGATTTACTACACCACGGACGGCTCCGTGCCGACGCGCGAAAACGGCACGCTCTATACCGAGCCGCTGTACATCACCGAATCGACGCGGGTGACGGCGGTCGCCGTGCGCGAGGAGTATGTGGACAGTGTGCCGGTTACGGCGGTCTTTACGATCGGCGGCAAGGACATCGCAGGTGCGCTGACAATGGAAAACGGCGTTGTAACGGGCTACCGCGGTATCCGCCAGCGCGTCACGATCCCGGAAACGGCAGACGGCGTTCCGGTGACGGCCGTCGCGGACAATGCCTTTGCGGGCAATCAGTTTGTGGAAAAGGTTGTGCTGCCGGAGAGCGTGACGGAAATCGGCAGCGGTGCATTTCAGGATTGCAGGCAGCTGACGGAGCTGGAAGCGCCCGGCGTCACCAAAATCGGGGATGCGGCATTTTCGGGAGCAGCTGCGCTGAAAACCGTGAAGCTGAGCGAGGAGCTGGATACGCTCGGAAAGGATGCATTCGCGTCCTGCGAAGCGCTGACAGCGCTCTCACTGCCGAACGTGAAAACGCTTCCGACGCGCTGCTTCTCCGGCTGTACGTCCCTGCGGCGGCTGGGCATTCCGGCGGTGACGCTGATCAGCGCCCATGCCTGTGAGGGCTGCACCACGCTGAACGAAATCGTCGCGGACTGGCGCAAAATCACGATGATCGGGGAAAATGCGTTTGCAGGCTGCAAGAATTACGCAGGCAGCCTGACGCTGGACAGCCTGGAACTGCTCGGCCCGGGCGCCTTCTCGGGCGCATCCGCCCTGCGCAGAGTTTCCCTGCCGGAATTCATGGATGAGATTCCGGATCATGCATTTTCCGGCTGTTCGGGACTGCGCCTGCTGGAGCTGCCCGGTGCAGAGAAGCTGGGTGAACGCGCGCTGGCGCTCGGCAGCTCCCGCGATGACCTCATACTCGTGATGAATTACGGCAAAATCCGTTCGCTCGGCGCAGATGCGATGTACGGTCTGCGGCTTGGCAACGGTTTTGATACGGTGACATTCTCCGCCCTGAAAACACTGGAGCCGTATTCGTTCGGCGGCGCGGTTGCGGGCATTGTCGAGCTGCCGCTGATCAGCCATGTGCCGGAGGGCGCCTTTGCAGGCGCGGTGATCTACGGTGCCGCGCTGGACGCAGCGGAAACGCTGGATTCCGGCAGCCTGTTCGGCGTGAAATCCGTCCGGCTGACGTCCGCTGTCAAAACTGTCGCTGCGGATGCGTGTCCGACAGAAACATGGGTTGTTTCTGCGGAGCCGCTTCCTGCGCTTGAACAGTGTGATAATGTCAAGCCCTGCTATGAGCCGCTGGTGATGCGCGTCAGTTCAAAGACGCTGGAGCTCCGGCAGTTTGCCTGCGGCAGCTTCCGGATTACGGCGCTTGGAAGCGGACTGACATATCAGTGGTACCGCGTCAATGAGGGCGAAACGGCGCTGATTCCGGGTGCGGATCAGCCCGAGTATATCCCGGCAACGGGTACACAGGGCGAATTTGTCTATCGCTGCGTCATCACGGATGCAGCGGGCAAACAGGAAAACTGCGACGTCAAGGCCGTGATCAGGGAGCCTGCTTTCAGCAATCCGCTGGTGACGGAGGAGCCGGTTTACGCATCCGGCACGGAGATGCTGCATTTTGACATCAAGGTGCCGGAAACCGGAACCTATGTGCTGGAGGCATTCGGGGAAGCGCCGGTGAACGGCACGCTGACCGATGAGGACGGTGTGCTCTGCGGCCGCCTTGCCATGCAGCCGGACGGTGACGTCACGCTGACGGTTTCTCTTGAAGAAGGAAAGATATATTATCTGGATGCGGCGCCGCTCTGGAGCTGTGATTATTCGCTGCGGCTGACGGCGGAGCTGACGGCGCGCACGGATATATCGGACTGCACCGTGACTGTGCAGCAGGCTGCGTTCGGCCAGTATGACGAGGCATATCATCCGCCGCTGAAGGTCACCGCGCCGAACGGCACGGAGCTGAAGGAGGACACGGATTATACCGTCCGCACGGCGCGCATCAACATGCATTATCAGCTCACGCTGTTCGGAACCGGCGCCTATAAGGGCAGCACGGTTGTCCGGACGGATCTGATTGACCGGATCCCTGCGGATACGCCGGTGCCGGTGATGCTGTCCGGCAAAAAGGACTATGCGAATGTGCTGTTTATTCCGTCGAAAACGGATACCTATTACTTCTACGGCGGCGTAGATCCGCATTATCTGGACGAGTGGGTTTCTTACAGCAACACCGGCCGGGTTCCGGGCGGACAGGTTTATGCAAACGTGACGGCCAACTGTCTGGTGACCAGTCTGCCTGCGGCGAAGGGTACGGTGTACGAATACGAATCCATGGCAAACAAAAATGAAGGCCAGTTCTGCGGCTCCATGAAGATGAATGCGGGGCAGATGTACTATTTCACGATCTGGCTGCGCGAAAACCGCGATGCAAAATTCACCTTCATCGTGTCCGACCGCCTGCGGAATATCCGCGATGCGGAGCTGGACGGCGATTTCTCCGCAATTTACCGCAGCGGCAAAATCAGCGAGCCGGAAACCGAGCTGATCTATGAAGGCCGGGAGCTGACCGAGGGACAGGATTATATCGTGCTGCACAGCAGCAACTTTGTGCCGGGACAGGCAGAGATCACGCTGATCGGCACGGGACTGTTCATCGGCAAGGTGAACCGGAAATACGAGATCATCTTCCCGCCGCAGGAGCAGCCGGAGAGCCTTGTACCGCTGGGCGAAACGACCGCTGTGGCCTGCGATGACGCCAGAATGAAAACAGTCTGGTTCAAGGCGGAGCTGGCGGAGAACAGCTATACGAATATGCGCTACCGCGTGCTGAATGAGCAGACCTCCGGCACGGAGATGCTGTACCGTGTCTACCGTCTGGACGAGCAGCTCCGTTCGCTGGTGCTGATGCAGCCGATGAAGGACGAAAAGAACGACTATCTGCTGAAAAACGGCTTATACTGCGTCTGCTGCACGCGCAAGTTCCGCGACAGAGCCTGCGGTGCGAATATCACGGTTGTTTCACCGTATTCGATTCAGGATGCGGAGATGACGGTCACGGATGCGGTCTATACCGGCGGCGCCGTGGAAGCGCCCGTAAAGCTGACCATGCCGGACGGCACGGTGCTGAAGCAGGGCCGCGATTATGTCATTGCCTATCCCGAGGACGATGCGAACATCATGTTCGGTGAGGTACCGTTCACGATCCGCTCGACGAAGTATTCCTACGGCAACGGCGAGGGCACTTATCAGATCAAGGTGCAGCTGCCGGAGAATCCGCCGGAGCTGACGATCGGGCAGCATGAGGTCTATCTCACCAAAACCGAACGTCTCGGCTGGTATCAGCTGTCGGCGGAGCAGGATACGGAATTTCTCCTTGCGTCCGACGATATTCCGGATGCGGTGCTGCGTGTGTTCAAACCGGATGCGGAGCTGGATGCGCAGATGCACGGCTCCGGCCCGAAGGCGCTGACCTTTACCGTTCCGGCAGGCGAAACCCGCTATGTCATGGTGAAATATAACGGCCTTGCGCGTACCGGTACGCTGCATTTCCGCCTGGAAACGGAGCAGAAGGCGCTGGCCTCCTGCGAGGTCGAGGCAAATCCGGTATACTGGACAGGCGAGCATGTGCAGCCGGATATCACAATCCGGGACGGCGAGTATACGCTGGTTGAGGGCGAGGACTATGCACAGCGGTATATCATCAATGATGTGGATATCGGCATGGCATCCGTCAATTATATCGGCAAGGGAAAGTATGTCGGCATGCTGGATGTGGATTTCCAGATCCGGATCGAACCTGTTCAGTTCTGCATGGATGCCAGGGACGGCACATGGTTGCCGCTGATGCCGGTGATGCTGGATTATGAGTATCAGATCAAAAATACGGAGGACGAGCGCTATCTGCTTTATTCCTATTATTCTGTCACAGATACTGCCCTGACGCTCTCTGTCTTTGATGCGCGCTGCAAACTGGCGGTGCAGGCATATGACGAGGAGGGACAGGACCTCGGTGATGCGTTCATCAGCAGAGAGGGCGAGCTGACCGTGACGCTGAACCGCGGAGATACTGTATTTTTCCTGTTCTCCGCGACGGATATTTCAGGCACGAACCAGCAGTGGAAAATGCAGCTTTCCGATGCGCCCTTCCAGGAAATGATCATCATCGAGGATAAGGAAAACGGCCTGTTCTTCCGCGCCTTTCCAAAAGCGGATTTGGATTACGCCGAGATCTACCGGATTGCCCCGGGGCGCAGCACATACCGGTTTGAAATGAGCATTATGTCGGAGGAATACGGCTATAAGAGGGTATACGCCATCAATCCCGGCGTGTTTGCCATGATTCCGAAATCTGCGGTCGTCTACGGCAATGCATCCATTTATCTGACGAGTTTTGCAGACTATTATCATTTCCTGTATATCCCGCTTCCGTATTCCCACCAGTCGCATCTTGAAGATCCCCGGGGTGACCTGAACATGGACGGCCGAATCACGGAATCTGACATTGTGCTGTTTGCGGCGCTGCTTGCGGAGCATCCGGCTGTCGATCCGGAGCTGGTGAACACAGAGGCGGATATGGACGGGAACGGCGTACTGGAATTTACCGATCTTCAGCTTGCTGCGGCGCTGATTGAGGAGCATGCGGACTCTGTGCCGATTTACGGGGGGGAAGCATTCTACCAAAGAGGATGGTGATGCATATTTCTTTTCCGTATTCTGTCACGGAAACTCCACAAAAGACTGATATAATAACAGCAGAAGCCAACGGAAATGCTCCGGCGGGCAGCTGCTGATTTCAGAGGTCTGCCCTGTTCGCGGGGCAGACCTCTTTGATACAGAAAGGCGGATATGACATGGAAAAGATGAAAAAAATGCTTGCGGTACTGAGTGCCGTACTCTGCATGGGAACGGCCGCGGGCTGTTCATTGGAAAAGCAGACTGCCAAGCCGGAGCAGTCCTCCGATGCGGCGGAATACGCAGCGGCAAATACGGAAACGCCGGAGGCAGAAATGCTCTCCAATGTGAATGCGGAGCAGGAAAACGCAGTGATCTCTGCTGAAAAGACCGGCGCGGAGCTGAGCAAGGCTGATCTGAATACGGAATGGGGCAGCGATGCCGCGGAGATCCGGTTCAGCGAGGATAAAATTGACTGCACAGCGGACGGCGTCACCGTAACGGATACCGCCGTGCGCATCACAAAGGGCGGCGACTATGTGCTTTCCGGTTCGCGCGATCACACTGCCGTAATTGTCGATCTGGCAGATCAGAAGGAGAAGGTGCATCTGGTGCTGAACGGCCTTTCCCTCAAGACCTCGGAAAGCGCCCCGATTACTGTCATTCAGGCGGATAAAACGGTCATCACGCTTGCAGACGGCACGAGCAATGTGCTCTGCGATGCAAGAGCTGCTTCAACGGATGAGAGCGTTCCGTTCGCGTGCATCGCATCCAATGACGACCTGACAATCAACGGCAGCGGCGCGCTCTCCGTTGAGAGCAAAGCGGGCACCGGCATTCAGTCCTCGGACGATCTGAAAATCGCAGGCGGAACAGTGACGGTCAGCGCAGGCAAACACGGTCTGCGCGGCAATGACTCCGTGCTGCTGCATGACGGTACGCTGGACATGAGCGCGGACGGCGACGGGATCAAATCCACGAATGCGGAGAAGGAAGGCAAGGGCTGGATTCTTGCAGAGGGCGGCACCGTGACGGTTCATGCACAGCAGGACGGCATGGACGCAGCGTCCTCACTGGAGATCACCGGCGGCACGCTGGACATTACAGCGGGCAGCGGCGCACCGGAAACGGTACAGAGCGAGGATTCGCCCTTCGGCGGCGGCTTTTCGTTCGGCAGAGGAAAGCAGGATACGCAGACGGATACAGAGCAGAGCAGCTCCGGCAGCAGCAAGGGCATCAAGGCGGAGGCTGCGGTCGCGGTGTCCGGCGGCACCGTCACAATCAGCGCGTCTGATGATGCCGTGCATACGAACGGCGATGCGGTGTTCTCCGGCGATGCCGTGCTGACGGCGGCATCCGGCGATGACGGCATTCACGCGGATGCGTCACTCACGTTTGCGGGCGGTGACATCTGCATTTCCAAATCCAATGAGGGCATCGAAGCGGCAGTCATCACGATGAGCGGCGGCAGTGTGCGTGTCACAGCCGCGGATGACGGCGTCAATGCCTCGGACGGCTCCGGCGGCGGCATGGGCTTCAGCCGGAACGGCACCGGCACGCTGACAATCAGCGGCGGCTATCTGTATGTCAATGCGGTCGGCGACGGCCTGGATTCCAACGGCGATATTGTGATGACGGGCGGCACGGCGGTCGTCTGCGGCCCGACGAGCGATTTCAACGGCCCGCTGGATTCCGGCGACAACAACAATACGATCACCGTGACCGGCGGAACGCTGATCGCGGTCGGTTCCACCGGAATGATGGAAACGCCGGAGGAGAACTATCTTGCCTCGTCTGAATTGCAGGCGGCAGCCGGAACGCTGATCGTCGTGACGGATGACGGCGGCAAGGTGCTTGCGGCGCTGAAAACACCGAAGCAGGCGCAGGGCATTGTCGTCAGCGCGGACGGCATGAATGACGGCTATCATATTTATACCGGCGGCAGCTATCAGGGTGACCTGAATGCGGACGGTTTCGGTACCGGCGGCAGTTATTCCGGCGGCAAGGAGATTGCATCCGGCAGCGGCGGCGGGGGCTTCGGCGGATTTGGCGGCGGACGCCCCGGCGGGTTCGGCGGCGGACGTCCCGGCGGTTCTTCCGGAAACAATCCGCCGGAGGGATTTACTCCGCCGGAGGGCTTTGACGGAAATACCCCGCCGGAGGGATTCACGCCGCCCGAAGGGTTTGACGGGAAAACACCGCCTGCGGATATGCCTGCACAGGACGGCTCCGGCGGAAAAGACGCCCGGGGAAAGGGGCGTAAGCAGCAGGAGCAGAATGCACAGGAGCGTTCCGCGGAATAAACGGAAGAATCCGGAAACGTACGCAGCTCCGCACCTTTCATTCACTGAAAATATTTTTGAAAAAACGCTTGACAAGCAAAAAAAAGTATGCTATAATAATAAGGCTTGAATGAAACAGACGAATCCCGTATTCCACAGACAGCAGGCAGCGGCACCGCCGCAGAAGTCCAGCCGAGGAGTGCCGGTCGTTCCGCTTCGTATCACCATGATACTGGAACTCCGCCTCTCCTTTGATCGGGAGAGGCTTTTTTATCGGCAGTCAATTCTGCCGGAATGCCTCCGGTCGCTGCGTTCCTTTGAGCGATCAAATTAACGGAGGTGAATACTACATGCCTAGTGAAAAGATTTTGCAGGCAAAGCAGGAAAAGGTTGCTGCTCTGACCGAACAGCTCAAGAATGCAACTGCTTGCGTGCTCGTGGACTACAAGGGCATCACCGTTGCGGATGATACCAAGCTGCGCCGTGAGCTGCGTGAGGCAGGCGTTTCCTACTCTGTTCAGAAGAACACCCTGATCCGCCTTGCGATGAATGCAATCGGCTACACGCAGTTCGATGACATTCTCCAGGGTACCACTGCGATTGCGACCTGCGAAAACGATCAGACTGCTGCCGCAAGAATTCTCGGTGAATTCGCGGACAAGTCCAACGGAAAGTTCAATCTGAAGGCAGGCTTCGTCGAGGGCGAGTTCTATGATGAAGCAGGTATCAAGGCGCTTTCCAAGATCCCGTCCAAGGATGTGCTGCTTGCACAGCTCGTCGGCTCTCTCCAGGGTCCGATGCAGAAGCTCGCTGCAACGCTCCAGGCACTCGTGGACAAGAAGAACGAAGAGGCTGCTTAATCATCTGGCCGCCTGAAACCCAAATCTATTTTATTTTTGAAAAGGAGATATTATCATGGCTTCCGAAAAGACACTGAAGTTTATCGAAGATATCAAGGCTCTTTCCGTTCTCGAGCTCGCTGAGCTGGTCGAGGCAATCCAGGAAGAGTTCGGCGTTACCGCTGTTGTTGCAGCAGCAGGTCCGGCAGCAGGCGCTGGCGCAGCTGCTGAGGCAGAGAAGACCGAGTTTGACGTTGTTCTGAAGTCCTTCGGCGATGCAAAGATGAACGTCATCAAGGCTGCAAAGGACATCCTCGGCCTGGGCCTCAAGGAGGCAAAGGCTGCTGTTGAGGGTCTGGGCACTCTGAAAGAGGCTGTGCCGAAGGCTGAGGCAGAGGAGATCAAGAAGAAGTTTGAAGAGGCTGGCGCTACCATCGAGCTGAAGTAATTCACTTCTCTTGCAAAAAGCTGAAACAGGACTGTTTCCGAAAGGAAGCAGTCCTTGCTTTTTTATAAAAACGTGCAACCGGCGCGTTGCGTTCGGGTAGTAGGATAACAGATGCATCTGAATGAAACGGAAAGGAGGGACAGCATGGAGGATGAACAGATCATCGCGCTGTATGTTCAGCGGGATGAGGCCGCGCTGGCCGAAACAGAACGGCAGTATCACAGCTATTGCAGGAAAATTGCGGTGCAGATTCTGCAAAATCCGGAGGATGCGGATGAGGCCGTCAACGATACATGGCTGGCGGCGTGGAACTGTATTCCGCCGCACCATCCGGAGCGCCTGCAAACCTTTCTCGGCAGGCTGACGCGCAATATTTCGCTGAAAAAATACCGCAGCGGCCATGCGCAGAAGCGCGGAGCCGGAGAAACGGCGGCGGTTCTGGACGAGGTTGCGGACTGGCTGCGTGCTTCGCAGGATACGGAATCCGAAGCGGATGCGCATATGCTTGCAGAGGCGATCAACCGGTTTCTGGATCGGATTCCGGAAACGGAATGTCAGGTTTTTGTCCGGCGGTACTGGTATTTCCAGCCGGTCGCACAGATCGCGGCGGCCTGCGGCTGTACGGAGAGCAAGGTCAAGTCTATGCTGTACCGCACCCGCAAAAAGCTGTATGCAGCTTTGGAGAAGGAGGCACTGCTATGAAGCCCGAAACATTTATCGAAGCAGTCGGCATGATTGACGACCGCTTTCTGAACCCTGAACAGCCGCAGCGCAGAATCCGTCACCGGAAACGGAACCGGATGCTGGCCGGATTTGCCGCTGCCGCCGCACTGATTCTTCTGCCGCTGCCGGTGATGACCGCATTCGGCGCGGATACTGCGTATGAGATTCTGTACCGGATCGCGCCGCCGGTTGCGCAGAGCTTTCATCCGGTGCAGATGTCCTGCACGGATCAGGGCATCGAGATGACCGTGATCTCGGCAAAGCGCAGCGGCAGCTCGGCGGATTTTTACATTGCCATGCACGACCTTGAGAACAAGCTGCCGGACGGCGACTGGGATCTCTTTGACAGCGATCACATCAACATCCGCAAGGATATGATCGGAACCTGCTCATTCTCGGAATATGACAGCGAATCGCATACGGCCTATTTTGTCACGCATCTGGAAACGATGGACGGCAGCCAGATGCCGAAGCGCAAGGTCACGTTTTCCGTCAGTTCTCTGCTGACCGGCAAGCTGCGGACAGAAGGCATACTGGATGAAATCGACCTGGATTCCGTGCCGTATGAACCGGAAACGATGCAGTGGCCGGATAACCAATATATCGGCACATCCTTTTACAGCGGAGCAGTCCCTGATCCGGCGCAGTACCGCTTTCTGGTTCCTTCGGCGGAACCGCTCTGTACGCCTGCACCCGGCGTCAATATCCGCGGGATCGGTTATATCGGCGGCGCGCTGCATATCCTGACGGAATATGAGAACAACCTTGAAACGGACAATCACGGTTTTATATCGCTGCGTGACAGCGGCGGCGAGCAGATCGGAGAGATGTCCGCGGTCAGTTTTTCGTTCTGGGATGATACGCACAGAAATCACCTGGAAGAGCAGATTATCCCGGTCGCATACGAAGCGCTCGGCGATTGCAGTCTGTACGGAGAATTTGTCACCGCGGAGCCCTGCCTGCACGGAAACTGGCAGGTCACATTCCCGCTTGACGATGAAGCGGTATCTCCGACGGATTGATCATGAGGACACTGCACGTTATCAATCATCGCACAGCGATACCTTTTTCAACAAACTGACGCCTGCATATCTTTTTCGGATATGCAGGCGTTTCTGTCAGGCGCTGTGGCCGGATTTATACTGCTGCAAAGCTGCCGCAAGCCGTTCATTTTCATCGCGTTCGCGGCGGAGCATTCCGGCGACGCTGAACGCAGGAATGAGAAAGCTGACAGCAAATACAGCCAGAACAAGCGGATTCAGCGGGAACCACCCGCAGACCAGAATAAAAGCGAGTACGGTCAGAAACATGGAGAGCAGCGCCAGAATCAGGCGCAGTGCAGGCTTCATATTTTTGAAGACAGCATCGCTGATGAACAGCCCGCGCACGGCTGTGACAGCCATATTTGCAAGCAGGAACTGAATCACCACGGCGGCTGGTATGCCCTGACTGCCGAGCGCAGTGATTGCGGTTTCATCCCTGACGGTGTCCCCGAGCAGCATGACAAAGACCGTGATTGCGGCGATGCACAGGCCGAAGCTGAAAAGGACGGAACGGATATACTTTTGAAGATGCTTTTTCATATCATTTCACTCCCAGTTGTTGTTTCAGCGCGTCAGCGTACTGGCGCGACACAATGATCTGATCACCGGTTTCGAGTGTGATGCGCAGCTTCCGTTCCAGCTCCGTCCGGAGCGAACGGATAAACCGCACCTGTACCAGACAGGATTTGCTGATCCGCAGGAAGCCGCAGGGGATGAGCAGCTCCTCGAGCTCGTAAAGGCGCAGCTTGGTTTCGCGGCAGTCGGTTTTCGTATAGACAAAGGTTTTGCGGTCAACAGATTCCGCATAGACGATTTCCGATGCGCTGAGGACGGCAGTTTCGGTTCCGTCAGTGACGGTGATTTTCCGTTCCAGCAGATGCAGTGCAGCAATCACACGTTCGAGTTCCGGTGTGATCCGGGCGCAGCGTATCTGGATTTCCGGTTCGGCATACGCACGGTCGGTTTGAATTGAGATTTTCACGTGATCACCTCTCTGTGATGTATCATAGCACAGATTATCCGAAAGTGCAATCCCTTTCTGCGCAACCTGCCGGTATCTGTGACTGAAATCCCGTTATTCGCGCAGGAAGGCGGCATATTTCTGTTTTGCCTGCGGGATATTTCAGGCCGGGATGTGCATGTTTCTGCACATACAGATGTTAAAATATAATTATTTCTCGGAAAGTTGTACGCAAACGTGCAACTTTTTGCGGTTTCTGCGCCCTTGTCAGAGAGCGTTACGTGCGGCAGCGGCATCCGGGATGCGCCGGAGCCGTTCCGCAGCGGCGAGAAAGCCGCAGACCGGGGCAACGAATGAAGTCGCTTGATCTCCGGGAGCGGCAGGGGACAGGATACGCTTTGGCACCTTGACAACTGAATATCAAACCGGTGCAGTTTCCGATAAAAGCAAGACGCTGACTTGAACCGTCAGCGCCTGTAAAGCTATGCAGTTTTTTTGTTATGCGGATTGCCCGCAGTCCCTGCGGTATGAAACCGCAGTCAGGATGAGGAGCACGGCTGTGAGCACGGGATACACGAGCAGCAGGGAATTGGTGCGTCCGCTGATGCGGATGATGCCCGCCGTGATGCATCCGGCCGCTGCTGCCGCCGATGCGGCATGAAGCAGAAACAGTGTCCCGCCCTGCGGTGTTTTTCCGCGGAGGATTGCGAACAGCTGGAGCGCGCCTGAGATCAGCGGCGCCGCGAATGCGTAGATCATGAAATTGCTGTAAACGCCGAAGCTGAAATGCTCGTAGACAGCGCCTGCAAAAGCCAGAAGCAGCGCGCATCCGATGCTGACCGCCGCATGGCGCAGCCGCTGCTCCGCCGTCAGCTCAGTATCCGATGTAAACAATGTCGCTCACGCTCCTTTCCTGGATTCTTCCCCAGGTCGTCGGGTTGTTGAGGATCTCGCCGTTGAAGTAAAACGTCGAGGAACCGCCGCCGTCGAGATTGTAGCCGGTCTGCACGCCGAGTCCCTGCATGAACTGTGCCAGCTCCTCCAGCTTCAGGCCGTCGCTGTCGGAGGTGCGGCCGTCTGAAACCACGAATACATAGTGGAGGTCGTCGATCTGACCGATCGCGGTGCGCGGATTGCTTTGCATTGCGCGCGAAACCTCGGAATCGGGATCTACCATGATCGCGCCGTTCTCGATCAGGCGCGGGCCGAACATGAAGCACTGCCATACGCCCATATCGGCCAGATCCTGCGCGGAATATTCGTCGTCAGTCGTGATGAAGAAGCTGCCGTCTGCCGTGATGCAGAGATAGTCGGTATCGTCGCGTTTGACGTCGCGGTACAGCACGCCGTTGCGGATGACATATCCGTGCGTATGCGTGCCGTAGAAGTCACCGTTGATCGCAAGAATTGCATTGTGGCTGGCGGCGGTGACAGAGGTCTTTTCCGTGATGTTACGCCCGTAGGTATCCTTTGCAAAGGCGGTTTTCAGATATTGCGCCGAGCTGAGCTGAATGTCCGCGACATATACCTTGGTTTCATAAACCTCGTATTCGCTGATTTCGATGCGGATGTTTTCATCCTCATAATGCGTCGCATCGTTCAGATATTGCGGTGCCGGCGGCTCGGTCTGGGGCGGCTCGGTTTCCTTCGGCTTTGTTTCGGCGGTGGTCTGCTGCGTCTTTTCTGTTTTCTGCTGTGTCTTTTCTGTTCTGGCCGGTTCCGCGGACTGCGCGGTATTTCCGCCCGCGGCTGTCTGTGCAGCGGTTTTGTTCTGCTTTGCAGTCACAGCCTCGGTTTCCTCACCGGCGTCCTCCGCAGCAGATGCTTCGGCGGTGCCGCCGGCAGCAGTGACCGCGGCTGCGGTTCCGTTTACGGCATCGGTTGTGCGGGTGTTCAGGGTCGTGCCGTCTGCGGCAGATGCGGCGTCCGTCTGCTGCGGCGCGTCGCTGCCGTCTTTTTTCTGCGCGGCTTCGTCCGCAAACAGGGAGAGATTCATCTCATTGGCGCCGGTCTGCGCGCTTTTTGCGAGCACAAACGTATCGAGCAGGACATATGCGGAGAAGCCGGTCAGAAGTGCGCCGTATACGGCGGCAATTTTTCTGCGGTTCAATTCCGTACACCTTCCTTTCAGAAATTGTGATGGTATTTCTGTTATTCATTATACTGTATGAAAACAAAATGAATCTGAAAAAAGAATGCCCGAATGTGATCATTTCAAGAAATTTCTGTGATAAATACAAGGAACAGAATAGGATATGTTAACCGCCGATTTTGCGGAATTCGCCGGGCGGCATCCCGCAGCAGGTGCGGAACTGTCTTGCAAAATGCTCGTAGTTGCGGTATCCGCACTGCTCTGCGACATCCTGGATTGTCATGTTTGTGGTGGTCAGCAGCATTTTTGCGCGTGCAATGCGGCTGGTGATGAGATCCTGAATGAAGGTCACGCCGAACTGTTCTTTATAATGGTGCTGGAAGGCCGAGCGGCTCATGTTCATCTCATGGGAGGCGCCGTCCACCGACCAGAGCAGATACGGCATGCTGTAAATCTTGTTGCGGATGACCAGCAGCTGCTCATAATGCGTGCTTCTGGCAAGCTGGGCGTCCTCGTGGAGCTGCTCGCTGACCTTGTTGCACATCAGCCAGAAATAATGGCCGATGGAATCGGATTTGTGCAGGTGATCCGTGCCGTTTTCGTCCGCGATGGATTTGATGCAGAAGCTGAAAAATTCAATGTGGCGCAGCGGGATCGGCGTCGCTGCCGGAATGTCCTTGGCGCGGAACCATTCGGGTTCTTCGTTTTCAAAGAGAAAGTGGATCCAGTCGTTTGCAAAGGTTTTCTGCGGCACTGTGCGGTATTTCTGCGGCATATCCTTCGGATAGAAAAAGAATGTGTTGGCCGGGACGGGGACATCTTCGCCGTTCAGCGTGAAGATTGCATCCGTCCGCAGAATCAGCAGCAGATTGTCGCCGCTTCCGGCCGGACGGTCCACAAAAAAGTCCGCATCATGCCGATGATTATACCCTACGTTATGAAGTATCATTTTATTACTCCTTTCTGTGATGATGTGCACAAAATATCATATAACTTGTATTATATCCTATTCCATTTCCTTTGTCAATATCCTATAATAAAAAAGCAGGCAAAAAAGTTGTCTGTTTTGGCTGCATGGAGCATCCGGAGAACCTGCGGATCGCGGAGGGGGTACTTTTTCTGCGGACGATCCGCTGCGTGTTCGGATGACGGTCAAGAGGGGATCGGTCATGCAGCAGAAAATCAACCGTTACGGGTAAGTTACGGGAAAATTTTGGAGGGCGATTTGCAATGAAGAGAAGCATCAGAAGCAGAATGCTGTCTATTCTGGCAGCATGTGCAATGCTGGCAGGCGCTGCGCAGGCAGTTGTACCGGCCGCCGGCTTTGCAGCAGTGGGCGAGAACATCGTCACCAATTCGACGTTCGAGAACGGAACGACGGACTGGGACACCTACAAGGAGAGCGGCGGTGTCTGCAAGCTGACCACCGAGGACGGCAAGCTGGCACTGAAGATCAGCAACGTCGGCACCAAGAACTATGCCGTGCAGCTGTTCTATGACATCGTTCCGCTGTACAAGGGCGCAACCTATCGCTTCTCTTACGAGATTTCCTCGGATGTGGAGCGCTATGTCGAGGCAATGATCCAGCAGAACGGCGGCACTTATCAGTCCTACACATGGAAGGGCATCCAGATCGGAACGGAGCCTGTGAAGGTGGATTATCAGTTCACGATGGCGAAGGATACCGACATCATGGCCAAGATGTGCTTCAACTGCGGCCTTGAGGAGCGGGATCCGGAGCTTGGTGAGCACACCGTTTATCTGGACAATGTCGTGCTGGAGATCGTGGACGACAGCGAAGTTGATTACAGCTCTGTCGGCCCGTATCAGGCACCGATCCTTGCAAACCAGATCGGCTACCGCACCAACGACAAGAAGACTGCTGTTGTCCGCGGAGAGGGCGGCGACGAGTTCAAGGTCGTGAATGCGGAAAACGATGAGGTTGTTTACACCGGCACGCTCGGCGCAGCTGTCGAGAACAGCAGCGCAAAGGAAACCGACCGGATTGCAGATTTCTCGTCAGTCAAGACAGCCGGCAAATATTATATTACCTGCGGCGATCTGGATAAGTCCTATTCGTTCGTGATCTCGGACAACCCCTATCAGGATCTGATGAAGGATGCTGTGCGGATGTTCTACCTCCAGCGCTGCGGTTCGGAAATCACCGATGCGAAGTTCGGCCACAAGGCATGCCATACCGAACTGGCGACTGTTTACGGCACGAGCGATAAGATTGACGTCAGCGGCGGCTGGCATGATGCAGGCGATTACGGCAGATATACGGTTGCAGCTGCAAAGGCGGTTGCCGATCTGCTGTATGCATATGACGCAAATCCGGCACTGTTCACCGATGACATCGGTATTCCGGAGAGCGGCAACGGCACTCCGGATATTCTGGATGAGGTCAAGTATGAGCTCAAGTGGATGCTGAAGATGCAGGCTGCTGACGGCGGCGTGTATCATAAGGTTTCCTGCGCAACCTTCCCCGGTTATGTGATGCCGGAAAAGGAAATCGGTGAGCTGATTGTGACGCCGGTTTCCTCTACTGCAACAGCTGACTTCGTTGCATCCATGGCAATGGCATATGAATTCTATAAGGGCGTTGATGAGGAATTCGCAAAGCAGTGCCTTGCAGCGGCTGAAAAGTCCTGGGCATATCTGGAGGCGAATCCGGACTTCAACTTCAAGAACCCGAAGGACATCGTGACCGGTGAGTACGGTGACCTGACCGATAAGGACGAGCGCTACTGGGCAGCATGCCAGATGTACCGCGCGACCGGCGACGGCAAGTATCTCTCCGGCGTCAGCGATGTCAAGACCGGTCTGGACTGGTCCACCGTCGGTGACTACGGCAACATTGCACTGACGACGATCAAGGTGCCGGAAGGCCAGCTGGTGAACAGAAATGCACTTGCGGAAGCTGCACAGGCAAGCCTGGAGAAAACGGCAGCAAGCGCAGAAAAGACCGTGAACGCAAGCCCGTATGGCTCTCCGATTTCCGGCAAGTACAACTGGGGCTCCAACATGACGATCGCAAATGCAGGTGTGGTGCTCGGTCTTGAGGGTAAGACTGAAGCTGCAAACGAAGTCCTCAATTATCTGCTCGGCAAAAACCCGCTCGGTGCTTCCTTCGTGACCGGCTACGGCACGGTTTCTCCGGAGGCTCCGCATCATCGTCCGTCTATGGCAAAGGAGGCTGCACAGCCCGGTATGCTCGTCGGCGGCGTCAACCAGAATCTGGAGGACAGCGCTGCAAAGGCATACTGCAAGACCAATCCGCCTGCAAAGTGCTGGGTTGACAATGCAGAGAGCTACTCCACCAACGAGATCACCATTTACTGGAATTCTCCGCTGGTTTATCTGCTGGCAGTCACTGAAAAGGCTGATACAACCGAACCCTTGAAGCCGGAGCAGAAGCTCAGAGGCGATGTGGACTGCAGCGAACAGATCGACGTTTCCGATGCAGTTCTGCTTGCAAGATACCTGGTTTCCGATGCAGGAGCAAAGGTGACCGATCAGGGCCTTGCAAATGCGGACGGCGACAAGAACGGCACGGTTGACAGCGAGGATGTCACCTTTATCCTCAACGTGATCGCAAAAAAGATTTCGCTGAATGACTGAAAACACAGCTCCAAACTGTGTCCCCCATGAAGAAAGCAGGCACCCGGAAGGGTGCCTGCTTTGTTTGCAGTAAAAGCGGTATCTCCGATGGATATAAAACGGGGCGCTGCCCCATACCCAGCTTAAGGGACATTGTCCCTTAAGAATCCCATTATGATGAAAACGATATATTTTCGTCACATTCATATATTGCGGGATTCCAAAGGGGCAGTGACTCTTTGGCGGGGGTGGGCAGCGCCCATTCTGAATCATCGCGCAGCGATACCTTACTTGTCCCCGAGCGGCTCCTCGCCGGTTGAGCAGTAGAAGCGCTGGAAGCTGGACGGCGTGCAGTGCTTGATCTCCTTGAAAATGCGGTTGAACGTTGACAGGCTGGAAAATCCTGCACGCATTGCAACCTCGGTGATCGGGATGGACGGATCCAGCAGCAGCATCTCTGCGGCGCGCGTCCGGCGGATGTTGATGTACTGCAAATAGGACATCGAATTATACTGCTTGAAAATGCGCGAGAAGTGGAACTTGCTGTATCCCGCAATTTCTGCTAAGGTATCCAGTGAGATGTCGTACATGTAATTCTGGTCGATATATTTCAGCACCAGCTTGAATTTCTCGTTGTACTGGAACATTTTGTCCTTTGCAAGCGCAAGGCTCTGCCGTGTCTGCTCCAGCTGGAACTCGCGGATGGACACCAGCATACTGATCAGATTCAGATAGATCCGGATATCCGAAATCTCAGAGTTGATGTAGTATTCCGAATAAATATCAAGGATGTTCTTCTTGGCGCGCAGATAGAGATCGCGGTCGGTTTCCGGCGTGATGACCGTCGGGTTGTGGAACACCGGCATGATCGCATTCAGAGCAGGGACGTCGTTCAGCACCGAATTGTCGCACTGAAAAATGATGCGGCGTCCTTCCTGCGGGGGAAGCGTGTGCAGCTCGCCGGGCGGGATAATGATGATCTCGCGCTCCTGGAGAATATACTCCTTGCCGCCGGAATTCACCCGGAAGCTGTTTTCGATCGGCATGATAATCTCGACGGCATTGTGCCAGTGGGTCGGATACAGTTCGATTTCGTTGTTGTCATACAGCATGACAAAACGCTTGTCCTCATATTCGATCGTTTCAAATTCACCAGAGATATTTTTAATCATGTTTTCGCCTCCTTCAAAATTTGCGAAACAATGTCCGATTATCAAAATTTGCTCCGTATAAATACGCGCTTTTCCCGGGTTCCCAGCTTTATTATAATGCAAATTGCCTGATTTGTAAAGAACTTTTTCGAAAATCTGTGATTCTTGCGCAAAAATCAATGAGAAGCTCGCAATTTTTGAGTAGCTGTTTGTATATTTTTACGATATAATACAATATAGATCGGAGGGGAGAGCAATTTATGACAATCCAATGCTATGAGACCGAATATCAGAATTTCGGCAGATGCGTGTGCCTCGAAAACGGCTTTATCAAGCTCATGGCAACGGTCGATGTCGGACCGAGGATTATCTATTTCAGCACGCGGGGCAACCGCAATATCCTGTTCGAGGACATCAACCGGGATTTCTATGAGATGAATAAAGGCTACGGTATCTGGTACGCCTACGGAGGGCATCGGCTCTGGTCTGCACCGGAGAAAATGCCCGAAACTTATTATCCCGATAATCATCGCGTCAACTATACGTATGAGAACGGTGTTCTGACGCTCGAACCGCGTGAAACACTCTCCGGAAAGCAATTCCGCCTGACGGTCGAATTCGTGTCCGATCATGCCGTGCGCGTGACGAACACGATCAAGAACGTTTCCGAAACGCCGCAGCGCTTTGCGCCGTGGTCGGTCACCGGGTTCGCATCCGGCGGCACGGAGTTCATTCCGCTGAACAAAGCGGAAACGGGCTTCCTGCCAAACCGCACCATGGCTCTGTGGAGTTATTCCGATATCCGGGACGAACGGTTCCGCCTGACGGATGCTTACGCAACGCTGACGCATGACGAGAAGGCCGGCAAGGCTTTCAAGTGCGGATTCAACGTCACCGACGGCTACGTGGTCTACGCGGCCGGCAACCAGCGGTTCAAGAAAACCTTTTCCGCTTATGCGGAGCAGGATTATCCTGATTTCTGCTGCAATTTTGAAACTTATACAAATAAGCACTTTTTAGAGTGCGAGCTGCTCGGAGAAGAAAGGGTATATCAACCCGGAGAAACAGCCGAGATCAACGAAACATGGGAAATTACTGAAACATCACAGACTCCGGAACAGGAAATCGCATCCTGTATAGCGGCATGTGATAACTGAGGAGGAGTTTTTGCGTGGAGAAGTTCAGGGACACGTCGCTCTCTGCACAGGAGCGTGCAGAGGCACTGACGGACCTTCTGACGATTGAGGAGCAGGCTTCACAGCTGCTCTATGATGCGCCCGCGATCCCGCGGCTCGGGATTCCGGCGTACAACTGGTGGAATGAGTGCCTGCACGGTCTGGCAAGATCCGGCATCGCTACCATGTTCCCGCAGGCAATCGGCCTGGCGGCTATGTTCGATACCGAAGCGCATCAGAAGACCGGCGACATCATTGCGACGGAAACACGCGCAAAGTTCAATCAGATCTCAAAGCACGGCGACCGCGACATCTATAAAGGACTGACGCACTGGACGCCGAATATCAATATCTTCCGTGATCCGCGCTGGGGCAGAGGACAGGAAACCTACGGCGAGGATCCGTACCTGACCGGTGAGCTCGGCAAGGCCTTTGTGAAGGGCCTTCAGGGTGACGGCAAGGTGATGAAAACCGCTGCCTGCGCAAAGCACTTTGCAGGCCACAGCGGTCCGGAGGCACTCCGCCATGCGTTCGATGCCAAGGTATCGGCAAAGGACATGGAGGAAACCTATCTTCCGGCATTCAAGGAGCTTGTCCAGGCAGGCGTGGAATCCGTGATGGGCGCGTACAATCGCCTGAATACGGAAGGCTGCTGCGCAAGCGACTTCCTGCAGGGAAAGCTGAAGGAATGGGGCTTCAACGGCCACTTCGTTTCGGATTTCCGTGCGCTGGAGGATTTTGATTCCAATCATAAGCTGACTGCTTCGCAGGAGGAAACTGCGGCCGTTGCAATCGCCAAGGGCTGCGACCTCAATGCGGGCTTTGTCTATGAGAAACTGCCGGAGGTCTATAAAGCCGGCAAGGCCAGTGCGGAGGACATCCGCAGAGCCTGCATCCATGTGATGCGCACCAGAATCCGCCTCGGTATGTTCGACGATCACACGGAATTCGATGAGATCCCGTATACCGCGCTGGCGTGTGAGGCGCATAAGGCGCACGCACTGATGTGCTCCGAAAAGTGCATGGTGCTGCTGAAAAACAACGGCATTCTGCCGCTGGATGCTTCGAAGTATCAGACCATCGGCGTGATCGGCCCGAACGCGAACAGCCGCGTGGCGCTGGAAGGCAATTACTGCGGCCTGGCTGACCGGTACATCACGTTCCTGGAGGGTATTCAGGATGCGTTCCCGGGCAGAGTCCTCACCTCTGAGGGCTGCCATCTTTATAAAGACCGCACATCCGGGCTCGCAAGAGCCGACGACCGTCTGGCGGAAGCAGAGGTCGTGGCGGAGAACTCCGACCTCGTGATTCTCTGCGTCGGTCTGGATGCGTTCATTGAGGGCGAGGAAGGCGACGCGGGCAACGAGTTTGCTTCGGGCGACAAGATCGACCTCAGACTGCCGGAGCCTCAGCGCAAGCTGGTCGCAAAGGTCATGGAAAAGGGCAAGCCGGTGATCATCGTCACCGCGGCGGGCTCTGCAATGAATATGGAAGCGGACTGCGATGCCATTATTCATGCGTGGTATCCCGGACAGTTCGGCGGACTGGCGCTTGCGAATATTCTGTTTGGCAAGGTTTCGCCGTCGGGCAAGCTGCCTGTCACGTTCTATGAGAGTGCGGACAAGCTCCCTGCGTTTGAGGATTATTCCATGGCGGGCAGAACCTACCGCTATACGCAGGACAATGTGCTCTATCCGTTCGGCTACGGCCTGACCTATTCCAGGACAAAGTGCAGCGATCTGAAAGCGGACGGAAAGTCTGCAACCGTTACGATTACCAATGTCGGCAAAGTCGATACAGACGATGTCGTACAGTTCTATATCAAGGGCGACAGTGCAGCGGATACCCCGAACCCGAAGCTCTGCGGATTTGCAAGAGTTTCGCTGAAAGCCGGGGAGAGCAGAACTGTTACGGTCGCACTCCCGCAGAGCGCATTTGAAACGGTCGATGACGCGGGCGTCAGAGCCGTGCGCAGCAGCGTGTTCACGCTCTATGCGGGCACCTGTCAGCCGGATGCACGCAGCGAATCCCTGACGGGAACCAAAACACTCAGTACAGAAATCCATCTGTAATTATTTCACGGAGGTTTTATCTATGAAGGAATATTTCAGCAACATCGGAAAGATCAAGTACGAGGGCAAGGACAGCACCAATCCGCTGGCGTTCAAGTACTATGATCCGGATCGTATCATCGACGGCAAGCCGATGCGTGAGCATCTGAAGTTTGCACTGTCCTGGTGGCACACCATGGGCGGCGACGGCACCGATATGTTCGGCTGCGGCACCGCTGACAAGTCCTGGGGCGAAACTGACCGCGAGGCACGCGCAATCGCAAAGGTGGATGCTGCGTTTGAGATCATGGATAAGCTCTCCATTGACTACTACTGCTTCCATGACCGCGATCTGTCGCCGGAGTATGCAAATCTCGGCGAGTCCAATGAAAAGCTGAAGGTCGTTGTCGATTACCTTGAGAAGAAGCAGAAGGAAACCGGCAAGAAGCTGCTGTGGGGTACCGCAAAGTGCTTCGATCATCCGCGCTATATGCACGGCGCCGGCACTTCTCCGTCCGCTGACGTGTTTGCTTATGCAGCAGCACAGATCAAGTCTGCGATTGACGCGACGGTGCAGCTGGGCGGCAAGGGCTATGTGTTCTGGGGCGGCCGTGAGGGCTACGAAACCTTGCTGAACACTGATATGGGTCTTGAGCTCGACAACATGGCACGTCTGATGAAGATGGCTGTCGAGTATGCAAGAAGCATCGGCTATACCGGCGATTTCTACATCGAGCCGAAGCCGAAGGAGCCGACCAAGCATCAGTATGATTTCGATACCGCAACCGTTCTGGGCTTCCTCAGAAAGTACGGTCTTGATAAGGATTTCAAGATGAACATTGAGGCAAACCATGCAACGCTTGCACAGCATACCTTCCAGCATGAGCTGAATGTTGCCCGCACCAACGGCGTGTTCGGTTCCATCGACGCGAACCAGGGCGACCCGCTCCTCGGCTGGGATACCGACCAGTTCCCGACCAATGTATATGACACCACCATGTGCATGTACGAGGTCATCAAGGCAGGCGGCTTCACGAACGGCGGTCTGAACTTTGACGCGAAGGCACGCAGAGGCTCCTTCACACCGGAGGACATCTTCTACTCCTATATCGCAGGTATGGACGCATTCGCACTCGGCTTCCTGGCAGCACGCAAGCTGCTGGAGGACGGCAGAATCGAAAAGTTCATCGAGGACAGATATGCTTCGTGGAAGACCGGCATCGGCGCTGACATCATCGCCGGTAAGGCAGACTTCCGCAGCCTTGAAAAGTATGCACTTGAGAAGGGCGAGGTCACGGATTCCCTCACCAGCGGCAGACAGGAAATGCTCGAATCCATCATCAACAACGTTCTGTTTACTCTGTAAATCAGAACGCCTTAACACGGTTTCATTCGCTGACCTGACACAGCGAAGGAAATAAAATCAAATCGTATTTAATAGGAGGATTTTGTTATGAAAAAGGCACTTTCATTGCTCGCAGCACTCAGCTTGATGGCGTCGTTCACCGCTTGCGGTACCGACAAGCCTGCTGACACCCCGGCTTCCACTCCGGATTCCCAGGCAGAGGTTGAGTCCAGCACCGAGGAGTCTTCTGAGACCCCTCCGTCCGGCGATAAGAGAGAGCTCAAGGTCTGGGCTTTCACCACTGAGGTTCCGGGCATGGTCACCAAGTACATGGAGCTGAATCCTGATTTCGCAGCTCAGTACGAGATGAAGGAATCCGTTATCGCTACCACCGACGGTGCATATCAGCCGGCTCTGGATGCTGCTCTGGCAGGCGACGAAGTCGATATGTATGCTGCTGAGGCTGCCTTCATTCTGAAGTATTCTCAGGGCGAAGCTGCAAAGTATGCTGCTCCGTACGAGGATCTGGGCATTGATGTTGATGCAAAGATCAAGGAAGCTGAGATCGCACAGTACACTGTCGATATCGGTACCAATCCTGACGGCAAGGTTGTCGGTCTGGGCTACCAGGCAACCGGCGGTGCTTTCATCTACCGTCGTTCCATCGCAAAGGACGTTTTCGGCACGGATGATCCGGCAAAGATCAAGGAAGAAGTCGGTCCGGGCTGGGACAAGTTCTTTGAGGCAGCTGCAAAGCTGAAGGAAAAAGGCTACGGCATCGTTTCCGGTGACGGCGATATCTGGCACGCAATCGAGAACAGCTCCGATACGGGCTGGGTTGTCGATGACAAGCTGCACATTGATCCGAAGCGTGAAGAGTTCCTCGATCTCTCCAAGAAGCTGATGGACAATGATTATCACAATGATACCCAGGACTGGCAGGAAGGCTGGTTCGCTGATATGGCTGGCACGGGCAAGAAGGGCATCCTCGGCTTCTTCGGTCCGGCATGGCTGATCAACTACACTCTGAAGGACAACTGCGGCGACACATTCGGCGACTGGGCAGTCTGCGAGCCTCCGGTTGGCTTCTTCTGGGGCGGCACATGGGTCCTCGGCGCTAAGTCTTCCGAGAACAAGGAAGCTGTCGGCGACATCATCGAGTGGATCACCCTCGATACTTCTGAGACCGGCCTCCAGTACATGTGGGCAAACGGCACCTTCGCACCGAACGAAGACGGCACTCCGGGCACCAAGGACTGCGTCGCTTCCGGCGTTGTCATGGCAAAGTCCGACGGTAAGGTCGACATCCTCGGCGGCCAGAACATGTTCGACGTGTTCGTTCCGGCAAACCAGTTCGCAAACGGTAAGAACCTCACTCCGTACGATGAGGACATCAACACCGCATGGCGTGATCAGGTTCGTCAGTACACCTCCGGCCAGAAGACCAGAGATGCTGCGATCGATGACTTCAAGCAGGCTGTCTCCGACAAGCTCGCTATTGATGCAGAGTAATACTCTGTAACCCCAAGAGAAATCTGCTGCGTAAGGGAGCAGGCAGGATCTATGCTGTCTGCTCCCTGACAGCAAATGAGAGGAGGCGTTTTCTTTGAAGTCGGCACAAAGTCGGATTAAAAGCATCTCGAATGCGAAATACGGCTATTTGTTCATCATCCCGTTCGTGGTCGTGTATCTGATCTTCCACCTGTATCCGACGATCTATACGATGGTTCTCGGATTCACGGATTGTAAAGGTCTGAATAACACGAACTGGCACCTGCTGAAGGGCAATATCTTCACCAACTTCCAGCAGATCCTCCAGAACAAGTCTTTCCAGACTTCTGTTAAGAACACGATCGTAATCTGGATCATGAACTTTATTCCGCAGATCTCGCTTGCGATGCTTCTGACTGCTTGGTTCACTGCAAGACGCATCACTGTAAAGGGTCAGGGTATTTTCAAGGTGATCTTTTACATGCCGAATATTATTACGGCGGCAACGATTGCAATTCTGTTCCACGCACTTTTCAGCTACCCGACAGGTCCTGTCAATGACTTGCTTCAGAGATTGAATCTTCGGGACGGCTCTTACAACTTCTTTATCAGCAAACCGGCCTCGAAGCTCATTGTTGCCTTCATCCAGTTCTGGACATGGTACGGCTATACAATGATCATCCTCATCTCGGGCGTGTTGGGCATTAGCCCGGATATCTATGAGGCAGCTGATATCGACGGCGCAAACGGCGTTCAGATCTTCTTCAAGATCACGATTCCGAACCTGAAGACGATTCTGCTGTATACGCTTGTCACCTCCCTGATCGGCGGTCTGAACATGTTCGATATTCCGAAACTGTATCTGAACGGCGGTCCGGATAACTCTACCAAAACGGCATCTGTGTTCATTTATGAACAGGCTTTCTCCGGAAAGTATCTTTATAACCGTGCATCGGCTGCAAGTATGCTGATGTTCATAGTCATCGCGATCTGCTCTGCAATTCTGTTCTATCTCATGCGTGATAAGGACGCCGCAGCGCTTGCGAAACTGAAAAAGCAGGAACGTAAAGCTGCTGCAAAGCGTGCAAGCACGCAAACATGGAGATAAGGGGGTATTGTGATGAGTAAAACGAGTTACGATGAGCCGAAGTCGGCAAAAGGCCCCGCATATTACGGTTATAAGGCATTTCAGTACATTTTTCTGATTTTCCTTGCGATCATGAGCTTACTTCCGTTTGTCATCATGATCATCAATGCAACGAGAAGCAGAAGCCAGATTGAGTCCCACGCGATCTCGCTGATTCCGGGTAAGAATCTGCTGGTCAACTGGAAGGTCTTCAACGGTAAGTCCTTCAATGTTACCACCGGTTTCCTCAACTCGGTCATCGTTTCGACCGGTGCGACGTTCTGCTCCGTGTACTTCTCGACCATGACAGCATTCGCAATCGTTGCGTATGACTGGAAATTCAAGAAACCGTTTTTCACGTTCATTATGTGTGTTCTGATGATTCCGCCACAAGTCACGTCGATCGGTATGTATCAGTTTATGTACAGCATCGGCATGACGAACAAGCTGCTTGCTCTGATCATTCCGGCGGTCGCGGCGCCTGCTACTGTATTCTTTATGAGACAATACATGGCCGGTGCGCTTCCGATGGAGATTCTGCAATCTGCGCGTATTGACGGTGCGGGCGAGTTCCGTATTTACAATCAGATCGCACTCCCGATGATGAAGCCGGCTATGGCGACGCAGGCGATCTTCGCTTTCGTTTCCAGCTGGAACAACCTGTTCCTCCCGCTGATCCTTCTGACCGACAAGAAGAAATTCACGATGCCGATCATGGTCAGCCAGCTGAACGGCGACATCTACAAGACTGAGTACGGTGCAGTCTATCTTGGACTGACGCTCACCGTTCTCCCTCTCTTCGTCATCTATTTCCTGTTGTCAAAATACATCATCGCCGGTGTTGCACTTGGCGGTGTTAAGGAGTAATCCTCCTTCACTCCTTTTTTGGCAATCGGAGCATTCGGTTTCGACCGAAGTACCCCTGACCGGAAGCTGCGCCGGTCAGGGGTACAATGTTTTTAAGTGTGAAATGTAAATATGAAATCCCGCAGGTGTGCTGACCTGCGGGATTTTTGAATATCAGTTTATTTCTCCGGTTCAAGGATGACGGCGCGGGCAGAATCTGTTTTGGGCTTTCCGTCGCGGCCGCTGATGAACACCGAGAATTCCTCGTATTCACCGGCATTGTCCGTGATCTTGATCATCTGGTCTGTCATGACCTCACTGCGGTTGCAGCGCAGCAGGAACGGTGCGCCTGTATAGCTGCTGTAAATTCTGCCGAGCATCTTGTTGTTGTCATCGTATGCATTCACGACAACATGTGCATCTTCATCGCGCGGGATGATCAGATACAGCTCGCTGCCGCCGTTGGTTTCTGCGTAGTTTTCCTCCGGCATGTTTGCAATGTACGGGTACAGATCCACGTAGCCTTCCAGCGAGAAGTATTCTCTGTATGCGGCATTGATCGGGGAGTACGCGCCCATGACCCCCGGATTGCCGAGGTAGATGATGCCGCAGCTTGCGTCCTTCGGGAGCAGATTGCGTTCCGGCACATTCGGCCGCCACTGCGCTTTGGGCTTCTCGGTCAGATCAACTTCCTCTTCCAGGAAATTCTTTCCCTTTCCGGTCTGTTTGCTGACATAGTACCATTCTGCCGTCGAGGTGTGGCCGTCAATCAGGTCATAGAGGTGGAGCGTGACCGTGTCGCCCTCGACCTTGTCTACGTCGATGAACTGCGGGATCCAGTTGTGACGAGAGCTGTAATACTGCATGGCGAGATACTGGAGATCGTCCTCGTCGTAGCGCGGAGGCGGGGCTTCGGTCGTGGTGGTTTCTGCGGCTTCGGTGGATTCCGGTTCGGCGGTTGTGACCGCAGCTTTCGTGGTATTCGGTGCCTTGGTCGTATCGGCTTTGGTTTCGGTTGTGGTTTCGGATTCCTTCGGTGCGGTTGTTTTCTTCTGTTTCAGCGTGATCGTCGCTTCTGTTTCGGCTGCTGATTCTGTCGTGATGTCCGCGTCGGCGGTGGTTTCTGCTGCGGTCATCGCGTCCGTGAGCAGATATTCGGAGTTTTGTGCCGGATTCTCATTCGGCGTGCAGCCGCTGAGCATGCCTGCTGCACAGACGGCCAGGCAGATCATGGAAAGACGGTTCTGTTTCATTATTCTTCTCCTTTGCTACATCAGATGCAGTGTGCATCCGGATCGTTTACATGGATATTATAACATATGCGGTGCATTCTGGCAATGTCGGTACGTGCGCCTGCGCAGTAGAATTTTGCAGGAATAATTCGTCGCGTTTTGTCGTATTTTGCTAAATGCAGGATCTCCGATGGATTGATAATGGGACAAAGCCCTTCACTTTGCATCCGCCGGAGGCACTTCTTATACAGACGAAGGCGCTGACGAATCTGTCAGCGCCTGTTCCATACGAATTTCATTTTCTATGCGGTGCAGCGTTAAATACTGCGGACGTCGCGGAGCAGAGAGGCGAGCATGGAATAATGCAGCGCGGCCAACCGCTCCGGCGGGGTGCGGTATCCGCAGTGCGCCCATGAGATTACGGTGCCGATGCAGCCGTTGACATAAAACAGCACCGCCAGCTCCTGCGTTTCGGAGAGCTTTCCGCCGCCGAGGCTTTCCTGTACGCGCGCGCGGATGCGGTCAGCCTCCTGCTGGAAGATGAACTTCGGCAGCAGTGCGTTCATCTCGTCGTTATAAAGCCGCTTGTAAAACAGCTGATGCCCCCGGATCGTTTCCAGATACGCGGTCAGCTGCGCCGCGGAGTAGTTTCCGCCGAACTGCGCAAGCGCCGTGTCCCAGTCGCGGAACAGCATCCACTGCGCAAGATCGTACTTATCCTTGAAATGATAGTAAAAGGTCTGCCGTTCGGCTCCGCACTGCTGGCAGAGCGCCGTGATGCTGACCTTCTGCATCGGCGTTGTTTTCAGCAGCTCATCCAATGCCTGCGCAAGCATGGTTTTTGTTGCATCACGAATCCCCATGGTCAACCTCTTCTCTGTTATTGTTATTCATTCTCTATATTTTTAGTATAACATATCTTCACTTTGTTGTCAATGTATAAAAACTAGACAGTTTATGCTTTTTGTATGGTGACAACGCCCCGGAACCATGCTATAATATATTTGTATTGGGAAGTATGGACTGCCGGTGACGGCAGCATATAGACTTATGGTAAAATAGAAAGATACAGGCAAAGATAGAAATTGTATTTGGGGGATCATACTGGAAACACGCTTGTGCAAAGCAGTGTGGTCTTGTTGTCTGTATCTTTTTTCATGGATATGATAAAGAACGTCAGCGGCCTTTCTGTGTATGCACGGAAAGGCTGCTTTTTTGCTGCCGGTGCATGCTGCCGTGTGATCCTTCGGATCGGTTGGGAGGTGAATCCTTTTTTGCAGAGTGAGAGGTTGCCATTTTCGGGGAGAAATAATAAATGGGGAGTAAAAACATTATGAAAAAAGGAAAGGGTTACTTTGTGAAATCAACAGCAGCTGCAACAGCTGCAATGCTCGCGCTGACAGGCCTGATCTGTCTGCAATCCTCGGCGGCGGATGCGCCGTCTGTGACCGGCGATCTGTCCGGAAACGGATTTCTGGATGCTGCCGACCTCTCTTTGATGAAGGCGGGCGTCCTTACGGAATCAAAGGATGCCGCATTCAAAACGACCGGCGACGTCAACCAGAGCGGTGCGGTCAATGAAAAGGATACCGCGATGCTGCGGGAATACCTGCTCACGAAAATAACCGCTTTTGAAAAGGGAGAGCCGGACGGTGAACCTTCCTCGGAGATTCCGACCTTTGAGAAGTCCTATAATTTCCCGTCGGTTTCCTCGCTGAAAGCCAGCAATGACGTTCCTGACCCGTTCGTCTTCCAGGACGGCTCCAAGGTTGAAAGTCCGGATGACTGGTGGCGGCGGCAGGCTGAGATCAGCTGCATGTATGAGTATTACATGTACGGTGTCTGGCGTGACGGCTCTGATGACGAAGTCAGCTACAAGATCAGCGGAAACAGCATGACGATCACGGTGAAGCGCAAGAGCACGGGCAAGACCGCTTCCTTCAAGGCTGTCATCAATCTGCCGAAGCAGGTTCGTCACGAGGGCGGTGCTCCGGTCGTTCTCGGTATGCACAAGGGCATTTCCGAAAGCACTGCGACCGCAAACGGCTATGCAGTTATTACCTACGACAGCGACGGCATGTTCTCTGCACCGGGAACCGCCGCTGACAACAATCAGCATACCGGTGCATTTTATGATCTTTATCCCTACGGAAGAAACTGGGACGAACAGACCGGCGATCTGATGGCTTGGTCCTGGGGTATCAGCAGAATCCTGGATGCGCTCTATCAGGGCGCAGGCAAGGAGCTGAATATCAATCCGGACAGCTCCATTGTGACCGGTGTTTCCCGGTACGGCAAAGCGGCCGCTGTCTGCGGAGCCTTTGAGCCGCGCATCAAGATGTGCGCACCGTCCTGTTCAGGCGCAGGCGGTCTGGCGCTTTACCGTTACAAATCCGAAGGCAAAACATACGACTTTTCCAGTAAAGGCGGATCAGCAAGATATACCTATGATCAGAACGAGCCGCTCGGCAGCTTGCAGGCTTCCGGCGAGCAGGGATGGTTCAACGGCAGGTTCATGGAGTTCAAAGCTGAAAACCAGATCCCGGTCGATCAGCATATGCTGGCATCCCTCTGTGTCAATCCGAACCGGTATCTGTTTATTATCTGCTCGTGTCAGAATGAAAACTGGGTCAATGCACCGGCGCAGTGGATGACATATCTTGGCGCAAAGCGCGTGTTTGATTATGTCGGCCTCAGCGACCATATCGCAATCAATGTGCATTTGTCCGGTCACGCTGTCATCGAAGAAGATATGAAGTACATGATGGCATATTTCGATCATCATGTTTACGGCATGGAATCGAAGATGGATCTCAGTAATCTGACACATTCTCCGTTTGAGCTTGATAAAAACAAGGATTCGTTTGCTGACACCTTTACGAAAAACTGGATTCATTGATAAGGGTGATTCAAATATGAAATCTATTCAGGCGACAGCAGCCGGCATTCTTCTGGCTGCATCCCTTCTGCCGGTTTCGGCGCTCGGCGGCATTTCCGCTGCCGCGGCGGGTTCCGGCGATCTGAACGGCGACGGCAAGGTCACGTCCGCCGATGTCCGGATGCTCCAGCAGTATCTGCTGACAAAATCCGGGCAGTTATCTGACTGGCGCGCAGGCGATCTGAACAGTGATCAGTACCTGGACGCCATGGACCTTTCTCTCATCAAGCGCATTGCTCCGGCTGAGGAGGAGGATCCCGATCCTGTGTATATCCACCTGAAAGGATCGTCGATTACCTCTGAGGGCGGAAATGTCGATATCTCCGGCAAGACCGCGACGATCTCCGCTTCCGGCATCTATTATATAGACGGAACGCTGGACGGCGGACAGATCCTCGTGAACATCCCTGACGAAACCGTTGATTCCAAAACCGTCAAGCTGTTCCTGAACGGTGTGAAAATGACAAATAACAGCGCACCGTGCATCATGATCGAGAATGCGGAGAATACCTCCGTCAATCTCGTTGAAGGAAAGGAAAATGCGCTTTCTGACGGCAAGGACGCTCCGGCGGCTGAAGTCGAACCGCAGTACGCTGTGCTGCATGCAAAGGATGACCTGACAATCAAAGGTGACGGCAGCCTGATCATTACAGCCGGCACCGAGTACGGCATCCACTGCAACAACGACCTCAAGCTCAACGGCGGCACGCTCTCTGTCACAACAGAAAACACCGACGGCATCCGCGGAAGGACTTCCCTGACAGTCAAGGACGGATCCGTGACGGTGGACAGCGAGGGCGACGGCATCAAATCGACAAAGGGATCGGTTTCGGTCATCGGCGGCAATGTGTCTGTCAAATCCAGCAAGGATGCGATTCAGGCGGAAACGACACTGGAGCTCACCGGCGGTACGGTGCAGGCATGCGGTGACCGCGGCCTCACGGCGCCTCAGATCAGTCTGGACGGCTGCACACTGCTTGCAACCGCTACGGACAATCAGTGCGAAACCCTCGGCAAACCCGCACAGAACACCATCGTTGTGGATCTGACAAAGGAGTGGTCGAAGAATAATCCGATTGCTCTGACAAACGGTTCCGGACGGACAGTCTTTGACCGGAACACCCTCAAGAAATTCCGTTACGGCATTCTCTCTGCTCCGGAGCTGGACAGCAGTACCGGCTATGAGCTGTATGTCGGCGGCATTCAGGTCAAGCAGAACGGCAGCGGCAGCTTCAAGGCGGGATCCCCGGCGGCATACACCAATGTCAACAATACCGTCACCGATACAAAGCTGCTTTACGGCGATCTGTTTGATCAGTCCAAGGTACACCGCATTGAGATCACCATGCCGAACTGGTCACAGTTCCTTTCCTCCTGCGATCAGCAGAAAGAGGACTGGTATCCCTGTGACGTCAAGATCGACGGCGAGGAGATCAAAAACGTCGGAATCCGTGCCAAGGGCAACAGCTCTCATATGTTTGTTGCACAGGCAGGCAGTGCAGGAAAGGGCAAATACAGCTGGCGCATGAAGTTCGATAAGTACGACAAATACGGCAATTATCACGGTCTGACTGAGATCTGCATGAACAACATGTATTCCGATCCTTCCTGCATGAGAGATATTCTGTGCTACAATGCCTGCTACGAGGTCGGCAGCTATGCACCCGAATGCGCGTATACGAATATGTACGTGAACGGGGATCTGTACAGCTTCTATTTCCTCGCAGAGCAGCCGGGCACGACACTCGCCGAGCGCCTTGCGACCAAGGATGACGCGGTCTTCTACAAGGCAATCGACAAGACGAATGCGCAGGGCAGCTATGACTGCTCGTTCAAATCCAGCATGGCACTGGATAATTTTGAGGTCAAATGGGGCACGGATGATCAGCTCAAGCATATTGATGAAATCAAGCAGGCGATCAACAAGCTCACATCCTCAAATTACAAGTTCATCGAGGATATCATTGACGTGCCGAGCTTTTTGCAGGGCTTTGCCGTCAATGCCATGATGTGCAACTACGACAGCTATAACGGCATGATGCCGCACAACTTCTATCTCGAGTATGACAACGGCAAAATGTACTATGTCAGCTGGGATTTCAACCTGTCGCTGGGCAATTTCATGGACAACGGCGCATCCGTCAATTCGGACATTAACACCGGCATGTACCAGACGCAGATTGCGGACCGTCCGCTTTTGAAGCTGCTGGAGGTTCCGGAGTACAAGAAGCTGTATGACGGCTATGTCCGGCAGATCATGCAGATGTACAGCAATCCGGAGCAGACGGTCAATAACATCGCGAAGGTGATCCGGAACGATGTCAAGGCCGACCCGCGCTTCTTCTTCACCGCTGACCAGTTTGAAAAGAACATTGCCAAGAGTGCAAACGGTCTTCAGGTTTCCGGA
>JAEEGL013838968.1_pt1 | contig 113852 bp, 156 predicted proteins | sample 9134231 | NCBI WGS metagenome assembly JAEEGL01 (sample SAMN16246548, study PRJNA631951) | gut metagenome | biome: gut microbiome; feature: rumen; material: fiber-attached | host: Bos | place: Iran: Karaj | collected 2018-10
CCTCATAAATAGTTGCTTCGTTGTTGGATTTCTTTACCGTAAGTTTAACAGTAACATTATTGGAAAACGTGATGCCGTTGGTGAATTTTACGCAGAAAATCTGGTCTGCTGCATCTGATGCCTCAGGAACGGTTATTGTAAAATTAGTAGTCCCTAATGCTTCCGAATTGGTAATAACGCCATGTATCGGTTTATTGGTCAAGTCGTTATAGTCACCGCTTGTTGCAACTGGGTGATATTTCTTGTCGACAGCCAGATAAACCCATTCTACACCATCAAACATGAAAGTTGCGGTATTCCCATTACCAACATAACCAGTAATAATGTTATCATCACCGACATAAATCGGATATGCTCCGCTATTGTCAACATTAAGTGTTACACTCGTATTACTATCATCGTTTATAATAGCATGGGTGAAATAGACAGAAACAATTGCTCCGTATACAAGTCTAAAAGAACCTGGAGAACCGCTGAATAGAGAAGCAACTTTTACCTGGTCATTACTTAGTGTATTGCATGTGCAATTTGCGATTCCGTGGTCGACATTCAGATGGTCGGACCATTGCGGCTGTCCGTTGACGATGCGAAGCCATTGCCCAGTGGTGCCGTTAGACAGTTTCTTTACTGTCTTGCTTCCGTTACCGAGGACCAAGGTGTTGTTGTCAAGGTCGTTAGTAGCGGTCACGGCACCGTCGATGTTTCCTTGCACTACTGTCCAGTCGTCGTTGACAACAGTGGAACTGCTGCCAGAACTGTTGTTAAGAGACATGATGCGGTCGTTGACCTCGCACGCCTTGCCTGCGTATGTGCCAGGAGCAACAACGACATATTCCCATCCTGCCTCATAACCGTCTTTTGGCGTCGGAAGAGAAGGTGTGGTACGAGTTATTTTGCCCCACAAATTTTCATCCCATGGTCCTGTTACAGCCACACCCGCTGATGCTATACATTTGTACAAATTATCGTTATGCTCACAATAATCTCCATTATGATATATCGATTCCGTGTTGTATGTAGCGGCAGCACCAATGGTTCCCTTAAAGATAACGCCGCCACCGATTCCGCCTATTTGCGATTGTACATAGTCATATACCGCCTTTGGCGTAGTAGCGATACCAGCGCCTACATCTTGCGGAGAACTTTCATTAATGGTATCGGTTATCATTACGTGACCGAAAGTTTTTCCTCCTGCCATACCGTCAGCATATTGATACGGCATTTGCGGAGTTCCGTCACCCTTTACAATCCTATGGGTGTCCATCACGCCTTTCATGACGGTGATTACCGCATCGACCGCTTCCTTAGTATAGACATCGAATGTTATCGTAGTCGGATTGCTTCCGTCGGAACTGAACGCCGTTATCGTGAACGTGCGCTTCGCCACGTTGGTTCCACTGACACTGACGCCACCGATTGAATTGACAGACGCCTGGGGAATGTTCTCAATCACCTTTTGCGGTATCACCAACGATGTTCCGCGATAGATTGTCCCGCCCCTATCCGTAATGAAATACAGAGTGTCTGGGTCTTTTGGTGTAATTGCTTGGTACCGCGCAAAGGTACCGAACTTGATTCCCTTGACTTTTGTTCTTGCCATAGTATTTTGTTTCTAATTGTTATTCGTTTGTTACATTTCCTCCCAGTACAGGTCGCCCAGAGAAGGTTGACTAAGTACGCCGACAACGTGAAGTTTCTTTTCATCAGTATCATAACTCAACAAGTAGATGCCGTCACTATTAAGTAATGCCGATTTAACTTCCGATTCTCCTTGGTACAGTACTCTTGTAGCACCATATACATTCTCAATTTTGACGACATGGTTATCCGATGCTGGGAAAGTATTCTTCACTCTCAATGCGAATACACCTTCAAACGGCTCGTAGATACCATACAACGTATTACCGAAACCAAACGTGACAGTAAGATTCGTATCATCTACAATCACGGATTGCGTCTCTAGCATCGGCACGTTGCTCGTATCCCTGTTCCTATACCCCATAGTACTCCTTTCCGCAACGGCGGCATCCGTGTTCGCATATCTCCTCGGCAAGCAGGAAAGCCGCGTCGCCGCTCATGTATCCGACGGCCTCTCCGTTGTCAAGCCCGTAGTACTCCGCCATGTGGTCTATCAGATGCCGTATCTCGTGTATCATGCTGTTGATGAACTCCTCAGGCGAAGTGGTCCGTCCTATGTAGATGCAGGTGCGCCTTCCCCTTGAATAAGTGAAAGCCTGGTTCGGAACATCTTCCGTGACCAAGCTGTCAGCCTTCTCGGTAATCTCGTATGGAGCGCCCATCTCGTCAAGCACTTCGTTGACCTTCCTCAAGTCAACATAATGCTTGCCGTCGTCGATGAACACGTCAACGCGCCAGCCTCTGATATGGACAGTCCTGTGCGTCACAGCATGTCCTCCCACATGACAGGTATGTCCTTGCCCATGCAATCCATCATGAAGCGGTTGAACACCAACTCGTCGTATCCGTCTGGATCGTCGAGCAAGTTCTTTACGTATCTCGCCACATGCTGCTCGTCAGGCACTGAATCCTCGTAGAAGTCGGCCTTGCACATGTTGGCGACATACACCTTGTCGTATCCTTTGTCGTTGTCAAGCTCCACACCATGGCGTTTCAGCATGTCTTCCACCTGGTCCTTCGTCCAAGACTCTATGCGCTTCCCGTCATCGCCTTTCATCATCGACACCGCCCACTCGCACATCTTCTTTGAGAAGTGTCCTCCGTAGGTGGCCATGTACTCTGCGAAACCGCTTGGTTGCATGGCTTCCATCTCTCTTTCTATGTAACTGTTCTTCATGTCGTTTCCCTTTCTTCTTCGCTAACGGAAGGGGCGGCATGGACTCCGCCCCGTCATGTCCGCCTCTGTTCAGCTTCTTGAGAAGCGCCCCATGGCGTCTCTCATGCGTCGCATCATGAATTCGTCGTCGCGCTGGTTCCAGTCGCCGTCACGGCGCTCGTAGTATCCGACACGGTTGCCGTAGTTGCCGCCACGTCCGTCGTAACCTCTTTCGCCGTACTGACGCTTCATCTTCTCGGAGAGTTCGCATATCTCCATGTTGCCGTCCCAGGCTCTAGCCGCCCCGTTGGCAACCATCCCCATGTCGTTGTTCTCCAAGCCGTCCATCACCATCGAAAGACCGATCTTCACTTCCTTGGTGGCTTTCTCGTATCGTTCGGCGTCCTCGTTTTCCTTTCGGTTGAATCTTGCCAAGTATGTCATCTCTACTCCTTTCCTTTCTTTCCTCCGACCGAGGGGATCGATTCCAGACGCGCCCTGAGGTCGTCGTTCTCACGTTTCATCGCGTTGAACATCTCGTCGTACTTGCCCATCAGAGTATTCAGTTGGCTTTCATACTCCGACTTCATCTTCTGTGCCGGGTCGATCTCGGCAAGCTGAGTCTTGCCCCATTTGGAACACTCCTCGAAGTAAGACTGCTTTGAAGCCATGTCGTCGTTGTAGGCTATGTAAGACCTCAATTCGTTGATGAGCGCCTCGTTGCTTTCGCATATCACGAGGCCGCTGCCGCGTGCGTCGTCGGCTGATGCTATCGTGGCGTTGACGTCGGTGAGGACGATGTCCCTGTCATCGTACCTGAATGAAATGTTGACAGTCTGCGGATGTGCCATGTATGCACCGAAAGGCATGTTCGGCACGTTGTTGGTTACCACGGCATGTCCTATCTTCCTTTCTTTCTTGTCGAGCACGAACAAGGTCGCGCCTGGTCTCAAATCCCTCAGCATTGGTTTCTGGTTCTTGTTTTTGGTTCTAGTTTATTCTCAGTTTCCTCCCTGGCTCGCGCCTGGTGCCGAGTTGGTTGCCGCGGCTGGCGTCGGAAGGACCGACATCAGTTGCAACAACCCGACTTCGGCGTTGTGGAACATCAGGATCACTCCCGTCCCGCCCGCAACATCGGCCAGCGTGACAGCCTCGCCCGCATAGTCGACAAGGCTGCGTGTCACGTTGTTCAAGGTGAACTGCACGGGGAGTGTCGTGTCGGTGCCGTCGGGAACGGGAGGCAAGGATGCCACGGTAAGGTAACCGACGGCAGGGATGTCGCGGAACCCGAGGGCGTAGTTGACGGAAGCCGCCGTGACGCTCACGTTGTTGGGAGCGAAATAGGGTATTCCGTTCATGTTCGTCATCACGATTCGGTTGCAATTGCAAGGCATGGCGACCTCCTTTCCTAGAAGTAGCCGTTAAACCCGTTGTACCCGAAGCCGCCGAAGTTGGGATACTGGCCGTAGAAGCCTCCCGACACGTAAGGGGTGGCGTTCACCACGGCGAGGTTCGGATATTGCACGTTGACGGTGTTCGGCAACTTGCATTTGATGGCGTCTATCTCGTTGTTGATGGCGGCAAGCTGTGCGTTGACGGGTGCCATGGCCTGTCCGATGACGCCTGTGGTGAAGTTTTGCGACTTCAAGGTGGAGTTCTCCGCCGTCAGTGCCGTAATCTCACGATCCTTGCGCTGGCTCTCCAGCATGTCGATCTTGTTGTCGAGCATCTGGTAGTTGCGGTTCATCGTCTCGGTGAGGTTGTAGGTCTGCTGGCAGTCGCTCAGTTGCTGTGCCGCACGGGTGGCGGAGATGTTCTGGTTGATGCCGTCCATGCCGCGTTGCAACTCGTTGGTCTGTTGGCTGATGGCGAGTTTGTTGTCGCAGCAGCACTGGCAGAGCTGACCTGCCAACGCGGTGTTTCCCGCCTGTATGGCGTTGATGACTTGCATGACGTTCATCCCCTGGTTGGCGGCGACGGTGGCCAGTGACGACTGTATCCCGCTGACAGCGGAAGAGACGACGTTGAAGTCCTGTCCCAGCATGGTGGAGAGGGTCTGTATGGCTTGGCGGCTCTGCTCGCCTTGCGCCGTCACGGCCTGTACGATAAGGTCGGTGTTGTTGTTGGCCGTGGCCTGTGCGCCAAGTGAAGCGGCAGCGGCGCCGTTACCGCCGTTCCAGTTGCCAAGGCCGTTGCCTCCGATCCAGTTGGTCAAGAGACCGCCGAGGATGCCACCGACGAATCCCGTGCCGATCCCGCCCAGGCCGCCCATGCCGTTGTTGCCCATGGCGACGAAGGGCCATGCGTTGTTCCATCCGTTGTCGGAACCGCCGAATTGATAGATTTCTGGTTGTGCCATAAAATTTTGATTTTTGGTTAGTAAAAGGTTTGTTGGTCCTTGCAAATATAATCACCGACGCTTGCACGGCACTACGTCACAAGGTGCTTTTAAAGTGCTTTTCAGCTTCGTTGAACTTCTTTCCGAAGTAGACGCTCTTGTCATACAGTGCCGTCGATTGCATGCGGTTGACGCTCCATCGGCTCACGCCAATGGCGTCGGCAAGGTAATGCGCCGGTACGCCGTACCTCATACAGAGGAGAGCGGCGACACGACGGGCAACGGCCGCCTTCCTGTCTCTCTTGCTTCCCAGCATGTCAGCCTCCATGCAGAAGACCTCGGACACCGAATCGATTATCTTTCTCGTCATCTCTTCCATCCTATCGGTTCGTTGCTTGTGATTGTGAAACCATGTTTTGAGAAAGAAAACGGGAGAGCCATGCAAACCTGTTGCCGACACCACGATTCGTCACGGTCAGCTTGTAGCTGTATGCGTCTACGAGGTCCAATTCCACAGCCATCACCCTTCTCTTCACCGTCGGGACGCCGTCGAACAACACGTTGCCAAACGTCACCGTGTCAAACGTACGGAAACTCTCGTTGCGCCGCGCAACGTAATCCCTTGCCGTTTCGATTTCGTAGTCTATTCGGTCCGCTACCTTGTACATATAGTCCAACGACGCCTTCCATAACGCATTCTCGGCGCTCCAATCTGCCGAGCCGCCGTCCTTGTAGTAGGTGTACGACACGGGCATGTTGATCCCGTCAACGATGAACTTGTCGCCAACCGAACAGCACACCGTCGCATTCGGCACATGGTAACCGTCATCTTCCGCATTGGGCTCCTTGACCACGTTGAGAAGGACAACCACGTTGCCAGACGCGACCTTCGAGCTGTGTACCGAGAGCGAGTATCCGCCGAGAGCGCCTGTCTGGAAGGTAAACATCGGGGTCTCGTCGGCAACCATGTACTTGGACACGCCTTTCTCCACGTAGTAAGAAGCATAGTCTTGCCGATGCTCCACGCTGTCCTCGTAGCCTTTCCACAACAGCCATTCTGCGTAATCGTCGGCGTTGTCCTGCCACTTAGCCGCAATATCGAAGAACCGCCCTTGCGGTATGGTGAGTTGCAAGTAATGCCGCCCGCCACTGTCCGTCACCATGGCGATGCCCCACGAAGGCTCTATGGAGAAAGGCACGGCGGCAGGGAAGATGCCGTCGAAAAGCACCACCGTCTCGCAGAGCCTGTTGCCCACGCCGAGCGGGAAGATGCCCATCTCGGAGAAATCGATGTAGCTGTCCTTCTTGGACTTGTCAGGCAGACAGATCCTCGTGTTACGGTAGTATTGCGGTATGTTCTGCGTCCCGCCGTAGAAATACACGCGGCTGGGCACGTTGGTGTCGTCGGCGTAATTGCACCTCAGCGAGGACAGTCCGCCGCTTCTGCCGAACCCCATCGTATGCTGCCGCCTGACTCTCGGGGACGAGGTGCGCCGCATCGTAATGGTACCGCACACCAGCGTCTCGCCGTCGACGAAAGTATGGTACACCTCATCCTCGACGAGCCACTCCCATCCGTCCCATTGCACACAGAGGTCTTGCAACACGGCAAGGCACGAGTGGCAGTCGTATGACAGGAGCAGGCTCTCGGTGTCCTGGTATTCGTCGGTGACGCCGCCGCTCTCTGGCGTGACAGGGTCTATCTGCCAGTCGTGCTCTATGACAGGATGGTAAGTGACGCCACGGTTGATGGAGACCCGCTCGTCATGCGTGACGCTTTCCCAGTGCTCTCCCGTCCTCGGGTCGTCGTAGTGTCGCGTCACCCTTAGATAGAACGTCACGCCTTGCCTGGTGACGAATACATCGTTAGGGTCGCTAGGTTCGCCCGTAGGCAACGGCATGTCGCCTTCCACAGTGCTGCCGTCGACATACGAATACGTCACCCATTCGACGTCGCTGACGTCATAAGCCATGCTCGTCGCTATGGCACTCTCGTCGTAAGGCTCCAGCTCGGGGTGTTCCACGTCCCATACGGTGGAGTACTCGTCATCGGGCATGTGGTTGACAGGCTGGGGATAGACGGGAGGGTTCACTCTCTTCTTCGGGAAATCCATCTTCCATTGTCTCACGGCGGTCACCACACACCAGTCCACGTCGGAGAGCAGTTCCGGGTCCTTGCCATGGCTTCCGACCTCAGGTAGACCTTCGGTGAAGAGTATGCCGACGCCGTAGTCGCTTCCGCGTCCCCATTGGTAACGGACCTTCTCGCCGACGGGTTGCATGGCGACGAGTTTCCCTGAGTAATGCGTCACGTTGCCGTCGATGTCACAATCCCATTCTATCCATGTGTTCACCCTGTTCATGTTGTCGACGACAAGCTTGCAGAACTCCGCCAACGTGCCATAGTATTCGTATCCGAGTGCGTCGGGCAACAGGAACGCCACCCTACCCATCTCATACATCGCCCCTTCGAAGACGAGGCGGTAGACATAACGCCTGTCGGTGTCGATGGAGACGTCAGGCACGCGGTTCAGGAAATACGGCCTTCCATCGTAGACGATGCAATCCCTCAGACGGAAGTCCATCAGCACAGTCGAAACGAGTGTCTCTTTAACACTGTCATCCGCCATTATTTCCTCTTTGAACACGGCTGATGTGACTTTGCGTATCTCACCTTGTTTGCGGCTTTCCAAGGAGAATGCCGCCATTCCGTCACGGAACACGGTGAAGTTGACCGTTTTCTTCAATCTTATGCTACCGTTATCTGTCGTGTCGGTCATATCTCTGAGTATAACAGTGTAACGATGTCTTCTGACGTATTGGTTGGCTTGACGATTGCATTGCCGCCTTGGCTGTCTGTGGCGTGTGTCACGTCACCGCAAACAAGTATCTTGGTAAACCCGCAGTCGATATGTCCCGTCCCAGTGAGTATGTCACGAATCTGTTGGCCGTCTTCAGTGTATATGTCTATCTCCGTTTCTGAAACGATGTCGTAGTCGACACCATCGCTCGCCGTCCCCGAGTACTGGTAGATACGCTTCACTGGATACGGGTCCTTGAAGAGCAACTCGAAACGGGCGTATTGCTTTCCGAAACGGAAGCGGTATCTCACAGGACTTACGCTATCAAGCCACACCAACGAATAGATGCCTTTCGATGCATGAGGATTCGGTATGATGTTATGGTGTCCGTCTGTATTGTCCCATGTGACTTTCATCAGCAGATAGTCGTCATAGTTGAAATAGTACAGGAACTTGTTCACCGTTTCGACAAGTTTCTGCTTGCTCGCCGCGGTGACCCAACACGACAAGGCGATCTCCTTGTTCTCGTAACGGCGGTTACGCAAATCAGGCACGGAACCGTTAAGGTACTGCCAGTCGAAGTTCACCACAGATTTCATCGCAGGCTTACCTATCAGTCCAGAGGAACCATCCACATGGACGGAAAACGTGTTCCCGCCGTCGGGGAACGTCCTCAGGTCCACCTCTGGTTCCGCTCCTTTCTTGAAAGTGTATATTATCATCGCTTCTCCCCTTTCGTTGTCAGCCCAGCCCACGTAACGACGTTCCGAGGCTGGAGGTGTTGTCTATTATCCGGTCCAGTTTCTCGTTTGATGATTCCATGCCCTGTTTCTGCTCCATACGGAAACCGGAGAGTTCCGCCAGGATGCCCGCCATCTGCCTGTCCATGTTCTGTTGCATGGCATAGATGTTGGCCACCGTGGTGCGTGCCGCGTTGAGCTGCCCGTTCATCAAGTCGATGCTCTCCTGGCTCGATCTCGTCAGTGCCGTCCCTTGTCCTATGCTTGCCGCCTCCATGTCGAAGCCGAAGGCGTCGCTGTACTTCTCTGCCATCTCTTGCCATCTGGGCAGGTCGTTCTCGAAACGCGCCATCGCCTCCGTGTAGAGTGCGAAGATGGCGGCTGCGGCTGCGTCCGTCATGCCGCCGTTCTCTCTCAGCACAGCACTCATGTCGTCTTTCAACGTGCCGAAATACTCCGTCATCAGGGTGGATTTCATCAAGTCCTTCGCCATCTGCTCTCCTACGTCCCCGGTGATGGCCTTGATGTCCACGGCACCGTCGAAGATCTGGTCCACTATGGTGTCCACGGTGTTGCCGAAGAGACCTTCGAGATAAGAGGCGAGGCCTTCCATTGCCTCGGCATACTTCTCGGAGTATGCGATGGCGTTGTCAAGCCATTGCGAGTCTTCTTCCGACAACTGAGTGTAGGTGTCCCTGAATGTCTCGAGGACGTCGGCGCTGAGGTTGCCGTAGGTGTCGTACAGCTCCAGGGCGTTCCTCTGCGCAAACTCCGTCAGGTTGACGTACTTGTCCTTTCCGCCGAAGAACTCCGCCAGAGAGTTCCTGTCGAGCACCTTGAACCCTTTTCCCGCACCCATGTAAGGTTCTCCGCCTTCGCTTTCCCAAGGAAGCACAGCACCTTGCTTCTGTGCGTCTACAGCCGCCTTAGCGTATTCCCGTGTGCCTTTTGCGGCAACGTGCAACGCCTCGACGTACCCGTTGATTTGCGCCACGGCGTCGTCGCCGAAGATGCCGCCTCCCTTCTCCATCGACGTCGACATGCGCAACATGTCGGCATTCACGGTCGCTTGACGTGTCGCCATGTCGAACTCTTTCATCTTTCCCATGTCCTCGGCTATGGCATTGCCGATGGCACTGATAACCGCCAACGCAGCCCCGAGAAAGTCGCACGACGCTATCCTCGCCGCAACGTCGCCGACGACGGACAGCTGGTTGCCGAAGCCCGACAAGTCGGTATTTCCGACAGCCTCGCCGATGCTCTCCATCACGCTCCCGAGGCCAGACAATGAATCGAACACCTCGCTTGCCTTCAAGTCGTCCTTCCACTCCTTGAAGATCGTCGACAACGACTTCGACTGCTCGGCATTCTCGATATCGGACATCTGCTTCCTCATCTTGCGTATCTCCTCGTTCAGTTCCCTGACACGCCCGACGTCGCCCGACACGGCGGCTTCCATCCTCTCCCACTCCAGTTCCTGTATCTTCAGGTCGGCGAGATTCTGGTCGTTTTGCATCGACATGCGCTTCATCAGCGTACCGTAGCGTGCCATCGCCTCGCCGTCGCCTCTGCTTGCCGCCTCAGCGAACCTGGAAAGGACGAGGTCCATCTCTTGCATGTACTTGCCCGTCATGTCGGCACGGCGTTGTGCGTAGTCGCCGTAGTCGGAGAGCATCTGCTTGAAGTAGTCGGCGTTCTGCTTGGCGTAGAGCTTGTTCTGCGCCCCTATCGCCTGTCTGGTGCGCTCTTGTATTGTTTTTGCTTGTTCCGCCGTGAGACCGTTGCTTAACGACTTGTAGTACTCCGATTGGTAGTAATCAGTGGCGTCTGCCTTGCGCCCCGCTATGGTCTGCTCGTCGAGCCACTGCTGTCTGTTGGCTTCGGCCATCGCCTTGGAATCCTCCTCTGCTTGTCGGCGTATGGCTTCGATTCTCCTCTGGTGGTTGAGTTCCATCTGTGCCAACTCTTTCGTGGCCCCTTCGTCCATGAGGTCGATGACGTTCTGTTGCATCTCATGGCGGCGTTCCAGCTCCTTCTGGTCTTCCTTGCGCTCGGCATCGGCGAGGCTCTGCTTCGCCTTGATGGCGTTTGCCGCCCATTTCTTTCCCACGTCGGACAGCTCCTTCTCTTCCAGACGGCGGCTGAGCGAGATCTGCTCACGGACGGCTTTCTTCTCCTCTTCCGACATCATGCCGCGGTCGGCGTCCAACTCGCGTTGCAACGCCTTACGTTCCTGTCGTCGAGACACCTTTATCTGTTCAATCTCTTTCTCGTAGCCCTCGACCATCGTTTGCAAACGCATGTTCTGTGCCTTGTCTCTCGCCCGTGCCGCTGCCTCGATGCGCCCGTCCGTGCCGCTGTCGTCGTTGAAGAGCCCGTCCTCCTTGAAAGAATCGAGGAACTCCTTGACGACAGGCACCATGTCGGAGAAGTCCTGCTTCATGTTCCTCAGCACCTTAGCAAGTTTCTCGGCACGACGCTGCTGGTCGGTCTCGTAGAGCAGTATGCGTTGCATCTCGCCCTCGTACTCCTTCATCACGGAGTTGATGAGCATGTGCTGGACGGCCTGCTTCGCCAGTGTCTTGCTCACGTCGGACAACACGGCGTCGAAATCCATCACGGCGTCGCCGCCCGCCACGAAGGTCTCCACCAGCTGGTCGGCCACCGTGCCCGTCACCTGCCCGAAGATCCCGTTGAGGTACTCGTAGACCTTCGCCATGGCGTCCTTGTATGCCTCGCTCTGTGCTATCAGTTCGTCGATGAGCAGCTTGTCCTCTTCTCGCAAGGCGTCGACGCCGTCCTTCACGGCTTTCAGCCCCGCTATGTTCTCTTCCAGCTCCTTCTGCGAGAGGTCGCCGAAATTCTCCTTGAAGGTGTATCCGAAGTCGGCAACGAGCGTCTTAAGGTTCTTGAACTCAGGTTCCAGTCCAAGGAACATCTGACCGAACCAGTTGTCTTTCGTCGACCGTACGGCGAGGGCCTCTATCTCGGTCATGCCGCTGGCGACGCCTTCCGAGAACACGGTCCATTCGTCGTCGGCTCCCTGTATGGCCTTGCCGATGCTGTTCAGCAAACTCAACGCCTTGCCGATGTCGCCCAGCACGCTGTTCCACGTGACCTCGCCGAAGAACCCCTTGTCGTTATACGAGGTGTCGAGGTCCCACTTGCGTTCACGTACCTTCTCCAACGCCTCCATGGTGTCTTCGATGCCTTTCACGGCGTCCTTGCCGAAGATGCTGTCTTGTATGTCCTGCTTGAGCATCTGGCTTATCTCGAAAGAGAACGCCTTCACCTTGCTCGCGTCCATGGCGTCGTTGAGTTTCTCCGCCTGTGCGATGAGTTCGGCGATGCTCTTCACGGCAGCCGACACGGCAGCCGTTATCACGCCGACCCAGTCGCCTTGCACGAAGCCCTCTATGCCCGATGCGATGGTCGACATGAAATCGGCGGCGTTGGCCAGGTCCTCGTTGCCCGCCGCCTGCCCTATCTGACGCAACGATTGCGCCACCTGTCGCAACGACTGCGCCACGTGGAAGCTCCGCATCGGGTCGAACGCCTGGTTGTACTCACGGTTGAGCGTCTTCATCTCACGGCCCATCTCCTTGGCCTTGTCCTTGAGCTTCTGGTAAGCCTCGGTGTCCTTGAGGCCTGCGTTGGCGAGGACGGTCATCTCTTTCCTGACCTCGGTCAGCTGCTTCCTCAGGTCCGCCTGTGAGAGGGACACCGCCTTGCTGACGGCTTCCATGTCGGCGAGGTTCTGCTTCTCACGTTCCAGTTCCTCGCCTCTGGCTTCGTATGCCGCCCGTTTCCTGTCCCGTTCCTCGCCTTCGGGCATCTGTCGGATAGTCTCGCCCAGGGCCTGGTATTCCTTCTCCAGTTGCTTGATGGCGTCTCTCTGCGATCGAAGCGACTCCTCCGTCACCTCTGACCAGTCGTCGATACTTCCGAAAGCGGACATGGCGCTGTCTATGTCGCCCAACGCCGCCAGTATCTGCTTCGCTCCCTTGAGGACCTGGTCGTAGTCGAGCGTCATCTCATAGCTCATCGAACCGTCAGTAATCTCCATGGTCGTATTGTTCTAGTTGTTTTTCCTTGTTGCCCTGCCGCTCTCAACGAGCATGTTGAAAAAGTCCTCTGCGTTGTCATCCGTCAGTTCGCAGCTTTCCTCTCCCTTCTCTCCGTAATCCACCCTCGGCATGTCGAGCATCATCATTTGCAACTTTACGTAGCTGATGCCGTGTTCGACGAATCCGAGCGTGAAGCCCATCTCCTTGCATATCGAAGCCCTCCGGCCAAGGGTGCTCTTCATCCCTCTGACCCTACACGCGCGGCCGGAGTCGTCGTCGCCGACATCTTCATCAAGCGCATAGAGTTCACAAAATCCACGAGGTTCGCCGTGGCGTTGATGTAGACCGCCATGTCGTGAGCCTGCGACGGCTTCACGGTCTTGTAGAACAGCTCCGTCAGACGCTCCAGCTCTTTGTCGTCCCCCCCTTCGACGGCGTAGTACGCCTCGCCGAGAACCAGTATGGCGATGCACTCAGCCATGTCGTGCGAGTGCTCGCGTGCCAGTCTCCAACTCTCCTTCAAGGTATCGGCCCCTTCGCCGTCGACACCGCTCGTGTCCATGCGAAGCCATACCTCGCTCGCCCTGTCGAGCGTCCCGAGGGTGGGCTCCTTGAGGGTGAACTCCTCCCTCCGTTTCTCGCTGACTTTCTTCTTCAAGAATCCGAACAGCCCCTTCCTGCGTGCCATGACGGTGTATTCCACGGAGAACCTGATGCCTTTCCCGATGATGGTCTGTATGATGCGCTTCTGTGCTATGAGATCTTTCGCCTCTTGTGTCTTTTCCTTGTTGTCTTCCATGCTGCGTCGTTTATTGTTTTCATCATGAGAGGCCGCCCGTCAAGGGAACGGCCTCTCGTTGGCGATACGCTCCCAGCGTCATTCTGGGGCGGTGTAGTGCATCGGAGCCTGATCCTCTCCTTGCGAGTTGGTCGGGACAAGCACGGTAGCTGTCACTCTCAGACGCATCGGAGTGGACTTCTGTCCGCCTCCGACAGTGGATGCAACGATTTGCGCCTTCGGTATCTCAATGTCGTAGCCCTGCTTTGACTCGAGCTTCAGAGCAAGGAACTTGGTGGAGTAGGTCTTAGGCGCACTCCATTTCAATCCTGTCGCCTCATCGACCTCGCCGCCCATCCAGAAGAGCAGGTCGGCTACCGATGGACGCAATATCTCAAATACAAGATTAGTCCTACCGAGTGTCCCCTCTGTCGCCGCAGGCAAGTCGTTCTCCTCCTCGTAGTACTCCTCGACCTCCGGGTCGTCGGTAGTCAACTCCAAGGTGTTCCGATAGACGTTGCCATGCTGCGCCATGCCGCTGGCAGGCATAGCCCCTGAAGGGTCTATTTCACCGGCTTCGAGTTTCTTCAAGCCGATGGTGAATACTTTTACAGTTGATGGTGTTGCTGTCATAGTGGTATTGGTTCTTTGGTTCTTTAATTGATTTCTGCGTAGATAATTGTCCTCACACGCACGTTGAGGTAGTGCTGGTGGATTGCCGTCTCGGCTATCTCTGTCGCAGCCTCCACCTCCAACGTGGTGTTCGGGATCTCGATGGTGTCGATGAAGTCGACGATGTCCCTTGACAGGTCGTCCAGCCTCCTCCCGTCGCGGACGTAGCCTCCTCCGTCTTCCGCGATGTCCTTGACATAGCAGTTGATGTTGGTGAGGGCGTTCTGCGGGAATCCGTCTCCCGAAACGCTCAACGTCTTGACGGTGATGTCCTCCATGTCGGAGTTCAGCGGACGGTCTCCGTTGTACGCATCCCCGTTAATGGGTATTGTATGCAAGGTGACGGCGGCCTTGAACAGGCGGTACAGCATCCTGTCGATGTCGTAGTTGGTAATCATACCGACAACCTCCTTATCATTTCGTCAATGCGCTGTTTCATCGAAGGCCATTCTTGCATCGCCATCTGCTCGGACGACGTGATGACTTGCCTTCCCTTGCTCTCCACATAGACGGCGTATTCCATCCCTGCGGTCACTACGAGCAAGATCTGGTGCTCGCCACACCTCGCACCGACGGAGTCGGCAAGTGCCTTCCCTTTCGCCATGCCGTCGGAGCCGTCAAGCACCTGTCTGTAGTCCTCCTGTACGGCGTTACCGCCTACGAAGACCTTGAACCCGATGCTCGAACGCAAGTTGCCTGTGCGGTCCGTGAACCCGATGTCAGGGGATATGGAACGGGCATAGTTGACACATTTCATCCCGAGGAATGCCATGGCCTGGACGGACGATTCGACGATGCGCCGCATCTTCGCATCCATGCCGTTCTTGATGTCGTTCATCGAGAATCTTGCCTTTACACCCATATCCTTACATGCAATTGCGTCTTGGAACAGTTGATCACGTCTTTCCTGATGAGTTGGTTGCCGTAGGCGTCACGGACACAGATTATGTTCCCCGATGTGACGTCGCCATCGACGCTCTTGGCGTATATGACGGCGGTGACGTATGTCTGCGTCCCGTCATCCCTAACAACAGCGTTTGCTTTCCCCGCCGTCTCCATGCGGCAGTTGCCGACGAAGACCTCCATGCCCTCATGTGAGGACACATAGCCGTCCACGTCACGCGAGCTGCCGACGGAAACCACGTAAAGCCGATGGGGATACTGACTGACCATCTCTCACCAGATGTAGGACTTGTCGACACATCCGTATCCACTTTTGCCGTCCTCCGTTGCGCCCAACTCGTCGGCAAGGCTTCTCTCGAAGTCTTTCAAGGCTTTCTCGCAGTCGTTCCACGACATCGAGAAACCGCCCTCACTGACATTGCGATGGGCTGCGGCACGTACCAAGTGGAAGTCCTTGTAGATCGCTCCTTGGCATCGGGCCACGTCAAGCATGGCGTCACCTGCCAGTGTGCTGTCGACAAGGATGACATCCACGGTCTCCTGGGTGATGCCGAAGAGACCCAGCGTTTTAAGGATGTATTCGTTGTTCGTCATCTTGCTACGGCTTTCTTTTCCTTCCCGTTTGCCTTGCCTTGGGTACGGCAGGACGGCGTTCTTCGACACCTGTCTTTACGGCGGTGTCGTCGCCGCCTTCCTTGCCGCCGTCGTCCATGGCAACGGGACGGGGTTCCGTTTCCACGATTTCACCGAGACCGTGCTCCACGATGGAGCGGACACGGGCCTCATCGTCGATGTCGATCACCTGGCCGACAACGTAGACGCGGCTGTAGTCCGCCCTGTCATGGAAACTCGATAAGACCCTTACCTTCGTCATGGCGTTTAGGCTTCGACTTGGGTGGAATCCAACAGATAGATACGGTCGACGTTGTTGATGACGGGCACCACCATTGCCTGACCCTTGGTGAACTCGATCAGAGGCTCCTGTTCGGCATACTCCGACACCAGCGTGTACTCGTTTGCCATCTGGTAGGCAACGCCTGCCACGGGACGGGTCTCCTCGGCGGTGGAGGTGTACACCAGGTCGCCGATACGGTCGTCGCAAGCGAAGGCAAGGACACCGTTGGCCCATGCCTTGTGTTTGCCGACAACGCCGTTGACTTCGGTCTTGGTGGTACGTGCCACACGATGCAAGGTGATTCCGAACTGGGTCAGGAACATGGATTCGAGTTGCGAGAAGGAGAGGTTCGGTACGTTGGCTCCGCCGCCGACGTAGTTCATGGAGAATCCGAACATTCCGCGCACCTCGGCGTTCTTGTACATGGCACGCAATGCCGTGTCGTCGGCGTAGCAATGGCGGATGGCGTTGCCGTCTTCCGATGCTTTGTCGAAGACCTTTTGAAGGTCGCTAATAGGCGTTGCGTTGGCGTTGCTCCATGCGTATCCGGTGCAAGCGAACTTGTTCTCGGTGAGGAAGTGCATGTCGAGACGCACGCCTTCACCGATGTTGTTCTTCGTCAGTCCGAGACCTGTGGAGAACTCGGAGAGGAAGAGGTCCTCGATGCGCTCATCGACACCGTTGATGACAAACGGGATGTCGGAGAAGATGCGGTTGACGATGTCATCCTCGGGACGGTTTTGTGCGATCATGGCGTCGATGTTCTTCATCTCCACCTCGTTCAAGGAACGCTTGATGGCGATCTTCGGGATGTCGCCGATGTAGCTCGACAGGCTCTCACGGCTTTTCAGCGGAGTGGGCGAGCCGAGTGCCACGACGTCGGCAGCGACACTGTTGTACTTGGCAGTGATGCTGGCCCAACGGCCGTCGGCGGAGAACACGGGGTTCAGGAGGGTCTTGAAGAGGAACGGTATCTGGTTGTCCAGCGAACGGCCGTTCAGTCTCTCCGAGATCGAGAGGACGTAGTTGGGAAAGTATCTCTCAACATACACGGGAAATAAGGTCTGATTCATAGATTCTGGTCCTTTCTTTTGTTGGTTTCACAATCAGCTTGCCGCCTCCATGGTCTCGTCGCTCATGAATTGCAAGTGCGGGCAGGCGGTCTTCAGGGCCGAGAGGCTCAGAGCCGTCGGTACTTCCATTGCCGAAGGGAACAGCTTGGTCAGACTGTTCAGCATGGCTTTCTCGTTCACCACGCCGTTGTCCATCACGGGACAGGCCTGGTTCTTGCGTACGGTGGCGGCAGCGATGCCGACATAGGCCCAGCCGTCGGGCAGGTCGAACTTGTAGGTTGTCGTGTCGCTCACGGTGACATCCTTGGGAGGGAGCACCTTGTAGACGGGCACGCCGCTGATTTCCTTGCGGATCACGGGGATGCCGCACGGGATCACGTCTGCGGTGTAGGCTTCGATGACGCTAGCGATGGCGTCGGTGTCGATGACACGGCCTGCTTCCAAACCGTAGATGTGCTTGCGAATGATGATGCCGTCCATTCCCTGGAGCACCTCAAACGCTTCTCTGGTTAAATTGGCTTTTGGCATGTTTGGTTCTGTTTTTTTGGTTAGTTTTGTCCAGCCGCCTTTACGGCAGGTTGAGTTTCTTCACCATGGCGTCTGTCTGTGCCTTGATCTCCTTCTGCTCGTCGGAAGGCTGTATGTTGACGACAGGCTTCTTGGGAAGTTGTCTCTCCGACTGGACCTGGTTTGCTTTCGCTACATCACCCTTGACCATCTCAAGCTGTTTGTCGAACGCTTCGTCGTCGAGGGGCTCCAGTAGTTGGAACTGGCGCAAGAGAATGGCTTTCAGGCCTTCGTCCGTGCATCCGCCGACGATCTCGTTGTATCGGGCGCTGCGGTTCTTGCTGATGCCTTCCTTTTGCATTCCTGTTATAACGCCTTCGAGGCTCTCGATCTTCTTTTGCATGGCTTCGATCTGCTTCTCCGCCTCCGTCTTTTGCACGGGTTCCGTTTTCGTCGGTGGTGCAGCCTGAGGTTTCTGTTTCGGATCGCTTTTCTGTCTCGGTTCGGGTTCGGGTTCTGGGGCTGGTTCCGGATCCTTTGGCGGGTCCTGCTTCACCTTTCCCTTCTCGACCAGGTCGTACTTCTTTCTGAGGTTCTCCTCGAAAGTCTTTGTGCCATTGCTGACTTCTGCGTCAACGGTCTTGCGGTACTCCTTGCCGAAAGCCTCTACCTGCGCGGCGGTGAGTTTCTCGACAGAGGACTTCTGTTCATCTTCGGTCGTAGCAACAAGCGCAATCGATGCGGCAAGTTGCGCCAGCACGTCTTGGCGAACGCCTGAAAACTTCTGTTTCAGTAATTCTAATAGATGTTCCATACTTTTGTTTTTGGTTTTGAGTGAAATTATCGTTGCAAAAATAACACTTTTTCGTAACACGCAAGAAAAAAATCGTTTAATTTTGCCGAAAAATGCAAAAATAAACCAAAAATGAAAATCGATGAAATCACACAAGGCCATGAAAATCAGATTGAATGGCTGAAAAAAAGGAGAAACGCACCGTTGCCCGACATACAGAAGGCGTTAAAATCCATCGACCCGAAGAAACACGCCGTCATGGACGTGAGGTCCAGGCCGAAGAAACTCGTTAAGACGGACAAGGGACAGAAATACGTCGAGGTGGCACGCATCGCCTTTGCCTTGCAAAAGCTGATCATCAGGCGTGCCGTGGCCTTCTGTTTCGGAAACGACGTGATGGTATCCAGCGACGCCAAGACGGAACAGGGCATCACGGCGTTCAACACCGTCAAGGACATCTTCACCAAGGCGAAGTGTTTCAGCCTCAACCGCAAGATGGCCCGTACCTTGTTCACTTTCCAAGAGGTCGCTGAATACTGGTACACCACCGACGGCGGCAACCTCGGCGCCGACAACGACAAGAAACTACGTGTCACGCTGTTCTCGCCGAAAGATTGCACGCTGTATCCCTACTTCGACAAGACAGGCGACCTCATAGCGTTCAGCCGACAGTACAAGAACGCCGACGACAACCAGAGGACGTATTTCGAGACATGGACCGACGAGGAGTACCGTTGCTGGAACGACAAAGGGGAGGTGGTCGACAGCTACCGGCACAAACTCGGCAAGATACCGATCGTCTACTCGTGGCAGGAACAACGCGAGACCGAGGATGTCGATTCTTTGGTGGACCGTCTGGAGACCTCGGTATCCAACTTCGCGGACACCAACGACTACCACGCCTCGCCCAAGATAGTCGTCAACGGACCCATCAAGTCCTTCGCGCAGAAAGGCGAGAACGGCGGAATCCTGGAAGTCGATGCGAACACCAAGCCGTATTACCTCTCATGGGACAACGCGCCACAGGCCAAGCAGATCGAGTTCGACATGTTGCAAAAGATGATCTTCGCCCTCTCGCAGACACCCGACGTGTCGTTCGACAACATGAAGTCGGTCGGGGCCGTCAGCGGAACGGCACTGAAGACGCTGTTCACCGACGCGCACCTCAAAGTACAGGACCACCGCGAGGTGCTTGACGAGCATCTTGCCAGACGGGCGTCGATAGTCAAGGCCTACGTCGCACAGCTGGAGCCGCAGATGAAAACGGCGCTTGACGAACTCAACATCGAGCAGACCATCATACCGTACCTCTCCACCGACGACAACACGCAACTCAACGCCCTGCTCTCGGCCAACGGCAACAAGCCGCTCATCTCGCACAGGCAGTCGGTCATCAAGGCCAACCTCTCCAAGAACCCCGAAGACGACTACGACCAGATCGTCAAGGAAGAGGGCGCCTCGGCGCTGATGGACGCACTGGAAACCTCAATCTAGGATGACAGATGGCAGGGAAGCCCGTCACCGGTCCCCACAAGGCGTGGAACATAGCGCTCCACAAGAGGCTCGAGGCATACAACAGACGCATAGAGAGCCTTCTTGACCGTGCCATCACACAGGCGGCGGAACTCGCCATGCGCCACGGAGCCACGGCGACGGAAGACGTCGTGTTCTCTTTCTCGCAGGACAGGCAGCTGAAAGCCGAGACGGAACAGCTGTTGAGAGACCTCTCGGGAGAGATAACGAGATTCACAAGGACGTCAGTGGCGAAGGAATGGGAACAGGCCTACAAACAGTCCGTGGAATACCTCACCGACGTATACAACGTGGCAAGGCAGACCGAAGCCTTACAGACGCTGTTCGACGAGAGGCTGCTGGGCATGAAGGCACGCAACATGGAGGCGTTGAGGGCTTTCCAGGAGAGGAAGATCGGAGGCATGGGGCTGTCGTCCAAGGTATGGGACTACACAAGGGATTTCGGCCGACAGATGGAGGTGTCGATAGACCAGGCCTTGTTGGAAGGCAGGTCGGCGGAGGCGTTGAGCCGTGACATACGGAGCCTCCTCAGAGACCCCGACGCCCTCTTCCGCAGGGTGAGGGACGACAACGACGAGTTGCGCATGAGCCGCGCCATGGCGGCATACCACCCAGGACGCGGCCGTTACCGCTCCGCCTACATGAACGCCATGCGTCTGGCGAGAAGCGAGATCAACATGGCATACAGGAGTTCCGACAGCCATACGGCGCAGGAGTTCGACGCCTGCGTGGGCATAGAGGTGCACCTGTCGAACAACCACAATTGCAAGGGCGTTCCCGAAGGGCAGTTCTACGACATCTGCGACGAGTTGCAAGGCAGGTATCCGAAGGACTTCAAGTTTGTCGGTTGGCACCCCCAGTGCTACGATGAAGATAGCGAGGTTTATACCGCCGATGGTTGGAAATATTTTAGCGAGGTTGACGACAACGACCTTATCCTCTCACTAAATCCCGAAACGCGAGACCTTGAATATGTCGGTATCTTGTATAACATAAACCGACACTATAAAGGTCAGATGGTGCATTTCTTTAACAAGTCATACAGCCAGTTTGTGACACCTGAACACGAAGTGCTTTGCTTATCCAAGCAAGACAACCGCACTTTCCGTAGAATTCAAGCCGACAAGTGTGGAAAGTCACAACCTATCTATCGTTCATCAAAGTGGAGAGGGCGTAAGATTGAGTTTGTGACAATAGGAAGCCACAGCGTTCCGTTTGCTCCTTTTGCCAAGTTTATGGGTTATTGGCTGTCGGATGGAAGCCTCGGACATAAATACGCTATTCTTATCGCTCAAGAAGATACTGACCGTTCAAGGATATATGATTGCATCGCTGAAATGGGAATGAGACCGCGTTATAATGGCGGTAGAATAGAGTTTAACGATAAGGATTGGTACGAATACCTACAACAATTCGGGAAGGCAGCAGTCAAGTTTATTCCTGCCGAAATCAAGGAAAGCGACAAAGATGGCATTCGTATTTTCCTCGATGCTTTCATATCTTGCGATGGGCATATAAAGAAAGCCAAACCTTTTGTCGGTAGCAAAGGCAACTTGTGTGTGCCTAACAATGACGAGCGTACATACTGCACTACCTCAAGGCGTATGGCAGACGACATCGGGGAACTGTTACTCAAAGTAGGTTACCGACCATCTTTCCGAGTAAACCACACGGCAGGCAAACAACATCAGTTTAGGAATAATGTCTATACCATTAACTATGATTGCATCACCATAACCGAGTGCCATTCTCAATGCGCTACCCAATATAATAAGGAGTATGTGGATTACGATGGTATGGTCTATGACCTTACCTTGGAGCGCAACAACACAATGTATATTCGCCGTAATGGCAAGTGCTTCTGGGGAAGCAACTGCCGTTGCTACACCACCTATATACTAAAAACCGACGAGGAGTTCTGGCGTGACATCGAAGATGGAGTGAACCGAGAGAGTGTGAACACCGTGAAGGACGTCCCCGACAACTTCAAGCGATGGCTCTCCGAGAACGAGGAACGTGTCGACAAGTCGGCGCAAAACGGAACGCTGCCCTACTTTTTGCGCGACAACGGGACGGTCGTAAACGGGCAGTACCGACTGAACACGTTTGTCGACGAGGAGCCGTTGCCGACCGCCTTCGTCTTCGACGCCATCAAAGACCCTGGCTTCACCTATATAAAAGACAACCAGCGCAGACCCGTCACCGAGCGCCTGAAAGGCCTTCTCAACAACATCGTCGGCGCATACGGACGCAACAGCGACGTCAACACGGTGCAACTGTTCGACCTTGACAACCCCGCCGTAGCGAAAAACTGGTGGGAGCGTGACAGGATGAAGAAGTACAGGGACGCCGACCATGCCGCCGTCTTCCAGAGCATGGCGCATCTCAACGAACTGATGACGGCAGACCTGTCCGTCATACCCGTGCAATGGCAGCAGACCATGAACGGCCTCATACGGGCCATCAACGCGCACGACATGTCACATGGCTGCTTCGGCGTGTACCAGGAGATAGAGCACGCATACAACATCTACAAGCTGTCGACCACGAAAGAGGCAGTGGCATTCGGATTCGAGAACCTCTCGGACAAGACCCCGTACAACTTCTTCACCGTCATACGGAAGAAAATCGACGGCTTCCCCATACCGCCGAAGGCCTTCTTCGACCGTTTCGACAAGTTCATACCGCTTGTTACGAACGGCAGCGGAGCAGAGTACTGTCCCGACTACCACCATGTGCGCATAGCGCTGAACGACAAGGTCAGCTCGGTGCTGACGCGGCTGGAGACATCGGAGTGGTTCCGCAAGACGCTGCCCGTGCATGAGTTCGGACACGCATACGACTACCAGAGAGGAGTAAAGAGAGAAGCAGCCTTCATCAAGATGTACGAGGACTGGAAAGCCGAGGTGGCGAAAGACGACGGCAGGACGCTGGAAGCCGCCATCGAAGCGATCCTCAAGACCGAGAGGGACAAGTTCTTCGACTGGTGGAAGAATTCGGCGGAGTACCAGATAGCACGACAGAAGACCAACGATGCGTATCACAATGGCGACATGGATGCATATCGCAAGGCATTGAAAGAATACAACAAGATATACGCACGCAAGTATGCCGAGTTCATGTACGACCTGGAGGAACAGGTCGGCGGTTTCTCAGACTGTCTCGACGCGGCTCTGGAAGGCAGCAGGACGATATATCCCAGATCCCATGGTAGCCCGTATTTCCTTGACAAAGACAGCCAGTTGACGGAGTTCTTCGCCCATTGCTCTGAGAACTACTGGGGTGGCAACGAGTACTTCAAGATGCTCGCCCCCGACCTGTACCGTGCGATGTGCGATTACGTCAAAGGGTTGGGGTGACGGAGTACCATACGCTGTGCCTGCGGCAGAAACCAAAGTAGTCTGCGTTTTCGCTTCTTGACACGCCTTCGTTGTTGACAAGACGGTACGTCATCTCCACCTCTCCTGCGAGGTATCGCCTGATGTCGTCCATCAAGGCCTTGCGTTCCCCGTCGTCGCTCTCCTCGTATATCCTCATCACGCCGCCGTAGTCGGGAGGGATGGCGAGGGTGACGATTTCCAACAACGCCATGTCAGGGAGTTCTTCGATACTCTTCACCTGGTACATGGCAAGCGACCGTGCAATGATTTCGTTCTTATCCATGGTGATAAACAATGGTTTTTCTACAGTTTGTACTTGTCAAAACGCCACAGTTGGCAGTTGTATACTTCTTCGGCTTCGCCTATCTCCTTCATCGCGTTCATGTCGGAAAGAAAGACGTTGCGGAGTTTCTCGTCATCGGACATCTCTTGCATCAGCCACGTAAGCACCATGTCGTACATGCCGCTTGTGTCTCCATGCAATACGCATTCCTCCATGGCTTTTCTTTCAGCCATGACTTCTTCGTGCGATCGGATCGGCTGCTCCGTGACATTCGCATTTGTTTGCTTTCATTGTGTATTCCATCTTTCATTCAACTTTCCTCTTTCCAACTCTTTTTCCAGTTTTTCCATTTGCTTTAAAACCTCTCTTTCAATGCGTATAATCCTCATCACGCGCTTCGTCTTTCGGCAGTCTTTGTTGTTGTCATAACTCTTCAATGCCTTCTTCATCTTGCGAGGGATTTTCACACGACATAGTTTCTTTATCTTCATCCGCATATCTTTGTCAGGTTTCATACTCCATTCAAAGTGCATCGGAGAAGCAAGATCTCTACACTGCTCATCCGAAAGACCTGGTAAGGAAACGTGTGTAGGGAACGGATTCACGCCAATTGAAAAACGTTTAATTTCAATGTCGCTAAACGCCATAAGTAATGCTTGTGCTATCAACATGGTTTTTTAGTTTCTATTGTGCAAATATACATAAATTTTCTTGAAAAAGGGCGGCTGAGACACGCCGCCCCGACAAACAAATATAAAAGTAGTGAAAATGAGTTGTTCGCCCGAATCCCCTTTGTCATCGCTGTTCCTGTTCGGTGTTGCTTTCAAAATACTCCATGCATTCTTCAAAACTGCCGATTTTGCCCAGATACGTCCCGTTTCTGCCCGTTTCCTTAACCCACCAGTAACCTTTATTGTCTTTCATCTGTTCCATTGTCAGAAGCCGTCTTTGAGGGTCTTCCGACGAGATGCTGTAAGGACACGGCTCGTCGTTGCGTTCTTCCCAGTATGCGGTACATTGCCGAAACAGGCGTCTCTTCATTCTCGGCGAAACGATGTACGGCTCTATCTGGTTGAACGTCGTCGACCACATGTGGTTGCAAGCCGAGCATCTGACACCGACCAGCAGCTCCTTCTCGTCGTTCTTCAGGAAACAGAGGTGCAACACCTCGTTCTTGCCGTTCCAGAAAGCCTTCACGCCGCCGTTGCCGACATCGGGCAACTTGATGCCATGATGGCAAGGGATGTTCAACAGCAGCCCGAGTTTCTCTATTTTCGCCTGGACGATGCCCACGCTCTCCGTCATGGCGTCTTTCAAATCGTCACCGAAACTGTCCGTATCCAGCCTGAGGTCGTAAGGCACGCACCATCCGTCCCTTAACAGGCCGCCGTATTCGTAATCGCCTGGCTTCGTCCCGTCCTCGCTCGGAAGCGGAATGCGCCACAGGCACCCGTCTAGGTTGTACCATCCTCTCATCTTTATCTCGCCCGCCTGTTCCCATCGGCAATAGTACATCGCACCGCAGGTGCCGACCTTAATCTCTTTGCCGTCGCAAAGTCTTGTTGCGTAATCTCCCATAACTACTAGATTTGATTGTTTCTATTTTTAACCATTTTCAAAATCGAACTGAACACGCCGCCGATGGTGCATTTCTCGGGCATGATGTCTTTATGTTGCGCCGCGTAACGGATGCACTCGCCCAGGCCTCCTTTAACGCCGTTGCCGGTTTTCTCGGTCTTCTCGACGATCTCCAGGAACTCCTTGACATGGTTGTTCTTCAATACCAAGAAGAGAACGCCTACGCCGTCGGAACCCTCGACAACCAGTGCCGTATTGTTTTCCTCAATGTCGTAATCGACGAACCAGTCGGCATCGGAGCAATAGAAGAACTCTCCACCTATTCTTAGTGTCGTTTCCATTGTTTTTCGTTTTATATGTGACAATCCATTACGGTCAGCAAAGTGTCATCGGAAAGGCCTTTGAGCAATTCGCGGACTTCCGATTCCCAGACATCTTTATCTTTCTCGTTTGACACAGCGGCAAACCATCCCATTTCGCCACGCTCAAACCATTCCCCGCCTTTAACCACGGCGAAGACAAGCAACTCATCAAGGTTGGAAATTTCACCTACAAGGGCTTGGTCGCAGCGGCCTTCCTTCCTCATTCTTTCGTACTCTCCCTTGTCAACATCAGCAAATTGCCATCCGTCATACAAAGGATGATTGTTATCGGGTTGCTTCAAGAGCAGCCGACCTCTATAACGGCCACCCATTTGATACCAGTCCCATTTTGCATTCTCATTGGTTGTCTTCCAGACGCTTCCGTCCTCGTGGACCTCGCACCATGTATCACCTTCTTCTATGTAATCCAGATAATCCTGGATTTCATGGACGTAGCATTGCTCGTCAGTCCATTCTAGCATCTTCGGGAATTCCACTTCAAGGAACTCGATGTGTCTATCGTTGGAAGTCCCATTCTTGTAGGCTTCCTTGTCTTTGACATACTCCGCATACGTGCCGTTCTTGTAATCCTCGATCCATTTTCGGCACTTGGCAACAAGTTGCTCTTTGGTTGCGACCTTGTGCATGGGCAACTCCAGGTTCTCGTCATACTTCGCAATCTGACCCTCGGGATCATCGCCGATAACTAATACTAAAAAATGTGACATCTCTTTTCGTTTTTATGTTGAACATCGTTGTTATGTGTTTTCGTATCACAGGTTGTTTTTCCTTTTGCATTCGTCATAGAACGCTTGCCATGCGCTTTTGTTGGTGTAGAATCCGCCGACTTCGTTGTCATGGAGGTTGCCGTCTTCGAGCCTGTCCCAAGCGAGGCTGTTGTTGGAGTGGCATGTGTATTCCTTGCCACGATAGGTGATGGTGACTTCATACGAGCAATATCCCTTCGCCCTCGTAACCCTTACCTTTTGTCTCAATTCTTTCAATGTCATGGTATGTACTTGATTTTTCTGAACACTACTGATTTCTTGTCTTCTCGGAAACCGCCCGAGCATAACCCGACGACACCTTTTATCCTGTCTTGGTGGCACTTGCCCCTGACGTAACAGCCTTTGCATCCCAGGCTTTCCTCCACTACGAGTATTGCTATCGTCTCAGGCAACCCGGGATGGAATTCCGTAAGCCTGAAAGTGTCCCCTATCGGTCTTGTCATGTTGTCCATATCAAACTTCTTCGGTTGTTGTCATTGAATCTCGGAAAGCATTCCGTCAAGCATTTCGACATATCTCGGCGAGGCGTAGAATGTTTCGTCCCTTGTCTTGAGCCATTCGCAGACATATTCGGCAGCACTGTCGAAGTCCATGTTGCGTATCGTCTCATACTCCTGGAACAACCCCCACTCCCACCAGTCTATGTGGGTCTCGTACCATATATCCTTCCCTCCTTTCTTCAATACCAACGGCTCAAGGTTTTTCTCGTAGTATGTCCTGGCTATTCGCATCTGCGCCTCCGTGAATTGCATGTTTCTGTATTCTGTATCCATTGTATGTTGTTTTTGTAGAACGATATCGGTTTAACAGTATGATTTTACGATTGCGATTGCTCTTTGGTAAGCAATGATACGCTGCTGGCAGATGCTTGCCGTGTTGTAGTCTTTGTGTTCGGCGCACATTTCCATTGTTTCTGTTTCCTTCTCGATTTCCTCTTTGAGGTGTTTCGTGATGTTGTCTAACTCTTTCATGTCGTCTGACGTATAGGCCGTATCACAATTTCCACACAATCATCCTCGCTCCGTGTCCGTTGTAAGACTCGTAGTGGCTGAATCCGTTTTCGTCAAGCCATCTCTCAAGGAAGGCTCTTTCGCTCGGCAGCACGGAACCACAACAACCGAAATATGTGTCGTTGCAAAACCCGTGACAGTAGACGTAAGCCTTGCCATAGTCCTTGATGCTTGATAAAGTAAAGGTCTTGAGTTTTTCTTCATACTTTGACAACCAGTTCCTGTAACCTTTGTCTGCTTCTACTTTTACTTGTTCTGCGAAATTTCCCATTATGCTAATCTTTTAATTTCTGTAAGTTCTCTTCTTGGTACCAATAGTAGCCTTCTTCGACTTGGTAGAGTATCGACAAGCTCTCCAGTCTGTTGTTTTTGTTCTGTTCTATGGAGAAGGAGACGCGTATCTTCCTCACCGTAAGTTCCAGCCCTGCCCTGTTGCGTACCCGTTCACCGATTTCAAACTTCGTTTCTATAATCTTTTTCATCCTGTTCTACAGATTTTTTAAGTTAGACAACAACTTATACAACTTGTTCCGCAAGAACGCCTGTACGAGCCCAAAACAAGGCTCATTCTTCATTTTCAATCCTCCATCGTTATCGTTTGCGTTTCCCCTGTCTTCATGTCTCTTATGTCGAACTCATGCCTGCCGAATATCACCCCTTTTTCGACAAGGCTCCTAAACAGACGTACTCCTTGCGCCTTTGCAACGCCGAATGAATCGTAGAAACGGCGGTGCCCTGTCTCGAAGATGGTCATTTCGTATCTCATTGCTCAATCTCCTAGTTCTAGTACTGTCCGATATAGCTATGGTTCATGTCATAAACAAACACTCTGTCATAACCGTTAGAGGCCTTCCATGCGTTTGCATTTGTCTTGATGTGTCCATCGCTGTCCATTTCGACTACGCTTGCACCCATGTCGAACCTGTCTTTGTATGCGCAGAAGTAATAGTACTTCTTTTTCGTGTTTCTGTATATCATGCCTTATTTCTCCTTGTCTTCAATTAGTCCGTCTTGAATCCTGTCGAGCGTGTCGGGGTCGGTAGCCCAATAGCGTTTCGCCCTGTTGAGGCACTTGCGCCAAAACTTGACCATCTCTTCGATGCTGTCCCAGCTGTCGTTCTCGCCGTACACATGCTCGTCCTCGTCGTAAACGACTTCATCTATCCGTTCCTCACGACCGTCGTATTCGTATATGAGCTGACCGTCCTCGACCCTTACGTTGGCGAGGGTGAACGAGGTGTATGCGTCTTCGTAGAGTTCCGCCGCCTCAGCCTCCGTCTGCTGACGGAAGACTTCGAGGTCGGCGTTGAACTTCACCACCATGCTGAGGTGGCTCTTCTTGATGTACTGGTTACGGCCTTGCGGTATCCAACGGCCTCCTGCTGCTAAAGGCATAGTGCTTCCTCCTTTCTCCATCCGTTGATAGCATCCCTCCAAACAGGAGTCAACTCCTCTTTGAATTCTTCAATCGTTTTGTCAACGCCAAGTACCGTGTAGATGTTAAGGCTCTCCAAATCGTAGCCTTTGCCTCCTCTGCGCATCCCTCTTGCCACTTCCATAAGGATGTAAGACTGATAGAGATTCAATATGTTGTCGGGCACATCAATACCATATTCTTTACAACGCCGTAGCGCCCACGCCGTAGCGTAGTACTCTTGCTCGGCTCTCCGCATCGTTGAATTGTTGGCTACTATATGACCGACCTCATGGAGCAATGTGAATGTGCTTTGCACCGAGTTAGCTCTCTTCCACTTGCACACCATGCGGGAACGGATATGAGCATGAACCCTACTGTAACAATCCGAATGCTCGTTGATAGTGATGCGATACTTCTCGATCACCTCGTCTTGGATTTCTTTGAATGTCTTTCTCATTTTCTACTACTTTTAAGGTTATTGAAAAGGGCGGGGGTTGCCCGCCCCGTTGTTTGTCATTGTCTCGCCCATTCGATGAAGGCGGTGTCCCATCCGTCACGGATGAAAAGCATGTCGCCCGAGCCGTCGCCCCACCAATCTCTACAATGCGAAAGGACATATCCGATTTGGTTGCCGTGTTCGGGACACATCTTCTTGTAGATGCTGCGGAACATAGCCGAAATCTTACGACCTTCGAAGTGCCCTGCTTGCTTTGCGTCGTTGGTGCAAAAGCCCGTCATACTGTCTGTCTCTTGCCAACCGTTGCCAACAACACCGCGGGCGACAAGGAAATCATATTCACCGTCACCCCACTCGCCGTAGCGGATTGCGTCTTTTAACACTTGCTGTTCGTCAGCCGTTAAAACGCTGACTTCTTTTTTTACTTCTTCGATGCTGATCTTTTCCATTTTCTACTACTTTTATAAGTTATACCTTTGTTATCTATGCCTTTTACAAGACGAAGATAATAAAAATATTTTAACGACAATTAAATTTTTCTAGAAAAAAATTAATGCTTTTTGATAACTTTTTCATTATCAAGGTTTTAAGGTATTTAATTTATATTAATTATAAATAAGAAAATAATACAGAGTTAAAGCAACTGCTTCATTTGATATGAGATATAGTCTTCACCCAACTGGAGATCCCTCTGCCATAAGGCGGGTTACACCATACCCTCTCTCCTCCCCAATCCTTTGACAATCCTTTGTAAAGAACCTGTCACATTTGGCATTCTCAGGCGTAGCACAAGGGTCCAGGGTGAAATGGAACTCCTTATCCAGTTCGTCGAAGAACCGTTAAGGAGTGGCCCATAAATCGGTATTGCTGGAAAACAAGCCTCTGTTGACTGTCATTCTTAAATGCTATTATCTCCTGTACTCACAAGGAAGCTCGGGTATCTCGCCGAATTTGCGGCAGACATCGGGACGGTCGTCATAGATGTTGCACTTGTGGTCCTTGCGGAGAAAAGGGCACCTGTTAGACATCATCATTCTAACGAATCCGACGTGGTTGTTCGTCACGGGCATCATCCCCCCGTTCACCTCTATCGTCCTCACTACCTTGTTCACTATCCTGTCCCTGAACCGTTCAAGCTCGCCGTTGGCGAAAGGGACGTTGTAACAGCATCGGCTGTCGCATCTCGATGTCTTGCATTTCATTTCTTTCTCCTTTCTTTCTGATTAGGTCAATAGTCCTTATCCCGTTGTACCCTATCAACTTTGCATAAGGATACTCTCGTATGTCCTTGTAATTCGGATTGGGGTCGAAAACTATGTTGAAATCCGCGTCGCATAATACCTGGTGCAAGTGTGAAATCGGATGCTCTTCTGCCGTAGTGTATCCCGGGGAATAAACAGATGCAAGGAACAATCCTCCAATGCCATCCTCTTTCTTCAAGTTAGTTAAAGACATCCACTCCGCGAACTTCGGTTCTTCACGGCATCCTATTGTAGGTTGCTCCAAGTAATGCACATTGAAGTTGTAGTATGTTTCGCTTGCCAAATCATAGCCAAGTGCATCGCAGAAGTCAATCGCCTTTGCGAACCAGTGCTCCATTTCAACGAAATTTGGCACTTGCTCGTATTCAAGTTCCAGTAATGTGCACAGGCAACACTTGAAGCAGTCGCCGTGCGTAGGGCTGATTATCCTTTGGTAGACGGGTCTCATCGGTTATCGGTAACATTTGAAGTTAAACAATTCCTTGCGTTGCATAGTCCCTGGACTTCACATTCATCGCAACGCTTCTCGCATGGTTCGTTGACGGGAGGTCTGTATGCCATATCGAAACTACTGCTTTGGTTCACTCAACTTGCCGTATTTCAACCCCGACTCGACGCAATCGAGCGCATCCCTTACCATCGACACGGATTTTGGATTGTCGAACACGAGGATCACCTGTGTGTCCCATGTCTCTCCGATTCCGATCTCGTCACCGACTTCCTTCTGCTCTTTCGCTTCCTTGAAAGCAACGACAAACTCCCCGCTTTCGTAATGTCCGACCTCGATGCCGATTGCACCGCCGAAGCGTACCACCGCCCTGCCTCTGATGTAGGACGTCCGTTTGTTTTCTTCTTTCATATCTGGATTGTTGTCTGTTGTTCGTTGTCATTCCATCCAAGTACTTTCATTACCTCTTCATCAGGGATGTCGGCTTCCGTCTGATAGCCCTTGCGGATGGCGTAATCCACTATTTCCTTGACCTCTCGATGGGTCAAGGGACGGCCTTTGACCGTGAAATATCCGTCCATTCTTCTTCTCGGGTGTTCTTTCATCCACATTTGTAGACCTCTCAGATCTGTCTTCATCGCAATCGTTCTTAATGTTAGGTGGAGAGGAAGGAATTGCACCATCGACCTGCGGTTTACTCGCCGCCGCTCTGCTTTCTGAGCTACTCTCCTACTGGTGGTTATTTGGATAAATTATCTGTTCCTCTATCGTTTTCAAGCAAAGGCTACTGCCTGTTGAATTCCCTCGTTAGTTTTTTAGTGTACTCCAACGAATCGTCAAATGCGTCTTTCAAGCAGGTGGATGACCTGTATAGATACTTAAAGAAGTCAAAGAATACCTCTATGAACTTGTTGACATAGAACTGCTCCTTGAAGTCCTCTTGCATCTCCTTCGTCGGCTTCAGTATGCTTCCAATCATGTCGGAGAACGGATCCTGTGAAGGTTCCTCTTCCTTGTAAGTGAAGTCAAGGTCGTCAAACTTGTAGACGTTGTTGTTGTCATCGTCGATGAAGAACCCGTCTCTCTCTGGTCTCACTTTGACAACCTCTCCTGTCGCTCTCACTATTGCCTTTATCACGCCGTACTGTTCCATGTCACTATTCTGTGTAATCGTAATCTAACATATATGATAATCTGTTGTAACTGACATATCTTAAACAGAAAGCCGCCAAGGTAATTATACGACTGATATCCCCTTGCATGTAGAAGTAAGTCGTATTTGGACCTGTGGCGGCTATGAGGCTCACTTCTATTTCAGTGTGCTCCCGACAGGGATCGAACCTGTGACCTGCTGATTATGAGTCAGCTGCTCTGACCTGCTGCGCTACGGGAGCGTCAAACGGTTAGTGACACCTTTTAATCTCTGTGTCTGAGCTACCTGGATTATTACACCTATAAAGGTGGGGAGTTTTTCGACCTCAACCCAAACGCTGCCTGGATTCGCCTAACCGTTTGTAGAGTATCGTGGTCTGAGACCTTTTACCATATTGGAATTCTTGCAAGTGTCAAAATAGTGTTCTTAGCAAAACCAGATTGCAATCTTCTTTGCAGCGTTTGAACTACCCTGTTATCTCTATTTTTCTAATTCCAACTTAGGTCTCTCCCGTTCAGTCTCTACACGATTATAATACTCAACGCATAGCCCCATCATGGAGGTCTTTCTATGTCATCTTTCTTATTTTCGCTCGGTATAGTCCTTACACATTATTGGTTAGTGTACCACTTGGGATGTTGCCATACATGGGACTTACACATCTTGCCAAGGATTTCCACCGAATTTAGGAGATTCTACCATGGGATTTCTCGCCATGGCATTGCGGAACCACGATTTATTTCTTCCAGTCCTTCAAAGAACGATTTATAACCCATGTATGAATTTCAAGGCAAAATTATAATTTATTTCTTATATAACAATGCCCGAAACCTAATTTATATTCATTATAAATAACACAAGGCAAGAAAAACATTTTTTTCCAAATTTTACTATACATTAAACATAAAACTACTATCTTTGCGCCATAATAAAGCCATAACTATGTTGCAAATAAGAGAAACCATCAAGAAATACGGCTTCACACAGACCGAGGTAGCCAAACAGCTGGGCATCACCACGATGGGTCTGTATGCCATCATCAACACGGGAAACCCGCAATACAAAACCCTCGTCGCCATCGCCGACATACTCGGTTGCGACGTGCGTGAGCTGTTGGACGGCCGCGAGGAAGACGGCTCGCTGGTCTTCACATGTCCCCATTGCGGAACGAAGTTCAGTATCGCACCCATCTCAGAAGAAGAATCCAGATAAGTCCTTGTTCGTCTTGTTCATGCGCTCCACGAGATAAGTGGTGCAATCAGGAGCGTCGTCGTTTGGGTTGGCACCGACTTTGAGGAAACCCATCATCGCGGCATGGTACTTGGGCCATCGCTGCTCCCATCCTTTCGGCATAATGACGATGTTGTTTACGGCATTGGAGTTGGCATAGATACGAACGGCCTTGTTCTGTGTCTGCGGAAACGCCGTGAAACGGGTGAACGAGTTGCCACGCTCCCTGCTTCGCCTCTCTATGTTCTTCGCATACAGACGGCCTGCACCGTTGGCCTCTATGTCGCATTCCTTCGTTCCGTTCCGTTCCAGCCGACGCACCATCTCGGGTTCCGTGACATCCATGTCCTCCTGTGTGTAGTACACGTCGGTGACGAAGCAGTAGCCCCTGTACTCTCGGTAGAATATGGCGCACAGGTAATCCATTCCAGTGTCGGCAGGGTCGCAGCAGCATCTGTCGACGCCTTCCGTCGGCAACTCGTCGTAGGTGTTGAAGTCGTGGTACATCAGCCCTTCCTTCGGTGTGGGATGCTGCTGGTACAGGCTCTGGAAGACATGAGGGTTGCGTTCACGTATCAGCTCCAACTTGTGCAACGAGTGTCGCTCTGGCCACAACGGCTCTCCAGGCTGCCTCGGGTCGTACTCCGTGGGCTCGCCTTCCTTGATGGCGGGATAGGTGATGACGACCCATCCGTCGGGGTTGTCCTCGGCATCGTACAGACCTTGCTGTCGGAGCAGGGAGCCTCCGAGGTCGTCCTCATGCCAACGGGTGAAAACGATGAGTTGTTGGCTGTCGTTGTGCAAACGTGTCTCCGCAACGGTGTCGTACCAGTCCTGTATGTTGGCTCTCACGGTGGGCGACCATGCCGATGCCGCGTCTTTATACAAGTCGTCCATGATGAGGACATCCACGGGGTCGCCCGTCAACGGGCCGCCTACGCCCACCGTCTTGAAACCTCCCCTGTATCCTATGATCTCGCATTCGTCGGCGTTGCGCAGCCATGCGCCGATGCCTTTGGTGACGCTCTTGCTGTTGATCTGCGTATTGGGGAAGATCTCGTTGTATTCGGGCGTGTCGATGATGCGTTGTATCTCTCGGTTGAACTTGCGTGCCTTGGGCGAGTTGTAGCTGACAATAGCTATCCTGTAATTCGGGTTCAAACCAAGCAAAAACGCTGGTAATCTGCGAGTCGACCCCTCACTCTTGCCACATTGAGGTGGAATGAATACGGCGAGCTTCTTGATTGCGCCAAAAGCAAACTGTGTCAGTGCGTCATAGTATCGCCTATGAAACTGGACAGGTCGGAAAGTAGGCATGGTAGCCATGGTGAAACGCAAGAGGCTGGCACGGGAAGCCTGCACGAGAAGCCGCTGCTTCTCGATGATCTCTTCCACTATCCTGTCACGCTGCGTCATTGTTGCGACAGCTTGCGATTAAGGTCGGCCAGTTTCTCTTGCAATTCCTCCTCGGTGAGCGTGGCGAACAGGTCTTTGCCGTCCTTGCCCACCACCTCTTGGCGTTCCACGTAACCCCTGCCCTTGCAAATGGTCTTGCAAGCGAAGATGATCGCCGTGGTGTCGCCTTTGCTGATGCGGTCGAACAACGCATGTTCCACGAAGTCCTGCCGCTCGGTTTCCTTGATGTATTGCACCTCCTCGCCGAAGTCGGGGAAGTCCCGACACCAGTTGTAGAAGGTGACGGGGTTTATCTTCATCTTTCGGCAGGTGACGGTGACGTTGGCCATCGACTTGCGGTATTCGTCCAACACCTCGTCCCTGAATTTCTTTGAATATGCCATCTTACTTCCTCTTTTGCTCGTTATACTTCTTCTTCACTTCATTGCAATATTCGTTGCATACATCGGCAATGGTCTTTTCCCTGTTGTTGGAGTTCCTTGTGAAGTTGACCTTGCACTTGCCGAACAGTTCGGAGCAGGGCACGTCGCCGCTTCCGAAGGCGAGGGAACGCACCGACCCGCCCCATATCCTATGGTTGCGCAAGAACTCCGTGCCGCAGCACTCGCAGCCGCTGCCAAAGTTGCTGTCAACGAGGTTGTCGGCGTTGAGGAAGCGTATCCCGTACTTCTGTGACAGGAACGTGTACTTTTGCAACATCCTCCTTCGGTCTTTCTCTCCATAGACCCTGTCGCCACCGTCGATCTCGCCGTGTTCCTTGAAGTATTCCATGATGTCGAAGCCGAACACGTCGCCGATCTTCTTGTAGACCCTTTTCTCCTTGTCCGACGAGGTGACCCTCAGCTTCAGGCCTTCGGTCTGGAACCCCCAAGCACCGATGTCTTTCAGCGTCTTGACGTACCTCTCCGCCACCTGCTCGGCGTAGGGCAGGATGAACGGCTGTATCCTAACGGTTATCCTGAATCCCATCTTGGACAGTTCCTTGATCGCCATGAAACGCCTTGACGGCGGTATGGCTCCCGTCTCTATCTTCGCCGCCACGTCGTCGTCGCAGAACGAGGATCTTACGTTGAGTGCGATGTTGGCACCTACGAAGTCCTTGGCGTAGGAGAGGAACACCTCGGGGTTCTTCGTGGATATCTGGACGGGATAGTCGTACCTCCCGAACACCTTGAGGCAGTTGTAGGTGATGCGTCCCCATTTCTCATATACGGGGAACGGGTCGGCGGTGGCTCCTATCTTCACGGGTATGCGCTCCTTGAATGCCACCTCCTCAGCCTTGTCGAAGTTGTACGGGCTCGCCATGACCTTCTCGCACCATTTGAGAAGCCCGTACGGGTCGTTGCTCTCCAGGTAGTCCTGCCTCCCGAAGACGGAGTCCTTGTTGCGTCTGCCGAACTCCGTCAGGTCCCTTGCGAAACAGAACAGGCATCCGTATCGGCATCCTCGGTATGTGTCGAAATGGAAGGGCACGGGGCAGACACGGAACTGCGACGTGACGCTCGGAGGCCAGAACTTCTTCATCAATCCGTTGACCTCGCCTTTCATCACTCGCCCCTTTCCATCATGCGCATGAACTCCGCCCGCAACGCCGGGTCTTCCATGAACACGCCTGTCAGATAACTCGATGTCATCACGCCTTTCTTCCTTGCCCCGCGGCTCTCCTTGCACATGTGACGTCCACGCATCACCATCGCCATGCCCAACGGCGGGTATTCATCCCCGAGGGCTTCGGCCAGCATGTCGACCACCTCATGGACGAGCCGTTCCTGGACTTGTAGCTTGGATGCGCAATAGTCCACCACTCGCCCGATCTTGGAGATTCCGAGGATGCGCCCCTTGGGGTTCGGGATGTAGGCGAACCAGTATTCCCCGAAGAAGGTGCGGCAGTGGTGTTCGCAGAGGGAGTAGAAATCCCCCTTGTCGACCACCATGTCGCTGTATTCTATTCCGTCCTGTCCGTTTGGGAAGGTGGTGACCTTGGGCTTCTGCTTCGGGTCGTAGCCGCGGAATATCTCCTTGCACATCCTTACGATTCTATCGGGGGTGCCTTTCAGCCCCTCACGGTCGGGGTCTTCCCCGATATAGGCGAGGAACTCACGCACTATCCTCTGCCCTTTCTTGTCTCTGTTTGTCATTGGTCCTTGGTTCTGTTGGTTCTTATCTCACGTTGAGGATCTTCTGCGTTTGCAAGCTGACACGCCACCACGGGTGTGCGAGGCAGTATTCAACAGTCTTTTCGTAGATCTCCCTGTTCTTCTCGGGGTCGCCCGTGTCGCAGGGTTGCAAGTAACAGTACTCGGCATCGAAGCTGTCGTAGGCTTTCATGTCGTTAGTGCCGTCATAGACCACCTTCAACTCGTCTGCTTCGTGTATCGCCAACATGGCGCCGTCCGCGAACTCGAACTTCGGCGAGCAGGTCACGAAATCCACGCCTTTGGGCACGGGTCTCGTCCCGTTGGTCTCCATGGCGATCTCGTAGCCGTGTCGGTGCATCAACTCACACAACGCCTCGTCCAGTTGTAATGTCGGCTCGCCGCCTGTGAAGACGACAAAGCTGGATGGGTAGCCCTGTATGTATGCCAGTATCTCTTCATCGCTATACATCTGCCCCGTCTGATGCTCGGTGTCACAGAACGGGCATTTTATGTTGCATCCGCTGAAACGGACGAAGATGGCGGCACGACCCGTGTTGCGCCCTTCTCCCTGAATGGAGTAGAAAATCTCGTTAATCCTCTTCATAGACCGCCGTGTTTCCGTCCGATTCCTGTACTTCTGCTTTGTAACACTCGGGTATCTGCTCGGTGACCCATCGTGCGATGTTCTCCGCCGTGGGGTTGAAGGGCAGCAACTCGTTGAGGTTGCCGTGGTCGAGATATCCGTGGATCTTCTCCTTGATGTGCTTGAAGTCGCACACCATGCCGTCTTGGTTGAGTTCCCTTGCCTTGCAATAGACTACGATGTGCCAGTTGTGGCCGTGGAGGTTGGCGCACTTGCTCTCATAGGACAGCGACAGCCTGTGACAGGCGGCAATCTCCATTTTCTTGGTTACATAAAACATAATTTTTTGGTTTTATTGGTTATATATGATTTCTTTTTTATAATTTTGCCCTGTCAACGAAAGTTGTGGGGTAGTGGGCAGGAGTGTTCAGTATGTTAGACTCGCCAACAAAAAACCACTACACGAGGGAATCCCGCATACGGGCTATTCCCTTTTCTTTTTTATCCTCCTAGTATATACTTTCCTATTCCCTTCGTCAATATGCAAATAAACCAAGGGATTGGCTTTTGTTTCTCCTTCTGATACCCTTCTTATAAACTCTTCTACGCCTGCATCTATATCCTCTCTTCTGTAATGACTTCCTAATGGAGTGAATGTGATCGCTATATCTGATTGAATACTCTTGCTCGGATTTGCTCGGAATAATTTATAACTGTGAGCAATTCCATCAGCGACAGTTTGAATGTTAGGTTCACCTTGAAGCGCATATATCTCATGTGTAAAATCTCTTTCGATATGTCCATCGGGTGTTGGCAGTTTCATTCTTCTACCATCTGGCAATTTGAAGAAAACATTTCCTTCTCTATCTAATGATACACTTATTCCGTTCTCAGCAAGAATCTTTCCAACTGTTATCTCATGTTCTTTATGCTCTCCAATAACAGCAAAGTACGCTCCATTCTTATGCAAATCCCGTTCAACTGAATAGCCTTCTTTCTCCAACCTATTCGCTTCTCTATGGTTGTCGGATATTCTACGTGGAGACGGTTCGCCAGCTCTAACCTCTCTTGCGTAGTATGGATTACTTCTCGTGCCACCTTGACCCTTTGCCATATCTTTTATTATGCTGGTGTATTCTGTGCAATTATCTTATACTGCCCATTCTTTATAACTCTATACTTCCTTGCTACTTGTTTCGGTTTTCCTTCTACATATACCGTTATCGCTTTCTTCTTATTGATTCTATCAATCTTCCCTTCATGATTACCTGTTGCGAGTGGCGTTAGTACTCCTTTCGCAATATCGTCATCAACACTCTTCTTTACGGAACGGATATAAGAAGCAAAAGAGGAATGATTGTCACGCCAATTGTATATGCCTCTTTGGAAACGACGAGCGAATTCTTCGTTTGGTGCTTTAGCATACGCAGTAGTGCCCACTTTCCCTGAAACAGCGTTATCAGAGAACTCCGGGTAGTATGCGTGATGGATTGCGTGTCCGAGTTCATGCCAAAAGGTAGCCATTGCGCGATTGAATTGTTCTTTCTTAGCAAACCCCTCTCCAATAAGTGAAGCTGCCCCCGACCTATCCCTCTTTGGGATACCTACCTGAATCAAATAATCATCTGGATGATACACACCTCCAGCATCTCCGATGTTCCCATGTGAAATCTGGACTGATACATCACCAACGATATTCATAGGTATTCCAAGTTCTCTCATTTCTTCTTGTATCCTATCCAGCAACTCTTTATCTTCTTTCTTCCCTGTCGGAGTATCGCCGCTATAAACCTCAAAACGCAACCCATCTCTACCAGAGTAGAGAACACCATCAAACTCTCCACTAATAGAAGGAGAGGTCGTTGCTCTTGTTGTTCCGTTACCTTTGCTCATCGAGTTCTTACTGATGGTTATTCCTCGTATTCCGTCGGGTCTTCCACTCCTGCCTCTCGGAATGCCTCTTTCCGCTCGGTGCACGTGCCGCACTTTCCGCAGTGCTTGTCACCGCCCTTGTAGCACGACCAAGTCTTTCGGTAATCAACGCCTATTTTCGCGCCGTGTCGGGCGATGTCGCCTTTGGTGATATTCGTATACGGGGCAAACACCGAAACGCCCTCATAGGTGCCGCTTTGCATTGCTGCGGACATGGATTCGATGAACGCCTGTCGGCAGTCGGGATAGATGGCATGGTCGCCGCCGTGGTTGGCTATCATCACCCTGTTCAGTCCTCTGCTCTCTGCCAAGCCACACGCTATCGACAACATTATTCCGTTGCGGAAAGGCACGACTGTGGATTTCATGTTCTCGTCGTCGTAGTTGCCCTCAGGGATAGCCTCTGCGCCCTCCAAGAGCGAGGACTTGAAGTACTGGCGGATGAAGCCCAAAGGGATGATGATGTGTTCGATACCCAACTCCGTGCAATGCTCCTTAGCGAAGGCAATCTCCTTTGCCGCATGGTTGCTACCATAGTCGAAAGTGACAGCCAATGCGATGCGCTCCTTGTATTCATGGAGCAAGGTGACGGAATCCATCCCGCCACTCAGTATGATGACACTGTCTTTCATTCCTTCTGTGCCATTACTGGTTCTTGAATGCCGCCAACATGCGCTGTTTCACAAGGTCTTGGTGCTGCTCGTCGCCCCAGTTGGCCATCGGGTAGATGGCGATGCCGCCTCTCGGCATGAACACGCCGATGACCTCGATGTATTTCGGCTCCATCAGGTCGCGGAGGTCTTTCATGATCATGTTCACGCAGTCCTCGTGGAAGTCGCCGTGGTTGCGGAACGAGAAGAGGTACAGTTTGAGTGACTTGCTCTCCACCATCTTCTCCCTCGGGATGTAGTTGATGACGATCTTTGCGAAGTCGGGTTGGCCTGTCTTCGGGCAGAGCGAGGTGAACTCGGGGCAGTTGAAAGTGACGAGATACTCGTTTTCAGGATGCTTGTTGACAAAAGTTTCAAGCACCGACGGGTCGTAGTCGTACTTGTATTTGGTGTTCTGGTTTCCAAGGAGGTTCACTCCTTGCAGTTCTTCCTTGTTTCTTGACATCTTGGTTTATGGTTTGTTGGTTAGTTGATCGTCGGCAGGTAGTTCCTTGCCCAGTCCTGGTACTTTCGCCATTCGGCGAAGTTGTGCTTCATCAAGCCGCTGTAATCGGAAATCCTCACGCCCTGCTTCTTCCCTCGTTGCTCCATGCGCCGCCTCTCCGGGTTGAAGAAGAAAGAGGCCCCGCTACGCTGGCCGAAACTCCATGTGCTGCTGTCGACGGAATCGAAAGGGAACTTCGGGAGAAGGTTGGTCTTGGTGAAGCCCAACCCGTGCAACTTGCAATCGTTCTCGTGCGCCTTGTCTATGAACCACGGCGTGAACTTCTCCGTCAACGCCGTAGGCAACCCTTCCGTCAGATAGTAGCCCAAACAGATACGGGGATAATCCCTTGCGTCTTGCAAGAAGGCTTCTTTGCCACGTATGGTGTGCCAAACGGGAATGGAAGGCCACCCGACCATCGCCTCCAGTTTGTCCCGTAGCTTGCGGGTCTCCTTTACACCGATTATCTGGTCCACGTCAAGCTCCACGTAGGACTTGATTTTGTTGGCTCTGATGTATTCCGCGTATTCTCGGATATACCGTTCATCAAATTTCTTTCCGCTGTTGATGAAGGAGAAAACGCCGCTGTCAAGCATGAAATCACGCATCTGGGGTATCGTGTCCGTTATCTCGGGGATACTCCTACAATAGAAGTACGACGAGAGTATGTCCGCTCCTTTGAGCATCTCATAACCCGTGTAGTGCAATGATGTGACAGCGAGGTATATCGTCATGGCATTTTGCTTTCCCATGCAGCCAACTCTCTTCGTGGCCTTATTGGTTGTGGCTTTCTTCTATCTTGTTGGTTACTTCACTTTACACCCTTCCCATTCCTCCAACGTCACCTTGACAGCCGCTTTGATGTCCTCAAGGTTGTCCTCGAACTCCTTCGGCACCTCTACGGTGATGGTGAGGGAGTCGTTTCCTTTCCGTTGGCCTTCGGCTTCCTTGAAGAACTCGTCGATGTTCACGTCGCCCCCGTCCAGGAAATCACACTCAACACCCCATTCTTTCAATTCGGTCAAGTCCCATTCCTCGGCGAGTAACGCCCAGTCGGGCTGGCCGTAGTTCTCGTTGTCCTTGATGGTGATCTCACGCAATTTCTTCACCGACACCTTCTTGTCGATGACCTTGCACGGCAGTTCGGTGTATCCGAGGTCGGTGCAAGCCGCAAGGCGCATGTTGCCACCTATGACCACGTAGCGGTCCTTCCCCAAGGGATAGACCAGCAGTTCCCTCAACTCCAGCATGTCGGGAGCGTCTTGTATGGACTTCTTCAACGCCTCGAAGCGTTCGTCGCGGATAAGGCGAGGGTTCTTGGGCAGGCCTTGAATCTGTCCTTCGTTACGTTCGAGTTGTCCGATAGGTAATGTTTTTATCTCCATTCTATTGAATTATTTGATTTTTGGTTTTCTGTTTCGGTTGCAGTTTTTTCTTATCTTTCCTTGTTCCTTTCGATTAAGGTGTCGATAATGAAATCCTATGCTTGAGTGACATTCAATGTTACTTGACTTTTCTGTAACGCTTGGGAGTGAAAGCGTTGGTTATTGCGTCGAAGATCTTTTGGATTGACGGCCAGTCGTAGAGTCCATTGGCGGCTCCTCCTGCGAGCAAGCCTGTCACGCCGCCGAGGACATAGTTCCATGCCGTGGCAACGCCGAAATCCAATCCGTTGAAGGCTACGAAGCCGAGACCACAGAGGACGGCGACGATCCATGAAATCCAATGGACTGTGTTTGGGTTCTCGATGTGGAACACTCCGTGGATGACTGCCGTGAGGGTCTGCGTTGCGACGATAACAGAGGCGACGGCGATTGAAATCTGTTGTAGGATTACTGTGATGTTCATTTTCTTATCTTCTTTTGTTTCTTTCAATCAGTTTGTCGAGGACATAGTTCTTTGTCTCGGTGATAGTGTAGAATATCTGAGGTGTTCCAAATTCTTTGTAGTCCTTGTCCCACACGCTTTGCACCTCATAGACGGTTGCTCTACCGTATCGAGTTGGTAACCACCGCCACCTGTATCCTACCATCCTTTTGCCATATCTTTGTGTTTTGTTGGTTATTGTCTTCTTTTTCTTCTCATTGCTTCTTCCCACTCTTCTTCTGTAGCGGTGACTATCCTTAACGGAACTTGTTTCTTCTTTGCTATGATAGCGGCAGCAACCCTGTGATGCCCGTCAAGGAGATATATCTCGTTACCGACTTGCAACGCTGTGGCAGGTTCTCTGATTCCTTCGTTCTTTATGCTTTCGACAAGAGCCATCGTGTTCTTTGCGTTGATTCCATCTTGGCACGGGTGTATCCTATTAACACTAACATTCCTAACCTCGCCTTTCGGAGCAAATACAGTGCCTACTCTATCTCTTGCTAGTTCCCTTGCCACGTCATCGCTTTCTTTGTCATATCTCACAGGAAACACTCTGTTGATATCGGTATGGAAACGGGACAGTTCACTTTCTGTAAAGAAGCTGTCTCTACCTGTGTGTGTCTTATCCACCGATCTTGTACCAGAGTTGCCTTTCATTGCAGTCGTTTCTGTTGGTTTGTGAAATCCGCTACCTGCGAGCCCGCCGTCTTCGATATGGCTTCACCGATAAGACGCTTGGCGTCCATCTCAGGCTCCTGGAAGGCGATGGTGCCCGCTATCTTAGCCAACTCGCTCTCCAGACGCTTGACCTTGCCCTTGACGTTGACAAGCTGCTCCACGTACACACACCCGTGCTTCTGCGCGAAGTCCTTTGCCGCCCTGCCGCCGCCGTAGATGACAAACAGAAGGCGGTTGTCGCCCGCCCAGTTCTTGGCGAGTTCCCATTCGAATCGCAAGTATGCGAGGCGGTTGTTGTAGCCTCTCGTGCAAAAGGCGCTCCACCCAGCGGGGACGCCCAGCATGTTCAGCTTGTAGAATTTGGAGTTCACGTTCAAGTCCACGAACACGTTGATGCCACGCTCTTGCATCGCCCTTGCGATGAAACGCTTCTTGTAGAGGGCTTGCAAGCCGAAGGCTACGGGCGTCTCGGAGAATAGCGAGAAGTTGGGCTCCACGATATTCTTCGGGTGCATCTTCAGGATGTTCTCGGGATGCTCGTAGAGGGCGGTGAAGCGGTAGTCGTCCGTGTAGAAGTGAAGCGTCCCGTTCCCGTTCATCTGGAACGTCCGTGCCTGTTCGCCGTAACACACGAAAGGTATGTCGCAGAACTCTGGCTGTCGGTCGAGCCTCAAAGTGGGCACTTCGAGGTCGTTGTCCGACGGGAACAGGCAATCGGGTATGACAAGTTGGGTATTCATCTACTCTTGCTTTTTCACGGCAAAAATAATAAATATTCGTTATATATTATCGATTTTTGGCGATTTTTTAATTATTTTCGGTATTTTATACCGATTTTTCACGAATTCCACACTTCCGCCTTCCAGTAGTCGGACTCTCTTGTGAGCGTGATACTCCACGAAAGCCTGTTGTATCCGACGTGCTTCCCGTCCGCCTTGCCGTTGCTGGTGTAGTGCAATATACGGTCGAACCTTTCCTTGACCCACTTCGACGGCTTCTCCGAAGTCCAATGGTCGCAACAGCCCCAGTTGACCGAGTGCATGATGGTGTACCATCCTTCTTTGTCGAGGGCGCACACCTCGTCTGCCGTCATCTCCACGGGCTCTTTGCTGTCGGGGAAGTAGACCTTCGCCGTTTGTGGCATCTCCTCCATCGTATCGTAGTATGCCTTGCTCAGTAGACTCTCTTTGTGATACATTGTATTAAGTTTTTAGTGTCTCGCTTCTTCTTCAAGGTTCAATTCTTTCAGTTCTTCTTTGCATATCGGGCATCTCAAAGAGAGCGATTCTTCGATATGTAGGTTCTTGTTTCCTACCAAGTCGAAATCCGTGTCGCATTTCTCGCAATGGTATCTCCGTAGAGTTGCGACATGGCCGAAAAACGATTCGCGCCTCTTTGCCATTTTCTTTCTTATGCGCTTTTTCATCGTTCAAGGTGTCTTGGTTTCCGTTGGTTTGTATTCGGGTTCACATTTCTTGAAGACGATGAGATATGGGTTGTCGGAACTAAAACATATTTTTTCGATACTCGAATCGCGTTTCCTTGTCCATACCTCTATTGCTTTCTTTTGCAAATCGTTAGTGAAGACGGAATCGTCCCAGAAATTGTCGGAGTAGTTGTTAATCTTAAGAACATGGCCGTAATTCGACAATTGGCCGACCTCGAATGTAAGGTGCGTTGTCCCCGCGATTTCTATGCGGTATGTTTTCTCGTATTGCATCGTTTGAGTGTTTTCAGTTCATAGTTTAATCCCGTAGTTCTCCTCCATCAGTTTCGTCGCCCATTGTGGATACCATTGATTTATTGATGGAGTAAAGAAGTCCAATTCAACGACATATTTCCGAAACAAATCAGCCACTTCTTTATTCGGCACTTCGCCACCTTGGAACCCGTACACTTCTTGAATGTAGTCGATGTCGGCTTTCAGTTTCCCGTTGTGGGTGAACGCCTCACGCTCTCCACCGAGTACATACACGATGGCGAGCAACTTGGCGGCGGTGTCTTTGCCTATCGACACAAGCCCAGCCGCCTTGCAAGCGTCGTTCCATTGTTTTCTGAGGTCTTCCATTCGCAAATGCCGTCTTACTTGAATCTGTAGTCAATCATTCTTCTTATGGTATCGACGAGTGTTACGACGTACCCGCTTTGGTCGTCATCGGCATACATTTCGTCGAGTATGCGCTCCAATTCCTCTTTCTCGGATTTCGTCATCGTTATTTCGCTTTGAAGTTATACAAAGGCTTGATCACCTTGACGATGTCAACGGTAGGCTTGATGCACTCCACGATCTCTTCCATAGGCTTGTACACCATCGGAGCCTCGTCGATTGTATCGTCACATACGGACGTGGAGTAGATCCCACCCATCGCCCGCCGGAACTCATCCATGGAAAGCGTTTCCCGTGCTTTCTTGCGAGACATCAAACGCCCTGCGCCGTGTGGGGCAGACCACAACCAGTCCTTATTGCCTTTCCCTATGCAAATCAAGGAGCCGTCCCTCATGTTCATCGGTATGATCACCTTCTCTCCTCTTTGAGCCGAAATCGCTCCTTTACGGACAGTATTGGTCAGCACATCAACGTAGTTGTGAAGCGTCGTGAATTCCCCCTTCGGTTCCATACCGAGAGAATCGCAGATAATCCTGGCCATTGTCTTACGGTTGGCGTTCGCGTATGCGGCACAGTATAACATGTCGTGCAAGTAGTCGGCAAGGTCGTCTCCTTCAATGTATGCCAAATCGTTCTCTGTTGCCTTTCCCTTCAAACCCTTCAACGCTTCGTTTATCTCTCTCTGCCTGCCTTCTTTTTTCAGTTTTTCAATGGTTTCCTTGCGCTCTGCGCCGTTATCCGACAGTTTCCTTATCGCAATATTCTGATAGTGGTTGCAAACCTGTACGCCAAGATTACGGCTGCCGCTGTGGATAACCAGATACTTGCCGCCCTCGTCGTCAACGTCCAATTCGATGAAATGGTTGCCTCCGCCAAGCGTGCCGATGGAACGCAGAAGATAATCCTTGTCTTTAAGGTCTGCAACGAAATCCATGTCGAATTGTGCAACTGCCTTGTCGTGGATATTGAAACCAGATGGTATCTTCTCATTCACGATACGGTCTAGTTTCGCAAGGTCAACGTCAACCTTGCCAAGTTCGGTGACAAGCATACCACACGAAATGTCTACTCCTATTGTGCAGGGGATAACCTTGTCCCTAAACTGAATGACCGAACCAATGGTGCAACCTTTGCCAGCATGAGCATCGGGCATTATTCTGATGGTGCTATCCTTGTAGGCCTCACACTCATTCAACTTGTGAATCTGTTGCAAGGCTTCTTCTTCAATTGTATGTGCAAAAATCCTTAGTTTTTCCATAGTCTATAATGTTAAGCGTTATCGTATTCATGTGGCTCAAACCTTTTTGCATTCTCGGTATCGCCCATCTCCGTAAAGTACTCAAACGCCGCCTGTGGCGTGACCTTGTAATCCTCAAGCCAACCAAGCTGGTGTCCGAACTTGACGTTGCCCCATTTTATGATTTCGAGTGCCTTACCGATACTGAGGAAATGGCAACATCCTTGAGTTTTCGACGGCTTTTTCATCCAGCCATCGGATTCGGCATATTCGGCAACTATACCATAAAGTTTATGGTAAAGATTCCCGTAATATGGGCAATACTGGACTTCTAAGTCGTAAGACTTGCTCCTTTCCGCATCACTCCCCTCATTGTATACTACTTCAAAATGTTGCGTGTTTTCACCGTATCTGTCAAGCCAATGACAATCATCGCATATCGGGACGTTGTTTGGGTTTTTATTGCAAGCACATTCATGCTGCTTCATCGCACCAGCATTGAAACTAATCCTGTTGCAATGTTCGCACTTGTAAACCGTTGCGTTTGTTATCTTTTCCATACTTCCGAACTTAAGAAAAACATCTATGCTCTCCTATTCCCTATACGAATCATAAATCTCAATCGTCCACAACCCTTCAGCGTTGTCAGGCGGGAACAAGATTATCGTTCCGTATTCTTCAGCGAACTTGTGCAAATCTTCCACCTCCGTTACCCACTCTTCTTTTGGTTCGTTGTTTGTTCCACACCAATACCCATCTTTGTCAAGATGGATATCGTGGTTTCTCTTCTTATACTTCTCCCAAAACGGGTCACTGCTAAAGGATTTATATCTCCTGTCAAAGAAATGCAATCCTTCCAAGTGCGAGTTTTCAATAGGCTGTTCAAACAACCCACTCGACCTTTTGATAATATACTTCATCACTCCTCCTTAAATGACATCGTTCCGTCTTCGTTCATCACAAGGAATTCTTCCCAATACTGATGAGTCATTCTGTATGCTCTCCATGCCTCTGGGCTGTTGTCATCGTATTGTATGTGTTGGAACGTCTCACCCCCCAACTTGTAAAGCCCCGTATTGCAACCGACATCTTCGTCCGCATAGGTTACTTCGCACGTAACATTGTATTCCACACATATCTCGTGCAATTTTTCCATTACAGGACACGGGCTACACCATGCCGTCTCAAAAACGACCTCGTTGCCGCTTCTTTCCGTACTGTATGCGTTCCACTTTGTACCCCAGTTCTCGCAGTTCCAGTGGTACCAGTTCCAACCTCGGGTGCGTTTTTCATCTTCGGGACCGAGGTCTCCTCGATACAGGCTTCCCGGCTGAGGTATGATGTTGTTGAAATCAATGTGGCGGGTCCATTGCTCGCCGTTGTCGTCGTTTTCTTCTGTTTTGATGATTCCAAGGAGAAAATCGACATCTTCTTGCTTGCCGCTAAACGTAGCGATGTGTTTTACATGGTTTGGCATGACTTATGGAATTAAGGTTGTTGTATCATTTCTCTTGCCATTACGATTTTCGGGTCATGGCTTCTGCTGAACTTCTTGTAACCCTTGCAACGGCCGCAAGGCTGATAAAGTCTGATGTTTGTCCAGATGTCATCGAACAAGTCCCTCGTCACATTACCGACATGAGGGCAGAGCCACGATTCGGAAAGATGTACGAAACCGTCGAAGTCTACCATCGGGTGGCAGAATTGCATCGCTGTTCTTTCAAGCGTCTTTCCGTACAAGTTCGGATAATCCACTCGCTTCGCGCAAAGTGCCGAGTTGAGGCACGACATATTGTATTTGCTCCCGTCGCACATCTTCTGCGCAATCTCGCAAGTCTTTGCCCTCCCGAGGTCTTGCATCGAGCGGATTGGGCTTTCGTCAAGCATTACCTTCCCGCCGAATGAATCGAAAAACGATTTCTTTCCATGGATCAAGTCATAGTCTTTGTAGAAAAGTTTGTTCGTGTAGACTTGCATACCGATGAAGTTCTTGAAATCGGAGCACATTCGTCTTACTTGGCGTTCGATTTTTATCTTTGCGTCGCCAACATGCTTACATTGCTCAATCAATTCATCTGCCGTGCCTTCCAAATTGAGCGAACCCCAATTGTTAAGACACCAAGTGCCGTTTGAAACGACCGTGAACAGCATCTTGTACTCGTCGTTCAACGCCTTGCAGAACTTGAAAAAGTCTGGGTGTGTCGTAGGCTCGCCGCCAGACAAAGTGACAACGCTGCACCCGATGTACTTTGCGAACATGACAGCCTTGTGGAAAGTCCGTCCGTCCATCATCTGCCCTTCGGGGTTCGAGTTTTCCATGCAATGCGGGCAGTTCTCAAAGCATCGGTTCGTGATCATTACCAACATATCATATCGAATTTATCGTCACTGATTCTATTCTTCTTGCTCCTCAAAGTCAATCTCATCTATGATTCCACAATACTTAAAAGCGTGTTGCAACTCATGCAAGTACTCAGGCAAAGGCAGATTGAACGTCTTTGAAACATAGCCACAGTTTCCAAGGAACTGTACTCCTAGAACTTTCCCTGAGTGCGCTGTCGATTTCATATATTCAACACGGACGGAACCATCGTCAAACAAAACATAACCATGCAATGGGTTTCTTTTGGAAGTGCAGAACCCTACTTTCAGAAGTACTTCATCGGTGAGACGGATCGGCTTGACCAATTCAATGTCAACAGCTCCATCTATGCCATCGTCATAATCGGTAAAGACAACACCGTTGTCTTGAATAGCCGTGATCCTAAAGTTACCTTTTGGAGTATGTACCCAATCACCAAGCATCAAATCACTTGTTTTCATACTCTTCCTCCTTTCCATGCCTTGGGCCATTCTTGACAGACCTTGCCGTCAATAAGGCATCCGTTTTCCTTCTTGTTTCGCTTGATTCCATCCTCTCCCCACGTACCCCATTGCTTGAAGAAGAAGGGAACGCCCTGCTCGTCGCATTGGCGTTGGATGTCCAAAACCCATTCCTTATCCATTTTGCGGGCTTGTGAGCCGCTTTCTCCGCCAACGATGACCCAATCCATGCCAGAAAGGTCAAGGTTGCCCAGTTCGCCCAAAAGAGGCTCACATGACAGGAATTTGACATTTGGCACAGCAATGAGTCGAAGTCCAGACATTCTCCAGAGGTTATCATAACCCTCAACGGTAGTTCCAAGCCAAACATTACTCGGAATGTTAAAGTTTCTTTCAAAGAAATACCGCCTCATTATGTAAGTTCTTTTTGTCAATAACTGATAGGTGTGTTGCGGTGTCTCTTTAATTACTTCCATCACTTTGTCGATGAACTCAAACGGCACGTCCTTGTGGAACAGGTCGGCCATCGAGCAGACAAAGAACATCGAAGGCTCCTTCACTTTCTTTGGCTCATTCAAGGCTTCGGGGTGAAGCGTCAGCTCGAAGCCGTTGGCGTAGCGTTTCTGTCCCATGCCTTGCAGCCGCTTGGCCATCGTCTCGGCGTAACAGTTGCGGCATCCTTCGGAATACTTGGTACAGCCCGTGACAGGGTTCCAAGTCCGTTCAGTCCACGCGATTTTTGTCTTGTTCATCTTGTTTCGTTTTTAATTTTCGTTTCATACTCAGCAGCTTTACGGGTTGCTTCTTCGATGGTATCGTAAACGGTCAAGAATCTTCTCTTGTCTCTCTTGCTGTTTGCAGCAAACGCCCCACGCCAATCCCTGTCTTTCTTTGCGATGAGATGACAAGGAACGATCTCGTTGCGATACACCGCGTAATATGTCTTTCTTCTACCGACCATCTCCAACGGGCTCCACCTTGTCAATCTCGTCATACAGACCTTGCAAGTACTCGTTTATCTCTTTGATACGTTGCTTCTCTTTTTCAAGTTCGTTTGTATGATAGTCGATATGCCATCTTGCATTTTCAATTCTGCCTTCTATCCAATCGTCTATGCCTGGAACCTCAAATACGGCAGTACCAGGACAGTCGAAATCAACGCTGTCTTTCAGTTGTTTTAGCATGAGTCGCTTCAAGGAATCGTATTCTTCTGGCAGATTCCAGCCTTCAACCTTTTGCAACATGGTCTCGTATCTGTTTCTGACCTCTCTTTCTTCCTTGGCACGATCATTATGTTTCTCTACGGCATCCGCGACATACTCATCGTATAACCTTTTCACCGCATCTTTGTCATTCTGAATCTCAGTCAAGTATGCAAGTTCTTTCTTGGACTTCTCTAGTCCCTTGATGTGGTAGTCGCTTACTTCAAGCACCGGAGCTTTGTCGAGCGGCATCTCTTTCTCTCCTTGTGATGTGGCGAAGTAACCGGCTCCAAGTTGCGTGACGCATCTTAAGGCGAAACCTCTCAGCGACATGTCTTCGCCATTGTGTATTCCGTAAGTTATTCCTGTTGGCATGGTATCTACTTTTTAACCGTTAATCAATTAGTTCAAATGTGTAAGCTGGCATGTAGTGGTTTCGCTCCCATGTCCTTTTGCCGCCCACCTTGTCGATGAGGGCGGCAAAAGCGTCTCTCGCACTATGCCAGCCAAGAGGCGTTCTTTGGACAAATGAGTTTTTGAACGTATAGAACGGATGATAACAAGATGGTGATGATTCATCGATATATATACCCTCCTTCAGACAATCCATGTCGCTGATGCCTTGCAACCGCTCAACCTTGATGTCGGTGATGCGTATGTGGTGGGGCATGAGGTCTGGGCGAACAAAAAGTTTGTTTGTCCAGGCTTTCGACCCCGAGTAGTAGCCTATCACGTACTCCTTCATCCGATCGTCGAGTTGGTCTATGATGTCACGGTAGCATTGTCTTATGGCCACGACTTCGCCAATCTTGTATCGTGTCTTGATGGTTTCGATGATTGTGCCTTTCTCTCCGTAGAGATAGATTTCACCCTTTGACTTGTTGAAATAGAAGTTCCCTTCTTCAAGGTTCTCAAAGCCTTTTTCAGCTCGCCTTGTCATTGTCTTAATTCGTTCCAAGACCGCCGATTGCAATCCGTAGTGTTCGTTGAATCCCATTGCTTTCATTGCCTTATGTTTTTTAGTGTTCGACTTCCTGGCAAATCGTTATCGACTTCATGCAACCCGGGTAATCCAGCAGGTTATCGCTGTCGTATTGGTTCCGACGCTCCACCTTTTGCAAATCCCACGCTTTTCGCAACGCCGCTTTCGAAGGGAAGCCCATGGGAAAGATGAAACAGATGTCTTGCATGCCAAGCCGTCTCTTGTTGCGATTGAACGCCTCGTATTGCAAGTAGTTGGCATAAACGACGGCCTCGCCAGGGCTTTCTGCTATCAGCCCAACAAGCAGAGGTATGGCGAGCGACACCTCGTAAGAGTGCAAGTATTGCACCCGCAGATAGAACAACGACGACAAGCCGAGACGCTTCTTCTCCAAGTCGTCTCTGAGGTTCTTGTCCTTGTCGATCTCGTCTTCTCCAAGTATGAGCCGTGCCATTGAGTAGCACAACTCTTCTTCCATTGGAGTGTACTGGCTGCCGAACAGCTGCTTGCATTCGGAAGCCCATGATTCAATGCTGTTTTCCGCTAATTCATACATCTTCTTCTATGTTTGTGTATTTTTTCAAAAATTCCTCTTTGGAGAGCGTCTCAAGCACTCTGTTCTGTTTCCCAGATATCACTATGACAGCTTCCTCGGCTATCATGTATCTCCTATACATCTTCCTGATGCATATCCCGCAATACGGGAAAGACACGAGAAATCCGTTTACATTTCTCCTTGAAACGAAGTCGTGTTCCAGGGCAGAGAATTCAGGCTTCACGTTGTCAAGGATATTGTTGCCGATGTAAGGAAGATAGTAGTTCGCAATGTAGTCCCTGAACAACGGCGGCAACTCTTCACGTCTTATGCCGAGAATGGCTGTCAACTCCGTGTAGCGCAAGAACCTGAATGACTTGTAGTAGTCTTCTTTCTCCACCATGCGCCCGTCGCCGCCAAGGCATTCCCTCCCGACAATGCTGCCGAATTCCGTTCCATGTTCGACAAATGGCTTTTTGTATCTATCTGACGTAGAACCACGGAATCCATTGTAAAGCACCGGGTGGTCGATGTCGTGGACAGACACCTTCTTCCCTGCGAACAGGTATTTCTCAAGCATCGATGATTTCTCCTTGAACATGGAAAGCAGGTCTTCTTTCTGCTTCCTGTATTCTAAGTATATTTCATCACTGTCTTTTTCCAAACTGCCTCTTTTCTCTTTTTCGTGGTTCTCGACCACTTGCTTGTGTGCCAAGTATTGTGTATTACTCTCTATTTCGTCGATCGTCATCAACTGTGTGGAACCGCCCATCTGCTCTACCAGTTGTCCGTTACGGACAACAAGTGCTTGGGAACGCTCGCCGTACAACTCATCGACGATATCGTTGAGGACGTCCATGTTGGTCTGTATGAAATGAGAGTCGTCGGACATGTCAACCGTTCCGTCTGTCAGCAGACGCATGTCGGAATCGGGATTGAACAGCCTCTTGACACCATAGCCGTCGTTGACCTTTTCTATCGTATACTTTATGACGTAGTAGAGATTCTCGCAGAAATAGTCCTTGATCGGAAACGTCCATATCTCGGAACCTGCTTGTTTGGATATGCCCTTCGAGTTTTCCCTGTTCTCAATGACCTTGTCGATCAGTATGTACGGCAGAAAGTCAAGATACCGCTCCCTGTCCTCGGAGAAACGCCGTCCGCCGCCGCGCAACCTGTTGATTTGGTCGGGATTCTTATAGACGGGCCTATCCGTTAAGACGAACACGTTTCCGTTCAACGAGAAAGTGATGACGAAATAGGACAGGTCTATCTTCTCCTCCAGGAACAACCCTAACGTAACGCCCCATGTGTCTTCCAGTCCAGTGTTCGTTATAAGGTCCGAAAGGCTGTCGGAGGCAACGATACCGTCAGACAGTTTGTATTTCGTCGCCTTGTTCGCAACGCTTGCCTTCCTGTATTGATACAGTCGGAGATAAGGGCTGTCTATCGAGTTTTTGATTTTCATGCAATCGTAGGCGTTCAATGACATCTCACTGCCGAACAAGGGATACGCTTTCCTTAACTCGTCGGTGTTCTCCGCTTTCCATGATTCAATGAAACCTTCGCAAATCTCCACGTTTTCCGCCACTCCATTCAACATGCTGGCGTATTTTCGTATGCTGTCAGCCGTGTTGTCGCACTTTTCCTTCACAGCAAGCATGTAGAGAAGTTCTCGCAACTTGACGAAAGACGCGTCGAACTCTCCTTGCAAATAGGCCTTTAAGGCCGCATCCAAATGGCAGCGTACCTCGTATTGCGACAAGGTGCCTGAGAACGACATCTTGTTGTTGCGTATGTCGTCGGCCAGGCCGACAAGGTCGTATCCGAAACCGTCACCTATCCATGACAACACACGCTCTATGGCTTTTTGCTTTTCATTCATCACTAACATTTATAACCTGTATATTTGTTTAACGTGCTTTTTTCAAGGCAAAAATAATATTTTTTTTGATACGAACAAAATTTTTCTATACTTTTTTTATATTCTCGTTAAAATTTTTGTTGACAAGATTGCAAATCTCCTCGTATCTTTCAGGTTGTCCGTTGCAAGCGGCGCGGCATTGCATCACCTCTCTCTTCTTCAAGTCATAGTCTATGGTGGCGATACGACGGCCTTCCGAGTCCCTTGCCGAGAGAATCAGCTTGTCCTTCATCTTGTAGTATCCCGCCTTGAACACGCAGTGGTGCATGGCGTTGCCTTCCTCGTAGAACTCGTTGACGGATTTCAGCGGCTGTATCGTCATGCCGTTCCCGACGATCATGACGGCGAGCCAACGCCTGTGTTCCTTAACGTATCTGTCGTTGTATTTCATCGCTTCTTCAAACTGTCTCATCTCCTCCTCTTTCCTTGCCTTGTATTCGGCGGCACGGAACCTCCTGTCGTACTCGTCGACGGCACGGTGGTATGCTTCGTTGATGTCATCGGGACACAGGTAGTGCGGGTTGTGGCAGTCTCTGCCGAGTTTCCGTTGCAGGTTGACGTAATCGACCCACTTTGAGCAATCCGCTCCAAAGTTGTAACCGTGACGGTTGGCGACCTTGAAAGCGGAGAAAAGGTGTGGCGTAATCGCCTTTCTCCTTATCATCAACGCCCGTATCAGCCCTTCCCCGCCAGCTTTGGCAATGGTCTCTACCCTGCTGTCGCGGAACTCGTAGTCGTTATAGGCGATGTGTCTTACTACGGCGTACTCGTCGCATTTGCCAGTGGAACGCAACACATGGTTATGTGTGATGTAGTTCTCATACCACCAACGGCATCTTTTTATGGTGATGTCTCCATAGTAGGAGAAGCTGTCGATGAATCCCATGTTCGTCATGCGCCCTGCCCATGCCGTCTTCCCGTCTTTCTCCGCCTTGACCAGAACGAGGTGGAACATCGTCATCGTGAGCCCTCTTCCGTATCGGTGCGCCTTGTAGCACTTGGTCAGCTTCATGCCTTTATAGACCTGCTCGGTGTTGAATAACCATAAACGGTACTTCCTATCCTTGTCCATGATGTCGTGAGCCTGTTGCATCTGCTTCGGGGTTAAAGGGTTTATCTTGCACCGGTCTATTATCCGTTGCAACTCCCTCTCGAAGTTGTTTCTCGGTTTCATGGCTCACTCTCTGTAGCAATCGTAAATCTCTATAATCCATAAACCTTCTACATTGTCGGGCTTCATTAGGATTATCGTTCCGTATTCTTCACAGAACTTGTGCAAATCCTCAACATCGACGACCCAAACGTCCGAAGGGCTGTTGTTCGTGCCGCACCAACGACCATCTTTGTCAAGGTGGATATCGTGGTTGTGTTCAGTAAACTGCTTCCAATTTTGGGGCTTGTTCTCGATGTCCTTAACGCGTCTATCGAGAAAATGCACCTCTTCCGAATGCGCATTTTCGATGGGCTTGTCAAACATTTCGCTTGACCTTTTGATGATATACTTCATTCCACGCCTCCTTCCCCGAACAGGTCGCATTGTATGTACTTCGGTTTCGGCTTCTCGACGGCTTTCTTGGGCACGATGACTTTCACCGCTTCGGGCACCGTCTTCGTCTCTTCTTCAAGGTTGTCTTCGTCATAGTAGTGAACAGCCCACCCGTACACCACTTCGTCTTGTATCATGGCCACGTTGTTCGTCGCCGACTTGCGTGCCTGTGCCTTGATGTATTCGCAACACTTCTTTATGGTCTTGCCTTTCTTTTGCAAGTTCATTGCAACGCCCGGGTCGGTCTGGGCACGCTGCTCCAAGTAGTTTTTAATGATCTCTTCCATATCAAAACAGTTTAATCGTTGTTCAATTCAAGTGATTGTCTTACATGTTCCATACGTTGCTGAAACGCTTTTTTGTACACGCATTGGTCACATTGCCAAATCACACCGTCTTTCGTGAGTATTCTGGGCTTGGTGCATATTGCACAAAGTTTTGCCAAGGCGTCCGCTTCTCTTGAAAGAATTTCCGCGTAAGTTCTCGACCTTTGTTCAAATTCAAATTCGCTTTTAGTTATTGCACCCAAATCAAAATAGTTTTAGTTGTTTTCCTCCTTGTAGATTCTGCCAGTGCAGTAGTCTTTTGTTTCAAAGTAAGGATGCTGGCAAGTTCTACCTTCTTTCTTGTAGTGGAACACGCATCCTTCACAGTATTTCTCTGCTTCCACTTGGACATATTTCTTTCCATCGTGCTCGAATTTGACGAACCTTTTCTTCCAAGAGTTCGTTCCGTTGATTGTGCGTGCCGCTTCGTGTACTGCTTCGTTAAGTGGCATAAGTACACTATAAGGTATGCGTATGTTTGACACCGAGCATACGCTCACTTTCCCATCGTCGTCGATTTCGACACGACATTTGTAGATTGCTTTTTTCATATCAAAATAGTTTAGTCGTTTCCATTTTCAAAGAAGTCGTAAATCTCGTTGTTCCTTTGTACATTGCATGATGTTCCGTATGTGAAGACGGAAACTACCAAATCAAGCAGTGCAACGAGATAGAGTTCGTTGAATGTGTTGAACACGCAAGTGACGATGTTCAAGATAGCAAGTATTCTCAGCACTTGCACCATAGTGTCGGATTGCCTTACGAACGCAATCTTCTTTCCGTTTGGTTTTTCGATTACTATCGCCTTTCTTGTCTTCATTTCTTTTGAATTTTGGTTTGTCTTTTCAGAATAAGTCCAACTCAAGTTGCATGGCCTTGGGTACGGCTGTCAAGTGTCCGTTCTCCGTTTCTTGTTCGCAGTTGGTGACTGATGCATCCTCTTCGACCGCCTTCTCGTCATGCTCCTTCGGGATAACCTCGACCCAAAGGCCGTTGCCAAGCATCTTCTTCCTCCATTCGTTACGCAACATATCCACTTCACCGACATCGGCGGTAGTGTACTGCCAGTAGGTTGAGACATAGGAACCGTTGGGCATCATCACCCTGTCGATGCGGAAGAAGCGGAAGTTGTCGACATCCATTAGCAACGAATTGCCGCACGACACCTCGCCTCTTGCGCAATTGACTAACAGGTTCAGCAGGGTCATCTGCGAACAGGTGTAAGACAGGTCGTTGGCGTAGATGACAGGCTCTTTGCCGTTCTCACGTGCCACCTTCAAGCCTGCCAGCATGAACCGTCCACTCCCACAGCAAGGGTCGCACAGCGTCTCGCCTCGGGGTTCCGCTATTCTCGCCATGGAATCACAGATATGTTCAGGCGTGAAGAACTGACCGTTCTGGCCGTGGCTGATCTTCTCCATGAACATGTCGCCCAGCGGGTCGTGATAATCATCAGCCGCTTCTCCGTAGGCTTTCAAAACGCTGATGAAATCGGCTCTCTTGCGGTCGTCCGCCAACGTGCGTTGTAGCAACATTCGTTGTCGCTCGCTCGGGTTGTTGCACAGCATGGCCAGCGACATCTCGAGGAAATCGCCGAACAAATCGGCAAAACTCTTTCCCGATCCCGCTCCCATCGCTTCAATGGCGTTTTCAAGTCCATGATCGTTTCTCATCGCTTGTCGGTAGTTTGCTTGTTCTTCAGATAAACAGATAAAGGTTGTCCGAGTCCCGCTTGTATGTGTCGTACAAAGGTCTCGTCTCATCGGCCATCTTCCGCATCACGGCGTTAATGATAGCCTTGGGCAACGCATTGTCCTCTGGATATGCTCCGATGTCGATGCAACCTCCGTTGTGGTATATCGCCTTGTCGATGTTTTCCTCGATCATCTTGAAACACTCCTTGGCAAGTTCTTCGGTACGCCGCCTTAAAGATTCCTTGTCTGCCATACTATCTCACCTCCTCCGATTTGCACACCAGAGCGTTGCCGACGATGATGTCGTCGTATCGCCCAGTGCCTCTGTTGTAAGCCAGCGTCGCTCTCGTGTTGAACGGAAGCCCGTTCAGCTTGCCTTCCTCGTTGACGACCATTATCATTCCGTCTTTGAGGCAGACCACTTCAATGTGACCCTCGACGAACCCTTGCAACTCCTCCAACGAGAAGTCGGTACCGTTCTCAGGCGACACTTCGATTGCGTCACAGACACCTGTCATTTCTTCTTCTTGTGTTACTCTGTACAATGTTGCCATTTCTTTGCTCCTTTCATATTATGATTCTTTTGCTTCTGATTTTTTCGACAAGGATCTGTGGCGTGTCCTTGTCATTCATCAACCAGTTGAAGTATCCGTCCGTGCCACCCCATTTCACTACGTTTGATATGTTTTTCAACCCAGCGTTGCCGTCACGGTAAACACAGAAGTAAACGACGGACTTCTTCTTCGGCGGATCTTTCCTGTCGCTTACGATGAAGAAAGTATAGTCCCTTCCGTTGCTTTTCTCAATGAAAAGTATGGTGTACTGCCTGTTTCCCATCGCCACATATATTTCTATTGGTTAAATGGAAAGGGCGGCTCTGCGCCGCCCTAAAACGGTTCTACGCATAAACTCTTTGGAGCAGGTTGCCGCAAAGTTCTTGCAACTCCCTTGCCCTTCTCGGCTGCGGCTCTGCCTTGTCCTCGGCGATGTTACGGGCATGGGCGGTGATGGCTTGCGTGAGTTTCCATAGTGTGCTCTCTCCTTGCACCCCGTCGTTGGGGTTGTTCGCCATGAGGATCTTCTCGACGCTCTCGACCTCCTGCTTCTGTAACGAGGCGGCTTTCAGCAGGCCTTTCAGCTCCTTGTGGAAGTCCACGTCGATGTCGCACGCCTTGTTGATCTCGACAGCCTTCTCCATGATGGCTTCCTTGTCGTACAACGCCCTTGTAAGGTCTTTGATAGCCGAGCAGGTGGCGTCACTGTCTTTCTTGTAGGTCTCGTCCGAGAATGTCAGACCCTCTTGCAAACGGCTGCCGAGATGCACCTGCCTGTGCAACGACTCCCTCACCATCCCGTTGAGGCAGGCTCCGTTGAGCAGGAAGGCTCTCATATCCAATGCCCCGTCGCCGAAGTCGGAAGTGGAGAGCCTTGCCCCTGCGAACATCACTATCTGGCCGTTCTTCCTTGTGTTGATGACGATGGGCGTGGGCAGGATAGTCTCCACATACAGCTTCGTCTCGGTGTAGAGCGCATCGGCTATGCTCGCGTTGTAGCTGATGGCTTCGGTGATGAACGCCGTGAGAATCTGCGTTGAGTTGAGGCGCTTGTAGGAATCGGATAGGATACCTCTCACCTGTGTCCCGACGGTGCGCACCAGCATCTTGCTACGCTGGGTGTTTCCGCTGTGTTCATTAAGAATGTGTGCTGCGAGTTGCCTCTCCCATTCTCCTCCTTGTGCGAGGTTGCGTAGGTAACGTGTCGGCACGTTCATCTTCGTCGCCAGCTGCCCGACGGCGTTGTCGTGCAACGAGAAGTGATGCTGTTCCGTCCCTTGTGCGAACTCCATGTTCACCGATCCGTTGGCGGAGAAGGTAACTATCGGTCGGCTCCCCGCCTCCTTGAGGTTGACGCCTATGGGAGCGAGATAGTCTTGCATGATCTTCCCTTCCTCTTCCATCTTGGCGATGGTGGCTTGCACGCTGTCGGTCTTGCGTGCGAGCATGGCGTTCACTTTTTTGACGAGGACTTCGTTGAGTCCTTGCTGGTGTTTCATTTCTGCGGTTTCTACGGGTTCCGCAAGCCCGATTTCCATGATTTCCATTTTACTACTTTTTAAGGTTGTTTTTATAGTTAGTGTTTATTTGCAAAAAAATGCGTATTCTTCAAAGTTTCTCCATTCTTTATACTGTTGGTCTGTCATTTCGGGGCATTCTTCCCTGCTTGGGAATGTGGCCAGCTATCTTTCGTAGGTGAGAGTTTCGGTTTTCATTTTTTTACCCTTTCGTTTTTTTAGTTCTTTTGTGTCGGCATTTTTCTGAGTCTTCCGCTAAGACCGACATAGCATCCTTTCAATGCTATGTACTTGACATCGGCATTGAAGCGGTAGAGACCGTCTTCGCAAAGGAATGGTTCAATGACCTCTTTTTGCGATATGTTCTTTTTAAAGATTAGTTTCGTATTCTGGTCTTCCCAAGAAATCTCGTACCAACAAGACGGCATGTAGCCCACGGCATACTCATCGTGGACATAATTGCAAGCTAGGAGTTTGCCGCAGATGTCCAACTTCATGCCTTTCTCGACTCCTTTCGACTTGACAAGCCCCTCGAAGTCCGCGGTCAAGAGATGCTTCTTGTAGTTGGAGATGGAGAACCACGCAACATACAACTCGCACAGGGCGATGAAGTCGTTGTTGAAAGCGTCGATGATTTTCTGCGTCAGAGAAGGCCCATCGTACTCGTCGTCTTCACCGCGTTCCATAGCCAAGAAGTAACTCTTGACAGCATTGAACAAGTCATCGTCTTGCTTCCTTTTTGCGTTGTTGTCTTTGAACCAGCAAATCAAGTGGTCATTTGTTCCGTCAACAATCTTCCTTCCTTGTTCCCATTCCGCTTTTTGCCAAGCATCGCCATTCTCTTCCATATAAGCGAGGCAGCACTCTAAAGCGTCCTTGACAGGGATTCCCTCGAACAAGTACTTTTTTGATGGTCTCCATCCACCTCTAAACCACTCTTCTTCGTCGCAGCCGCCGAACATCTTCACTACATTCCAAAGCTTCAACATTAAGCCATTGAGATATTTGCCTCCGTCAATCATCTTGTTGACACAAGTCGAGCCGACTTGCATCCACTCGTTTGTCTTCGTGTTGTAGAGGATGTGAGACTCCTTTCGGTTTCTGTGAACCGCTCCGCAGTAGTCACACTTCATATAGTTGAGACCATATTGCTGTGGGATTTCCTTGAAGCGCTTGCTGTCGCAGATTGTGAGGATTCCTTGCAGATAGTCAACACTTGCCACAAGCGTCCAGTCGCCAGCGGCAATGTCCTCGATTTCCACATGGATTGCACTGATTTTTTCTTTGTAATGTTTGTAACCGTCAAATCCGTAGTCGTATGTCGTGTGCTTCACGATTTTTTCGACTACACCAAATGTGACTTTCGGCTTGTGTTCAACGTGTTTGAACATTAGATTGATTTTTCTTTCGACCGATTCGCGCTGGTCAGGGCTGATGTAAAATTCCATATCTATGCCCTCTTTACTTGATATTGTCGCAAATGAACTTCTTGTCTTCGTCTGTCAACTCGTAGTTGAACATGATCTTCCTACGGATGACCTCGGGATATCCGAGAGCGCAAACAACTTTCCTAAGCATTTCGCTGTCATCGTACTCATCCGACTTGGCGAGCATCGTTTGCAACACCTTGTCGTACAAGTTCTTCAAGGTTTGGAAAGCCTCTTTCAGTTCGACGAGCTGCTTGAAGTAATCCTTCAACAACTCGCTGTCTCCATGAAAACGGAACTCGTCGCAGAACTTGTCCTTGTCGAGCGTGCTTTCATTGTACATCGGTTCGATGACCTTTTGGTACTCCTCTGGAGCAACCGTCGCCTTCATTCTTTCTTCGAATTCATTCTGTAACATTTTCTACTACTTTTGTTGTTAAATATAATATGTATGTTTATATCTGTTATCAAATACAAGGCAAAAATAATAAGAATATTTGAATAAACAACAGAAATAATAGAAAATTTTTAACTTTTTTATTAATTTTTTTATATCGTCTTGAAAATCAGTAGAATAATTTTTTTCTACATCGTTGTCAAATCCAACGAATCTTTGAAACCTTGACGTCTATCTCCGTTACCTTGCCGTTCTCGACCTTGTTCTCACATATGACACGGTAATTGAACGTGTAGGTCTTGCGGCTCTCTTCGTAGTTCTTTTCGCTCATAACACCACCTCCTCTATTCTTATGGTACAACGTGGGTTGTTCTGGTCCTTAAACTTGCGCATGTGCAACTCTATGCACTTGTTGTCGTTGCTGATCACACGGGAAGATTGCAAGCAATCCAAGATCCCTTTCGCGGCGTTGTCAAGGTCGGACGACAAGCTTCTGAAAAAGATGTCCATGTCGATCTTGAAGTAACTCTTTATGTTCTTTCCCCTGTACGGACATTGCATGAGGAAAGAGTACTCGTAGGCTTCCATCGCCTTTGTTTTCTTTATCGACGGATGCTTTCCTTTGTAGATTATCTGGTAGGAGTTTGCCTTCGCCGGCACCTGACCTACTATGGTGAATTCTATCATGTGTGTGTTGTTTTTGGTTTCTTTTCGGTTCTAGTAAGCGCTTCTTATCCCATGTCGATGAACTCGATGTTCTTTCTGCTCACCGCTTTCTTGAACATCACTTCTTCCGTCATGTTCCGGTCTCTGTACCGCGACGGGTAAAATTCGCAGTAGCAGATTGTTCGGCAAGAGAAAGAATAATGGTCGTACTCCTCTGTGCTACCAAGGATAAGACGACCAACGCAGATGTCCCTTGAAATCGTGCCGTCGTGCCAATCATAGTCCGCAGAGCAGACGACCTCGTATCCGTCGTCAAGCAGTTGCTTCAGCCGCTTGTAGTCTCGGCTCATCTTGTATCCGTTCTTGTATTCATCCATTGTTCTTTATGTTTTTGATTTTAGCTATTTCTTCACCGATTGCAATGCCTTCGTCGTAGGATTCCTTGTAGACGGCAATGAGTAACTGACTTTGTTCTTCCGTCATCTTTGTCTTCTCGGCAGTACGCAGAATCCAGTTGCCGATGGATTCTCCAGCCTTTCTTTTAAGTCCTTTTTTCATAGTTCAAGTGTTGTTTTTTGGTTTGAATTTGAATTTCTTTTGGTTGATATAGTCTGGACAGTAATCGTCGTTATCCGTAACTTTCGCTTCATCATTATAGGCTTTTGATATATGGCATATCCCTTTTGTGCCAAATATGTTTTTCCACCATCCGCATCTTTCGCATCTTCCGTGATTCATAACTCCAACGATGTTTGATTTTTTATCTTCTTTTGATATTTCTTCCTTTCGGTTTTCATATATGGGCATAGTTTGCCGTGCATGGTGAAGTCGTAGCATACATCAATCGTCCGTTGGTTGATTGGTTCGTCGCTCCACATACGGATGAAGATGTCGCGCTCTATTGAGCAGACAATCTTGGTGTACTCGTCTTCATACTTTGTGTCGCCCTCTTTCTTCAAGCGAGAGTGCTTGATGCAGTTGTTACAGCACAAGTCCTCAAACCTCATGTGCTCCGTTCCGTTGCTGAACGGGTCTTTGTTTACTTTCTTCATGTCAGAATAGTGTTAGTTGTGTTTTCAAAAAACATTGAAGTTATAACATTTGATTTTTACCCCGTCAACATCAAGCATTTGCAAGTAAGGTTCTACATATTTAGGTTCGATGTAGTTGTTTTCGGTGTATGGCGGCTGAAACGAAGGTTGCTTTATGTCGCCTATCGGCGCGTCGCCGTGTTCTTGTAGCATCTGCCCTATCCTCCCATAGAGTTCAGAGAGCATCATAATGTGTTGCATGGTCATTCTTTGTATTTGTAGTTAATCATTTCTGACATCATCATACACTTTGTTGTATGGTAGTTTTTGTTTCGCTGAAACCGATGTAGTAACCGTGTTTTGGCTGCATCAAAAGAGCTAGTTTTTTCCCTTTCCTTAACAGTGCGACGCTTCTTTCAATCTTATCAAGCAATCTATTCATAGTATTCTACAAAGGTTCGTATCTGAAATCTTTTATTATCATCGGTGTTTCGAATGTGTAGTGCTCTGACGATGTCTTTACGCTGAATATGACATTCATACTTACGCCAACGAAATGCTTCGTCACCTCCCAACCGACTTCCCGTATGACCTTTCCGTCTACACGGAAAATTATCTTGTTTGGCCTCCATTCCACTTCATAACGGACTAAGCGGTCAGACGGTTTCTTCGGCTGCTTGAGAATCGAGACGTTTTTGGAGCCAGTTTGCCTGTGCACTCCCTCGAGGTAATGGACATTCGTCGTTGTACGCCATCCAAGAGGGAAACGGTAATACGAGCCTTTCTTATTGCTCCATGCCTCCATGATGTCTATCTCGCCGTTATTAGGCCAAGGACCGTCACCGACAAGCCAAAATGATGGCCAGAGGTTACGGCCTTGTGGAAGTATGATGTCGGATGAGAACGTACCGTATCCGAATGTCTCTACCGAACGCATCACTCCGCAAGCGACAGACGGCATGTATGTATTGCCGTCCCAGTATTCCATTGTATGTTTCTTATCGTGTGCTATCAGTTCGACTGTTCCGCCTTTGACAAACACCGACTCACAGTCGTACCACATCCATGGTTCCTCTGGATGCATTATCCTTCCTTTTTCCAAAGATGCTGTCCATCTGTATCCGAATGCCTCGATCATTTGTTGTGTTTTTTGTCGTAGTTCCTCATTCTTTGGCAATCTCCGTCGCAGCCTATCATCAGGTGTACGCTGCCGTGCCATCCGCTTTTACGGCAGCACTGCTCGTTTTCTGGCAGGTAGTGCTTGCACTTCATGCGATAGTACTCGCGTTGCGCTTGTGCGTCAATCTCTTTTGTTGTCATTGTTCTCTAATGTATCTATATCCTGGTTCGGCAAGTTCGTTGGCAAAACGTGTCATCGTCAACAGTTTGTCAACGGCATCTTGCATCTTCATGTCGCCTACTTCGATGATTGCTTTTCTCAAATAGTAAATCATCTTGCAGATTTCCTCTTCGTGTGCTATTTTCGCACATTCTTCAGCCGTTATGCTATACGCTTTGTTTGTGTCCATGTGATTTCACTGTTTCTTCTAAGTATAGTTTGTGTCGTTTGGTTACGCATTCGTGTGCCGATATGAATGCAATCGGTGACGTTTCGTCACCGTTTAGGTCAAGGAATGCCTTGTGACGTTTGCATTTGTTTCTCAAAGAGCAATGACGCTCTTCGCATTCTCCGTACTTGTTGAAGATGTAATACTGTGCGTCGCAATGTGCCACGTCATGGTTCATTTTTCACCTCCTTTCAACGCCAAATTATAGAACTCTTCTTCGCAACATTTGTCATCTTGTTCAGCATTACAAAAGTCCTTTGCTGGACAATTACCACATTCATAATCACGAATCATAAAGAAGTCTCTAAATTGTTCTTGTGATATAGAATGTAACCAATTTGTAATATTGTTCATTTCTCACCTCCTTGCTCTTCTCTCGGTTGAAATCGTCTTGCATTCTCCGTGTCACCTATCTCGGTGAAGTATTCAAAGGCGGCTTGCGGAGTGACCTTGTAATCTTCAAGCCAACCGAGTTGCGCCTTATACTTTTTGTTGCCCCACTTGATTATCTCCAATGCAGTGCCAATGCTCAGGAAATGACAACAACCTTGAATTTTCGATGGCTTCTTCATCCATCCACCTTCATTAACAACCTCATCTTCCAACAATCCGTGCAACTTTGTATAGAGTCTTCCGTAAAATGGGCACTCGCATACAAGGAGGTCGTATTGATTTACGTGTTCTGCTTGAGTACCTTCGCAAAAGGTTACTTCAAACCGTTGTTTTAAAGGCTCGTCGTTGGTGTTATAAGGATAATCAATCCAATGACAGTCATCGCACATCGGAACATTTGTCGGATTCTTCGTGCAAGCGCATTCATGTTTCTTCATTGCGCCTGCGTTTAAGCTAATCTTGTTACAATGTTCACATTTGTAAACTGTTATGTTTTCTATTCTTTTCATTTCTCGCCTCCTTTCGGCAGTTCGGGAATCGGAATCCAATGAGTGATTCTATCTGTATCCACCCAAATTCTGAATCCATGCTCATCAGTGACGACTTCTGTACTGTCAGTGACGGCATCGAATCCGTAGTTATATTCATTTTTAATGGTATCGAGAACAGCAACAAGAACATATTGTTCTTTTTCTGGCAACGCTTCCTCCACGCTTATCCATTGGTTCTGCAAAGCGAAATTGGCAATTTCTTTGCAAGCAGTTTCAATGTATCCTGCTTCCCAATTAGGTCTTGCAAAAACATTCATATTGTCTGGGAAAAACATCTGACCAAGTTCTTTGGATTTTTCCTCAATCCGTTTTTGTAGTATTGTGTTCATAATTATTTATGTTCTTTTAGATATTTAAAGATACCTTCCATATTATGAGTACCTACTTTGACAAGCCATTCAAGTTTCTTTTGAATTGCTTCATTGTCTGATGGTTTACCAAGAGAATCTGTAAACACACTGTTGAAAATACAATTATCTGCCTCATTGATAAGTTCGTCTTTCTGCGACAATTTACTTTCCAATGATTTTGTGTGACAGATAGCAATATCAGTAATGTCTATTTTGCTTTCTTTCATGAGATTTTCTATAAGAAAGAGCAAATCTGCTTTCTTCATGTTGAAAAGCTCCTTGTAGATTTCTTGTGTATTCATAGTCTTGGTGATTTAGGTTGATAGTGTTTACAAATAATACAGACCCAATATCTTCGTTTCCTTGGAACGAGAGGGCAGTTGCATCTTAATCGTGCAAATCCAAATAATCCTTTTATTCCAGTTGAGTCTTTGACACAGAAAACACAATCGTTTTGTAGCATTGCGTTCATAGTGGTGTTATATTATAAGTTGTACTTATTTGCGTTGCGCAGTTCACAAGATGTTTTTTCTTGTAAATATCAAAGCAATACATGCATTGTGAGCAATCCTTACTCCCGACCATTATTATGTTGTCATCATCATTAAGCATTCCTTCTGGACAAGGAGTTATGCTTCTATGCTTCTCGTTTACTTCATACTCTAACATATCTTCTTGATTGTTAGTTCAACTTCAATTGGTTCGTCATTTTTAGTAAGTTCAGAAAATAATCTTGAATCAATGTTTATTGATTGTCCAGTGTCATCCATCCAATCATTATCATGCGACAATTTTTCTGGCTTATGCTTGAACAGCCATAAATCACCATAGAATTTTCTTGCTATCCACCCTTTGATTTTGTATTCTTCGCTCATTTCGTGTAGTTCTTAATTTGGTCAATAACTGATATTCTTGCGTTTTCCAAGTCGCAAGTGACACTCCACAAAACGCTGTTTTTATCATTCATGGGAGACAAACAGTCTTTTGCTTCTTGAATAAAGGATGCAGCTAGTCTAAGTTTGTTTTCTTCTGTCATTTTTGCGTAAGTTTGAATTTTTCAACCAATCCTTTAAAATCAATAGATTCTCCATCTGAAAATCTTCTGAGAATATACACGTTGTCAATCCATTCAAGGAAGTTGATGAATTGCTCGTCTTTCCATCGAGCCATTTCAAGCAACAAATCTTTTAAGGTTTTGCTTCCATGATAGAATGTAAGCATGGATTCTATTTTCTTTTCGTTTGTCATATCGTTAGGTTTTAAAAGTATTTCTTACCTCTCCAAAATATACGATACAGCCATTCCCATTTAGGATTGACTCCGCATTGCTTCTGTAGATATTCTCTCACGCAAGGAACTGGACATATCCATTTGAGTTTGCGGTCAACTCTGAACGGAGTACACATTATTGGGAAAGACCAAGAATCTTCTATTTCCTCTTTAGTCATGTTGTAATGTTCTATTATAGCTATTGCTTCTCCAACTGCGTCACGGTAATTATAGCCATGTTTTGTGACTAAATTATGTACTGCTGTATCTATTGTGTCAAAGCCACCTAATCTCTTGTAATCGTTGTCAAATGCCTTCCTTGTCTTCTTGACCCACTCTTTCTTGATTTTCTCATGCTCTCGCCAATCAAGGAAGCTTTCATAGAAGAATAACAATAGGTTTGGATAGTATACTAAAGCCCATCTTCTGACATCATCATACTCTTGATATGAATGAACATACATTTTGTCTATTGCTGCCATAGTTTAGTTGTAATGATAAGATGAATAGTTTTCGCATTTCTCTTTTACATCATACGTCATATTCTTGCAGACAAATCTTTTCTTACAAGTTAGACATATATGAGAAGGTCTTAATGGTAAGTGTGCTGATTTTCTCATAGTCAAATCAAGTTTTTCAAAACATACAATAATGCTGCATCAATGGCTTGTTCTGGTTTATCAAAACTAAGTTCTTCTAATTCTTCAAAGCATTGCATATCCCAAGATTCTTCCGTCATTGTGTAAATCGCAGGATAGAAACAATGTTTATCGTTTATATCTGGTTCAGATGTGATATAAATACTATGCACTTCCCTCAACCATTTGAGAGCAAGGGATTGCGAGGGACAAGAGAATAAAAAAGCACTATCGTCATCTTCATCGTTCCAATTAGTTGGCTTGTATTTTTGTGAGTGTTTAAATTGCGGGCTGCACGTATCCCACTCATACACACCCCAAATTTCTTGTTCATAAAATTCGAATGTCGGAACATCAAACCCTTTCTCTTTTAAGAGTTTTGAAATTTCAAAGCTGCAATAGTCCTCGGTAATTTGTTTCATGGTTTATTTCATTTATTAATATAACCTTGTTCTAAAAGCCAAATAATCATTTCCACAGCAGAGTCAATAGCATTATGACCGTTTGTTATTCGCCTGAAATCATCTATATTGTTTGGCAGATATGAAACATGCCATCCGACACCATTCATGTTACGATATATGTTCAAGTCTATCCCTCTATTGAAATCAAAAAGATATGGTGGCATCAATTCAATCAATGCACCAAGACTCCAACAGGGAATGTCTTCTTTTTCTTCTGGAACGCCAATCCCCAAGCCTGCAATGTCTTGTACGAATGGGTCAAAAATATAGAACATATCAGCTGTATCAGGATCTAATCCTGCTTCGACAAGTTTCTTTGATTGATCTAATGAAGTCCATCCTAATTGTTTCATAGTTCCAATACTTTTTCAAGTTCTTTTGCAAACAGCCTAAAACCTTGTCTTACACTATCCTCATAAGCATCACAGTCAAGGTAAGCAAGTACACTCTGAATTTTATTTTGGAAATCAGTGTCTTTACATTTTGCTACAGAGATACCAATGCATTGAACCAATAGTTCTTGTACGTTTAATTCCTTTGATAATAAGTTAAGAAGTTCTTCGTTTTTCATTTCTCCTCCTTTTCTTTGAGTCGTTTAATAAATTCTTCTGAAAGTATGTCGGACAGTTTTTCAATTATTTTATCTGAGGTTTCATCAACTATTACTTCAAGCATTTCATGCCTTAAATAATCATCGTATCTTTCTTCTGCGATTTTATTTAGCATTTTCTCAAGATGTAATACACAAAAATTTTTTAATCCAATTTTTTCATATTTCATTTCGCCTCCTTTTCTTTTAGTTGTTTGATAAGTTCGTCGGCATATTCAACAGCCAATTCTGATTGATTTTCAATTCTATCCTCTCCATAACTTTGGATAATAGAGCACAGAATATCCTTCGCTGTTTCTGCACGGAAGGATTGCCAATCGAAGTTATCACCTGTACTTTCTTCATACATGACAACCGCCACAAACCATTGTTGCGCAAAGGAACTTTGTTCACAAGACCTAACATCAATCTTACTTATGGTTATGTCTTCCCTTGATGTGAATTGTTCCAGTTCCTCTGAATCTGTAATTACCTTAATTTTCATCTTGCATGTAGTTTTAACTATTCATAGTGTCTAGCCAATCAAGAATATCTTTATCCTCTTTTGCCATACCCATTTCAAAAGAACTCCTATCGATTTCTGCTCTTGCATGATTATGCTTTAACCTTTTTTTCAATTCTGATACCAAGTCTTGCATGGCTTGGTCGTAGCCTTTGGTATAACCAAGCCTTATAACCTCGTTTCTATCTGATGATGTGAATCCCATTGTATCCTCGTCTGGAATTATATCAATTGGATATGCTTCCAATGACTTCTTTTCTGCAATCTTGCTCATTGTTCTTCCTCCATGTATTTTTTGAAATCTTGGATACAATCATCCCAAATTATACCAGTGTAATCGTCTACGACTTCTTTTTGTAACCACTCACAAGCCTTCTCCAATAAGTCTTGCATGGCTTGGTCATAGCATTCTACACCGCAATCGAAAACATCGTTTGCAGTAAATTCTTGTCTATCAAGCGGGTCTTTGAAATACCCAAGTTCGTGTACTCTATTTTCTGCAATCTTACTCATTGTTTACTTGTTTAATGGTTGTAAATTCGTTCCGTCTGTTGAGATTGTACCACCACCAAATGGTCTTGGGCAGTTAATACAATCATGGAATGGATTAGTACATGGTCCACCATGAAAACAATCATATCTGTCAAGGGATGGGACATGGAATGGTACAAGAGTATTTTCCTTCTTGCTCCATTCTTCTAATAGAAGTTCGGCAAGACGTTCTTTACTGAGTTTCATTAAGTCATCTTTAGTTAACATGATTAGTCCTCCTTTAATTTTGCAGCATTTACAAGTTCTTTCCCATATTGAGAAATGAACGATTGTATTTTTTCTTTGTATTTGTCACGCAGATGCATTTGTTGCTCTGGAAATGAATTCCCTTGGAGTTCAATTCCTTCTGCTATCATTAGCTCACACGCAAACTGTATCAATCTACCTCCAAAAAGTTTATCCCAATCCTGCAATAATATAATTCACTCATTTTTACAGAGGTTTCTTTATCTTTCTTTCTTTGCCATTCAGCACCTGCTTTGAAAGCATCTGTAATAATGTCTGTTTGTCTATGGTTTACTTTTTCGCAATATTTATATGCCGCCTCCTCCAAATCCTCGTTTACCATTTCGCTCTTATCCTCGAAATGGTTTCTTCCCCATTCAGCAAAGTGACGGGCGGTTTTTGAATACGAAGGGATATTTTCATCTTCATCAAGAAATCTTTCAATTTCATTTTCCAAATCCTTGTTTTCAGGTTCTTTTGGAAGGGAGTCGATGAATGCAAGTAAGTCATAATCTTCCTTTGCTGCTGACGTAAATAAAGCACGGCTTTTGCTGTTCTCCGTATATTGTTCTGATGCTTTCATATTATCATTGAAGCGTCTTTCAATCTCTTGCTTAATAAGTTCTTTGTCTGACATAATTATTCCTCATTTGGTTCTAAATCTGCCTTGAATTTCATCCAAAAATCATAATCGGGTGTTGTCTTGTCAATGACTTCCAAAAGATTGTCAATTTTGTAGCAAATAGCACCAACCGCCGTGTCGTTGGTTATGTCTTTGTCTTCAAGAGTTTCTTCGATTTCTTCCAACAAATCCCAAGTGATTTGATGGCAGTCCCCTGCCGTTTCGGGTGCCCAGCACCATTTTTTTAAAAATTCTGTTCTTGTCATTGTTCCTTGATTTTACGGATTAGTTCTTCTTGTTCTTTCTTACGTCTTTCAGCACAGAATTTACAATTGCCTTTGTGAGAAAAAGCATTTCCGCAATGAATGTATTCGCATGAATCAATTATAATCTCATAAAATATGTGATTGCCTATTTTATAAGAATTTGTATGATGTGTATTACACCCGCACATCACAAATGCAAGTGCAAATAATAGGATTAGTTTTTTCATAGTTTATTCTTCTTTTGGTAGTTTTTTAATGTCTTTCAATTCTAAATAAAATTCTCCTTCTTTAACAACATCATCCAAAAATGGACGCGAATCATTATCATCATCTACAAGGATAATAACATGTTCGTTAAAATCAGTGTGTTTACATGCTTTTTTCCACTTCGGCAAGTCTTTCAAGGCATCTTGTTTGCCTTGTGTGTATGCTTTATTTACACCTCTAAGACAACTCATCTTCCATTTCCAAAGTTCCTCAGACTCTTTAACTTTTTCAAAAGATGGATTCACATCTTCCATGTAAGATTTTGCAAATTCTACTGCACTATGCTCAATATCTTTTTCAAGTTCTTTTCTTGCCAATTCGAGGAGTTTTTTTGAACTTCTTTTAGCAAAGGCTCCAATGGAGTCTTTATGACTATTATGGTCGGAGATTATTGATAAAACGGCATAGTCAAACTCAGTCAACTCCTCTTCATCGTCTGCAAAGAAAAGGTCAACATCAGTTTCGATATGTCCTTCACGACAGTACCCAAAATAGTCCCATGCAAATATTTCTTCTTCATTGTTAACAAAACCCACAATTGGGAATGTTTTGTTTGGGCTATCCCAGCAAATAATTCTTACTTCTCTTCCGTCTCTTGTCACTACTTTGCGGCTCTTGTCTTGGAGCCACTTATCTAAATTGAATTGTTCCATAATTATTCAAATTTTAATTTTAAGAATTCAATTTGTTCATCCGTAAGCCACTCTTCTATTGTCAGTGGTCTAGTAATTGACCAAAACATTTTGTCGTATGGTATAGAACAGATTTCGTCTCTGTACTTACACAGCTTATCATAATACTCTCTGTTAAATTCACTATCGTCTTTTAGTGAATTCAGATAATTTAAGATGACATTGTATGAAAGGTCAACAAGTGCTAATTGAAGGCCACCAACTTTTTCGTTTCTATTCAGCATATAAAACGAGAAAACGATACCGATTAAGCAAATTATCAAAATTACAATTAGAAATACTGCCATAATTATTCAGTTTTAGTGTTGTACATATTTTCAGGTGCTTCTAATGCCAATCCCATGGGAATCAGCCCTCGATAGTCAAACATCTTTTTATTGAGCCAATCAATAAGTGGATAAGCATCACAAGGAAATACAACTTCTACTATAGGAGTTAAAATATCATATTCTTTCTTTTCTTCCTCAGTCATACTTGACATCGGGCGGAGATATGGCTTAAAATCATCTATAGTATAAGGGGCACCATCTGTCTGCTGCATTTCTATGAACCCGACTGTATCTTCATTACCAATAGCAACTACATGAATTTCTTTGGTTGATACATTAGTTCCATCAAGTATTACATCAAATGGCGCATCATAAAATATCATATCACCCATCATACCAAATCTTCCATCTGTTACTTCAGCATATACTTTACCCTTTACCTTATAAGGAAACCTCGAACAAAGGTCTTTAAGTAGTAGCTGTTTTAAATTTTCTTCCATATAAATCCTCCTGCTGATTTTTTCTTTCCTGTGAAACATTGACAAATACTTGAATGATGTACGCCTGTATCTTCTGATGCTTCAGTTACACTATTGTACGAACATATCAAAGTACCGTCTTGTGAATACTTATTTATCGCTGGTAAATTAAGTATTTGTTTATCACTGCCTTTATATTTCCATTGATACCCACCTATTACAGAATACTTTTTACTTCCATTACAGCATCGCGTAATACTACTTGTTGGAAATCCTAAGAGCCTTGACACTTCTGCCACAGACGGAAACTCTTTTACAAAATTTCCTTTTCTATCATACTGCTCTACTGCCTTACTTCTTAGACCATTTGTTAGTTTGGAAGAAATGCGTTGCCCATTTGTACCATAATTACTATTGTACTTTTGGTCGCACCATTCCAAATTATCTACACAATTATTTGATGGATTTTCATCTTTATGATTAATTTGTGGCAAATTTTGTGGATTAGGTATAAACGCTATTGCTACTAATCTGTGGACAAGCATTAAGTGTACCTTACCTTTGTAATGAAAAGTGATATGATAGTACCCGCCTTCTCTTAACTGTGGCTTTATTATATGAGCCTTTCTAAATGAGTTTACACCATTAATAATTGTATGGTTAAATGCTTTGCGTTTAACTCTTCCAATGTTACTTACTTGAAGCACATCTTCAAAACCAACAGCATCTTTCCATTTTTCATTTGGGAAGTCCGTCATGTCCATCCACCTAACCATGTCTGTCTGTGGCAAAAACATATTATTCATATCTTTTCTAATTTAAGTTCTTCTTTATTCCATCTGTAACCAGCATCAGCCATTGCCTTCATTAGAGTATCGCGTTGTTCTTTGGTGGCTGGGTGAAAAGCTCTCTTAGCCTGTAAGTTATCTACATAAAAACTTGGATTATTTGTAAAATGATATGAACAACGACATTTAATGTTTAATCCATCAATTTCTTTAAATAGTACTATGCATTCGTAAGCAGCAAGCACATCACCATCCTTTGCATCTTGGATAGTCCAAAGACGATATTGATTCAATACACTTTTGGGACATACCATAAACACTCCATCAGTATCAATAAGTCGAACTTTACTGTCAGAAAACTCTACCACCTTCTCAGGTATAAAAGCATCTTCTTCTTCCTCATCAAAACATATAATCCAATCACCAATTTTAAACTTTGTCTCAACCTTATCAGTAGGCTTCTGCTCACCTTGCTTTTCAAGCCATGCAATAGCAGACTTAAATTGGTCTTTGAATTGTTCATCAGACTTTCGCAAACCATCATAAAGATATTCTAATATCCATTTCTTAGATTTCTCATCCTCTGACTCACAGAGTTCGGGGAATGCTTTTTCAAGCGTTTGGAATGTCAGTAAAGCATCAGTGCTTGACTGATACTTCACTATGTTGTAAAGGCTTTCCATAACCTTTAACGCTTCCCTGTATTTCCGCTCGTAGTTTTCCATGTCTATTGTTTTATGAGTTTGACTTTGATGTCTAAGATGTATCCTCCGCACGGCTCGCCTATTGTCTCCAATTCGTCCAGAAGCATACTGCCAAGCCTTTCGTGTACCTTGCTCTTGTCCGTGCTTGACTCTCCATGTACTCCTATGCCTTTCTTTGTGTCACCGTAGAGGACTACGACCTTGTTGTCCTTGTTGTATAGAATCATTCCGTTGTCTGCGTACTCGATGACCATGCCTGTTTTCATTGCCATTGCTTTTTAAAACGTAGGTTCCGTGTCGATATGCGCTCTCTTCTCAGTCTTCTCTTCCTCAATCCTCTTCTTCAAGATGTCAGAGAACTTGAATACGCTTCCAATGACGCAATCGATTTCTTCCGCCGTAGAAAGTCCGTATCCGCTTTCTTTCCTTTCGGTTCTCAGTTCGATCAATTTCATGTATGCGAATTCAGAATAGTCTTGCAAAGAAGCCATCTGCTCGGTCGTGATCCGGTAGTTGTTGCTCATCTTGTCGATGCGATAGCACTCTTCAAGATAGCCTACTTCCGCAATGCTTCTCAATCCGCCTCTCTTGTGGCATCTTACGACATAAACGCCGTCCGTGAGGTAGTCTTCGTTAATTCTGCGTGCGTAAGGCACATATCGTTTGCCAACCCTGAGGTATAGGTTATCCGACACATTCAATTTCGGAGGCTCGTAAGGCTCATAACGGCCTTTGTTGTTCTTTATGTAGAGTTGTTGCTTCTTCTTCATTTTCCGTTATTCTTGCTATCCGTTTCGTCTTTGTCTATGTATTTCATGCACCATTCGACTGCTTTCTCGAACCCGACTTCTCCTTGACCTAGCCTTGAAACGACGATGTACCAGTGGTTTATGGTCTTATCAAGGACTTCTACCCGAAACTCTCCGTTAATGTCGCAGACAATGCGAAATGACGTGCTACTATCCTTTTTCATGTCCCTTGAACCATTGCTCATACTCTATCTCCCTTAATAGTCTCTTGTTCTTTTTCAACGCCTCTTGCAACTGGCTTACCAGATGCGCGTCGTCCACGACGGCTTCGAGCAATCCTATGATGTAGGCGTTCTGCTCAATTATCTTGTCGAGTTTCTTCTCTTCCGACTTGTTCATGCCACGAATCCATCAATCACCAAGTTCTCTACCTGCCGTCGTACGGCCGTTGCCGTGTGTGCCGTCCAACGGGATCCTCCTTTGTCTGAGGTTAGTGGCCTCCTTCGGCACTTCAAGGCCGTGGTCTTCCACGAACTTCTTAAGGTAGTCCAGCTTATACTGGAGTTTCCCGTTCCGATCGTTAGCCTTGCGAAGCTGCTCGTTCCGTTCCCTGAGAAGGTCACGGAGCGTTTCTATCGTCTTGTCTTTCTCTTTGGAAAGTTCTTCCGTCTTTCCTCTTCTGTTTCTTCTGAATATGCACATGTCGTTTACGCGTTTAAGTAGATCCTGTTAATGTAGTTCACCGCCGTGTTCCATCCGACCTCCACGCCTTTGAGCGGGTCGCCGTTGAAATCCTTGATTCTCCTCCTTGCCATGTTCAAGGTCGCATTGAGGCCCTGCTGCCTGCTCTCCTTGTCGAAGATCTCGAACTCCACGAAGTTCTCCTTCGCTATCTGCTCCGGGTCCTTGACCTTGTCTTCCACCTGCTCGTCGAGTTTCTTGAAGATTGCCTTGGTCGCTTCCTGGAGAAAGAACCTCGACTGTTTCAGTTGTATGTCCATCTCCTCGGATATGTCTATCGTGGTCTCACCGAGAAGCAAGGCGTCGCCAATGAACATCCTGTACGTCTTCTCGTATTTCTCGAAAGCCGTTTGTAGGTCCTTGCTGATCTTCTTCATCTCTCCGATAAAGAGCCCGTCGTATCCCATCAGCAGCGAGTCTGCTTCTTCCTTTATCCCGTTCAGGTACGATGCGATGATGTAGTAGGCGCAGAACAGTTCGCGGGCCTTGTTGAAGCCTTCGCTCTTGAAGAACTTGAAAAGGTTGACTTTCTTGGGTCTTATCTCGTTCATATCGCTTCTACTCTTTCAATGTAATCACCCCATTTCTTCACCTTGTACCTTGCATTGTTCGTGCAATCGTAATAGTTGTGCCAGCCTCTTACTCTCGTTGCACCGCCGTCTCTTTGCTCTTGGCATTTGACTTGTTCTTTCATAACTTATAACTTTATTTTCTGCCCAAAAATAAATATTTCTATTATATGAACAAAATTTTTCTATACTTTTTTTTTAAGATTCGGGTTGTTTTTTTCAAGTCAGGCCCGCTGTACCCCGTGGAACACCAAGGGGCCTTGGCGGGCGATTGATAATCACTTCCTGTTCATCTTGTTCACGATGTCAAGCATCATGTTCATGCCGACGGCATCCATGGCGGATGAATTTCCGCTGCCGTTGCCCATCATAATCTGAGGCACCCATTGTACTTTCGAGTCGGCCAACGCCTGTGCGATGCCCACTGCTGTCTTGTAGTCCCACTCGGCTCTTTCCTGCGGAGTAAGGCCAGCGGCGACTTTCAGTCTGTTGGCTTCGGCTTCGGCTTGTCCTTCGGCTATGATGCGCTTCTTCTCGTACTCGGCCTGTTCCGCGGCCAATCTTGCGACCTCTCTGTCCTGTTCCGCCTTCGTTACGGCCGTAGCCTTCATTTCTTCCTGCTTCCACTTCGCCTTTGCCGCTGCTGCCTTACCTTCCGCCTCGGCCTTGATTGCGTCCTGTTGTGCCGCCAACGCCTCGGCCTTCTTCGTCTGGATGGACATGTTTGCCTGCTGCTGCGCCTCAATCTGCTTGTTGACCTTCTCGTCGTATTCGATCTTTGAGATTGAAACCTGGTCTACGATGATTCCATATCCGCTGAACGGTGAACGCTCGGAGCGCACGAAACCGTTAGGGGCGTTGGAATCGACGACAAGGGAAGCCATCTTGATTTTCTTCTCCTCTCCCGTGAAGGCATCGACGGTGACGACCTCCTCCACCTTGGTCTTGTAGACGCCGTTTGTGAGCTGGTCTGTGATATAGGCGATAAGGTCGTTCTTTTTCTCTGCGTACGATTCAAACGCCGACATGAGAGGACCGGAGGCGTAGATGACCTTTGTCACGTTCTGGGCCACGAGGTCGTTCATCAGCCTGTTCATCCCAGTGTATGCCGTCTGAATCTTGCTTAAATGCTCCTCATCAGTAGGAAGTTGCACACGTAATGAGCCGTAGATATAGCCCACGGAAGCGTCGTTGAAGATGACCTCGATCGGCTTGCCGTGTTCCTCTCCGTCGATGTCCTTCCCGCCGAACCAGTACTGTTGTGTCTTGTAGTAATGCGTGGTTCTTCCGAACATCTGCCACTTGAACCCCGGCTCCGTCCAATACTCCATGCGGCCTGAGATGGCCCGCTGGTTGATTACGATCTCCTCGTTCTTCACGTCCTCGCCGATTTTCCCGAGGCATGAAAGGAATACGATGAATAGAACGCCGATTGCGATTCCGATGACATGTCTCTTTGTGATTACACGTCTGCCGTTGTTGTCACGGCTGAAAAAGTTACCTTGTCTCATTGTCTTGTCTGTTTTGATTGTTGTCTTGTCTGTTTTGATTGTTGTCTTGTTTCCGTTTCTTGTCACTTGCTATCCAGTAGTAGAATGGGATCGCGGCTTTGATGAAAGTGATTTCCCTGTCGGTTATCTTGAACTCCTTCGGGAATAGCGATTGCATGATGATGCTCAAGTAGTAAACGAGAGCAAGTATGATGATGCAAGTGATGAAAAGCTTGTAAACCATGTCCTTGTTGTTTTTCTTGTCAGAACGGTATATCGTCGTTTTCTGTTGGCAGAGTAGGTATCGGATCGTCGAAAGACGGCTTCTTATCCTCGCTCTTCGGTGTTGACGGCTTGATGTCGGCGATGTAGTATGCGCCAGTGGGAAGCTTCTGCTTGTCCCTGTTGCAAGACACCACGATGCAAGCCGTGTTGCCAAACCTGTCCGCTTCATCCTTTTCGAGGATGTTGACGTTGATCACTTTCTGTTTACCCTCTTTCTTGGAGTCGTACTCTTTCACCAACTCAGGGTGCTGTCTTACGATGATTCCCAGTTTCGTCAGATTGATCTGACCGTAAAATGCCTGTTTCATAGTACTTTTAGATTGTTGATTAGAATAGTTTGTTAATTAGAGCTTTTGATTTCACTGTCTGTTATTGTCTGTGTCTTTTCCAAGCGTTGTCGTTTCAGAATGGCATCTGTTCGTCACTGATATCCAACCGTTCAAAAGGCATGTCCCACTCTTCCCTCTGTACGTTCAGAGGCTCGTATGGGTTGGGGGGCAGAAGTATCTCCTGTTGCGACGGGCTCTCCTGCCATCCGTAGATCCGATTCTCCGCCATGTCGTTCTTCAGCCTTCGCGTCTCCTGCTCGTAGTACATGCCGACAAGGTAATCCACCACGCCGAAGGCACGGTTCTTGGCCACTTCCATCACGCAATCGTAACCGAGATACCTCTCCACGTTGGCATGTCCCAGGAAGAGGCCCGCCCTCTCCTCGAAATCCTTTCCCACGCGGTGTATGATGAACACGTTGTCTGCCAGGTTGGTGAGGTCCGCCGTGCCGCTGATGGACTCCTTGCGCAAGAACGTCATCTCCTTGCGAGGATGGCAGACGATGATCCCGTGTATCTCGCTTTTCTTCACGAAATCCTTGAAATCGGTGATGAACCGTGTCTGCTGGTCCAGCTTGTTGTAGTCGTTGCTTTGCAAGTTAAGAGCCGCCAGGTTGTCTAGGACGACAAGCTTGCAACCTTGCGCCACCGCCTGTTGGATGTCGGAGAAGAGCTGGCTCCATCTGTTGCCGTAGTCGTTGTTGTAGAGGATGAGACGGTCGCCGAGCCATGCGTGTATCTTCTCGGACACCATCCTCGGGGCGTACCACATGCCCTCGTAGCCGTCATACTTGACGACATGGGCTTTGCCTGCCGCGATCTGGTCTATCCACGACTGGAATCGGAACGATTGCAACTCACCCGACCAGATGCCGCTCTTGAAACCTTTGTCCACGACGTTGAGTATCACGCAATCCAGCCATGAGGTCTTTCCCGCACCGCTCAGTCCCGACAACACGGTCACGTCGCCTACCATCAGCCCTTTGATCCTCTTGTCGAGTTCAATGAACCCTGTCGGCATGGTAAGTATCTTGCTCATGTCGACCCATTGTATGTCGGACATGCTGAGCCATTTCTTCCCGATGTCTTCCGTCTCGGCTCTCGGCGTCTCCGTCGACGGCCTCTCGTATTGCATCTTGCTGACGAACTCGTTGTACGCCTTGCGGTCGTATGCCTGCGGGTCGTAGAACAGACGGAAGTCTTTCCATGACCTGTGCGAGCATGAGTTGTGCAAGCACTTGAAACCGTAGCTTCCGTCGGACATCTGGAACACGGCGGCATCGGGCGCCTTGTGGTTCGGGTCGAACGGGCACTGGTGCAAGACGTACTTCGTGCCGCCCTTGAACGTGCTTCTCTTGTCGACTACGATGTCGTTGCGTTGCAAGAACTCGTCGAGGTCGAAATGCTGGTTGAAGTTGTTGGCACGGCTCGGCGACTCCCGTTTGGGCAGCATGTCGGCGACCTTGCGGATGTATGCCACGTTGGTCTCCCTTATCTCGCCAGGGATACGCACGAAAGAGGAGAACCTCTGCGGGCGGTCCTTGGTGTCGCTCCCTTTGTTGCTCTTGGTGCCGATGACCTTGACGATCCTGGAAGCGTTGTAGACGCTCGTGTCGATGTCGGCCGAATCGTCGCTGAACAACATGTCGAGCACTCTGAGGAAGTCCATCACCAGTTGCGTGCTCTCGTCGTCGTTGGCAAGGCATATCTTGTAGTAGAGATGCCAGCCGTTGCCGCTGTCGGCTACGACGGGTTTCTCAAACCCCTGGTCACGCAAGAACTCGCCTACTTTCACCATCACGTCCCATGCCGCTTTCTTCTCTTCGTCTGTCGAGTTGGTGTCGCTGCTTCGCCTTGGGTCTATGTCGACAAGGATCCAACGGCGCTCCCAGATGTCGTGGTCCGTCGTGGTGGCCTTTGGCGAGAGTACCAGTTTCTCGCATTGCGACCTGCCGTAGCAATTGTCGTTGACAATGTTCACAGGCGAGTAGATTCCACCCGACTGAACCGACATGATGGCTTGTACGGCGGCCTCGTGTGTCCTGTAGTACCCCGAGAAGGTGCGCTTCCCGTCCAAGACACGTATCTCAACCGTCTCCCCTTCTTGATGGAAGACTTCGTACCAAGTCCTTACCGTTCTCTCGTTTACCGTCACCATAGCATCTTTATCAGTTGTGAGAGCCTGACACTGTCGACTCTGGACCTTAGCCTGCGTTTCCAATCGTCGAAGCTCTCCCCTTGCGTCGGGCGCTCCCATGGATGGACATCCAAACCGTCGCCAGGATGGACGCTTGCCGTATTACTTTCACTTTCTTCACGTAGCGCAAACAGTCCTTGCCAGTTGTTGGCTATGGACTGCTCTATGATTCTCCTCGCCATGTCGACATCGCCGTGGGCAAGGTTGTAGAGTTTCTTTGCCATGGCTTTGAGCGACATGGTGCTTTTGTAGGATTCTTTCCTGTCGGCTTTGTAGGCAAGCCATTCGTCGAACACTTCCATCCATTCGGCAGGATACTCGGAAAAAGCATTTTCTTTTGTCATGTTTTCTTTTTTATCTTTTTCCTTATCTTTTTCCTTATCCTTATCCTTATCCTTATGTTTATCTTCGGTTATCTTTGGTAATGTTGGGTTATCTTCGGTTATCTCTGGGTTATCTTCGGTTATCTCTTTGCAATCCCTTGTATAATAAGGGTTCGGGCTGCCTTTCTTGAAATTCGGGTTGCCTCCTCTACGTCCGTTCTCACGATTTCTCTCGACAGTGCACTGGTATTTGCTCTCGTCAAGTTCGAACTGGTTTTTGAAGAACTCAAATGCCATTTCAATGTCCTCCCCTATCGTGAAAGCCTCGCCGAGTTGGTACTGGAATATCGCCCTGAACAGTTTGCCGAGTTGCTCGTCCGACAACTTGGATATCGGTTTGAAGAAAGACTTGTAGATAACGAATCCGTCCTTGCCCATGATTACACCAACCTTTCGTATTGCAACCTGAACTCGTCGTATCCGATGTCCTCTGGCGAAGGTAGCGTTATGCCCCATTCGGCGGCGGCATCGGATTGCACCTTGTTGAGGAAGTCTGTCATCTGTTCCGTGTTCATCGTACTGGTGTGACCCGCCAGCTTGACAATCTCTCCGTCGGGCGTCGACATCTCCCTGCTGGCGAACTTCTTGCAATAGTAGTCGTGCCAGTCCTCTTTGGCCTGTCCCGTGGCATCCTCCAAGCATTTCAGCCACATCCACATCAGTCGGTTCTGTGGTAGGGTGCGCTTGCGAACGACCCTCGTCAACAGCAGCGTATAGCTGCCGTTGGTGATGTACCTTACGCTGCGGTCGAGCCACCTGTGCAACTCTCCCATGTCCTCCACGGCACCGTCCCTCTTTATGAAATCCACCTGTTTCATAGCGCAGCGAAATAGACATACTTCCCGTCTCCCCTCACCATGCCGTTGCACTCTCCCGTACGGTCCATCAACGCACAAGCGTTATCGGTGCATGCGCCTGGATGGCCGTTCTTCTGGAACGCACAGCATCGGCAAGAGTGCCATTGTCCGCATTCCGTGACTTGATAGACCTTACCGTCGATCTCGAACTTTTCTCCTATTTTCCTATACATGGTTACTGTTTTTGTTTATGGTTAGTTCAATTGTCGTCATCGGCATCCCAATCCACGTCATCTTCGTAGCAATCCAAAGGCTCGCTATCGAAATCGGCGCTTTCTGGCAAAGTGTCGGAGTAGAATCCGCTCAAAACATTACTTTCCCAGCTCCCCATACTCTTTGTATTTGTGGTCGAAAAACTCCACGACAGAGGTACCACAGCATTCTTCATAGTCCTCATCCACCTGGTAGGCCAACATCTCTTCTTCGCTGTCGAAGAACTCCGCACGGATAATGTTGTCTATCGTCCTGTATTTCGTAACGAAGAACTTCACCCACTTCTTCTTCGTCTTCATCACAAGGAATGAGTGGCACGTTTCTTGCGATATGGGTTGCCCTTCTATGTCAAACTGACAGGCAACGTCCATGGGAGTGCCATTGTTGGCTTCGGTCCTTACCAAGGCTACGATAGGATACTTGCCTTCTGCCGAGTCTTCGATGATTTTCACAGGACATCCGTCCGATGTCTCGACTGGATATCCTCCCTTTGATAGTTCTATGTCAAACTTTTTCATAAATGCAATGTTTTGATGATTTCGTTAGCCTGTACGATACGCTGTACCATCAGCTGTATGTCTTCTTCGTTACGCATGACCCTCTCGACTTGCAATCCGTCTCGCATGTAAGGGTCGTAGTAGATGAAGTCGCACCATTCGACATGGTTGCACCTCATGTGCGACTGGCATTGCCAGTAGTACTTGCTCTCCACCTCCTTCAACGTGGACCCTCGTCTGAAAGCCTCGCAATACCTTATCCACGTGGATGATTTCGGACACTTGATCTCTATGCACCCGATAACGGAATCTTCTCTGGTTACGATACCGTCGGGGCTGTCGCCGTAGAAATCGCCGTATTCGGAGTCAGGGACGAACCCCCTCTCCTCGACGTCGCAGCCTATGGGCAAGCCCATGGTGTATGCCGTCCTCGCCAACGCCTCCAACTCCACGCCACGTCGCATCCATTCGTTCTCGTACCCTTGTCCGAAATACTCCGCCATGGCGTCGGAGTCGTCGAGTATGGACTGGTCGAGGTTACGGTCTGCCGCCAGTTCGTAGAGGTATGACATGGCGGTATCCGAGAACACGGCCGTCTTGGACCTCGGTTGCATCATCAGGCAGTACACCATCGACGATGTGACCTTCCCCAAACGGGCCTTGTACCATTCCAAGGTGCGTTGTGCAATCTGTTCTGTATTCTGTTCCATGGCCGTTACTTCTGCTGTTCCACTGAGGTTTGTGTATTCTTCAAGGCATTCACTTCCTTGCGCTTCGCTCCGAAGGCGTTGAGAACCTGCTGGTCGCCGATGTAATAGCTCTTGTTCTTTCCCCACAGTTCGATAAGCTCCGCCTCCGTCTTGCACCTTGCGATGTCCTCCATCAACCTGGACTTGCGTTCGGCTTTCTCTTCGTCGGACCAGTCGGGGAGGTCTTCACCGGCGTAGATGTAGAGGCCGAGGCCGAACATCGCGAGGTTCTTCACCAGACAACGCATGATGGTCTTGTTGACGTCGAACATCGTCGCCGCCTCCACTTTCTTTTCCATCATCGCGCCTTTCTTCTTGTCCCATGCCTGATAGGTGTAGGGCTCCATGCGCATGGCCTTGTTAGCCCCGTCCATCACGGGGAGCCACATCTCGTGTGTCAGCCCCTCGACGGTGACCTCGGTGTATACCATGATGCCGAGCCTCTCGTCGAGGAAATAAGGCTTCCCGTCCGAATCCTTTACGATACGGTACGTCGCCGACGGATACCTCTTCTTGAATTCAGCCCACGCCCACGCCCACGAGAGGTAGGTGAGGCCGTTCTTCTCTTCGGTGTGTTCGTTGACGTCAATGGCGTTAAGGACGTCGAACACGCTTTTTGTTTTTTCCATTGCTACTATTTTTTACCGCCCTCTTACAGCTTCGGGCATTGCTTTTATCTCTTGGTTGCTTTCTTCGTGAAGTCGTAAGGCAACCCGTTGTCACGCTCCCATTCAAGGATCGCGTTCAGTTTAGCCGTGTCGTATTTCTTCGGCGAGTTTGGGCTGCCTCCCGTCTTCACCCACAGCCTGACGCCGCACCTCTCCGAGTCGCGTAGCTTCTCTCCGAGCCATGTGACGCCGTAGATGGCCTTGGCTTTGCGCTGCGAAATGAGGCTGGTGCCGGGGTTCAGCATCGCGATGATCGCATAGGCGTTTGACAGTTGCTTGCGCAACTCCCTGTTCTCTTTTTCCAGGTCATTCATTGACGGTCGTTTTTAGCGTTTCCTCGGGATAAGGGTCCCGATCCACCCTTCTCTCTTCTTCTTCGTCTTCTCGTTCATCACCCTGGAAGTCGAACTCTTTTGCGACGAGTCCGCCGACGACCAGCAGGACTACCCCTGCCAGCCTCCATGCAATCTCGTTCTTGCATCCGTCAGGCGTACATACCGCGACAGCAAGACCTGCCGTCAGCATCGCACCTCCTATTTTCTTGTATGCTCTCATGGTATTGTGTGTTTGTTGTTTCCTTTGTAAAAGGTGCGCCGTTGCCAGTGCGCACCTTTCGCCTTGCCATCCGCTTCCCAGCGGTTGTTCGGCAGAGATACAATTTATGGAAAGAATGTACTTCCGCATCTTATCTTCTATTGCACAGGCAGGCGTGCGGAACTGCCCGCCTGAGGAACGGAGGTCGGTCGGGGAGTCGAACCCCGTAATGTATGAAGGCAAATCAAACAAAGCCCTGATGCCTATCCTGTTTAGCATCCTATCCCGACCACTCGTCATCATAAACACCGATTCAGGCATTCTTTCTGGTTGCATCGTCCAACTCCTTGTTATTTGGGAACAAAGCTTCCGATTCGGTGTCGAATAGTTCGGCGAGTCTGCTCTTCGCAAGCTCGTCGGGGACGTAGGCCCCGCTGAGCCACCCACGCACGGTAACCTCGCTCTTCATGGTCACCTCGGCACATCTCCGTATGAAAGCCCTCGGCACGTCCTTCGCTTCTTCATACAGTTCCTTAAGACTCTTTGCTTTTTTCATTGATTTTGTTATCTTTGTGTGTCAATAATTAAATTTTCGAGGCAAAATTAATGAATTTATCTCATAGAAGAATTAAGTTTGCTCATTTTTTTTAAGAAAACGTCATTTTTTAACCTAATTTAAAATCATTATAAATAAGTAGTATATGGAAACGGTAAGGGAAAGACTAGTTAAATTCATTAAGTATCAAGGCATTACAGTGACAGCATTTGAGAAAAAATGCAACCTTGCGACAAGCTATGTGGCAAACATCAGAACCTCTATCCAGCCAGACAAGGCAATGAGCATTTCTCAGAACTATCCCGAACTCAACTTCGATTGGCTGATTCTCGGCAGAGGGTCAATGTTGTATGATGTCACACAACAGAATGACGACGAAATCAAATTTAGAATCAGTCTAAACAAGGAAGTGGAGAGATTGCAAAGGGAAAACGAGCGCCTGTTGTCCATCATCGAGGCATTGAGCGGCGTACGAAGGGAAAAAGAGGCCGTATAATCAAATTCACACCTATTAAATAATACGTATATTTGTAACGGAGAGAACATGAACGAAATACTCAACAGAATAGAACAGGTGCTCGACCTTTACGGCTCGAACAAGACAACGCTTTCGAAGAAGATAGGGATACCACAAAGTACCTTGTCAAGCCTCTATGAGAGGCAAGGGAAACCGAAGGAAAAGATCACGGACGCCATACTTTCGGTATACGCCGACGTGAGACGGGAGTGGCTCCTCTATGGTGAAGAGCCGATGCTCCGAAGCCAGATGCAAGACCTTGACAAGGATCAGTTACTGGCAATAATATCGAGGCTATCCGAAACGATAAGGTCCCAACAGGCAACGATACTCAGACTATCCTAAACATATCGTACAACCCCAAAAAATCCAGGAAAATGGAAGACATCGCCGACATCATGAGTTTCATCCTTTTCTGTGTTTGCGCATGCGTGATCGTATTCTCCATACTGCTCTACATCAACGTGGGCAAGATAGCGAAAAACACCGAAGAGATCAACAAGAAAATCGACACCTTGAAAGAAGAGGAAAAAAAATGACCAAAATGTCCCAGTATTTGGAAAATTCACTATCTTTGCGGCGTGTTGTCGCGCCCAAACCGTGACTTCCATTACTACTACTTTTAGACGTAGCCGTCGAGAGGCGGCTATGTTTTTTTATCATCTGCCCTCTCCCCGAAGACATAGTCCAGCACCCTCCTGTTGGCATCCCATATCTTCGACCAGTCACGCTCCACATAGATGTCCGTTATCCTGTCCGTCCCCTTGCTCGCATGGTTCAGCCCGCGGTGTACCGTGTCAAAGTCCAGGTCGCAATCGTTCCTTGCCATCGTAGCCCACGTATGACGGGCGTGGTATGTGGTCAGCCTCTCTATGCCGAGGGCATCACCTATCTCTTTCAACCCCCTGTTTACGTACAGGTTGAAATTCCTGTGTGTCGAATAACGGTCGGCGAAATCCAACAGCCTGACCCTCCCTTTGTGCCTGTCGATTATCTCTTTGGCCTCCGGCTCCACCTTTACCCTCATCAACGCCTTGTCTTTCCTGACGCTGTCCGTCTTCGCCCTGTTGTAAGACAGGACACCGTCTCTCAGGTCGTTCTTCTCCAGCATAAACAAATCCACGGTATTCATCCCGATAAGGCAGAAACTCAACAGGAAGACATCCCTTGCCCATGTCGCACGGACACCACAGGGACGGTATTGCGCTATCGCCTTCATCTGCCCGACACTGAGCGTACGGTGTTCCGTGACAGGCTGAGGCGGTATGAGGCTCTTCTTGAACGGTTGCCTCGGAATCCTTACCAGACCGACATCCTCGTCGTTGAACTCCTCCCTGGCGAGGTTATGCAAATGCCGCAGGCATGAAAGGTAGTAACTGGCGGAACGGCACCCCTTGCCGTTTGCTTTTTCCATGAACGTACGGAAACCCACCAGAAGCGGATAAGTGATCTCGTTGATGTCGATGGAGTCCCTACCCGTGAACCTACGCAGGGCATTCAGGCTGTTCCTGTACCCATCGGCTGTCTTCGGCTCCATCATAGACATCTTGCCTTCGGCATAGACGTACAGGTCGAGACGGAACCCCTTCACCTGCTCCTTCCTTGCCACCACAGCCTCCCACAGCTCCTCGCAGCCGTAGAACTCGGAACCGTCGACCGACGCCTCAGCCATCCGCAGGTCGTCCAGATAGCGGTTCACGAAGTCCATCACCCTTGCGTCTTTGATCCTCGACAAGTCACGTGTCAGCTGGTCGCTTCTGACGTAGACAGACGTCGGCTTGCGTATGACCCTGCGGTTGTGTATCATCCGTACCTTTATGAGATAGGTGCCGTCCTTGCGCCTGTAAGGCGACACCTCGTATGCGAAAGTTGCCATGACCCATTACTTTTTTCCCCGTTGAACGGAATTGTTCAACAATTGTTCAACAATCGGGTGCAAATATAGCCAAAAAGTGACAAAAAATGAAATCGGCGGGAAAAAACGGTAGTGACAGGAAAAGACGCCAACGACACGGAAGAAACGAAAAAAGGCCGCAAATCAGTGACTTGCGACCTTTGTCTGGCTTGCGGTCCGGACGAGACTCGAACTCGCGACCTCCTGCGTGACAGGCAGGCATTCTAACCAAGCTGAACTACCGGACCAACCTTGAAAAAGAACTTTATCCTTGCTATGCGGCTGCAAAGATACAAGCATTTTTTGAATCCACAAGCAAAATTTTTAAATTTTTTGATAAAAAAATCTATTATACTGATAATCATTGATTTATTTTTAAAAATCGGGCACCCTCATGCAAATCGCAACAAGGAACATGACAAGTTTGTGCCTGTTGCTTCCATTCCTGCGCCCGATAATTGGGCACAGAACCATCTATCAACAGCATTCCGATTTGATACCTGCCCAAGGCGCCAAAAAGATCAGCTCGCTGCTTGTCACGCACCAACAAATAATCCACCTTGATGGGAGGTCCCCCAACGACACCCGAAGGATCCCAAAAAGCCAACAATACGCCTTGGGCAGACAACAGTTGTTTCCGTTTGACTGCCAACTTGCAATTGAAATCCTCTTCAAGCGTGAAACAGGGCGGGCTCATGGGCAGCTGGGCACTCGCCCAATGACCTTTCAGGCTATAGTCAATGGAAGATGGCTCCGACAACAACCCTTCATCACAAACCAACACACTGTGGGAACCTCGAACTACCATAATGGCGGTGTGGTTTCGTAACGAATAGACCACCACGGCCGATTGTTGGGCCAAATGCTGGCTACGCAAAGCCAGGCTCATGGCAAACACTGCTGTAAGCACCAGCATCTCCAGCAGCATCCGCTTTTTCCGAAGATTCACAAACAGCAACAGCAGCACCAACAACACCAAACTCAACCCAAACTGGAAACCATTCATGTACAACCCTTTGACCAGCGACAGCGGCAGCCATTCCACCCCAGCAGCCACCGCATTCATCCCCTGCAAGCCATACCCAACGATCTTCCCCAAAAAGAGATTCAGCCCTGGCACCCATGAGAAAATCAGCAACAGCATCCCGCCGAGGATCACTGCAAACGACAAAGGACCTAACAGCAGATTGCTCAACCAAAAGTAAGATGTAAACTGGTTGAAATAATAGATGGTGAAAGGCATGGTGGCCAGTTGGGCAGAAACAGAGACAGGAAGCCACTTTTGCAACAGAACAATGCCGATCACCGCCACATACGAGAGCTGGAAACCGATGGCAAACAAATTGTTGGGGTCAATGAGCAGCAGTATGAAAGCCGAGGCCGCGATGGAGTTCAAGGCAAAGCCCTTGCGGTGGATGATTTCTCCCAAAAGAATCAGTGAGATCATCAGTGCCGACCGCATGATGGAAGGCGACAAGCCCGTAATCAGGGCATAAAACCAAATGAGGATGAGTAATACCATCCGTTTGACGAACAAGGCAGGTTTGCTTTTACCCATCAGGCCGAGCAAGAAGGAGGCCAACAAATAAATAATGCCCACATGCATGCCCGAAACACAGAGGATGTGCATGGCTCCCGCTGCCACATAATTGTGTCGCACCTGCGCCGGGAGGCTTTCATCATAGCCAAGAAGGATGGCCGCCCCCACCCCCAATTCATCGCCTGTGATGCCACAAGCTTTCATGGCCTCAACCATCCGCCCCCGAAAACGATAGGCAAAAGCAAAAATCGAGTTCCCTTTTCTCACCCCAGTTGGGATCCAATCACCTTCCTTCAAATACACTGTTCCCGTAACACCCCGTCGTTCCAGATACTTTTTATAGTCGAACTCCCCAGGATTCATCGGTGGCGCAACAGACTCTACAGGAATGCGGAACGCCACCAAATCTCCATAATCCAGATGGACTACGGCATCCGTTTTTTGGAAATAGGCCATCACCTTCCCTGCCGAAGTGGTCATACCGCAAGGATTGCGGAACCCGACTATTCTAAGGACGGCCTTGACTGTCTTCTCCCTTTCAGTAGGCGGCTCGTCCAGACGAGCCAGGCACCAGCCGTCTTGCAGCAAACGGTTGTAATCCTCAGGCCAAAGCTTCACTGCTTCGGAACAGGCCATACCATATCCCAGATAGACAAAAACACCGATTACCGTCACCCCATGAACCCATCGGTACCGATACGATTTCAGCGTAAGATGCAAGACTGTCAGACCGGCAATCAGAGCCAACAACACACCCCAAAACCAACGGCCATCAAAACGAATGTCCGTCCAGACTTCGCGAAGTGCAATGCCTAATGCCAATGCAGCGACCAGCCTCAAAAAAGGATACTTGTTCCAGTTCATCCATTCAAATCAAAAAACTGGCGCAAGTTAAGAAAATAAAATATTTTTTCTATATAATTAGGTAAATAATTCTTATTTTACCATATTAATAATCACTTCTGCCGCCTTTTCGGACGCACCCTCATTCCCTAGCTTATGCTTCAGCTGGTCAAGATCATCGAGAATGCGTCGTTGTTTCTTGGAATCTTGCAAGAGCGATTCCAATTCTTGGACCAAATTGGCTTCGTTCAAGTCATCCTGAATCAACTCCTTCACCACCTCTTTGTCCATGACCAGGTTGACCAGACAGATGTATTTCACCCGAATCAGGTTTTTGGCAATGATGTAGGAAAGGCGGTTGGCTTTGTAACACACCACTTCGGGCACGGAGAGCAAGGCGGTCTCAAGCGTAGCGGTACCGGAAGTCACCAAGGCGGCACTGGCATTCTGAAGCAACTCGTAGGTTTGGTTCTCCACCAGCCGAACATCGGCATTGCCGATCAACCGTAAATACAGGCTTTTTTCCAACGAAGGAGCTCCAGCGATGACAAACTGGTATTGGGGAAAATGCGGAATCACCTTCAACATGGTACCCAACATGCGCTCCACCTCCTGCTTCCGACTACCGGGCAACAAGGCGATGATTTCCTTTTTCTCGGAGAGGTCGTTGCGATGGAAGAAATGCAACCGAGAAGGTGTTTTGAGTTTGGCTAGTTCATCGAGAAGCGGATGGCCGACAAAGGTAGCCTTGACTCCATGTTCCTTGTAAAAAGACTCTTCGAATGGAAGAATCACCAGCATTTGGTCTACATACTTTCTGACTTTCTTGACCCTGTGGCGTTTCCAAGCCCAGACCTGGGGGGAGATATAGTAACACACTTTCATCCCCTTGCGATGGGCAAATTCGGCGATACGGAAATTGAAGCCCGGATAATCCACCAAGATGACCACATCAGGCTGGTAACGCAGCAAGTCGGCCTTGCATTCGCGGATGTTTCCCAATACCTTACGGAAGTTGACGGCCACCTCCACAAAGCCCATGAAGGCCGTATGGCGGTAGTGCTTCACAAGGTCCACGCCTTGTTTTCGCATCAGATCACCGCCCCAAGCCCTGAATTCCGCCTCGCTGTCTTTCTTTTTCAGCTCGGCAATCAAGTTCGATGCATGCAGGTCACCCGATGCTTCACCGGCAATGATATAATACTTCATCTTGGCCGCTATTTAATAAGGAAGAACACCAGCAACATCCCGATGCAATTCACAATCAAGATGCCTTTTCCACAGCGTTCCATATCCCATTTTACCATCGACATCCTAAAGAGCACAATGCCCGGGATGAAAGCGAGCAGATAGGGAGCCCGTTGGTAAGCCTCGCCCCAGGAAATCAGCGAAAGCAGCAAGAAACAGAGCGCAAACACTGCCGCTCCAATCAGAAGTCCAATCCAGTAACTATCTTTGATTCTCATCATAATAATGCTATTCAAGGACGTGTTCAAAACGTCGCATTGTTTCCAAATATTGTTTTGCAGTTAGGTCGAAATGTGTCGGCACTAACGATACATAATTGTGTTTCAGCGCATAATGGTCCGTATCTTCGCCCAGGTCGTCACAGATGAATTGGCCGCCAAGTTTCAGACAGGTACCACCTGCTTCGTCTTGGCATTCGCTGTAAGTCTCTATCCACTTTGCTTTCGCCTGACGGCAAATTTTGAGTCCGCGTATTGGTTCCTCGCCTCGTATCGGGAAGTTGACGTTGAGGCAAACCCCATCGGGAAGACCTTCGCGAAGCACGTTCCGAGTGATGGCAGTGATATAACCGTCAAGGTGGTCGAAGTCGGCATCAAGGTCGTAGCTGTCGAGACTGAAACCGATGGCGTTGATGCCGTCCATGCAGGCTTCAATGGCAGCTGCCATGGTGCCCGAGTAGATGACATTGGTGGAAGCGTTGGAACCATGGTTGATACCCGAAACCACCAGGTCGGGAAGGCAGTCGAGCAGCCATTGGTAGCCTACTTTCACACAATCGACTGGAGTGCCGTTGCAGCGGTATTCCCGGTAGTCCTGACCACGTTCCACCAACTTGACCGTAAGGTCGGGGGTGGTCGTAATGGCGTGGCCTTTGGCCGACATCACCTTCTCGGTGGAAATGACGATCAACTCGCCCAATGGGCGCATCAAGGAAATCAGTTTCCTCAGTCCCTTGGCTTGGTAGCCATCATCATTGGTAATCAGTATCAATGGTTTATTCCCCATCTTTCTAATAGTTTTTCAGGGCGTTATACAAACGTTGCGTAGGCAATCCCATTACATTGTAAAATGACCCACGAAGGCTGGAAATGCCTATATAGCCTATCCACTCCTGTATGCCGTAGGCTCCCGCTTTGTCAAAGGGACGGTAACGGTCCACATAGTAAGACATCTCTTCCGGATCAAGCGACGCAAAAGTCACAGATGAGGAGGCCGAGAAGGTCGTCGTCCTTTCTTTGGAACGAAGGGTGACACCCGTGACCACCACGTGCGACTTTCCAGAGAGGAGGCACAACATACGGAGGGCATCGTCACGATCTGTGGGTTTGCCAAGGATTTCGTTTTCGGCAATCACCACGGTGTCGGCGGTAATCAGCAGGTAATGTTCAGGCAATTCCTCATCGGCAAAGGCCAGTGATTTCTGGCGGCTCAGGTAGCCTGCCACCTTTTTCAGGGGCATTTCCGGATAGGATTCCGGAGTGTCTTTGGTGATACATTCAAATTGTACCCCCATGCCCCGCAACAGTTCCTGACGGCGTGGCGATTTTGAAGCAAGAACCACCGAGTATTTCTCAAGATGTTGCAACATACTACATTGTTTTACCAGGAATAGGCTTCGGCGGTCATCCATTTGCCTTGCGCCTTCAAAGTTTGTTCAATAATGTCGCGCACGCATCCGCGACCACCGGGACAATCGCTGACGAAGTGACACATCTGGCGAATCTCAGGAGCCGCATCGGCAGGACATGCCGCCACGCCAACATGTTGCATCACCTTCAAATCAGGGATGTCATCACCCACATATACAATCTCGTCTGGTTTGAGGTCGTATTGTTCCATGTATTCCTTCAACTTGACCACTTTGTCGGGAATGCCCGTAAACACATGGTGAACCCCCAATGCATTCAGCCTTTTGGTGATGTTGGTGACCACGGCTCCGGAAATCACCGCCAGGTGAAAGCCCAGCTTTCCAGCCAGTTGGAGGGCATAACCATCCTTCACATTGGAGGTTCGGAGTGGGTCACCGTTGCTGTCCATATAGACAGTCCCGTCGGTCATCACCCCATCGTAATCAAAGATGAAAGTTGTGATACGCTGTAATGATTTTTCATTTGCGTTCATAAGCGCTTTTTGTTTCGATGCACGAAAATACTGATTTTTTGCGACATCGAGCCAAAAAATCAACAACAATCAAACTATTTGTGTATTTTTGTAGTTTGAAATAATGAATTCCAAAGAAGCATTTTAAGCATGAGAATAAGACATCAATCGGACAATGTGGAGGCATTAGTGTCTACCATTGTCGATGCTATGGCTTCCCTGAAGGGGAAGGAAATTGTCACCCTTGACTTGAGAGAAACCGGAACAGCGGTGACAGACTATTTTGTGATTTGTCACGCCAATTCGAAGACCCAAGTCGACGCCATCGCCGACAAAATCATCGACGAGGCGAAGAACCAGCAAGGCGTGAAGCCCTATCACATGGAAGGACGCGACAACACGGAGTGGATCTTGATCGACTTTGTAGATGTTGTGGTTCACGTCTTCTTGCAATCAGCGCGCAAGTTCTACCAATTGGAGGAACTATGGGCTGACGCCGAACGGATTGTGAACGGAGAGGAGGATTAATCTTAATCAGTTTCTGGTTTTATGGAAGAGAACAAAAACAACCCGAGACCCAACGGCAAGCGGAGGTTTAACTTTTATTGGATCTACGTCATCCTGACGGTGATTCTCTTTGCCCTGTATTTTTCGGGCCACAATGAAGTCACCCAAGAAGAGATTAACCTTGGACAATTCATCGAAATGCTGAAAAGCGGCGAGGTGTCCAAAATCGAGTTGGTCAACAAAGAGACTGCCGATATCTATGTCGACAACGAGAAGGAAGCCCGTTACTCCTATCGCATCGGGTCGCTTGAACGATTCGAGGAAACGGTCGAAAAAGTGCAGGAAGAAAGCGGAATCGCCAGCCCCGTCTACATCACCAATGTGCAACGCAAAAACTGGGGACTGGACTTCCTGTTTACTTGGATTCTGCCTTTAGTGTTCATCATTGTCCTCTGGGTTATCTTCATGCGTGGCATGGGACGAGGCAGCATGGGGGGCGGCGGCCAGATCTTCAACATCGGAAAATCGAAGGCGCAGTTGTTCGACAAAGACAATGTGCCAGTCAACGTGACATTCAAGGATGTTGCAGGCCTGGAAGAAGCCAAGGTCGAGATCATGGAGATCGTCGACTTTTTGAAAAACCCCAACAAATACACTCGCTTAGGGGGTAAAATTCCGAAAGGCGTACTATTGGTAGGTCCTCCAGGAACGGGAAAGACCTTGCTGGCCAAATCGGTTGCCGGCGAGGCCAACGTGCCGTTCTTCAGCATTTCGGGATCCGACTTCGTGGAGATGTTCGTGGGCGTCGGGGCTTCCAGGGTGCGTGACTTGTTCAACAACGCCAAGCAAAAGTCGCCTTGCATCATCTTCATCGATGAAATTGATGCCATTGGAAGAGCGCGTGGCAAGAACCCCATCAACGGGGGCAATGACGAGCGCGAGAGCACCTTGAACCAGTTGCTCACCGAGATGGACGGTTTCGGCACCAACTCAGGTGTCATCGTGTTGGCGGCCACCAACCGTGCCGACATCCTGGACAAGGCCTTGATGCGTGCCGGACGTTTTGACCGTCAGATTTACGTCGAACTGCCTGACCTAAACGGCCGCAAGGAAATCTTTGAGGTACACATGCGCAACCTCAAACTCGGTCCTGACGTCAGCCGTGAGTTCCTGGCCAAGCAGACTCCCGGTTTCTCGGGCGCGGACATAGCCAATGTTTGCAATGAGGCCGCCTTGATGGCTGCCCGTAAAGGCAAGGACGTGATTGAAAAGCAGGATTTCATGGATGCCATCGACCGCATCATCGGAGGTCTCGAAAAGAAAAACAAGATCATCACCGCCGACGAAAAGAAGGTCATTGCCTTCCATGAGGCAGGACATGCCACCACAAGTTGGCTGCTGCAATATGCCCATCCGTTGGTGAAGGTTACCATCGTGCCCCGTGGCAAGTCGTTGGGTGCGGCATGGTACCTGCCTGAGGAACGTCAAATCACCACCAAGGTTCAGCTCTATCACGAGATGATTGCCACCATGGGAGGACGAGCCGCTGAGCAGGTGGTCTTCGGGCAGATTTCCACCGGAGCCCTTTCCGATCTGGAAAAGGTCACCAAGCAAGCCTTTGCCATGGTCACTTACTACGGACTTGACGAGGAGATCGGAAACCTAAGCTACTACGACTCTACCGGTCAGCAGGATTACGCCCTCACCAAGCCCTATAGCGAAAAGACTGCCGAAACCATCGACAAAGAGGTGAAAAAACTGGTGGAACAGGCCTATCAAGAAGCACTCGACATCCTGAGCAAGCATCGTGACGGCTTGGCCCAGCTGGCCCAAAAGCTTATCGACAAGGAAGTCATCTTCAGCGACGACCTTGAAGCCATCTTTGGAAAACGTCCGTGGGACAACACGAACGAAGAGAACAACACCGTAAACCAAGAAAGCCATGAGGGATAGAAGAGGAGAAGACAAAGGGACCACCAACAAAGAGCAGATTCTCACCCTTTTGCGGAACGCCGTAATCGAGAAGCCTGAAGCCATGTTCAAAGACATTGACTTGCAGACGGACACTTGGAAGCCCATCAAGGAAGAGGATGGCAATGCCATTACCTTTGTACAACGCTTCAAGGACATGGGGGGCATTTTCATCTATCTGGAAAACGAAGCCGAGTTGGGCGAATGCCTGAAACAATTGGCACCGCAAAACGGATGGGGCGACCTTTGGTGTGCCAGTCAAGAAATGCAAGCATTGTTGGAGAAATACGATGTGAGCTACGTTGTTGACGAGCCCGATCGAAGCAGCAACCCAAAAATCGCTAGCATCATCCCATGTGACTACCTCATCGCACAGACGGGAAGCATCGTCATTACTGACGGACGGGCAGGCTCACGAAAAGCCTACACCGATCCCGACATTCTGCTGGTCATGGCCCGAACCGACCAAATTGTCGTAGGGCTGAAAGAAGCCATGCAGAGACTTAACAAGACACTGGGCGAACCCAACACCAGCCAAGCCGCCATCCTCACCGGCATCTCACGTTCGTATGACATTGAGCAGGAAATCGTGCAGGGCATTTTCGGTCCTCGGCAAATTGCCGTGTTCTTGGTGGATGATTAATTTAGAATCATTCTAAATTAAATCAATAACTATTTAATAATCAGCTTTTTGGAAACTTCTATCGATATTAATTCGATAAACTTATACTTTAATGAGCGATATGAAACAAATATTGCTATATTTGCATGGCAAAATAAAATGAGTAACAATAAAAAAAAGAATAAATAAAAGAGAAAGAGAAAACACAAATAGAATTTGACATAATTAAACGGCATTAGTGATTATTTTACGTTCAAAAAGAAAAGCCTAGAAAACATTTCTTTTCGACAACCAAGGAGATAACTCCTAACCTAGTCAGAAAATCATCTCAATAATAACTAGTGTACGCGCATCGCAACTGATGTGGGACACTATGAGATGAGCAGGTTTCTTTCTAGGCTTTCTGCGAATGTAAATGGTGGTCCCACATTTTTGTGGGCTACTAATGTCAAAAAACAAAAAGCAAAACAAAATGGAAACAAACGAGATCAAAGAGACCAAGAGAGGCACAAGAAAGCCCAGGGCCAAAAGAGCAACAGCTGCTGAAGGTGATGAAAACGCCATTTTTATCGGCACCCTCATCCAAAAGGAACTGAAGAACCAAGAACGCACCGTGTCATGGCTTGCACGCAAGCTTGACTGCGACCGCACCAACGTGTACAACATCTTCCGTCGTCAGGACATCGACACGGAGCTTTTGATGCGCATTTCCGTAATCCTTCACCGCGACTTCTTCGCTATCTTTTCAAAGGAAGCCAAGCGTAAAATCTCTGCAAATCCTGCAATCTAATACAAGACCGCAGTAAAAACATTTGAAAAGCGGCCCGGGATTGATCCTGGGCCGCTTTTTTATTTCATCAACTCGTTGATGATTTGTTCGATGCCGACACCCTCGGCCTCGGCAGTATAGTTTCGAATGATGCGGTGCCTCAAAATGGGGATAGCCACTTTTTTGACATCTTCGATGTCGGGTGAGTATTTCCCAGCAAGCAATGCATTGGCCTTCGCGCCAATGATGAGGTACTGCGACGCACGGGGACCGGCGCCCCAACTCAGGAAACGGTTGGCCCACTCATGTGCCGAAGGCGTTCCGGGACGAGTCTTCGCAGACAGCGCAACGGCATATTCATAGACATGATCCGAGACGGGAACACGGCGCACCAACTGTTGGAAATACACGATCTCCTCAGGCGTAAGAACAGGCTCCACCTGGGTTTCCACGCCCATAGTGGTATTCTTCACCACTTGAACTTCCTCCTCATACGAGGGATAATCCAAGGTCAGGTTGAACATGAAACGGTCGAGTTGGGCCTCCGGAAGCGGATAGGTACCTTCCTGCTCAATGGGATTCTGTGTAGCCAGCACAAAGAAAGGCTCCTGAAGCTTGTAGGTTGTACCCGACACGGTGACACACTTCTCTTGCATGGCTTCGAGCAAGGCCGACTGCGTCTTGGGCGGCATACGGTTGATCTCGTCAGCAAGAATGATATTGGCAAACACCGGCCCTTTGACAAAACGAAACTGGCGCGACTCGTCAAGAATCTCCGTACCGACAATGTCGGAAGGCATCAGGTCGGGTGTAAATTGGATGCGGTTGAAGCTCAAGCCAAGCACCTTGCCAATCGTGTTCACCAACAATGTCTTGGCCAGTCCAGGCACACCCACCAGCAGCACATGACCCTGACAAAAGATGGAAAGCAGGGTGTTGTGTACCACCTCATCTTGTCCTACAACAACTTTCCCGATTTCTTTGCGTAGTCTGCCGTATTTTTCGACCAACGCATGGGCACCTTCTACATCTGAGTTATACATGTCTTTTAATTTTCCCATTGAAATTGAAAATCACAATCCTTAAAATCCTCGTCAATCTTCACAAAGGCTTTCTTGGCCTTGTTTCGGATCCAGTTGCTGATCGTTTCCTGATTCTTTTGGTTCAAGGCCCAAGATTGAATCAACGCATAGTCATCCACCAGGTTGGCTTTATGGGCGGGGATCTTGTTTTTCACCATGACCAGACGGAAAGCGTCCTTACTGTCATTGGTCGTCATGGGCATGGGATCACTGACCTCGCCCTCTTTCAACTTGGGTAGGACAAAGGCCAGGTTCTTGAACTCACCAAAACTAGGATATTGTTCCAACTCACGAATATCCTGAAGGCTGATCCTGTTCCCTCCCATGGGATTGCCAATATAGCCACCATTGGTCTTGGAGTCGTCATCGCTGAACTTCAGGCAGGCTTCTTCAAAGGTCAAATCGCCATTACGGATCAGGGCAGCAGCCGAATCAAGCTCGTGTTGGGCTTTTTCCAGCGCTTCCACCGGCACTTTGGCGGTGAGCAGGATATGGCGGCAGTTGACGTAGTCTCCGCGACGTTCAATCAATTGGATGATATGGAAACCGAACTGGGTCTCCACCACTTCCGAAATCTCGCCATCACGAAGGTTGAACGCCACCATTTCGAATTCTGGAGCGAACTCACCTCGACCGGTGAATCCGAGTTCTCCACCTTTGGTGGCCGAGCCCGTGTCTTCCGAATAAAGAATGGCCATGGTGGAAAAACTGCTCTCCCCGTCAAGAATTCGCTTGCGAATCTGATAAAGTTGGTCTTTAATGGCCAACTTTTCATCAATACTGATGGGCGGGCGTTTCACGATCTGCATGATCTCATACTGTTCGTCAACCATGGGGACACTATCGGCAGGAAGATTGTTATAAAATGCCTTGACCTCGGCAGGTGTAACCACAACTCCTTTCAGAATGTCCGCCCTCACCTGGTCCTGGAGACTTTTCTCCTTGACCAAACGGCGGAGTTCCTCTTTGATCTCCGACATCGACTTGTTGAAGATTGACTCCAGCTTTTCCTGGGAACCGGCGCGCCCGAGGAGGTCGCTGATACGGCGGTTCATCTCCATCTCCACTTCATTGTCGGTGACGTTCAAACTGTCCATCTCTGCCTGGTTCAACAACAGTTTTTGGAACATCAGTTCCTCCAAAATGGCGCAGTGCATGGCATCGCTGTTTCCATCGATGCTACCCTGCATCCTATATTGGACATATTGGCTTTCAACATCCGATTGAAGGATGATATTCTTACCCACCACGGCAACTACCTTGTCGACGACCTGCACCTTCGGCTCTTGAGCGTGGGTCATCATCGTCACGGCCAAGGCCGCCATCAGCAACACGATTCTTTTTCGTAGCTCCATATTGTCAATAGATTTCAAACATTTTTTCTTTTTTTGCCTTTTCATACAAGTCGCCGCTCATCTGCGAAAGCAACTCCTTCTTTCTTTTCAGCAGAAGAACATCCTTGATGCCTTCCCTTTCGAGCTCGATAGGGGAAACACTTTTCTCAAGCAGATAGTCCTCAAACCGGACCATATAGGTAAAGTCATCCTTCTCGAAGGAGACGAAGCGGTTCCTTTTCAAAAAACTCTCCGAGTTGTAGATCTCAAGTGGAACCTTCGTCAAGAGGTCTTCAAGACGTACCCAAGCATCGACATCCAAAAAACTGGCCACGGCATCCTGTTCGGCAAGCACATCGAGTTGTGCCAGGTCAAGTGTATCCTTGTTGCTCATCAGCTTGCGAAACTCCTTGGTTTGCTTGCAATGCTCATCCAAAATCACGTATGCGGTTCTCACCATGGTGGATCTCAGCTGGAAGTTCTCCTTGTGTTCCTCATAGTAAGCCTGGATTTCCTCATCGTTCACAACCGTGTCCAGATACTGCTCAATCATCTGGGTCTCGTATGCATAAATGACCAGCGAGTTGCGGTAGTCCTGAAGTTGTTTCGAAAAGTCGAGTTCTTCTGCAGGAAGGTTGATTTCCGCTTGGTGAACCAAGATCTGACGGTGAATCCACGAATCGATGTAGGCACTCACCTGAGTCAAGCTGTCCATCTTACTGATGTCAGGCGGGAGGAGGTCTTGCAGCTCATCGGCGTAAAGCTTTACGCCATAGCATTCGGCTACCACCATCCGCTCCGACTGTCTCCTCATATCGCCACAGCCAACCAGCACCAGAAACAGAAACACCACGAGAAACCAGCTTCTTCTCATTGATAGCGTTCTCTGACTTGATTCAACACTTTTTCGTCAATCTTCACCGGATATTTCTTGCGCAGGGACTCAACCCACTTCCCCTCCAGTTCCGTCTGATAGTCTGACGTGGCCAGTCCTCTGGCTTCGCCGAGCGTCTTCGGTTCGGGTCCGCGCAACTCGATGATGTTGACGATCACAGTCGATTTGTCGACAGTCGAGGGAATCTCATTCCTTACGCCAGCTTTCCATTCCGTTTGGTCCACCGAGGCATTGTCACCGTGCTGGAAGTACCCATTACGGACAAGCACATTCGTGATGGCATTACGGGTCAATGTGCTGCGAAGACTATCGTACGGCACGCCTTCCTCAAGAAAAGCCCTGACTTGGGGCAGTGCTTCCGGATTGTTGACTGTGATGACACAGGCTTTCACACGGTCACCCCACATATAGTTGGCAGCGTTCCTTTCAAAATAGGCGCGGAGTCCGGCCGTGTCACTCACCGCTTTCTTCCATACCTCTTTCTCCATAAGGTCAAACAGCAGGATGCCATCATTGTATTCCTGCATCAAAGCCTTGAATTCAGGGTATTTTTCCTCAAGATGCATGTCTGCATAATCCATAATCTTTCCATTTTGGAAAGCCTCGAACATTTGATAGGCATACGTAGGGGCTGACACATATTTCTGTGGGGTCTGCTTGACCTGGATGTAGGCTACGAAATCCGAAACGGTGTACTCCGCTTTCCCAATGGAAAAGAGCGTGTTGTCACCCTTGATATCCTGTGCAGGGACAAACTTGCCAGACAGGATGGTACTATCAACAGAAGTGATGAATTTTTCAATATGTTTGTCATAATTCTTGAAGCCATAGTCTTTTTTGATCTGCTGAATCACCGCATCCTCCGTCTTCTTGGAACGCATGTCCTTTTCAACACGCTCCGCGAGGGCTTGGCGTTCCTTCTCAAAACTACCCACACCAGTGGTGCTGAGAAGTTTGATGATATGGAAACCATAGTTGGTGCGGATCGGTCGGGCAATCTCTCCAGGTTGAAGTTGTTTAACGGTCTCGATGAACTCGGGTACGATACGGCTCACGGTAAAAGGACTCAACGTACCAAAACGGCTGGCTGACCCTCGGTCGTCGGAATACTTTCCAACGGCATCGTTCCAACCTTTGCCATCGCTGTCCATGATTTCCTTGTAAATGTTGTCAGCCTTTTCCTTCATGGCCTGCACCTCCTCTTCGGTGGCGTCAGCATCGAGCTTTAGGAAAATATGGGCGACATTGACGGTACCCAATGCATCGGTCACACTATTGACCTTGATGATATGGTAGCCAAAATCGCTCCGCACCGGCATGGAAATCTCACCCACTGGGGTGTTGTAGGCTCCCGTCTCGAAAGGATAGACCATATCGAATACGGTGAAATAGCCCAAATCGCCCCGATTGCCTTTACGTGCAGGCACGTTGCCCTCTGCCTTGCGGTCACGGACAGTCGGATCCTGGGAATAAGCAACGGCTACTTCGCCAAAATCATCAGCCTTGAGAGCTTTTTTCCGGATATCCATGGCCTTGTTATACGCTTTCAAAGTATCTGCCGGGAGCGCATGACTGTCACAGGTAATCAGGATATGCGATGCCCTGATGTCCTTGAGCTTACGCTGGTAGGCTTCCTCAACCAGTTCCTCGCTGACTTCATCGTTGGTAAAATAAGGTTTGGCCAATTGCTTGCGATATCCTTCCAGCTCCTTTTTGAACTTGGAACTGGTATCAAGCTGCATCTCGTAGGCTTCCATCACCTTGATGCGATAATTCACAAACAAGTCGATATACTCGTCGACCGACTTCTTTTCGATGACCTCGTCCTTGAGGTTGTTCTTGTCGTAGACCTCGGTAAACTCTTTGACTGTGATGGGGGTGTCGCCAATGGTCATCAGCACTTTTTTGTCAAGTTTCGACTGGGCAAAGGCTTGACCGCACAACAACACGATGACAGTGAATAGGCTTAAAGAAATGAATCTTCTCATGGTATGGTTAGTTTTTATGATCTTTTGCTATAGTTCGGAGCTTCCTGAGTGATGGTGACATCGTGCGGATGGCTCTCCAAGATGCCCGAGCTGGTGATTCTGATGAATTTGGCTTTTTTCAGTTCCTCAATGGTGTGGGAGCCTGTATAGCCCATGCCGGAGCGCAGGCCACCAACCATCTGGTAAACCACTTCGGCGAGAGTTCCTTTGTAAGGAACACGGCCGGCGATGCCCTCTGGAACGAGTTTCTTGACATCGTCTTCCATATCCTGGAAGTAACGGTCCTTGGATCCTGCCTGCATGGCTTCCAGCGAACCCATGCCACGGTAAGTCTTGAACTTACGACCTTCAAAGATGATGGTGTCGCCAGGCGACTCGTCGACACCGGCAAAGAGCGAGCCTGCCATGATGGAAGAAGCACCGGCAGCGAGGGCTTTCACGATGTCTCCAGTATAGCGGATGCCACCGTCGGCGATGATCGGCACACCAGTGCCCTCAAGCGCCTTGGCCACATCGAGAACGGCGGTGAGCTGCGGCACACCGATACCAGCCACGACACGGGTCGTGCAGATCGAACCAGGACCAATACCCACCTTGACGGCATCGGCACCGGCTTTCACCAAGGCACGGGCCGCTTCGGCTGTGGCAATGTTGCCTCCCACGATATCAATGTCGGTATAACGCCCACGAAGTGCCTTGATCATGTCGAGCACCCCCTGGGAGTGGCCGTGGGCGGTGTCGACCACAAGGGCGTCGACACCCGCTTCCACCAATGCATCGGCACGCTCCATGGTGTTGGCAGCAATACCCACCGCAGCAGCCACACGCAGGCGACCACGGCTATCCTTGCAGGCATTGGGACGCGCCTTCACCTTGATAATGTCCTTGTACGTAATCAGTCCGAGGAGATGGTTGTCCTTGTCGACCACAGGCAACTTCTCAATCTTATACTGTTGGAGAATGTCGGCAGCTTTCTCGAACGACACCTCAGTGGTGGTAATCAGGTTCTCGCTGGTCATCACCTCGCTGATGGGGCGGTCGAGGCCACGTTCAAAGCGCAAGTCGCGGTTGGTGACAATGCCTTTCAACACGTTATGGCTGTCGATTACCGGAATGCCACCGATATGGTATTCGCTCATCAAATTGAGGGCATCGCGCACGGTGGCGTCGACATGGATGGTGATCGGGTCGGTGATCATGCCATTTTCGGCGCGTTTCACCTTACGGACCTCAGCGGCCTGCTTCCCAATGGTCATGTTCTTGTGCAGCACGCCGATGCCGCCCTCCTGGGCAATGGCAATGGCCATGCGCGACTCGGTCACCGTGTCCATACCTGCCGAGACGATGGGGACGTTCAGCTGGATGTTACGGGTAAATCTAGTTTTCAGGCTGGTTTCACGGGGCAACACATTGCTGTAAGCCGGGACCAAAAGCACATCGTCGTAGGTCAGACCCTCACCGACGAACTTCTCTTTATCTAATGACATTGTGGTTATTTTTATATTAATTTGCAAAAATACAAAAAATAATTCAATTCACAACAATCTTCCTGCTGAGTTCCACTCCATCTTCGTCAACACAACGCAATACATAGTTGCCTCGCTCCACATCGATGGGCATCTGGTGTACCCAACGGGTCTGCCCGAGGAAGGTATCGTTCAAGGTCCAATAGATGGTCTTTCCGGGATTGCGGTGGGCAATCTCGAAGACCACCTGCTGCCGCTCGCCCGTAATGCCGATGGGAATGGAGACCTTGGCATCCGATTTCGGATATACGAAAGCCATCAGGTCGTCAGGATGGGCCGTGGCACAACTGGGATACAGTGCCGGCAGCGGCTTGTACATGGCAGAGTGCTTCTTGAAAAACCATTCCTGCACTGGAGGCAACACAAAGTAGATGTCATAGCATTTCTGGTCAACAGGGTAACAGTCAGGCAGCACTTGATATTGCCGCGTCGAATCGAGAAACACTTTCTTGTGGTAGGGACAGGGGCCCGTCTTGATTTCCACGTCAGGCATCATCACTTTTTTGACATGCTTGCAGCGTTCAGTGGCCGGATAACCTGACTCGACACAGACCTCCACCTCGATCGACTCCGAAGTGGAGGCCCGACGGGTATAACTATCGTTGAGCAAGCCTACCACATCGAAAAGAACGGGGGCAGCAGCCCCTACACCCGTAAGGCCAGGACGTCCCTCGCCATCGGCATTGCCCACCCAGACGCCAACCACATAGCGATCGGTCAGGCCGATGGCCCAGGCATCCTTGAACCCAAAACTGGTGCCCGTTTTCCAGGCCAGCTGTTTCGATGACGAGAAGCCTGTCCATCCGATCTGGCTCGAAGGACGGGTGAGGCCTTTCATCACATCGAAAGTGATGGCGAGGGCTTCTGGAGTGAAAGGAGAAAGGTCATCCCCTGTAGCCAGTTCCCTCCCCATGCATCCGTAGGCGTTCACCAAATCGTAAAGCGAGGCCTCTGCCCCACCCACGATGATTGACAATCCGTAATGGTCGGCATCATAGACAATGCCCGAAATGTTAAGCCGCTTCAGCAGGGAATGGAAACGTTGATGGCCATATTGTTTGAGCAGGAAGACAAAAGGAGCGTTCAAGGAATTTTGGAGGGCCTCGTTGGCTGGCACCACGCCCCAATACTGGCCAGAATAGTTTTTGGGAGTGAAGCCCGAAAGGTTCATCGGCACATCAGGCAGCAGCATGGTCGGCAGCAAAGTGCCTTCGTCGAGCATGGCAGCAAAGAGATAGGGTTTCATGATGCTGCCGGTGGAACGCTGCGCCTTCACCATATCGACCATGGCGGCGTCCTTGGCCTCCATGTTGTTACCCACGTACACCACCGGTCGGTTGTTAAGGTAGTCGAATACATACACCGCCGCGTTCTCAATCTGGTTCTGGGTGTTGTTCCGGTAATGGTGTTCCATGACCCGCATCACAGCCTTTTGCAAATTGTAGTCGAGGCTCGATTGGATTTGTTTACCCTTGTTCCGTTTGGTTTGGTCCATCAGGTAATGGTAGGCCAACATTGGCATCTCGTAAGGCTTTTCAGGCAGTCGTTCCATGAGGGCGAGTTCATAGTCCTCAAAGCTTAGTTCAGGCACATGAAAACGTCGTGGAATGTATACCTTCGATTGGGTCATCCGTAACAGCAAGGCATCGCGCTTGTCCAACAATTTGTCGCGCGACTTGCCAGGGTGGATAATGGCCGGGGCATTGGGAAGCACGGCAAGCGTTGCGGCCTCGCTCCAAGTGAGCCGGTCGGGAGTAGTGTGGAAATAGCGCCAAGCCGCCGCGTCAATGCCCACCACATTGCCACCAAAAGGTGCGTGGGCAGCATAAAGGTCAAAAATGGCTTTCTTGGAATAACGCAACTCCAGGCGAAGGGCAAGTATCACCTCCAACAACTTCTCCCTATAGGTCCTGGGCTTGTTGTGACGTGCCAGGCGGACCACCTGCATGGAGATGGTGCTCCCTCCCCTAACGACATGACCCGCCTTGAAATTCTCGATCATGGCCTGGATAAAGGCCACTGGATTGAAACCGTGATGAAGGAAAAACTGCTGGTCCTCGTATTCAAGTACACAAGCCAGGTATTTTTCAGAATAGTTGTTGGTAGCCGGAAAGCGCCATTGCCCGTCATCGGCGATATGCGCTCCGAGCAGCGACCCGTCACTGGCCATCAGCACCGTGGAATAAGGGTCGTCGAATTTGGGAACCGGAATGCAGAGAAAAAGCAAGAACAGGCCTGCCATCAGCAGGCCTGTTCTTAACAATGTTTTCCTTTCACGCGTCATTTGACGATGACCGGACGGGCCGGCACCACATAATAGATGTCGTTATTGTACATGTCTTCGCAACGCACGGCAGGCAGCATGAAGGAGCCTTCGTAAGTGGCGTTCAACTTGACGGTGAAGGTCTTCTTAGAACGCGGTGAGAGGTCGAAGAAGAAATAAGCTCTGTCGTCACGGACGTCAAGATGTTTGGCACCCATAGTTTCGGTTCCTTCCTCAAACAGGCGGTCGTTCACAATCTCCCAACCCGAGGCAAGGTAGTACGACAAGGCAAGCTCGGTGACACGGTAGTCGCTCGGGTTCTCCACGGTGATGACCGCTGAGAAAGCCTTACCCATCGGCAACGAGGCAGGATCGAGGGCGGCGCCGTTCCGGTCGAGATACTTCACGTTCATCTTGATGAAGTTGCCATTTTCCTTGGTCTCGTATTCTGCCACCGCGGTCTTGGTGTAAACCTGGGCGGTCAGTTTCTGGTCTGAGTTGTTGGTGACGGTCACTTGGTTGGAACCGAGTTTCGGCGTAATGGCAAAACCAGCGGAGCCAAGTTTGCTGGTCAAAGCGTGGTCTTCGCCGTTAACCTTTACGGCAGCCGAAATCGGGGTATTGGTAGCACCCACCTTTTCGGCGTACTTGCCAAGGGTGAACAAGGCAAAGGCGGTCGACTGGGTGTCAAGCCAACGTCCGCTGTTCAGGATCTCGCACAGGTCTTTGACATGGCCCTTGATGGAGGCCTCGTCACGGCTGCACAGGATCTCCGAGTAGGTCAGGAAGGCCAGGTCGCGGGTCTTGGAACCGAATGAAGAGATGTAATCAGACATGTTTTCGGTGTTCTCGACCGCTGGCCAGAACTGGGCCACCATGTTCTTCTTGCCCACTTGTGCATAGGTGGCAGCCGTGAGCAACGAGCTCAGGTTGTAGTTCATCTTCAACTCCTTAAAGCGGTTGAGGGCACCCATCTCGGGAGCACCGCCAAGGGCCAGCACGAACAGACGGTAGGCCTGGATGGTCTCACCTTGCTTGAAGTCGGGGTTCATGGCCCATGACTTGGCAATGTCGGCCTGATGGTCCATCAAGCCTTTGAACAAGTATTCCGGCACATCGAAACCTTGGTTCTTGGCTTCCACCAAGAAGTGCAGGGCATAAATCTCCGTCCAAGGATCGCTGTAGTTGCCACCCACCCAATTGGTCAGTGAGAAGTCGGCCTTTTGGTAAGACTTCAGGCTGGCGATGCCTTCTTGGATCGCCTCACGGGTCTTGGTCTGGTCTTCTTCACTTTGCTGGATGAAGTAATTGATATACAACTGCGGGAAGGCGGCAGAAACCACTTGTTCAAGGCAACCGTATGGATAAGTCGTGAGGTAGTTCAGACGGCTATAGAGGTCGACCGGGATTAAGGAAGCTACCAGGACATTGCCTTCCTGGGTACCGCTGAGGCCCTTCATGTCGAACGAGAAGGTCTCTGAAGCGCCCGGGGCGAGTTCCTTCATGTAAGTTTGGCGTTTCTCGGCATACGGCATACGGATCGGGATGTCGGTGGTGGACTGGGCTTCGTAGCCATCGCCCGACACCTTGACATCCATGGTGGCGAGACCGAGGGTCTCCGGCACCTTGACTTTCATGACCAGCATGGCTTCACCATTGGCATCCACCTTTACCGCAGTCGGAATCTCGCCGACAGCCGTGAGGTTCTTGTTGTTGGCCACCACCTTCAGGGTCTTGCCCTTCATGTTCGGGGCCAGTACCTGTACCTTGAGGGTCATCTCATCACCAGGAGCAGTGACGCGTGGTGCCGTGGCATAAAGGGTAATCGGGTCGATCACCTTCATCTGTTTTTCGTTAGCACCAAACGACTTGCCTTGTCCCTTGGCAACCACCATGAAACGAAGTGCACCCGAGCATTGCGGAACTTCAAACTCATGGGTATTGCTCTTGCCGGATTGCAGCTCGAAAGGTCCCAAAGTGATGGCGTATGCCTTGAAGCGCTTGTCGAGGGCAATTTCCTGGTTGATCATACCGTCACCACCAACGGCGTAAACCGTACCCAGCTCGCCGGTGAAGGCATCGATGATGTACTTGTAGTTGTCCCAAGTACGCACCTTGAGTGCCTGCTTGGCGTTGAAATAGTCGTACGGGTTGGAGGTGCGGTAATTGGTAAGGCCCAGAATACCTTCATCGACAATTGCCAGGGTGTACGTCATGGCTTGGTTGTTTTCCTCGGAGACTTTCACTTGGATGGTCTTCTTCGTGTTGGAAGTCTCGGGGATCTCGATGGTAGGCTTCAGTTGCAGCTTGGGATCTTCAACCTTGACGGGCACCACACCGTACATGCGGAGCGGCAGGTCGTTCTCGGCATTACGCGGTTGGATGAGCGACACATAGACATAGACGTTCGGGATCATTTCCTCGGTGGCCTTGATCTCGATTTGGCCTTCCGTTCCAAGATTGTTCATGATCTTCGACAGGAGGACCTTGTCGTTGGCTTCGACAGTGACCAAAGCCGTGGCCTTCTCGTTGGCGGGGAAGCTCACGATGATGTTTTCGCCGACATGATAGCTGTCTTTGGCACTGCTCATGGCCAGCTGCACCGGACCGTCGGAACTGCCAGTGGAATGGATGGTCGCATAGTCCCAGTCGAAGCGGATTACCTTGGCAAAGGTATTGCCGCCCTGCGTGTCTTTGACCACCAGGAGGTACAGACCCCATTTTTCATTGGGGATGTTGACCTGAATGCTGCCCTTGCCATTGTTAAGCGTCATGTTACCGCCCAATTCAGGGCTCTTATAGGTACCTCTCACATATTTTTGGAGCGTGTAGTTGTCCTCGCTCGACCACCACCAATAGCCGTCAAGTTTATAGAGGTTGTATTCCACAAGCAAAGTGGACTTGGCCAGTTCACCGTCTTCCTTGACAATAGCAATCGGGAAAGTCCAGTTGCGGTTGGTGAAGTAGTAGCTGCCGTACTTCGACTCGGTGGCCGGCAGCTCCACACCCACATAACGGCCACAAGGCGACAGTTTCCCTGATGAAGAGGTGATGCTGAAGTCGCCAGTGCTTTCGTAAACCGTGGTGACAAAAGTGGCGTTGATCATCTGGTCGGCATAGAGGTCGCTGAGTGGCTCGAAGCTGACAGAAGCGTTGCCCTGGCCGTCAAGAGGGCCGTTGAAAAGTTCCATCTCGTCAGGATAGAAGCTCTCCGACTCATTGCAGAAGGTGTAGGTCGGGAATTGGGCAAACGAGGTGCTGCCTTGGCGCACTTTGACTACGATGTCAGCTTTCAGCCCCGAGGCAGTGAGGCCGTTGAGCCATTTGGCGTTCAACTGGGCGTTGCGGGGATTGCGGATGCTGATCACCTCAGGCGTGTTGAAATTGATCTCCAAGCGGTTCGGTTTCACAGTCTCCACTCTCAGGTTTTTGTTGATGACCGTATTGCCCACTTTGAAGGCGGCTCTCCAAAGACCCGTCTCATCGTTGGGGCTGGTGGCCACGTTAAAGGTATAGATGCCACCCATGGGGGCATTGTTCGACTGGCGGGCATAGAGACGGCTGTTGGCATCATAGACCTCCATGACCACAGGATAGTCGGCAGGCAACTTGGCATCGACGTCAGAAACCATCAGGTTCAGCTGGAGCTCGTCACCGGGGCGCCACACGCCACGGTTGGTATAGGCAAAGGCGGAGATGCCTTTTTCGACATTCTCGCCATTGACGTCGAACTTGCTGTACGACAGGGATTCGCCGTTATTGGTCTTGATGAGCGACTGGCCACCCTTCTTGTCTTTGGCCACGATGAAGGCTGGACGGTTGGCACACGTCAGGCTGACGTGACCGTTGCCATCGGTGCGACCCGAAGCAATCTGCTGACGCTGGTAGTTATAGGCCGTGACTTCTGCACCCGACACCGGCTTGGCATCGACAATGCTGAACACAAAGACATCGGCAACGTCGTCGGCACCCATCTTGGCGGTGACGGCAAGGTCGGTGACCATGATGTTCTTGCGGATATCCACGTCATTATAATAGGTCAAGGTCTGCGGATCGGACCAGCTACCTTCGTAGTTATAGTCCTTGAAGTCGTAGGCCTGTCCATCCCAGTACTTGGCTTCGAGTTCCTCGTTTTCGAGGGTGAGCTGTTTGGAAGCTTCGGTGGCGAAGGCATAGTCAGCAGGACCGAAATCAAGAATGAGCTGATACATGTCACCCGCCTTTACATCGACATAGTCGGAAAGGACGATGGGGAACGTCTTCCACTGTTTCGGATCGGGCGAGTCGAGGGCAATGCTGACTTTCTTTTCAAGACGGCCGGCTGAGCGGATGCCATACGTGTCGTCAAGGTCGTTCTCCTGATAATAGGCGATGATGTTGTCATCGTACACGCGGACAATGCGAAGGGTCACCGAGTTCAGGCAGATGGCATCGAAATAGACGGTGGCGTCACCCACTTCGGGAACAATGACACCCTCCTCGCTCCATCTCACTTTCGGTCTCAGGTCAGTAAGGTCGAAGGTGAAAGTCTGGGAGTCGCTGAGCGAATTGCCATCCACATCCTTGATGCCAGATCCAACGGTCAGTTTTACGTTTTCCTGCTGGTAGCGGTAAAGGTTCGACTTGTCAAAGTAAATCACAATCTTGTTGCCGACAATTTCGGTGCGGTATCCCATTTCGGGATCCACGCTGATGAAACCGTCGAGATTGCGCTGCTGGATCTGTTGCGAGAAGATCAGAGTGGCGGAACTGTTTTCCTTGGCGACCACGCAATCGATGATTTTGAACACATCTTTGCCCAACACCGACAACTGGCGGGTCGTCTTCGATTCAGACTTGATGGGTTTGCCGTCAAGCACCATGTCGACCGACTTGAAATTCGGACCACGCTTGATGTTGTTCACTTGATACTCATACCTTCTGTTGCCAAGATAGGTGGAGGTAACCGAATACTTGCTCACAAACTCGGGATCAAAGATCTTAAGTGACTCCTCGTCGGCAATCGGCTTGGTGAAAAACACGGTGACATCGTACTGCACCTCGTCAGCGGTATAGTTCGGCACCACGTCAACGACGTTGAAGTTTAACGGCCTTTCAGCCGCGCCTTTTTTGATTTCCTTGTTGCAGGAGGCGAGTCCTGCAAACATCACGACACCCAGCAAAACCGCAAAGAATCGTGAAATCGATTTTGTTTCCATAATTTATATAGTTTTATTGTTGTTTATGCATCAATATTTGCATAGGTTGCATTCTGTTCGATGAACTCTCGGCGCGGAGCCACATCGTCACCCATGAGCATGGAGAAAATGTGGTCGGCTTCCATGGCGTTCTCAATAGTCACCTGACGGAGGGTACGGTTGGCCGGATCCATAGTGGTCTCCCAAAGCTGTTCAGGGTTCATTTCACCCAAACCTTTGTAGCGTTGCACATCGTAGCCGCCTACGGTGCCGTTTTTGGTCAACTCGCTCCATGCCTTGATCCGTTCGTCGTCGGTCCAGCAATAACGTATCGGCTTGACACCCTTCTTGATGAGGTAGAGCGGCGGTGTGGCGCAGTACACGTAGCCGTTTTCGATGAGTTCGCGCATATAGCGGAAGAAGAAGGTCAGGATCAAGGTGGTGATGTGGCTACCATCGACATCGGCATCGGTCATGATGATGACCTTGTGGTAACGCAGTTTGTCGAGGTTCAGTGCCATGGAGTCTTCTTCGGTGCCGATGGAGACGCCCAAGGCGGTGTAGATGTTGCGGATCTCCTCGCTCTCAAAGGCACGGTGCTGCATGGCTTTCTCCACATTGAGGATCTTACCGCGAAGCGGCAGGATGGCCTGGAAGGTACGGTCACGGCCTTGCTTGGCGGAACCACCAGCGGAGTCGCCCTCCACGAGGTAAAGTTCCGTCTTGGCGGGATCGCGTTCGGAGCAGTCGGCGAGTTTGCCTGGCATACTGAAGCTGGAAAGGACCCCTTTGCGCTGTACTTTCTCACGGGCACTGCGGGCGGCCTGGCGCGCTTGGGCGGCAAGGACTACCTTGTCGAAAATCAGCTTAGTCTCTTTGGGATGTTCCTCCAAATAGGCCGACAACTGCTGGCCCACGATGGAGTTGACGATACCCATCACCTCGTCGTTGCCCAACTTGGTCTTGGTCTGTCCTTCGAATTGCGGTTCCGGAACTTTTACGGAGATCACGGCGGTGAGACCTTCACGGAAGTCGTCAGGCGTGATTTTCACTTTCTGTTTCTCAAACTTCTCCAACAAGCCGTTTTTCTCGGCATAGGTGTTGAAGGAACGGGTCAGACCCGAACGGAAGCCCTGAAGGTGGGTACCGCCTTCGATGGTGTTGATGTTGTTGACGTAGGAATGCAGGTTCTCAGAATACTCTGCATTGTATTCAAGGGCAATCTCAACGGGAACATTGTTGCGTTCGCCGGAGATGTAGATCGGTTCGGGAAGAAGCTTCACACGGTTGGCATCGAGGTAACCGATGAAGTCGGTGAGACCGTTCTCTGAGTAGAACGTGTCGGTACGGAATGTACCGTCCTCAAGGGCAGCACGCTTGTCGGTGAGCACGATGGTGATGCCGTGGTTGAGGTAGGCCAACTCACGCATACGGTTGGCCAGGGTATCGTAATCGTATTCCGTATGGAGGAAGATGCTGCCATCAGGCTGGAACGTGATGCGGGTACCATGCGCGTTGGATTCGCCAACCACCTTCACGGGATAGAGCGGCTTGCCACACTCGTATTCCTGACGGAACACCTTGCCTTCACGGTAGACCTCAGCCGTCATGTGGGTGGAGAGGGCATTCACGCAGCTCACACCGACGCCGTGCAGACCGCCAGAGACCTTGTAGGAGCCCTTGTCGAACTTACCGCCGGCATGAAGCACGGTCATCACGACCTCCAAGGCGGAGCGCTTTTCCTTTTCGTGCATGCCTGTGGGGATACCACGACCATTATCGAGTACGCTAATTGCGTTTCCTTCCAAAATATCCACGGTGATGTGGTCACAGAAACCAGCCATCGCTTCGTCGATGGAGTTGTCGACCACTTCGTAAACTAAATGATGCAGGCCACGGAAGTGAACGTCACCGATATACATGGCGGGACGTTTGCGGACGGCTTCGAGGCCTTCAAGCACTTGGATTTTATTAGCACCGTATTCTTCACTTGCTAATTCTTTGATTTCTTCTTCAGTCATTTTCAGATACTTACGTTTTTAGACATTAAAAAACAAAAGTACGAAAATTTTCTGAAAAAACTGTGCCTTTTTTGAAGTTTTTTTTGACTTTTTTTCAAACAGTTTTCAACCGCTCAGAAACGCATTTTCAGACCGGCGAAAAACTGGATTCCAGTCACTGGATAATCGTAGTAAAGCTGGTAGTTTTGGTTGAGTACATTGTCCAATTTGGCGAACACCGAAAGTTGGTCGTTGAAGCTATAATCGGCACCAAGGCTGAGGTCGTAGACATCCTTCAATTTTACCACGTCATACTGGGGAGGATACTTGGTCATCCAATAGATGCCATAATGCCAATCCTTGGCATAGCGCTCACCCTGATAGAAGAAAGTAGTATTAAACGCCAGCTTGTCGTTGACATCGTAAGTCAGTTTCAGCTTGCCTTCCATCTTAGGACGATGCCAAGGGCAATCCTCGTTAGTCATCTGGTAATTGTTGTAAGCGAAACCCAAATCGGTCGATAAGCCGCCACGCAGTTTCACACGCATA
>JAEEGL015170689.1_pt1 | contig 113632 bp, 93 predicted proteins | sample 9134231 | NCBI WGS metagenome assembly JAEEGL01 (sample SAMN16246548, study PRJNA631951) | gut metagenome | biome: gut microbiome; feature: rumen; material: fiber-attached | host: Bos | place: Iran: Karaj | collected 2018-10
ATAAATTTTATTATTATCCCACGTAATATGCCACCCATGTTTAAATTGTTTTACACTCAAATTATCTTGTGGCATAACTTTATTTCTTATAATCAAATTTATTTGGCTTTCACTTAAATTTCTTATTTTTATTCCCATCTGTTTTAGAATATGTGTAATATTCTCAAAAGTTTTTGGGTAATCATATTTTTCTTTAAGGTCTCTTGAATTCAATCCGTTACTATAATATTCTTCTTCTAATAATGACTTTACTTTATAATATTCACTATAAATGTTTTTTGTTCCATAAGAATGAATATCAAATCCAAAATATATTAAGTTTTCAAAAAACTTATAACCATGCTTACATATTTCATTATTCTCACATATTTCCTGTCCACAGCATTTACACAATTTTTTTATTTTAAAATTATTATTTTTTAATCTTTTCATAGTTTCACTAATTTTCCTTTTAGTTGCATCACTATGTCTACGATTTTTATTATGATGTGAAATAGAACAAGAACGTGAACAAAATTTATTCCCGTATTTAGACGTTATTTCTTTTCCACATTCTTGACAATAATGCTTTTCCATATTCTTGTACGAATCTAAATCAAACCCAATTTTATCAGCAATTTCTTTAATATATCTACAGCCTTGTGAATTATCACTTATACCAAAGTATTCATGTATCTGCGACTTCGTTCTAAAACTTTGAAATAAGTTAAAAACCTCAATTCTTTTTTCTTCTGTGCTAATATCAATCCTATTCATATTAAATGTTCTTATATAATATAAATAGTTATTTCTGCGTGAAAGTTTGTATTTGAACTTAAATTTCAAAGAAAAAACTGAATTATATTTGTTAAATAACACCATACTATCAATTTGCGGAGAGTGGGGGATTCGAACCCACCGCGCCGCCGTAGCGACCTAACAGATTAGCAATCTGTCCCCTTCAGCCTGACTTGGGTAACTCTCCATTTTTGCAAGCATTAACACGGTACTTGCAATACTATACGGTCTTTCAGCGTCTCCTTTGCCCGTGTACTCAGGTGTATAGCCTATCTGATTAGGTTTGAAATTCGCGACCAAATACCTACAGAGTCAAAGTCCCGATACCAAGCCTACCCATTCCTATAAGTTCATAGTTAGGGAATTTATTTATCTCCTTATTGCTATCACATATCGGTTATGATAGTATACTGGGGAGTTTGTAACTTAGTACTGCCCAACGCCAAACTTTTCCGAAATCGTTGAAACAGTGACGGCGCGACCGTCAGAACTTTATTATTAACCCAAAAACAATTCAAAGAAACGACGATTTGGCTCGTCGTCAGCCTCGCGATAGGTGCTTGCTTAAGCAGCCATACGATAAGTGTTTTTGTTGCCATTTAAAACAACTACAAACGTCTATTTTCATTGTATACGCTGCTGTCAAAACCATACATCCCCGTGTTACCTCGGCTGTTCGGTAAATCTACCGCCCAAGGCTGAATGTTCTGCTATTTGTATCGGATTTACAATTGATATCCGAAGTCAGGGCGAACATTGAATGAACTGGTGGAGATGGGGCGACTCGAACGCCCGTCCAAACAGTTTTCCTTTGAACGTCAACAACGTCTGCTTGTGAGATTGGCTGGGCTCGAACCAGCGACATCTACCGTGTAAAGGTAGCACTCTGAACCGACTGAGTTACAATCCCATCGCTCCCCAGGACGGACTCGAACCGCCGACCCTCGCGTTAACAGCGCGACGCTCTACCAACTGAGCTACTGAGGAATAATAAAGCCGGCACCAGTGTTTTAACCACATAAACTATATTTGCGAAATAGTGGGGTTTCGAACCCTAATGCACACCTAATCGCGAATTAAATGTGCCACTTCTCTGGCCGTACAGACAAATATTCATGACTATCGCTGCCACGTTGCCTTCTTTAGTGTATTTGGATGGATTCGAACCACCGTAGACCACCTCCTTTTCACCTCTCTTGTACCTGGGCTCTGCTATCGTGGAGACTCCCTATGCAAGATTCAAACGGCTACTAATTATGGTGTTGGCACATCCTATCTGCCCCACAAATACATTTATTGGCGGTCACGACGGGACTCGAACCCGCAATGGCTTGCGCTCCCTCGGCAGTGACAGTGCCGTATGCTCAACCAATTACACCACGCGACCATTAATAGCAAACCATCGCAAGTAGGATTGAGGATTACCTACAACGCCAACTCAAAGCACATTGTTCAGTCACGACAGACGGGGGCTAGCAATTCCCGTCTTTTATGTCGGGTGGACTGATTACCACCAAGGGCTACAGACATCCTGTATCATAAAACGATTTGACCCTTCTTACGTCACTCACGGTTGGCCGACCGTGGCTAATTCAACCTTATGCTTCTTTGAGCCTCGTACATAACCAGTCACTTTTCAGTGATAGGAATCTGATTACAACCTTATCCACTGTCCACAGATTATTCAGTCATTACGAGATTCGCCATTTGAGCCGATGGAGGGACTCGAACCCACGACAGGCTGATTACAAATCAGCTACTCTACCAACTGAGTTACATCGGCATATAAAAAAAAGCCTTTTGGCAGGACTTGCGTAGTCACCTGCCGTACCGAAACCCCCAGATACATATCTTCGTCTGGCTAATGCGAACCAATTTCGGCACTCACTATTCCGCAAACTTTGTCTTAAAAACGACTTATATTTGCCCCCAACTAGAAAAGGCCTGTTATTTTCAATGAAAAGAGTTTTTTAGTATAAAGCGGGAAAACTCATGTAAAACCGCTATTTTGCAGGACACCAAAAGCTGTTCAAATTAAAAGTTTGATGCTAAAGTTGGTTTGCTGTACGTGTCCCTTATTTGGTAGCCCGTAGGGGATTCGGACCCCTGAATCTTCAGGTTGAAAACCTGACGTCCTGGACCACTAGACGAACGGGCCATATTTGTTCGGGCAAGAACGGTGCGGAAAGCCGTCGGAACGGCTGAATACCGTGAAGAACCCGAACGTGGCGGACCAACCGCTTCTACCTTGCCAGGTCGAGATTTCTCAAAACGAGTATGTACTTATGAAGCCTCGTCATCCTATATACCCACGACCAAACTAAACGTGTTGACCTACTCCATATTCAACTTGATGGTCTCCGATATAAGCGAATGTACCCGTTTGTGACCCCGCTGGGACTCGAACCCAGGACCCCATCCTTAAAAGGGATGTGCTCTACCAACTGAGCTACGGAGTCATTTGCCCCTGCTGCGCTATTTTACAGCCTCCCCAGGGAAAGAGGCAACCCTATAAAGCCAGGTGTGGCACTTGTACTTGGTGCGGCCACATTATACGCTATGGTGGTTGGAATTCTTGCAAGATATCCAAGCAAAGGCGGTTCGTCCGAATTTACGGCAATTACAGGAACCTTAATTAAGGCAAGCTGCTTTTATGTTCCTTGCCACTTGGGTAAATTCCAACTTTTGTCGGGTAAAGAGGACTCGAACCTCCGACCTCTGCATCGTTATGTACTAAGGAATCGAACCTTAGAGTTGTTACCAACCGTTTACATAAACGCTTTTTTATAATCGGTGGTGGCTTCACCGTAACCAAATGCAGCGCTCTAACCAACTGAGCTACTACCCGAATTTGCCAGATATCCACGGACCCAATCTCCCACATCTTACTACTAAATACAGAAGTCATTTTTCTTTGTTTCCCATAAAAAAAGAATAAATTTGTTGCTGTACGACTTCCTTAAAATTGAACTTTAAAATTTAAAATTATGCAAAACTTGTTGCGGGAGTGGGACTTGAACCCACGTAGAACGGCTTATGAGACCGTGCTGGGAACCACCTCCAGTCTATCCCGCAAGATTTTCTAGGGTCTTTATATGGATTCGAACCACTGTGTTCCGCACTTACGTAGCGAACTCGGCATAAACCACTGGCGCGGACGACACCCTATACCTGGAAAAGACCTCGTTTTACTGCCTTTGCCTCATTTATATGCCACGTGAAGATTCTCACGAAAAGGCTCTGGCAGCCGCCATAGTCCCGGAATTCCACCGTAATCTTCTGGGTTAACTGCCCAGACGCTCTAACAATTTAAAGGTACCCTGTATTGAGCTACACTATGACTAGATTATATTTTGTGGACAGTGGTGGATTCGAACCACCGAACCCCGAAGGGACCAGATTTACAGTCTGGCGCGTTTAGCCACTCCGCAAACTGTCCGATTTGAGACTTTAGCACTAGGACCTAATTTCCATATGCTTTCTAAGAGGGTAATGTCTCTAACCTAAAGGCAATATGGCCGATATCACCGAAGGAACCCCCTCACCGCACACAGCCCGTGTGGTAATAGGCTCTGAAACCTTCATTCTGGACGTTCCAGACTATCCAGCCAAGCAGATTAGGCTACTTTGGAAATGGCACGTCGGCAATGCCCCGTAGGGCGTTCTACGCCAGGTTTGTGCCTTGGTGGAGTCGAGGGGATTCGAACCCCTGACCCTCTGCTTGCAAAGCAGATGCTCTACCGACTGAGCTACGGCCCCAAGCCTCTATTTAACCCATAGATGGGGCATCTGCTATTGACGTACATGCTGCAAGGGCTGTTATAACGCGGCTGTTTGTATCAACGCTACTGGTTGAGCCGCGTGTTGGCAGTGCCCATATGTCGCCTCCTACCGAATTTGGCATAGATTTTACCCCCACATCTGGACACCCACTGAAGTTCAACTCCATTCAATCGGATACTACGACTGTTATTCCCGCTTTCGAACCAACTTCTGTGGTTATCTTAACATTCTAATTACGGTAGCCTATCTTTCTTAATCTTTATCGCTTCAGGCTCTTGCGTTGGTCCTCTTTTTTCGAGTATCATAAAACCCTTTGGACTTCTTGGGTAACAGACCTGTTTATAAACGAGGCAAATGGTTGTGGCCTCGGTAGGCTACCGTGCGTCAATGTCTGTCATTCTTGACGGGATTCACGGTATGCTCATGCGTGATATAGAACGCTGCGATGCCTGACGCAGAGAGGGTGGGATTCGAACCCACGGGGCTTTAAGGGCCCTACGGTTTTCAAGACCGTCGCCATCGACCACTCGGCCACCTCTCTATAATATCAGAAGCCAAATTGTTTTCTTATTTTTCTACTTATAGAACCTTTTTCTTATTACAAAATCTTTTAATGTTTTGCGGTAAGGCTTCCATTAGTTGGCGGTTTAAAATTTAACCTCTGGCGGTATCAATAATGAAAGGAGGTGTGATATGCCACAGGGAAGAAAACTCGACCGTCATACTGAGCAGGAAACGAGGCTCGAACTCGCGACCCTAAGTTTGGAAAACTTATGCTCTACCAACTGAGCTATTCCTGCTAATTAATTCATTACAACGTGCTGTTTTAGTCCATAAACTATGTATTCCGTTTTCTGCAAGCCTCAACTCTTGCTTCTTATCACCACTGTAACAAGTGGTGTGGAACCCACCACGCGCTCTCATCGTGTTCTGTACACGTTTTAATCGATGGACGGTTACGTCCTGCCGAATATAATGAATTTTGGGAAAGGCAGGCCCGTGTCGCGAACACAAGCCTACTGTCACTATCGACGTTCTTAATTAAACTAACCTTTTCAGGGTGCCCTTATCTGAACATAGCTTCGAAGGTATTCAGACGGTACATCTCCGATGCGTCCCCAAAACCCGTCTGTTGCTAGACAGGTTTTTGAGCAGGAAACGAGACTCGAACCCGCGACCTCAACCTTGGCAAGGTTGTGCTCTACCAACTGAGCTATTCCTGCTTGTTCCGCTATATGTCCTGTTGGCATCAGGTGATTCGCGGAAGTCCGACTGCGACCGTGTTGTAAACCAGAACCCAGCGGCTGAATACATGTTAGCGGCTGAAAGATTCGAGTTAAAACTGCGGTTTATCGTCGGTATCTTTTTTAATTTTTCCTATATATCCTATACCCAATATTTCAAATTACTCTCGTTTCTTTGACGAACAATTCCAAATATACAACATTTTTTTGCAAAATGGAAAATTTTTCGTTTTTTTTTTCAAAGAACTGTCATTTTTTTGTCTTTCGACTGTATTATAACGTCAGTTTTTCGATTTTATTACACATTGTGATTTTTTTTTTCACTTTTGTGCATTTTTTTTTTTCAAAGAACTCTCTTTTTGTCTTTCGACCGTACTATAACGTAGGTTTTATTTTTTTATTACACAACGTTGAAAAAAAATTTTAATTATTTTGTTCATTGTTGTTTTTCACTAACTTATATCATAAAAAAAGGCTTGATTTTTACGTCAAGCCAGTTGGAATATATGTTGGGGTTGTTGCCTTTTTATGCTTTTTTCATCACTGCTTGACGTTTTACATTACCCCATTTTGGCAAATAGGCACAGTCAATCCTTGAAAGACTTTCGTCTAATTGATTGGACTTCGTTATATTAAACGGATTGAGTGTATGTAATGTTGCATTCATATTAATTATAAATATACGATTAAATTCAAAAATAACAAATTTACTTCAAAAAATTACAATATTTCGAAAAAATACCTTCTGCTATCCTTTGTTCATTGTTATTTTGACCTTGGGGTGTTAGTCCTTTTTTATATAGTTGTCTATTTTCTTTATAATATATATTACCATTCAAATCAATCAAGAAGTCTTGGTATCCGTCTTCAGTGTCAAAACTTCCCTCTGCCATAAGAACTTTTTTATTACTATTAATATCGAATGTTTTTTCTTTAAAATCATTAAGAAAACTAAATATACAGTCGGTTATGAAATGTCCCTTCACATAATCAAACAATCCATATTTATCTGCTTTATAATTGTCTCTATTTTTATTTGCATTAATAAAAATAATATTGTTTTTAAATGCAACTGGTCTCATACTTGGGGTATAAACACGTTCAAATCCTGGAGTAATTGGCTCAAAATTTTTATCGTTTATTATATAACACAAACCGTCTTCACATTTTACTAAACAATATCCATTAACAAAATCTGAGCCAATCCCACTAAATAAATTATTTGTCAATCGTCTACCTTTGGTGTCGATAAATGTGATTTTATTTGAGCTCGGCAATTCAATTGCAGCGATACCGTTTTTGAAATTTTTTGCATTTTCTGGCCAATTGGCAATATTTTCTATGCTACCAAAAAGAAGATTACCTTTTGTGTCCATAAAATTGGTTTTTCCATTATATCTCACCAAGCAAAAATCCTCTATAAAATAACCAATAGCACTAAACCACAGATTATTCAATGGTTTTCCGTTTGAATATATTGCCTTATAGACTTTAATTCCCTCACGACCATCAAAACCAATACTTTGATGTCCAACGGAATAAATGTTCTCACCTATAAGGTTAATATCACAGAACCAGTTTTCTTCATCTTCTGGATTGCCGAATATATTTCTACCAGTAATGTCTATAAGTGTACAGTTATTTAAATTATCACTACTACCTCTTTCTTCTTCTTTTTTAGCAACAATTAATCCGTCTGGATTTGCACCTACACTTTGATATATTGGTGGAAGCATCAATCTACCGTCTTTACTCAAATAGTTTTCCGTTCCATTATGCACATCCCAATCCATTTCAACCTTGGCATAACCATTAATTTCTTCGTCAAAATTATTACCGTTAACAATATGTCCTGGATTGTCGTTTTCCTGACCAGAATACAACAAATAACCCTCGTGGTTAATATAGTTTACAACATGTTCATCATTGTATGAAATATTACCATCACTCAAACTTCCTTCAACATTATCATAATATTCACCTTCTGAATTATACCATTCATCTTCTTCATAATCATTATATTCAACACAACCGAAACCGCCATGAAATTCACTTGCATTGTCAAACCATAACTCACTAATGAACTGTTTTTTTTGTGGATTATAGTAATTGTATTTTCCGTTCATTTTAACTATCAACAATCCTTCACCGCCATCTTTAACTTCATCAAATAATTCTTTAATATCTTTTCCTTGTGTCAATTCTTCTTTTGACCTTTGTATTCTTCTATTTGGGAAAAACTGTAATTTGGTATCAATACTTGTTATGAAATTAAACAACCCTTCAGTATCACCATATAATGACAATTCGCTTAAACTATGTATGCGATTGTCTTCAGCATCCATAAATGAATCACTTTCAACGTGGAATTGCCATTTCTTATTTGGATAATTCTTGGAAATGATTATATACAATGGTCCATCATCATTATAGCGGTCGAACATATTGTCATAATAGCCATCGCCTGTTCCAGCTGTACACCATTTTGTATGTTTTCCATACAATATAGCCGCTTCTTTTGTTAACGGATGAATAACTGTCCACTCTTCGTCTTCATATACTTTTTCAGCGTCATTCTTAGTTTCAGTTCTGGTTTTAACACCACTTGCATCTCTAATTGCTTGATAAAGTTCGCCGACAGACTGGTATTTATTTATATCGTTTTTAGGTAATTTACCCCCAATTTTAGCAAACCTCTCCAATGAAGATTTTGTTTCATAAGCATCACCTGGTTTCCATCTTCCGTTTCTCACAAGATTAAGTATCCACTTGGTATACTTGCCGATACCGCCAGCCTTGGCGGTTGGGTCAGAATTAATAGCGGCATTAAATACATTGCGGTCTATATCAGAATAATATTTCTGATACACTTCGTCTGAGGTTGCTTTTGCCTCAAATAATATATCGCTATATTTTGAGAAGATACCTTTATTTTCATCCATATTAAAAACTGCTTATTATAATAAATAGTAAACAATCAATCTTTACATCACCACCTCAACACACCCATATTTTTTATCCAATATGATATTGTTTGTATATCTCACGCAGTTTTTACGAACATATGCATAGGTATCCGGCATGTGTGGGTCGAAGTCCCTAATGTCGTCAGTTTTACCAGTTTCTCCCTTATATTGGTAGAAAACACGTTGGGTTTTATCAAGGCTTACATTCATATATTTGGCGAAACTCCTCATAAATGTATTTATTGTGGATATGTTGGACGTAAAGTCTTTATTTTTGTTGTATCCTCCGTCTTTTGTAAGCCCTTTAGAGATATAGAAACCACTAATCGTTTTAGTCTTTTTATATAGTTCGCTTTCGGAAAGGGATGTAAGATATGAAAAAACACATTCAGTATTGACTGGTGTACCGTCTATATATTCATATGTCTTGTCAATCCAGTACAGTACATTGTCCTTATATCTTGCATAGTTCAACAGACATCCGTCACATCGCAGTAATAGGTCACAAAACTTTATTCCTTCACCTACGGAATATATATCGGCATCATATTCGATATCGTTAAAATACACACCTTCCTTGTCACACAGTGTCATTAGGAACAGTGAGGTGGAAAAGGGGTATTTTGTCAGATAACTTTTACTAAAAGCGTAATGGTTCTCTATAAGGAGGTGTGGGTTTAGTTTTTCGCACATAAAAGACACGTTATCACTATCTGTATATATAACATGCTGGTCTATACCGTACACACTCTCTTTTGGGGTATACAAATCGATGAACCTGGACTTATACCACATATCATCCTCGTTGTCGAATATACTATATATGTAGTCGTCACTTGTATTGTATCCGCTTATCGTACATTCGCTGTCTATTTTCTTCATCAACAAATACGACACGATACCATCCGAATCAAGGTTCACATTGCAATATTTTTTACCATTTTCAAAAATCCACATCATTCGGCTTGTTGTATTCCTCGTTTACTAGTGTGTTGGCAATATCCACATAATCTTGGTTGTTTTCGATACCTATGAAATGTCTGTTGAGCCTGATTGCCGCTATTGCTGTCGTGCCGCTTCCTATAAACGGGTCAAGGACAACATCTCCCTCGTTTGTCCAAGACTGAATGTGCCTTAAAGGTAATTCGATTGGGAACACGGCTGGATGCTTTATATCCCTACCGTCAGAGGTTTTAAACACTCTCCTATTCTGTGCCACCGCCATATCCCAATCTTGATATTCCATCATTAACTGGTTTACGCTATAGTCAAGGTGTTTACGTTCTTTTTCCTCGCCAATCTGTTTTGCGGTAGAATTGTAATGTTTCCCTGCTGATTTGCAAGGTATCATAATAGGATTGAATGTTTTGGGTGATTTGCCTTTAACAAAACAAAACATAAACTCAATACGTTTGGTATAACGTGGCTGTTTGACTTGTGGCATTGGATTTTTCTTTCTCCAAAACATATAGTCGTTAAGTTTCAAGCCACATTCGTCCATAAAAAACAGTGCCTGTCGCATCGAATTACCGCTTTTACCTCCACCTTCAGTCTTATCGTCCACGTTCCATATTAGAATGCCTCCGTCTTTCAACACTCTTGACAATTCTTTGGCGATTCTCTCAAATTTATAGGAATTCCATAAACCGTTGCACGTATTGTTATAATGTCTCAAATTGTCATAAGGCGGGGAAGTGACAATTAAATCAACACTACAGTCGTCTAACTGTTTAAGGACATTTTCCGCATCGCCACAATATATTTTATCTAACTCCAGCATGTTATAATATAAAATTCTTTACAAATTCTTGTGTCGGGACACAATTCATCAGATAATTCTTATTAAATGAAAACTCTTCAAATGTAAGATTGTCAGCATCGCATTCGATATTTACACTCACAGACGTGGGGGTTTTCATTATTACACCAAGACCGTAGTCGCAATCGTACAGCAAGCAACTATTGAAGTGTGTGTAATTCTGTCTGAACTTGACAAATGCCTTATACACGTCGCCAGTCCACGGTATCCCGTCGTCGTGAAACTCTGATAACGGTCTGGTCATAATCTTGGTGACAGGGTTCATGTCGTGGCATATAATAAAGCCGTTGTCATTTAAATGATTTATCGAATTAACCATGTCGAGATAACATTGCTGTGCAACGTGCAATCCGTCGACAAATATTAAGTCATATGTTTCATCAAATGGAATTTTTTCAAAAAATCCGTCAGAAGTCATTACGTGGGTTGTCGCACCCTTTTGTACTGGGTCTACGGAAATCTTATGTGGACAATTTATCTTATTAAAATTTTCCCCATTATTGACACCAATTTCCAAGTATTTCTTAAAATTGTTTTTGAAAATCAGTCCGTTTATTATTTTATCTTTGGTATAACCGCTATTATAGTAACGTTCCATAAATACTTTTCTATGTATTATTCCTTTACTTTAAGGTTTGCTTCGGGTTTAAGGTTTGTGCTAAACGGTGAATTTGTCACTTCACATGTAACAATAGTCTTATTGTTAAAATAAGGACAAGTTTCGCAATTTCCTTTTACTGTATATATACATCTGCCATTTGGGGTTAGATAGCAAAAATCATAACCATTTTTCCAAATATCATCTGGATGTATCTTAAACATATCAGTATTGTCAATAAACTTCTTCATACTTTCTTTTAAACCATCACAAAGCAGTTTAGACATTTCTTCTGAAGTTGGTGTATTCATATCTCGCATAGCAAGCATTTCTGCCAACGTGCGTTTCTCACACAACATATATTTTTCAACTAATTTTGTAAAGTTGTCTGATTTTGGTGTATTATTTTGAGAAACACCTAACGTCGCGGTTGTTGTTGTGTTGGGATTTTTATCCAATGTAATGTCGATATTTTCCATAAAATAAATATGTTTATCTTTATTCACAATAAATCTTTCTTTCAAGCAACTGACCGAAACTTGTGTCAATCACCTCGTAGTACTGACAGGGCTTCTGGTATTCAAAACCGTTAGTCAGTGCGTAAGAGTTATATCCTATAATACTACCGTTCACGGCTGCACTTGGGATTGAGATACAGGAGTGGAAATGCCCCAAATAAATTCTATCCTGGTTGAATGTCTTACCCCATTTAAGTGCCAATCTCTGCAAAGACGGATAAATACCGCACACTGTATTAGTGCCAGTAGACTTAATTTGGAAGCCGTGGCAGAACAATAGTCTTTTTCTATCTGGTGTTTCTACAATTGCGATTTCGCTTTCTGGCACTGCAAATTCGATAGGAAGCCCAAGGCACTCACACTGTCTTTGCACATTTTCGTACATAAGCCATTCGTAACTCATTTCATAGCCGTTGGTATGCTGAATCTTTTTCGTGGTTCTAGAATGATTGCCGACGATACCGATAAACTTGATACTATTCAGTTTAGTATTATTACACAAAAACTGTAAACCGCTTACTATAAGGCTTTGTGCCTTAGAGATAGCCTTAAGTGGTGACAGTTCGTTACATTGTGCAAGTTCATCGTGGATAAATCCAGATATTGTGTCTCCCAGACTGGCAAATATGAGGTCGTCAACCTCGTCAGTGTTAAGGCAATGTGCCAAATTCTCAAAATACTTGGTAATACGTTCCTCGGCTATGCTGACATTATATTTATTCTTTCCAAGAACACTTTCAGGTTTTACATTTTCTTCAATATGTGCGTCTGAAAACAAGGCAATGGCATAACGTGTTCCTTTCTGCTTCTGTGTATATTTGAAATTATATTGCTGGAATGTAAGTTCTTGTATATCTTTTGCAATTTCCTTAAGTTTTTTAAATTCCTCGTACTCCTTTTCGTCCTCACGTTTAGCATATATTACAGTCGGCTTTGAACATTTGGGTACGCTTGCTTCATCCAAGTAATAATATTTCATACCATTTCTATGTACATAAACACCGTGTTTCTTTAATGCCCTAGATATGTTGTCTTTGCATACGTTAAGTTCTCTAGACAGATATTGTCTACTTGGGTAAATCGTCCCATTCTCGTCGACCACTCTTCTTGTTTGTACTGGTTTCATATTATTTTTTATTTAATTATTATATTTTACATCTAAAATTAAAAACGGTGTGTCCCAGCAATGCCCATTATCGGGTGCATAATTTGTTGGATTGCAAACCAAATGCAAAAACAAGCCGTCAGTGCTATTAAGCCTATCAATGGCATTTTTATTTTTTACATCCATCACCTTGTGTCCGTTATACCACACACGTACACGTTCCTTAGTCCACTCCAGTTTACAATTATTGTCGAAATAATCAAGGTCATTAAAATACCATTTTGGTGTCGTTCCCCTTAAATTATCTTTATAGTTAGATAATAAAAATGGCGTAATATTATATGTGAACGGATTCAGCCAACTTGAATAAAGCCCTTTCATCTTTAACTCATGTCCAATCCTTTTACCACTTTTCGCCAACAGCATACCAATAGCATCAGACGCATTATTATCTGTAAGGGTTATGTTTGTATACATACCGTATCCCCTTGGTAACTTGTAATTAATTTCCAATGTACCGTATTTTATTGCCTCTATAGTGGATACATGCCCACATTGATATATATTGTCTCTTTTTCTCATATCCAAACACAGAACGTCCTTATACATTGATACCATATCAGGATGGTATTCGGATATCGGATGGTGCATAAGTACTTTATCTTCCTTACTCCAAACATACCATTGAAACCCTTTCCAGTGGAAAATTTCATCTTTCATCCTCTACTATATTAGTATCTTTATTATACAGTGAAAATTCGTATGGTTCATCCATAATGTCATCAATACGCTCAAATGTCTTTTTGAAACTTCTTGCAAGCCACATAAACAATACACAGACAATGGCTAATACACCTAAAATTATTAAAACTATCATCATATTTTATTTATTATAATTGGTTATTATCATATGAACGCTTTTCTTCTCATCATATGTACCCCTCGCATGAAAAGAATAATTTTTATCAAAACGTGTTATATTGAAATCTTTATATAGGTCTTCTATAAAAGGTGTACTTCTTACAACAACCATCCATTTGCATTTATCACCAATATTTTTCAATACATCTCTAAGCCTTATCTGGTCTTCCTTATCAAAACTATTATTGTCATATTCCTTAAAAGTGCTGTCATAAGGTGGGTCAACGAAGATAAAATCGTCTTTTGAGAACTCACGATTACCAATTAAACATTCAAAATCACCCACATAGAAATGAGAGGTCTTCATTCTGTCAAAGAAATCTGCACTTTTCAGTATCTTTATTTTTTCGGTTAAATCTTTGGTGTTATATGAAGCACCGCCATAAGGCACATTAAATTTACCGTCTTTTGAAAACCTGAACATACTGCCGTAACAAAATTCCCTAATAAAGTACCAGCAAGCACAATAAACCGGATAAAACAACATATTATTAGAAATAACACTAAAGTCTGGTTCTACTTTGTTAACCTCTGCACGACACGCATTATATATGTCCCTAATAATAAAATAAAACCCCTGCATCACTGCTGTCATCATTTGTTCCTTACAATCCGAAATGGTGAAAGATTCTTCCGTTATTTCATTCTTTTTAGCTTTATTCTTAAATCTATGTATCTTATCTTTCAAACACTCAAGTATCTTTGTACATGTATTATCATAATTCACAAGATAACACACTCCTAAAAAATTCTTAAATCTATCATTGTCTATGATGTTAGGATATTTGTATATATAATAATTTGATATACTATTATTAAAAATAAGATTATATATTGTTTCAATATATCCATTATCTAAATATTCCATAGCAATTTCTTTCATACCTAGCCATCCATCATTTATTTCTTCAAGTTTTCTAATAAAAATTGGATGTGAGGCACAACTACAAATACTACTATAAAAGCCAATCAATTCGGTGGATATGTCACTAATAAAGGCATTACCTCTAATTCTATTCTCGTTGTACAACTGAAACATTACTCCAGCACTACCAGCAAACGGCTCAAAATAATCGTTAATGACTTCTGGAATTAAATGCTTAAAATACTTATATTCATCATATTTACCACCTGTGTACTTAAACAAAGGTCTTAATTCCTTGGTCTTAATAATATCAGAACCTTGAAATCGTATTTTTAAATTAGAAAAATCCATATATCCAAATATACAACAAAATATATTTTTATATGATATTTATATTATATTACAATACATTAAACTTTATGAATAGTTTTTGGAGTAACATCGGTACATTTATGAGGCTAGCCTTTTGTGAAAACGGTAGACCGTCGTCAAAAAGGGTGCTTGCTGGTTTCATAATTGCATGTGTAATGTTCGTAACTATATGGTCTTGCTGTGTGTTGGGTATGACAGACAACAACAAATCAATCGTTGAAACCGAAATGATTTGTGCCACTGCAATGTTGGGTGTGTCAAGTGTCACAAGGATTTGGACAAAGAGTTTCGACTATATGGACGAATACAAAGAAGCCAACAGTAAAGTTGATGATGTTGAAGATTATGAGGAATAATAATACAAAAAAAAAATAATATAAAATGAAAAGAGTTATTAGATTTTCAGAAAACGACATAAAAAACATCGTAAAAGAATCCGTAAATAATTATCTTAACAACGGTACTTTCGAGGATGAGGAAATTAGTAATAGCGGCTGCCAGCAAGACGTGAAGAAATGGGTTTACTGGTGCTTTAATTTTACCGACCCACAGGAATGGATTGGCGAATTACAAGGTGCTCCTGCACAACATTTTATGAATAAATTTGAAGAATACTATAACCATTATGGTGCTGACGGTGTTATGAATCGCTTCTTTCTTAATCTTGATAGCACCAACCAAGAAATACTAATCAACTACGTTATGAACAATTACAATGGTTAAAACCTTTATTAAGATGAACAAATAAAAAGAGGCTGATTATTCAGCCTCTTCTTCTTTTTCTCTGACTAATTTAAAATTAATACCTAAAATTTTTACATTTAGTTCTTCCCCTGGTTCGTACCCCACCAGTGTGCCGTTTTCTTTTTCATATAACTGTTCATCTATCGCTAGCATATCAAGTTTCGGTAGTATCATTGTTATTGTTGTTTCTTGCCTAAAATCGTTTGCTTCTTTAACGTTTAACAAAAGCATCTGCTTGTCCATCGCATCCGCTATGTTATACAAATCATTAATATCTACCATCTCACATAATTTTTATGATTTTATTAAAAAAATTTCTTATTTTCATTTTGAACGGAATCTTATGCGGGACTGACTGCTTGGTTGCCTCTATAAGGGTTTCCCTCTTCATTTTTTTAATATCGGATACAAAGTCAGCCAAATATTTTTCACTGTATTTTTTCTCCCATTCAATTTCTTTTTCAATATCTTGAACGGCTTCCATTTGTTCTGCCGCCGTCACATCTTTTATCAATTTATTTTCGTCATCCATTTTCTTCCTCCTCATATTCAACTGTACCATGACGTTCGCAAGCCTCTTCGAAGTTATGTAATAACCAAACAATACCACTTGTTAATCCAGCGTCAAGAATTATTATAAGCCACCAAGGTGCGACAGCCCCAAGCAACACATTAAACGGTGTAAACGCGAATGACTTGAACAAAATATCAATAAGGCTGAATACAACACCAATCCAAGTGGAAAAACACATCATACAGGTGAAAAGTTTTCCGAACCCCTCACTGATATTATGTGCAAGGATTCTCCACTTTTCAAAAATGCCCCAGGGGCCTTCCGCATAGCATACCATATTAGAAATACCATATGCAAATAAAATATAGCAAAAAATAATTAAAAAATTCATTGATTGTCCTCCTTTAAAACTTCATTTATTTTTTTATCAATATCACTTTCTTCTTTAACTTCTCCAATAATCTGGGTATCTTCAGTATCTTCTTCTGTCAATGTTGCTTTCTTCTTTTTCTTATTTCCTTTTTTTTGTTCTTCAAACACGAACTTCAAATAAGCCAACTTCTCGTAAGGTATATCTGACAAAAACAATTCTTGTAATTCCTTCACCTTTTCTTTATAAAGTGAAACCTTCTTTTCCATTTCTTTATTTACACTGACTGTTTCGTCAATCAAATCGAATATCTTTTCAATATCTTCTATCATTGAAGCATATAGGTGACGATTTATTGTCTCATCATATTTGTATCCAACAACGTCCTTATCTTCAGGTAAAATCGGTTTCCAATTTTTTTTAAATTGTACACTAAGTCTGAAAGCACCTTCTTTAAAGATAAATTCAGGATTGTATTCTTCAAGGTTCTTTATTCTTTCAGTAAAATCAACCATTATATACAAAAAATTAAATATGTTATGATATATGCGATTGACAAAAATGTCAACAACGTCCTTACGTTTCCACTTTCATATTTTAAACTATTTTTAAAGGCTACGAAAAACCTCCATACTTCTTTTATCAAATCTAATACAGATACGATAAAAATAAAACATAAAATCATAGATATATACATAATACTTTCTTTTAATTAATCCTAATATATAACAAATAACATGAAAAAACAAAATGTGCGACAATTAATGCCGCACAAAATATGAAACTATTTATTCCAATTATTAATTTTCGTCTAACAGCACCGCAATTCTTTGTGCATACACAGACAAGTCACGCATCATTTCTTTTATTTCTACTGGCTTATCACCACACCATATTACACCGAAATAACCGATTACATTATCTTCGCCGTGCAACGTATAGCCACATAGGAATGTAGAGTTATTAACCATAAGCCTTTCAGCAAATTTTTCGTCAATGCTAGATAATGATGTTATATCACCACAATAGGCGTTGTGTTCCATCATAAACGTCGGGAAAGACAATCTTGATAGGTTAAACTTCGTGTAGTCTGCATCCACTGGTATGATGCCCTCTCTACAAATTTCGTAGGTCATTTCACCATATATAAATGGTAATCCAGCGACATTTTTATTACCGTTGTGCATTTCCACTATACACACACGGTCAGCGTTATATCTATACAATACCTCGTTCAAAATTTTGTCTATTTTAGGACTATTTTGGTATCTTTTCTCAACAGCCTTGTCGTGGGTTTCTATTTCTGTTTGATTATATTTCTGAATGCCAGCCTGTATCATTGGCTCAAGATGAAATATTCTGATACTTGAAACGAGTATGTAAAATACAATTAGTATACTTACAAAAGTTTTGCCAACCCCGTGTTTTTTTATCATATCTATGATAGGCTCAAGTATATTAGTAAAAATAAAATTCCACATTTATTTTACCCTCTCTTTCTTTTTTATTGGTTATTATTCATTAAGTTTCTGACAATATCCAATGATTCAGTTAAATCACTAGTTGATTTACAGTTTCGCTTCACTTTTTTGTAAGTGTCCGTATAACTATAATCGGCCAGTTGCCTCATTTTGTCCAATTCTTCATTAACTTGTCTCTTATTAAGTGAGTTTACAATTTCCATATGGACATAGCCAAATGGGTCGGCCTTACATTCAACTAGAAAATCAGTGCCATTCCTATCTTGCATGAAAAACCTATTCTCATCAACCCTATAATCCTCTGGAACTGCTTTCAAAACCTGTTCCTCTGAAAGAAATGTGGTATTTTTAAAAACTAATCTTTTTTTAGGCAAACTATTTTCAAACATAGTCTTGTTATCATAGTCGGTCTTTGTTTTCATTCTTGCCTTAAGCCCAGACTCTCTCTCTTGCGTATCTAATGTATTCCTACGGTCTGACATTTTCTTTCTATCATCATAGAAATCCTTGTTACCTTCGAAATCAAGTGACGGGTCGTAGTCGTTGTTATTCATATTATATACCGAAGGATATCCCAACGCCTGGGCACGAACTCTGTCCTTATATGACTTGGGGGCATCAACCTCGAAATTAACATCCATAGTAGTTTTGTTCCAATCATTCGGCTCGGCTGCTGGTAAAACTTTGTCAGTCTGCTTCCTTCTTGGATTGTCTATCTTTTCGGCATCTTTGGTAATATCCCTAACAGCCTTATCTTGTTCTTTTTTGTTGGAACTCTCAACACCGTCACCAATTTTGGCTTTAAATTCCTGCTTGGCGTTGCTTACCTCGTTCAACAACTCGCTGATTGTATATATTTCTTTGATTACCATTTCTTTTATATTATATTTTTTTATTAAAAAATTTTAACTCCTGTGTTTAACTTCAATCCAGCCATAAACCTTGCATACATAAGTTCGAACTCACGCGACCTGTCCCTTTCTTCAATACTTTTACCTTGTTCTTCAATTAGTTGTTCCTCAATATTATTCATTTTGTCAATAATACCGTTTACCGTGAAATCGTTTATATATGGTCTGTTCATAACTTTTATTATATAAATAGTCTAATATTCAATTTTTAATATCTTTTTTAGGTGCAAACTTCTTGGCAAACTTACCGCACGACCAAGCCCATTCGTAGTTTCCTATCTCGGACACTGGTATCCATCTGAACTTAGTGTTTTCCTCGTCGCCCTCTCCTGGTTTATAGTCACTTGTATTACCTGAAAGATATATCTTGAAGTTAGTACCCCAAACCTCTTTGCTTGCCAGTACAAGGTCTTTCTTGTCAAACTTGATTCCTGATTCTTCCTCACATTCCCTCACAGCACCGTCTTCGGCTGATTCATATTTGTGTCTGTGTCCCATTGGGGGATTCATCTTGCCACCCTCGTCGTCATATTTATTCTTATTTCTTTTGGCTGCAAGGACACACCACTCACCCTTGCTGTTTTTCACATACGCATATACGGCTGACGATTTTCTGCCATCTTCACCTGTGACAGCCTCATCAAGTTGATACGGGTCGCCACCTACATTTTTTTTTATCTTTCTTCTCTGAACTCCGAACAGTGGTTGGATAAACTCGCCACTACCAAAACCGTTTCCGTCAACACCGCTACACGATGTAGCACCACCACCAGCACCGCCTTCCTCGTTTATTTTCGCCTCAACATCTGGAAATAAAGTATCATATAGTGCGTCCAGTTTTGCTTGGAATCTCTCTTTTGGAACTGAATATTTCACAGTCATCATTGCAGTATGTGGGTTTCCGTCAGCATCGTGGTCGTTAATGTTCATCTTCTTGACAATCACCTTACCGTCGGATAGAGACTTGATAAGTTTGTTTTTATCAATGCCATTCATTGCAAATATCGGGTCTGGTTGGCAATTTACTGGGTCTTCCAACAGTCCTGCAAGGAATCGTTTGATGTTTGAGTTGAACTTGAACTGGGTCATTAACATTGAATCCTTAATTTTACCAGCCATATCTTCAGAAATAATTATAGTTTTTCCCATCTGTCTATTTTCCGCAATTTTTGTTTCTTGTTTATTATAATATTCTCTCTTAATATTATCAACGTCTACAATATATGTATTTATATCTATCTTGCAATTAAATGTATTACCTTGTATATCATCAAATGATATTGATATCTGTCCCTTACCCGCGTCACTGCTGTCAATCCATATTGTCTCAACCCATTTAGACAACATTATTTTTCCGTCACATCGGACGATATTATATTTGTTAGAAGGTTCATGACAAATTGTGGTAAAAAATTGTGACTTATTAAATGAATCGACATCTGAATTAACGGTATCGCAATTTATTTCAATGATTCTCCCTTGTGTGTTCACGATAGAAACACGGTCTTGGAATGTCACAATCCCAAAAGCGTTGGCAAAAGGCTTACATTCGTAGCAATTTGAGGGGACTGGCAGGAGCAATCTGTCGTCTGACATATGGAAATAGTTCCATCCGTCATCACCAAGATTAATAGCAATTATGTTCTCTGTAGGCTTTTCGTAATCATATATTATACTTTTTAAAGGAATGTTTCCATCGTTATCGACTAAAACATATCCTTTTACATTCCAATAGTCATAATAATCTCCATTAAAATAATAAATAGTATACCCCACATTTGAAAATATTTGTTCATAGTTGTGAAAAACCTCATCGGACGGCATATTATGACATAATGCTTCAAGTATTGATAAAAAATCGCTGATATTACTATTAGTGAAAAACTTGACTATGCTACCCATATCGTCGTAATCAGGATTAAAATACCTTTCAATTGCGTCTGGGTTTCTTTGGTTTTTAAATATAGCCAAATACAATCCGTATCTGCCGTATAAATCGAAAAACTTGTTAACCAGTTCATCAGGTATATTAACGTCCTCGATTGTGACAGGTTCGTCTGCCTCATCCATAAACTGTTTTGATTCAAAATGGAACTGGAATTTCCTACCGTTTAGTTTATTGATGACTATGTAGAGTTTGCCGTATTCGGAATAATATTCGAACCTGTTGTTCTCTGTCGCACTGGTACACCATTGCGTACCCTTACCGTATAATTGTGCCGCTTCCTTTGTCAATGGTACAATAACTTTCCATTCGTTATCTTCATAAAATTCTTCTATATCTGCCCTTACCTCACTCCTTGTTTTTATATCATTCGAATTATTAACAGTATTGATTAGTTCGTCAATCGACGTATATTGGTTTATGTCTTTTTTTGGTAATTTTTGGTAAATTTTGGAGAATCTTGTCAAACTGTTTATTGTTTCAAATCTATCTCCTGGTCTCCACTTGCCTTGTTTGGCAAGATTAATAAGCCATTTCGTATATTTTCCAATACCACCGTTTTTAGATGTTGGGTCTGATAAGACAATGGCATTGAACAACTCGGTGTCCAAATCAGGGTAATACTTGTCATGTATTTCCTGTGCTGACAGTTTGGCTTCGTCTAACGCCTCCAGTAACATTATGGACGTTGGCTCATCTATTATAATTGTACGTTTCATGTTTACCTCTTTCTAAGCATTGTTGTCCAAAATGATTTCTTTGTCCACATATTCTGTATCAAGTCGTTAAACACATCTACGACAATATTGTGTACACGTTTGTCAAAATCCTTTGACTTGGCGTAGTCCTCTATTTCGTCACGAACTTGCCCACGTGTTAAATCCTCATTAAGAGTTGCCTCATTAAGTGCCTCTCTAACAATACGCTCAATATCTTCTGATGTTAGTTGTATAGTCTTTTTCATAATGAAATATAATATATAATATAAATATACAAATAAAAAAAGCATACTAAAAAGTATGCTTTAACTCACAAATTAGAAAGAATTACATCAAATGTTTAATGTCGCGTAAAATCCTATCGCCACCAATCAGTTCCATGTCGTCACCTGGGGTAAACTTACGGTCTTCTTCAATAATATCATCACCAGGAACATATTGTCTCTTATGTGGCATAGCAGCCTCGTTCAGACGATTCAATGTATCTCTGAAAAATTTAACATCATTCTTATTCTCGTTCATACTATTTGCTACGGTTGTATTATTATTAGTTGTGTCTGCCTCACCTGTTTCAGGTATACTTGATGCTTGTCCTTGGGTGTTATTCTGCATATCGGATGGGTCTCTATAATTTGAGGGCTTACAGTCCTCTGATTTGGAAATTTCATCCCTCCAGTTTTTGCACACACCATTCACTTTACTAAGTGTCTGTATCGTTTTATCTGATATAGGCAGATATGGGTTTGACCATACATAACACCCAGCACCGTCACCAACTTTATAACGGAACTGGAATTTAGCGTCGTTCATTTCTGGTATAACGCCTGATAGTGTTATATCGCCGTCTGCTGGGTAATACAACATAGGATTTTTAATGTCATTAAAATCAGCACCAAACTCTTGTTTAGCACTTTCCAATGTATTTGTCATTAAGGTATCCTGGCTTGTATATGGTACTGCATCGGTTTCTTTGTTTTCATCTTTTCTATCAGAAAACTCTCCGTCGGTATCCTCATTCAGCCTTCTGCATGCTTTGAAACTTTCGTATATGTCATTATTCATACTATATGTTTATTAAATTTTGTTATCAATCATATCTCACACCCATATCAGTATATACAATCCTTATTGGATTAACATATTTAGGTGCAACTATCTCAGGAGTTATGTCAGCTGGTTCGTCTTGTTTTTCTTCAGCTTTATTATCATTGTCTTTTTTAGGTGCTTGTTCCTCAGACGTGACAACGTTAAACTCCTTGTAAAAATCACTATTAACCTTTTGGTTAGCATATCTAGTATTTATTCCAGTAGGTGATGGTGTGAATATAGTTTTACCCTCAGTATCATTGACTAAAGTAGGAATATAGTATGGGGTATAAATATACCCTTCATTAACATCCTCGACAGTATTGTTTTCAGTATCGTCAGGTGTCATTAAGATATCGCTAGTCATTTCTGGAAACACTTCTGGTACAGTCACATCTACCTTTGGCTCGACATATTCATTCTTAGTTTCTTGGACTGTTGCTTCAACCTTTGTTTCTGTGTTTTCATCGTTATCTTTTACTTTCTTTTTGACTGTTTTTTTCTTAACTTCAGCAAGTAACTCTTCTGTAAAAACCATGTCTTTTACAGATTCAAACGATTCGTCAATAGCCCCAGTATCAGGAACATCTTTCTTTGGTTTTGGTGTATATTTCTTCTTTGTTGCCATATATTATATAAATATTATGTTCATTATTCTTTATTTAAATTTACAGTGTCTATACAATCAAAGTTAATAGCAGTCTGTTGGTATGACCGCCAAGTGAATATAAGCGACCAGAACAGCCACTTAATAGTGAAAATTCTATGGCTATCGTTATAGATGTTTATAACCAAAGTTGGTAGTACATAGCACCAATTCCATTGGAATATTTCAAATTCAAATCTTTTATCCTTATCAAAATATTTTCTAAACAAAACTTTGTATGACATAAGCAATTATTGTTATTAATTAATAAAGTTCCTTAAATTCAGCATATGAATTATTACTCATTGCCTTATATTGCAATTTCTCAATTCCTTTATCTTTAATCTGTCTGACACGCTCCTGTGTAAGCCCCATATTGTTACCGATTTCGTCAAGCGTCAATTGTTTTGTATCGTTAAGTCCGAAATATGAGGTAAGTATATCATATTCTCGTTTATCCAGGCATGACATAAGTTCTTTGATTGCGTTATCCCTGCTTTGTGTTTTATTGATAGTATCCTCGAAAGATGTGTCAATAAATTCTTCTCCACAATTTTCTTCGAACACATATTCGTCCAATCCACACATCTCTTTATCGATGTTATATTTAGAGACATATTCAGTAATAGACTGACGAATCCATCTGTCGGCATATGTAATGAACTTAGTACCGACAGACGGGTCGAATTTTTTGGCTGCTCTCATTAAACCGATATTACCTTCGGCAATAAGGTCATATATGGGTATGTTAGACCAGGCATATCTTTTAGCCACCCTTACGACATATTTTAAATTTGCCGTAACCAACTTGTCTAGTGCTTCTTTATCTCCGTTCTTTATTTTTTCAGCAAGTTCCTTTTCTTCTTCGCGTGTTAAAGACTTGCTTTTTTTTAGAGAATCACAATATTTCGATATTTCGTTAAAATTTTCATTATTAATTGTCATTAAAAGTTAAACATTAGTATCTTTATTTAGATATATAGTAGTTGGATAACTTTTAGCTCATTGTAGGTATATACTCAATTTTTGAAATATGGTTGTCTTTAATTACTCTAATATGGCTTGTATGCCAATCAAAAATTAACTCGTTATGAGTGATTTGCAAAATGAAATCATAGCCAGTAAGGATTCTATCGAGAAGTTTATGCACATTATCATAATTTTCACTTGCGATTGTTCCAAGACATTCATCAAACACCATAAAACTTGGCTTTGAAAGGGTGCATATATTGGATAGTGCCGTTCTTAATGCCAACGCTGCCATAGTCCCTTCAAAACCAGAAGTGCAATATGTGAGGTCTAATTTAACCCCGTCATTCCACAGTTCCATAACAACGTCGTTTGATTCATTAATATCCAGTTTAACTTGGAAATCACACAGTCCATTCAACAGTCTGTCCACCTCTTTGTTAATAATTGGGAGTGCTTCTTTCAAAACCATCTTAGTAATACCGTTTTTCCCAACAAGTTCTTTATAAATGTTCCAATTACGTATTAGTTTCTCCTCTTCCAGGAGCATTTTAATCAACTCTTCACGATGCTTGATTTGTTCGTTATTTTTGTTTATTTCGTTCTTATATCTTTCAATCTCTCTGATATTGTTTTCCTTGATTTCTGTTTCTTTCTTTATGTTAGCATCAATGAGGTTGGTCTTGTTCTTAAGTTCATTATTATATTTTATGTTTTCTTCGTTTGTCTTAATATCTTCCTTTATCTTCTTATTTGCCTCAATGTCTGACTTAAATTTATCAATATTAGCCTTGCATGCTTCCAACTGGATTTTTAATTTCTCACGTTTATTAACAGTTTCCTTATTGCTTTCATGATTCTTAATGTCCAACTTGCATTGTTCTATCTGTTTTGATAATTCCCCTATCTTTTCATTATTACTTTTTCCCTCCGTGATAATTGCATTTTGTTCTTTCTTTTTTTCATCTATGAAACCGTTCTGTTCACTTACATCAATATCGTGTTTGCATGTAGGACACTTACCTTTTTGAATAAGTTCGTTAATGCTTTCAATCTCTTTGGATAACGATGAGAAACGATACCTCATTTCACCGTTTTTTATTTCAAGATTTTTCTTATCATTTTCCAACTTTTCTTTTTCGGCTATTTTACTATTATGTGCATCACTATCATATTCTACATCTTTTATTGCAATATAATCTTCTTTTAAGGTACTAAATAATGTGCGTTTGGCACTCAAATCTTCTTCTAATTTCTCAATAGTCCTATCAAGAGTGTTTATGTCAACTTTATCAAGCCCATCTTTAACAGGTTTGATACTTGTCAGCACATTAGTTTTTTCTTCGTTCAATTTTACCAGACGTTCGTTCGCCTCATTTTTTAAATCCTCACACCCCTTTATTTGTCTTTCATTGTCAGTGTTTACAACTTTGAAATCCTCTATTTCATTAGACAGTGTTTCCTTGTTATAAACGCTTGACTTTAACTTATCGGCATAGTTCTCCTTCCATAGTTTCTTTGCAACTTCCTCTTTTTTCTCAATTGAAAGCAAACCGAGCCACCTTGAAAAAAGTCTGCCTTTATCAGTCTGGCCCATTTTAATCAAGTCTATCAAGTTAGAAGCCGTTGCCGAAATAATTAAATTGAAATCATCTATATTTCCAACCGATTCTTTTATTATGTTGTTTGTTTGGGCATTGTTTTCACCCTCACAATTTTCAATGTTTTCTAAACAATCTCTAATCTTTTTAAAATATTCAACATTTTGGGTACACTTGCTTTTGGCTGTACGTTTCTTTAACTGTGGTCTGGTAACAGTTCGCCTAATAACATAATCCTCATGGTCTATTTCAATACAGGCTTCCACAACAACTTCTGTCACCTCTGGTAAATATGCATTGAAAACGGAATTTAAATTAGGCGATTTATCAGCTTTTCCAAAAAGTGCAAATCTAAGCAAATCAATGGCAAAAGTAGTCTTTCCACTCTGGTTACCTGGGGTGCTGTTAAGCAATACCAAACCATTCAGTTTAGTAAAATCAAAAAAGTTATCGGACCCATATGAAAGATAGTTAGACCACTTCACATATTTGAAACGATAATTCTTGTATTTAGAATACTGGTCAAAATCAATGAAAGCATTTACTTGGTTATCTATCGTATCAATATCATTAAAGTCAACATCTTTTATATCTTTTAGCGTCAGATACTCACGCATTAGCTTTTTCTCAAAGGTTGGGTCTTGGATATTGTCAATAATATCTGAAGCCAAAGACATTCTATCCCCGTCATCATTGACAGTAATAGGAATAAAATTTATTTCGATGTTTTTTAATGGAACACCGTACTTATTTGAAATTTCCTGCCTTAATGAAGCAATTTTCTGTTCATTATTTTCGATTTGGTGCATTTCCAAATCGACACAAATCTTATCTGTTGATTGTATATTTTGTACCATGATTCCTAATATACAACATAAAATTTACGATGTTTTATAAATTTTAGTTTTTCTTACATTTTTTTTACCTTTTTTTACATCCTCACTTACATCCTCACTTACATCCTCACTTACATCCCCATTTATCTGCTCATTTATTTGCTCATTTATCTGCTCATTTATCTGCTCACTTTTCAGTTCATTCTTTTTTAACTTTTCATTCAAATCCCCATATTTGTCAAGATTAAGGGTATTTCTTAATGCTTTCTCGACATACTTTGACATTTCACTGTCATTCATATTGTTTGCTTTCGCCCAAACCTCAAATTCTCTATATAGACGGTCGTCAATTTCTATCTTCATAATTAATAATATTTATATAATATATAATAATTAGATAAAAAAGCAATACAATGACTGATAAAGGTTTGCAATTAATTATCGAGTTTGAGGGTTTGCCTAAAAAGAACCCATTAAGTGCTTACTGGGACATTTACGGCAAAGTATGGACTATCGGATATGGGGCAACACACTATGCCGACGGAACGCCAGTGAAAAAAGGTGACAAACTTAAATCAAAAGAAGAAGCCGCCGAATTATTGAAAAATATGCTAAAAAGTTATGAAAAATCTGTTGATAGATTGCTGTCAGTAAAATTAACACCATATCAACATGACGCTTTAACTTCTTTTGCTTATAATTGTGGCGTAGGAAATCTAACCAAGTCTACATTACTTAAAAAAGTCAACAAAAATCCGAACGACGAAACTATTAAAGCCGAATTCGCAAAATGGAATAGGTCTGGCGGAAAGGTACTGACTGGATTAACAAGAAGACGTAAGGCTGAATCAGATTTATATTTCACTCCATATATTGAAGAGAAGCCAAAAGAGGATAAAAATGTAACCCCCGTCACAGAAGAAAAAGAAGTTAAGACCGAACCTAAACCAGAAGTGAAAAAAACTAAAAAAAGTATCTTAGGATGGTTTAAAAGTTTAAAATAACATTATTCTTGGGAACTATATACCTTGACCGATTTTTTGAATTAGTTTCTATTTATAATTAAATAACGAATTAAAAACATTATTAGTATATGAAGAAAACAATACGGCTCACAGAAAATGAATTGAAACAATTAGTGAAAAGAAGTATAAACGAAATAACCAAGGGAGAATTGGAAAACAATCAAGGAAATTACCAAGAAGTTTTACCACTATTAAGACAAGCTGAAGAATTAGTAAGAAAAGCGTTGTCGCAATTAGATGGAGAACGTAGCATAAGAATTGAACTTTCAAAAGGTTATCAAACTTATATGCATAGTCCTGGTAATTTTGAATGGTCTGGCGGTATTTGGATTGATGATGAGTTAGTAGGTTGATAGTTGAATACATCGACACACATACCAAACATATAAACGAAGCGGACTTTTAATTGAGTCCGCTTTATTTATTTTCAATTATTTATGTAGGTTTTCAGGTCAACATGTATATAGTTCCTTTATTCTTTCACCATACTATAATCACCACCCATCATTAATATGTTAACTGTGGATTCTTTTAACGTTTTTGCAGATTTTAACAATTTTATTATACCTTTCTTACCATAATCCCTATAATAGTCAGAAGGGTCATAGCCGTCTGGCATGAAAATTATTTTTAGTCTGTCTTTGAACACTTTCAACAAATCACAGTACATCTTAACAGCCTTTTCCTCCGCATCATTGTCTAGCATTATATATATTTCTGACCGTGATTTCTCAACCAATCTCTTATAAGTTATATGGTCTTCGTTTAGATATTTACCCAACAACGGTATTGAATTTGGAACAACAATATGGTCGAAAGGGCCTTCGACTAAGGTTATAGGTTCATACCAATTTATTTTTTCTTCGTTAAAAACAATCTTTGTTTTATCGACTGTCGGATTGTACATTTTCACTTTGTTTTTGCCAGTATAATCACGTGCAACCCAAAAAGACAAATCGCTAAATTCATCATAAGACGGTATTACGATTCTACCAGCATATTTTCCAGTTTGTGATAATGGCACATAACCTATCTTATACCTCTCTATCAAATCCATCCCAACACCCCTACCATTTAAATAATCAATAGCTTGCTGTGGTTTGTCTCTGGCATTTATAACAAAGGTATCATACGGATACGGAATCAGTATTTCATCACCATCTGAAAAGGGTTGTTGTAAGTTGGCATTTTCTTTTTTAATAAGGTACTTGTAATTGTGGATAGATTGCTTAACAATAATTTCTCCAATAATTTCATCCTTGTTTCTACCAAGTAGATTGTAAAACCACTCGTAAGCACCGTTTGCTTGGAAGTTTTCAAGCCAATACTTGTATGTCGAATTTTCCTCTGGAATCAAATTACTCAATCCTAAATTGTTTTCGTCAGGTTTATAATTACTAACTTTTTCAACCAATTCTAGAATTATATCTGTAATTAGTTCACTATATTTTACATATTTTTGAGCCAAAAATTCCCACAACGCATCCCCATTAGGCATTGTAGAACTGTCGTATTTTATTTTAATATTAGTAACCTCTTTCAAACCATAAAGTGGTTTATACCCCTCTGGCAGCAATAATTCTTCTTTCTGTAATATTCCATCCGAATTTTCGTTGAAAAACTCACTATTTAACTGGTATAATCCACTTTCTCTGATTGCATTTACCTCTTCTTTAAATTCAGTTAAATCATCATGCGTGCCGAATCTCTTTATTATTGAACGTAGATTTCCCGTATGCAAGCAACTCCAACAATGACCCCATAGCCCTTCTGGTCCGATTTGTACAGCAAAATTGTATTTGCTATCAACCTTGTTAAGATTTTCTTCAGCACAAAACGGACAGTTGTATTCATACCAATCGCCACTACCAGCATAATCACTTTTAGGATTACCAAGAACTCGGTCTACTATATTTTTTATACTACTAAATTTGTCACTCATATTGTTGCAAATATACAACAAATTTGTTAATTTATATCACTTATTATATATTATGTAATTATGGAACAAAAAATAGTTTTAGGATTAGACATTTCTACACATTGCACTGGTATAAGTATCGTATATGTAGACGAAAACGGTGAATGTAAACCAATCATCGTCACACATCTCAGACCAAAAATTCCAACAAAAATTAAAGGAATTGAAGCACTGTTCTTGAAGTGCAACCTTTTTATGGAAAAATTGGGCGAGATATTGATTAACAACAATCTTTATAATAATATTGACGGTGTTAAACAATGCAAAATAACCGATATTGTTATTGAAGAGCCACTTTTGCTCTCTAATAACGCTGATACCGTTGCTGCGTTGCTGCGTTATAATGGTATGATAGCCCAAAACGTATATAATATGATTGGGATTGTACCGCAATTCATTTCTTCCTATGAGGCTAGAAAATATGGTATGCCAAGCCTTATGGCTATCCGTAAATACGATAAAAAGGGCAATATCCTACCTTATAAGGTTATTAATAAGGCAATAAATTCAAATCTTTTGGTATTATTCGGCAACTATCCGTTTGATTGTGCAAAAAAACATATCATTTGGAATTATATTTCTGAAAAATATCCTATGATACAGTGGGTGTACGATGATAAAGGACTATTGAAAAATGAGAACTTTGATGCGTCTGACAGTTTAATTTGTGTTTTAGGGTATATCAATAAGTTGAAATACGGCAATGAGAAAATAGAAATAACCGATTGTAGTAAGAACACGTCTGATACTACGATAACATTAACTTACACATATAAATTTTGCGGTAACACGTTTACTAAAACAATTGAAGTGGCGAATAACTAAATGTTGTATATTTGTGGACATGATTACAAAGATTTTACAAATTGCAGATTTGCATATACCAAACGACCAAAAAGCACGTCCATACACTGAAATGATTATGTCGTTTCTTAGTGAATTATACCAAAAAGAAATAAAAGGTCAAAACGCGGATGAAATTAGAATCGTCATATGCGGCGATATTTTCCAAAATAAAATAAGGACGACAAACGAAGCAAAATCGTTATTTCATACGATGTTGAACTATTGTAACCAATTGTGCAGAACATATATAATAGCAGGCAACCACGATATGCTTCAAAACAATAAAGATAGAATGGACTCTATCACACCCACATTCGATATATGCGATGTATATGAAAATGTGGTTTATGTCGACAAACTACTAGATTACAAATCAGGATATTTCCAAGACGATAATTGCGTGTTCGCCTTATATTCAATGTTTGATAACTTTGCTTCGCCAAACGTTGAACATAGTATGTTCCCAGACAGTAAAATAATTGGATTGTATCACGGTGACGTTGTTGGTGCTGTTACTGATGTGGGTAGAGTTTGCGATTCTGGTATTGACACAAACCTATTCGCTGAATGCGACTGTGTAATGGCTGGGCATATCCATAAATTCCAAGAAATAAAGAAAAAAGGTGTACCTATCGTATATGCAGGTTCGTTGTTTCAACAAAATATGGGTGAGAATGTGACTGGCCACGGATATGTTGTATGGAATATTGAAGATATGACATATAAACACATAGAAGTATCTAACAAATATCGTACATTCAAATTTAAAGCAATAAGTTACGATGATTTTAACAATGATGTTGAAGAATTGGTTAACCTTTAATTACTTACTTTCTGTTTTATTATCAAATCAATAAATTGATAGGGATTATCCACATTCACAATCTTTCCAATACACTGTCTATCAGATAGCATATTTTCTTCATACGATTTAACTAATATCATTCCTGGCTTGTTAACGCAAGATACCCAACAAGCCATTTTCGTAATATCTACATTCTTCTTATTGATTTCTTCATACTCAGTATTGGATATAATATGCACATATTTTGTTGACAGTATCTTTATTTCCTTGTATTCATTGGTATTTATTTCAATTTCAATAGGCTTATTGTCATTTGATGAATATGTTACACCGTCTATACTTATTAACATCTCGCCAATAATATCATCCTCTGTAAATTGTTTGATTGTTAATTCTTTTCTTAAATCAGAATTATTATATGGGATATTGTTTTCTTTACAATATTTACGATATTGCCTAGCATCCATATGTTCAATTATAAAATTTCCACTAAACTCCTTTGGTATTCTAATAACAAAATCATTATAAAGCGAACTATTGTCCCATATTTTAGTAATATACGGCTTCAACGCATTACAAGACGGCTCTTGCCTATTCCCGCCATATATTGTAAGATATGCTTTGAACACATCTGACGATTCATAGTATGAATTGCACAACACAACCATAGAAGGACATTCTACTTTCAAACCAGTGTAACCTTTTTGAATAACATGTATTGTTAATTTATTCAAATATTTGTCAAAAATATTAATGTCAGCCTCACGTTGTCTGAAATCATATGTAGTACCAACAAAAATATTTAGTACGGTCGTACCAGATGTTATGTTTATCCAGTCAGCTGTACATTCATACTTCCACGGAAGATTTTCTCCACGTATTGACAGTTTTTGAACATACTGCCCACCGTCATAGTTAAATTCAATTGTCTTATTCATCATCAAACCCAAACCCTTCAGATGTATCAGGAGTGTTATATCTAATTATTATTGATTTACAACTATTTCTATTATTTTTATGACACACAGTTATTTTATACACCACATCATCCAACAAAGATACTTTACCATAGTTGATAATCCGTAAAGTGTTCTTATTAATTTTTTTAATATTAAACGCATTGTCATAAGGTATTCTCTTAGTCATAAGACTGTCACTATATTCCTCAATTTTTTTTATCAAAAAATCTTCTAAGCCATTAGTGCATACCAATCTGACATCATAAGTTTCACTTTCATCACTGTTTCTATCGGACAAAGTATTGAAAAATATCTCAATACTCTCATCGTCACCGCCATTATCATTATTCTCAAACTCTATACCATACACTTTTCCAGACTGTGAAAAATTTAGTTGATAAACAACGTCTTTATCCATCTTATGTTTTATGCGGATGAACCCATTTCTGCCCTCTATTGAGTTATTTTCATTGACTACAACAAATATATCGTTACCCACCGTTTCCACGCTTAAAAAGCCATTAGAAAACGTTTCTTGTATATAATTTGGTAGTGTCTCATCTTCATTAACTACAACCTTTAAACTGTATTCAGTCCTATTACAAGACATCTCTATCGTATCAAATCCTTCATTTAGATAATTTATACCGTTTTTAATCTGTATTGTATTCATAATTATAAATATAAAAGGTTGCAAATTAAATTGCAACCTTTTAATATTTTTTTTTTGTTTATTAGTCAAATTGTATGGTAGCATCAGTTATATTACCATCAACACACACACCATAGATATTGTAATTGTTTGAATCGTTCAAAGTAACATTTTCAAACAGTTTATAACCCTCTTCCTCCGGTTTAGTAAAGAATGTAATGCGGTCTTCTGGAGTAGTATTGTTATCCACAATAAAACTAGTTAATGTATGAGGACATGGGAGTGCAATCCAATACATTGACCTACTGTTATCAATATTTACACTGTCTCCGTCATTGTATTGATATGTGTTGTTACGCAAAGGACCTAAATAAGTGTAATTATCGTTATACCTTATATTTAGTGCCAAATTCGATACGTCGAACCATTGTTCTATCTCGCTTTCATTATAAGTAGCAAACAATTCTAACCGTTCGCCATAGCCTAAATCTTCATAGAAAGGCGCAAAATTTCCAGGTGTTTCACCTCCTACCGCACAAACAAATTCAATTACATTAAGTGTTAATTCCTGTACTTCGAATAATGCGGTTAAAGTCAAATTATCTTCAACTGTCACACTTCTCCGTGCATCGGTGTTATTATCACTCCATTTAACAAACTTATATCCTTCCTTGGGAGATGCCACAATCTCTACAACTGTATTTACATCATAAATACCACTGCCAGTTACTTCACCATGATTTATATTGCTTGATGTTAAATTAACTGTATACTGTTTAATATCTTCTATTTCAGAAATACTGATGTTAAGAATATCACTATTAGGCATTATAAATGTTACAGGATTTGATGTACTGTTTTCGACCATTTCACCTCCCCATCTACGTTGGTTGTTACGGTAGCTGGTTGGTGGATTGTATGTCATTGTAACTGTTGCTCCAGCGGGTACACGTGTTACATTACTTACAATATCAGTCACACCATCATATTTAGCAGTTATACTACCACCACTTTCAGGCTGTATCCAAGCAAGTTTATATCCTTCCATCGGTACATATGCAGCATAAAGTGTAACATTACTAAACACAATATATTGGCTTCCGAACTCAACTAAACGTACAATTGAATCTGGACTATGACTCCATCCAGCCACATTATCAAACCCATCTTTAACAAGATTATGACTGGGTATGGTAATTACTGTATTAGAATCTACCGTTATAGATGGTGGAAGGGTTCCTGTACCACCATTTGCATTAAAAGTAACTGTAAATTGTGGTACTGATTTTTTCGTAAGATTATTTCTAATGAAATCAGCAAAATCAGCAAAGACATTAGTACTTAAACCATTAGAACCATAAGCCGCATTAATAGCTTCTTTTAAATCTGTTTTAATTGTCTCTAATCTTGACAACTGTTCGTCTATTGTTCTATTCATATTCTAAAAAATATATGTTATAATTAATAACCTGGTGAAAATACATCATTTGGTATTGTATTTTAATCTCCAATTAGGTCTTCAAGCCTTTCTTCAATTTCTAATAATTCAATTGTAGATGGTAGATATACGTAGCTATAATCTGGTCCGTCCACAAGTACAGACAAGTTATCGAAAACTTCTTCAAAATTTTGACTTGAATCTTCTTCAAAAATACCCACATATGTAACGCCACATTCAGAAATGTATATTTGTCTCGGATTATCTGAATTTCCGTCATTCCATCTCACAAAACGATAGCCACTTAATGGCTCAACCGTGACAGTTATTGTGTTTCCAACACTCATATCACCTTGTATTTTAAAAGCATGCCCAGCCTGGCAGTATCTTACTGTTTCATTTGCCATAATTTATTACTATTTTTTATAAATAGTCAAATAAATATTATTAATGCAATTTTTAATATAAAATATTTTTAATTAAAAATTAACTTAATATCAAATAAAATACCGATTTTTTGTTAATATCAATGATTTATTAGATATATGTTAAAAATCTTCCAACACTAATATTGTTGTAGAAGGTATTACTTGCAGTAAATACTTCAAAATAATGTTTTTAAAATAATCACGATATAGATAACTATCAATGTTATTCTTCATAATTAGTAATTTACTAGGCATATAGTAATTGTCTTCGGTATCTTCTATTCTGTTCACTAGTTTATTGCCATATACAGTTGAAACTTCAAACCTAAACAGTTTTGCAATTGTCCCTATGTCCTCGGTTTCGAATGCGTAGTTTTCAATAGAAAACGAAAAAGGAGAAACTAAATAATTGTAATACTGTGTACCAAGGTCATATCTTCCAAATCCACAGTGTGGATTGTTACCTATATTTTCTACATTTAAAGTGTCATAGTATGATGCCAACAAATAATCATCATATGTTATACCTTCAAACGCTGTAAAACTATTGCAATAATTTTTGTAGCCATTAGGATTACCTTCAAATGCTTCCGACACGTCGGCTATACCATCAGATGTCGCTATTTTGAACGGTATATTTTTCCAACTGTCAAAATCCTGTGGATTGTATATATCAATAAGTTTGAAATAGTGTGACAGATTCCCGTCTGTGGGTACGTCGCTGTTATAGTCGGCATAATCAGATAAATCCATTACATAATATATCCTCTTATCTTCTATCTCATACATATTGACTTGCGTTAATTCGCTACAATTCTGTAAAGTATCGATATACACTGCACTTTCCAAATAATCATATTGTTTCAGTGCTTCTTCGTAAATATCATCTCCAGTCTTGATAAATTTGCCCCAACCACCATTTGTTTCAAATTGCACATCTCCGTCATATATCATTTCTTGTGTAAAATAAGGAACAATATAATGCTGGTTATTAATAAAAACGTCATTTAAAGGAACACCTGAAAATGGTTCGTTTTCGTAGTTTCTTTCAATATTCTTCGAAGCATTAACGAGAACAGCAGCATCTCTGTATGTGGTTTCAGACTTATCATAATATATATTCAAGCCATCGCTACTAAACCTTATTTTATCAGCATCTTCAGACCCTATTATAAAATCTTTTGAAGCCAAATACTCGTCCAACGAACTGAAATCTGAAATCAATTGATATTCTCCGTTTTCAACCTCCATCGGTATATCGTTATTCCTAGAATAATAATATAAAATATCGTCAGCCAGTCTTGGTACAACGTTATAATATTGTTCAATTAGTTCATAATCAGAATCCCCAAACCCAAACATACCCATAACCATTTCGATACAGTGTTTAGTACCCTTAGTCCTGAATATTTCACTACTATTCAAGGCTAAATTTCGCATAAAATAGTTATCGTTTTCGTTTTCTGAAATTTTAGTTATATCGTAATTATCATACCATTTTCCGTGTATAATAGACGTATCGTCCCACCTTGAAGGTAGTTTTGAAATCCAATCCAGAGTTGACAAACTAATATGCATATTAGTATTTTCATTCTGTTTGGTAGAATAAACTTCCCATCCTAACAACGCTGCCTTGTCAGACATTTCGGCATTTGGAAGATTATTAATGCCATCCCTAGTTATGTTGTTTTTCTTACCTATTCCGTCAACGTACCTTTTTATATCGTCAAAATAAGCACCAGTAAGTTTTATAAGATGTTCCATTCTGGTGCCGCCAGCAATATTATCATCTTCGTCGCCAACCTCATATTCTCTTGTATAAGTCCAATCGAAGTTTTTTATTGCTTCATGTGTCATATTATTCCACAAATTATCACACCACAATTCATCCATTAGTTTACCAAGAGAATAAAGTTCGTTAATATATGATTCAAATCCAAGGGTATCTACGTCGATAGCATAATCGGTAGACGGCCACCTATATATACGTTCAGCATAGAAATAACGGCTTGTCCCAACATCTATCGGTGTTATAAACTTAGCCGTATACCAAGGGTATGACCTCCTGTCAAGTAAAATTCTTTCTAATCCCTCTAAATTTGAAAAATAATTTTCAATCAATACTGTCTTTGGTTGTATAGAGATATTCGGCGTATCTGAACACCAAAGTATGTCTTTTCCAAGTTTTAAGCCATAAAATGCTATCGTTCTATTACCACACTCGATGTTTATGGCATATTCAACAGTATAATCCTCATCACACTCATTATAAGGCTTAATATACACATTATATCCAGTTAACGGTGTACCATTAATAACATACTGTTTCCATGAAACGGCTAAATTTCTTAATCTGTTATCATATTTTCCACTATATGAATCCTTATTAAATAAATTTAATAGAAATGGATTCATAACTCTATATATGTGAATACTATTGTCACATCTATCTTCAAATTCATCACAATCACCGTCACATTCAAACTTAATACATTCGTTTCTTCTAGATTCAGTTACGCCGTCACTAAAACGCACGCAACATCCACTATTACGATAAACTGTATTGCAATCAAACTGGATACATGTATTGTCCTCATCGTTACAGTTAAAATTAACACACGGCGGCTCAATTTCTTCATCATCGCAAGATGTTCCAACAATATCACTATTAATAAAAATAGGTCTATAATTGCCGTGACCGTCATTTACAATATCTTGAATATATTCTTGATACTCACCGCTTGAATTGACTCTTATAATTCCACTAGAAGTTGTCCATATTCTTCCTGGAAACCATTTTATTATGTTTTCAACCGTACTTCTTAACAATTCTTCAGCAGACCCCCAGTATGCGTAATCCCTTATATCGTTACTATCACTTAATTCAATTTGATTTACGCTTGAATTAACATTACCTGACAAGTCATCAAGGGTAAAGGTATCACTCCATTCGCCACTATAATTTCTTCTTCTAAGACCCTTTCTAGTGTTATCAGTAAAAATAAAACCAGAATTACCATATACCTTTTTCTTTCCTCTCTCAATTACATGACGCTCTCCAAGGGTTGTCCAATCCCTTTCAAATATAGTACCATCATCAGTATGTTGATGTACCTTTTTCAATGTGTAATTACTAGTTAATTTACTATATCTTGCCATTTTTAAGCTCCTTTAAGTGTTGATAAATCAAGGGTTCTGTCTACGTTATCACTCTTATCAATTTTAATTTCTGCCACACTCTTTCCAGTGTAGTTATCTTTAATCGTTGAAAATTCCATCTGTTTGTATATCTCTCCGTCAAAGTTATATGTACTGACACGTCCGTTTTCAAGATTTCGTACTTGTTCACCTTCAAGCATATAACTTACTGTCTCAATATCATGGTCGGTAATCTCTATCTCAACACAAACAGGGTCGAATTTCGTATTCTTAAAGACAATCCTTTGTCCCACACTACCAATAAATGGAACAGCATTAGACCTAAAACTAGGGGCTGTAGATGGTGTAAGTGTAATAAAACTAAACGAACCATTCTGGTTATAACGATAGCCATTTGAAGAAGAGTTGCTTGTGGCTAAATTCTGCGAAACTGGGTCACAGAAATTACTACTAGTAACAATTCTAAAATATTCTTGTCTTTCAAAATTAGTCCCACTTGTATTAACAAAATATTCTACGCGATACCCAACCAAATTATCATTATTAAACAAAGGTTTATCAACTATTGTCTGGGTGTCTACAACAATACCCCTAATGTCAGGATAAGCCGCCAAAGAACCAACATCTCTTATCTCACACTCTATTTCTTTTGGTACAATGTAGATTGTGTATATTCCCTTATTCCCAAATATGTCAGCAGGAAGTTTCAAATTATACATACCAGGAAGCCTATTGTCGGTATTTGATTCTTCTAATCTGGTATAGTCTAACATTCTTGACGGATTGTCAATTTTCTTAAAACCATTAAAGGAAGTGTCAATACTACTTCTGGAAGGCTTATAATAATAGAAAATATCCGCATCTACTGCGGGATTGAATATAGCTTGCCTTACTGTTCCGTATACGTTATTTGCCATTAGTATTCTTTTTATATAAATATAATGATTCTAAAACTAAAAAAGTAATCTACATAATATTGAAGAATCCACCATTGGCGTAATTTTCCAAATCGTCAAACGATTTTACTTCAGACAACTTCATATGTCTTTCCCACGATGCCGCATTACCTCTATTTATGTATATGTCAGCATTTATTTCAGGAGTGTAACTTATTCCGACATACTTTTCTTCACTGAATGTAGGTACACTTATAATGTCTAAATTCGACTGTGCGTTGGCTGTGTATTCTGAAATAACGTAATTATATAAGGTTTCAACACCGTCAACCAGTGCATAACTTTCGCCAATATTTGGTTGTAAACTAAATTCGCACTTTGCATACGCCAAACAATTGTCTATGTCACTATGGTATACATACAAATCGTTTTCATAAGAAGTATTATTATTCTTGCCAATGAAATAATCAAACACATTGCTATCAAGATTATAAAAATAATCAATCTCGCCATCTTCTTCATATTGATATGTCTCGACAAACACTACCCCGTGTGTCGTATCATTTTCATTGTATCTGAAATTAGTATAGTAGTATCTTTTATCGTTTCTTGTACCGTCGACCGCTTCTATATTCGACAATTCTGCTACCAAATTTGCCCCAATGACATATGTAAACGTTATGGTTCTATCGGTGTCATTTATAGAAATATCTGTCAAAACATTTCCATATGCCAATAAATTGTCTTGTGTATCGCCAATATTAGTTGTCCTTGTACCATTTTCGTCTAAAACAATGTTACCGTATTCGTCTGTTATTGACTCATAAGCCGTTATTGTACCAACTTTATAATACCACAGCCAGTCCTTATCATAGTCTGGATGCTGCTCATTACCCCCAATATTCACATAGTCATTAGTTATTCTGAAAGATTTAAGCCGACTATCAGTTTCGCCGTTTAATTCCACATTTTCATTCGTTTCACCAATTAAATCAAAACTATTTTCATCAAAAACATACTCTTCAATGGTTGAATCCCAAACAGAACCAGAATTATCAGTGTTACAAATATAAGACCTGTCGTTATAGATAACGGTTTGCCCATCCATATATTCAATGCCAGGCTGCCAATAATCTATGCAAGGAGTCCTAACGCCTAAGTCATTTTCATTTGTTACAATAGATAGATTTATATTGATGTAAGTGTCCTCAACATCCCCCAATGTGTAGAAATATTCAGATTTCTCTATCATTTCTTCATATTTCTCATGGTAGAAATCCATCATCTCATCGCCACCCATTCTACGATATTTTTCCACCAAACATTCCATTTGGCAATTCTCACCAGAAATATCTCTCATCGCAAGATAATTGTCACAGCTCGTTTTAATACGGCTATACTCATTGTATAATCTACCGGAATTGGCATAGTATTCATAAGATGGTACTAAATCCCATTCTTCTTCTGCGTCAATTTCAAATCGCCCTATACCCTCATTAAAAAAGATAATAAAGGTGCTATCAGTCAAATCTTTATACTGGTAATAATAATTTAATAGTGTTCTATATGAATATGTTTCATTTTCTTGCACCAATACATTATCATCAACAATGAGAGACACCCCCGCTGGAATACGTAACGACGGTACTATTTTACCATAACATCCACTATCGGAATCTAATGATTTATGCATATGGCATATACCATACTCGTCATAATCCAAATATGGGAATAATCCGAATATTCTAGAAGTCATATCTTCTCTACCGTATTTTATATTAACAACATTCATACTCCAAAACTTATTCTTGCTTCATAAAGATTGATATTTAATATATTACCTTGTATATACCCATATCTCTCTGGGTCTAAATAATATACATAACGACTATTATCTTTGTCATAGACATATTTTAATTTTATGTACGAATATTTTTTATAAACGTCTGTCGTATATCCATGACCACTTTCCCAATCCGTTTTAATTTGCATCATTGATTTGACACTGCCGATACCGTTAGTGTCAGGAAGATTATAGGGCAGCATAAACGGTATCGTCCTACCAAATCCAGCGTGATTTAACTCAACTTTCATATATAAATCTGTTGGTATTATTCCGTTATTATTGTCAACCCACAGATACACATAAAAGCCCTCACTGGTTCTATCTGACAACCACTTATTTTCAACAGATATTTGTGAGCTAATACGGTATTTCTCCACCGTTTCATCACCATCTATCGTAATATATTTGTTTAGTTCGTTCCTCTTAACTTCAGTGTCAACCTTACCACCATTCAATATAGTATATTCGCTATTATCGTCCGTGAAATTCTTATTTATATAGATTGGCATATTATAGGTAGACATATATTTAGAATAAAGTTTCGCTGCGTCAAAATAAACAGTAGAATAAGCCAACAAACTTTGATTACCCTCATTCATGCTATTGTAATAACTAAGACGCAAGAATGATTTCTTTAACACGTTCTTTTGATATTTCACATCCTTATTTGTAAAACCAAGACACCCAAGCAAATCTGACTGGTTGTTATTATTTAAATATGGGTAAAAATCTTCGTCAGGACTCATTCCGTTGAATAACTTGAAACAGTTCCAAGTATCATTCTGTTTAACAGTCCAATTATCTCCACTATGGTCACGAAAATGTAGGTTGAAATTTATTTTTATCACATCCGTATATAAGCCCCTTGTATTGGTATTGACTGGCATATACGACCGTTTTTCCATATCAACAATAGGATTGATGGCATTGTCTATTCCATCTTTAACAAACTGCTCATTAATATTAATCTCTTTCATTAAAGACACATCTACTTTCTCGGCAATCGGAATTTGCAAAGACATTTTAGGTTTTGTAATCGTGATTGCAGGAATAGACATATTCGTATTATATAAAGCAGACGTACTATCTTGTTGGAATATGAACTGTTCTCGCATAAAGGTAACACCATACATCCTATTGTTAAATAACATATTAGTTATCTCATCAATATTAGGTATTTGGTCGTTGTATGTCCACCTTAAAGTGTAACTATTAATGTATTCAAGTCCTTCGAGTCTTTCTTCATAAATTCCACTATGCTTTAGTATAAGGTCAATGCTTTCGTCTGTGGATAGAAATGTATGTATGTTATCAAATGAAAACTGCCAATAAATTAGCCCGTCTTCTTCATATTCTTCTATCAAGTTAGGGGTTTCAATAACCTTATTCTTTTTAATGGCAATACTAAAAGAATAATCTATGTGGTTTACTTTAACCACTCTTGCCGTGTAATATTCTAATAAATTGTATGTGTTATTAAGCACATCGTCTGTCACCATATAGTCACAAGACACATTCACAGAGGAATCGGCTTCAAATGGTATATCTTCATTACATTCAAAAGTGACTAAATATTCGTCAGTATCAACCAATTGGCTATATTGATGTAATGTAAATGAAGTGTATTCAATATTTAGAAAGTTATCTTCTATCTGTTTATGTCCAACCTTATATTTTAACATATTGCTTCGTAATCCTCTTTATATGGATAAATAGATTCTATTTTGTTTGTCTCACCATATACATCTGTAACATATGGATAAGATATTTCATTGACCCATAAATCGTTTTCATTATTTGGGTCTTGCCTTTTAAGATAAAAATTTACAATCTCATCAATATACAAGCATCCATTGGTAAACACATACTCTTTCAAGTCTGTGTCCTCATTATCAATATCCCAGGCATTGGTTGGCTCACGCCAAACAAAAGTATTTGAGTTTACCCTTGACGCATAGTCAGGAATACTCTGATTAACTCTCTTTAATGAATATCCATTGTTGTTTAAAAAGTTACATATCGTAATCCAATCAACATAATCATCGTCATCTCGTTCAACCTTAGACATTACAAAACTATACGGAGTTAGTACTGACAGCACCGTTAATCTCCACTCCCTTGACGAGGCGTTGTCCTTCAATACTAATTGGTCGTTTACAGCACAATTATGTCTAAGAGACGTTGATATTTTAATATATATACCATTATTCTGTATAGGTTCAGCATCTCTAACCATTATGTTCAGATATGAATCCTGTATAACAGGTCCATTACCTTTTAACTTTATACGGTAATGTGGTTTGTAATAATACCCCTCTTTCTTTGCTAATTGTATTAAAGTTTGTTCCCTACTATCGACATTAAACCCATCTTTATCATAATCGTCACTAACAAGTTCATCATATTCAAACATATATTTTTCAATATCGGCTGTCGGATAGGCGTTTAGTTCCCTCTGCATTGTATTAAACCTAAAATTAACATCACATAATACTGTTTCAGTATACCTTGCTGGGTTAAATTCAACTACATCGCCATAAAACCAGTCGTTATCTATCGTAATGTCATATTGATTACCCATCGTTTTTATTGAAGTTTCTGGGTCGTTATTAATGAACTTAACATCGTATAAATTACGCCTATTTTGTTTAATTGTATGTTTGTCATTCTTAATACCAAATAAATCAAACCCACACGTTACGTTTCCAAAACAATGTGAATATTCAACCCTATGAATTACATTGTTTTCATCTTCATAGTCAGAACAATGGCTGTCGGTTGCATACCATTCGTTATGTCCTACATTCGTTTTGACAATGGTTGCAAAAATTTCTCTAGGTTCGTAGCCAAGATTATTCGTTAAACCTGTGACATTTATATTATCTGTAAATACAGACTGTAATATTGAATCACCATAAATGGTTTCAGCATACCCAAGTCGATATTTCTCCTTGTCGTATGGCATATCTTCCAACCCAGAATGCCCGTTTTTTATATTTGGCACTTTCTTAAACTTTCTGACATAATATTGGCACTCCATATTACCAATTGCCTTTGTAAATCTGAACGATATATATACATCGTACTGTGTATTGTCACCCTCTTCAAGACTACTTTGTGAAGTGTCGGTGTCATTAACTGTAAAGGCGTTGTTTATAACAAACATAATGAACTCTGTCGCCGATAAATCTTTTCCGTTAGTCTGTGCCTCTGTTCTCATTTCGTTATAAGATTTACCAGTATCGTGAGAATACAGTTCATAATAATTTCCACCAACTTCAACATACACATCGTCAGCCGACGGTATGTTAGTCAGTCCTCTATCACCATAACGCACTACTTTAGTAACATCTATATCCCCAACATTTACGGGGTTATAAAAATAATCACGAACATAGTCCCAATCTGTGTAGTTCTCATCCCTAGACGTGGCAAATATATTGTTTAAAAGTTCGGAATCATAAATAGCAAAATAATAATCCTGGAAATTGCCGTTCATGTCACCAGTACTCAATACCCTATAAGGCTTGTTAGTTCTAAACCAACTACCTTGATTTTCATCTTCTGAAAAATACAGATAAACATTGTCATTTGGCTTTAAATTGTGCTTTGTATAGCATCTAAACAGTAGCACATTAACACCTGTCTGATTGATTACATACTCCACACTAGCAATTGCTAACGCATTTACACCTTTAGACTGAACCAATTCAATATCCTTGTTGTTTTCAAATTTTACCGTGCTATCGAAAGCATAAGTCAGTTCAATATCCCAATTTTCTTCAAGCCTATTTTTGTACTTGTTATATTTCGGAATAAAAGAAAACAAACTCCTATCAGGGTACATATCGACAAACGAACAGTTGCCCTCATTGTTAATTACTCTATTAAAGTCTAAGATATCACCAGATTTTGATTTGGACGGTATGACAGATGTGTTATAAAAGCCAAACCATCCGTTTTCTTCCCTTAGATTTTCTTCTTTTGATTCTCCATTCTCAAACTCCAAAATATCATCTCTATCATATAGATGTTTATTGACAAATGTCGTATCTTCAATGTTGAAACGTGTGCATTTGGTTATATAAGAACCGTTTGCAAGTCTCATATAATCATTTAATGTGTTAAAATTATTTTTCGTTTGTACGGTAATCTGTTTAGGTAAAGGGTTGACAATTCTATACGATTTGTTTCTTATAATATGATTGTTGAAGATGTCATATCCTGGATGATATTCGAAACCAATATTCTCACTCGAATATTCTGTATTTCTCACCATATCCGAACGTTTTATATTGGACGACTTTCCAATAATGTCACGTTCTTTTACAGGATAGAAGTCGTTAGTGTTGAAACTATAAAATTCATTATCAACAATGTTGATACAATCGTCAGAACCCTCTTTCCATGTAATTTCTGTACAAGTGTTGAAAAGTTCATTCGAACAAAAGGGATTTATAGTTAAGACAAGTCTGTAATCCTTGCATCTGTCCCTCTCTTTCAAAAACTGCTCATTCGCGTCAATCGTACCGACGATATCATTATGTGTGAATTGTTTTGTTGTCTGTTGTATATCAACTCCAACAATATTCTCCACATTTTTAGAGCCATATGACTTATTTTTATTTCTTAATATACTGTATTTCATGTTTCTTGTACAAAATTATCATAACTACAAAACTGGATTCCTTCACTATTAGACATTTTAGCCCATCTTGAAGTACCTGTTATATCTGTAATAGTGAAACAATCACCATTACCAATGGTTACATCGTCGCCAAACAAACTGGTATCAATTTGTAAAGCCCTCACATAACAGAAATGACCTGTAACAATCTCATGTGTATTATCATCAATGTGATAGTTAGGATAAAATTTAAAATATACCAGCCTAACTTTCGCATTAGTAGGATTAACTTCATTACTTAATCTTTCATTTACTAAATCTATTGTGGCAGTATTATAAAAAGTATAGTCATAGTATTCATTTTCACCTTGGCGTAATCTATTTCTCAATTCTGCTATAAAGCCAGTCATATCCAATGGGCTATTAGTTATTTGTTTGATACTGGACGAACTTAAAGCCATTGTGAATTTGTAATTAGTTAAATACGGTATTTCAAGTATGTCATGGATTGCTCCAGAACCCCATTTGTCACCGTATGTTGGGCGTTGCGGAAAAACATAGATATAGTTGTGACCTTGTGGTGCATTATTCATATAGATAGGATTTATTGCGACATGTATACAACGGCAATCTATGATAGGGCTTAATATTTTTTTATTATCCATAACAGTCAATGTGAAAATTCTCAAATTATTGACATCACCATCAGTAATTCCTACGTTATTGTTGGTATTTGTGTCAACTGTAAATTTTTCATATTCACCCAATAACTTATTTTCATCAATATTTGGTGCATCCCACAATTTGAAATAATCCCTTAAATTAAATTTAACACTATCCGTGTCACTACTAACTGTAGTTTTATAAAAATACCCAGGATATTTTTCTAAATCACTATCACTTAATTGGAATATTATCGGAAATCTTTTTTCCTCACTTAAGTCATATTTCCACCCATTATCAAAAGTGTCCACTTTCAACATATCATACGGATAGTTTGTGTTATAAACGTCTCCTCCATTGGGGTCAAGAAAGTATTGACTAATCTCACTTGTCATTTGGTTTGGACTATTAACAAACCTATCCAAAGTCATATATGTAAATGTAGATGTATTCGAAGATGTATAAGGCTTCTCTTTACCAAAATATACCGCACTGGCAGGATTATTACCTCTGGTGTATTCTGTTGCTTGTGGCACGTCTAGATAATAATAGAAATAAACAGTCTTTGGTGATTGGGTTTGTTCACTATTAATTCTTATTTCTATCGTATCTTTAAGTCCGCACAACAATATCAACCCACTAGCATCGGTTGTTATATTAGTGTCAATCTCTTTGGTGTTTTCGTGATACCCATCGTTTGCTGTAATATTTGTAAGAAGTGTCGAAGTTGTGATATATTGATATTTGCCGTCATCTTCAACAAGGTGTCCTTGGGTGACGACATTATCGTTTTTATCCACAAAATCGTATCCTGTTTCAATGCCATGTTCAATAATTGAATCTTTCCATAAATCAACATCCCCAATCTTATAATGAGGTATTTTATTATTAGAACTACTCAATACCGTACTCTTTTTAGCGTATTCACCATACTTAGTGTCAATACAATAAATTTCGTCACTATCAGTTATGTCACTGCGATTAATAATCTCGAACTCGTTGTTTGAATTAAATATATAATACTCTCTATTCGCATCACTATAATCATACACCCTTTTGTATGGTACTGGGGTATAAACCCTTCTTTCATACTTTATGTTTTTATAAATATTTTCATTGTCAGCCGTACCATTTACCACCTTGTCGTCACCATATATGTTAACTCTCTCATCGTTTACTGTAACAAATGGCTCGTCTATACCGTTAACGACATTAAAACTCAAAGCGGACGGGGTATTGGCAAATGATACATTTTCATCACTCCAAGAAATATCTCCATTGCTCGTATTAATTGTTGGTCTTGTAAAAAACGGTACGCTAATCGCACCTACAACTGTTTGATAGTCTGAGATAGATAATGGCTTATCATAGAAATGTACGCCAAACATAGTCTTTAATAGTGGGTCATTTGACTTATCCAATGTACTTGGTAATGTGCTACCATTATTATCCTCAATTCCGACGAAATATGGGAATTTTCTAAATGAAAGAACCTTTTTTTCTTCGAATTGGTTATTAGTATTTACCGTAAGAGTAGCCAATTCAAAATTAAACAAACTGTTTTCTTTCGAACTATCTAACACCTTAAACTTATTTGGTGAAGTTACAAGATTGTTTAGTGTTATAATATTTGTACTAACCGTTGGCATTTATAACTAGATTGTTATGTTATTAAAATTAATTCTTGCAGGGATAGCCGCCTGTTCTGTTGAACCTGCACAACTATATTTAATTGGCGGTTCATTGGATTTATATGAAATTTGTAAATAACTGTTATCTTCTTGTATTGTGAAAGCCGCCTGGACATTTTTAGACATTTCAGTCCTTTTTACAATTACATCATTTATATCTTTTATAATTGGTACTAGTTTATCATGAGTCGTACTGTAATCATAATAAAATACAGACAGACTATAACCGTGTGCCTCATTATATTCATAGTATTTTAAGACACCGGCATTATCAACAGCAACTATCACTCCATTGTAATAGTAAGTATCGCCCATTTTAGTGAGGTTTTTAATTAAAGCCCCATTTAGTCTAGCCTCAATTCTGCCAGTACCATAATCAACAAGATTACTAAAAATCATCACAGCACTTCGGTCATCTAAATTGATATCATATCCCGTGGCTTCGTTGTATGAGTTAATGTCAAAATCTTTATGTAACTCTCGGTCATACTTAAAGCCCGCTACAGTTGCACTGTTTTCGGTATTTATTTCAAAGTCAAACGTTTCATTTATCTGCCCGTTTATATAGTAATAATCAACATTTTCCTGTGGTTCTGTGTCAGTCGTCTGGGTGTACACGCCATCCGAAACCATTGTATAATATGTTACACCAATTTCGAAATCCTCATTAACTGGTTTCAATTCATAGATATATTCTGTCATCTCGATAACTCTCATAACAGTATCACTGGCATTGGCTACAACACTTTTATATTCTTCAACGACTGTTTCGCCAATGCAATATTCATCTGTCCAGCAATATGGGGTTGAAATGTCTTGTAATTGATTTTGAACTTGGGTTGTGTTATTTGTTACTGGTTCAGTATTCGTCATTGGGTCATCATTACTATTATCCGTATCTGGTAATATTGGCGTATCGATATTAGGTGTTATGTATGTTGTAGAAGGAATTATCCAACTTCTAACACCATTATAACGATATTCGTCACTTAACACGTCTAAAAATTTATTTAACTTGTTTTTCAATACTGGTAAATTAGTAGATGTGTTGGTATAATCTATCACTGAAATAACTTTATAACTATTACCATCTTGATATTTTCCAATGTTTTCTAAATCACCCCATCCATATAGGTTGCTTTCACTGAATGGGAATGAGGAATCACTATATGCGTTCTCAATATTAGAGACTTTATCAACACTATTGTTATTCAATCCATATCCTGTCTTAAAATTCCTTATCAAGTCATAATCTATACCATTTATGTACATTTTGAAATCAAACTCAGGTACAACTACGATTGTAGACAAACTATTTTCTGTCTCTGTTGTGCCATCACACACTTCTGTTACAATAATCTGGTATTTTTCACCACCATAAGGTACTCCAAAATACATCTTATTAAGTAACATATTATACCCAAGATATCCAGCGTCATTACTATCCAGTCCACTAACAATTCTAATATTACCAAGTAACGTATTCTTATGGAAAATAAAATCACATCCACGATAATTATTAACAATTTCAAGGGTATCTACACTCGATAAAACATCCCATCTCGTTAAGTCATAACAATATCCCAAAAACTCATATTCCGTGCCGTTAAATGTAGCGAAAATGGTATTATCTGACGGGTCGTAAAGAAAATGTTGTCCTCTATAATAGACTACATTATTACGATATTCTGTTGCTATGATATACTCATTATTAACATTAACATAATAAACATCGTCATTAAAATTATCGTTTGTAACATCGGTAGCAATATTATATAATAAAGTATCTGCTAATTGTAACACTATCCTATTTCCAGTTACTACCTTATAAAATGTGTAACCAAAAACACTATGATTATATGGTAATAATGAAATTTTATAATATCCTGGGTCTAATTTAGACAAACTGACAGCCACATATCCATGTATACCCCTATTCGTAACATCATATAAATTGGATATTACGCTTGTATTTGCCCCACTGTTAGCAATACTTTCAAAAACACTGTCCCATCTAATATTACCATTCACATCGGTATAATTACCGTTCTCGATTAATTCATTATTGTTTACTGAAAATGCGTGAACATCAATATCATAATCAAGCAGTTTATCTTTAAATACAATACGTTCACTAAAGGTATTACCCTCGTTATCAATAATCTCAACTAAATATTCCCCATTAGGTATATAACTAACGGATATATTATTATTTGTAATACCATAATATTTGTATCCGTCAACAGTTGGCCCGTTATAAGCACCAACATAAAACTTTTCGCCTACAATATTATCAGCCAAGTAAACATTACTACCATTTGTTGAACTTAAATTGGTAATTTTAAGTTTCATTGGAGAAATTAACTTGGTATCAAACTTAATATATCCAGTCTGGTCTCCACACCAACTATTGGCAACAAAACTTATTTCGCACTGCACTCCCTGCGTATTATCTTCAAAACAATCAGAAAAATATGTGCTTCTAAATTTGTCTATGGCTGTTTTACCCTCATTCAACCCAAAATAAAAGTAAAACGAATTTTCATATCTAGGAAAGCGTTTACCTGAAAAAACTTCTACACCTGACACTTTGTGTGAATAGTCGTTAAACTCATAGAAATATATCTTTCCATTTGTCCTTTTTATGTAATCGCCATATCTGAAAGCCAAATAATCGTTACTTACTTTCTCCAATTTGTAATTATCTACATAGTTAGCCTTTTCCCTGTATCCAGAAATTTCAGTCGTAGCCTTAACATTTCTTGCATTTATCAGATTATATAAAAGACCGTCAAAATTATTAATGTACAAATGGTTAAAATCATATTCATATAGTCCTGTGTTGAAGTTCAGTTTAGTTTTTAGCCAATTACTATTAAGTGTGGCGAACATACTCCTATAGTCCATATCATATATGTCGTCATATGACATAAAACCGTCTGGTATAAGGTTATCATAAAGGCTATTAAATGTATTTTCGTTGGTCATTGCAGCCCTTGTTGCCAGTTGGGTTTTCAAGATTTCCTGTGATTCATCCAACGAAACACCAAACTCACATATTCTTGACAAATTAATACAAGACTTAGGCTTTGTATAATTGTTGAAACACGTTAAGCCGTAAAAAAGACCGCCATTATCATATACATTGGTATTAGCCCTCCTACTACCTTTACTTTGGTCGACACCTAAATTGCCCCAGTCAGCACCTGTATTTTCGGTGTTTCTTGAATTTAAATCTATGTTTGATTCATCCTCACTATCTTCAACCACACCTGTTTTGTATTTATAGTCCTCTAACAATAAGTCTGGTGGCATATTATACGTTGTGCTTTCCAATGCTCTAAAAAATTGGGGAATACCACCGCTATCACAACTATTCAAACTCCCAAGTAAAACTAATTCTGTTGCAAATAACGTAACAAGGTCGCTATTGTAATCAGTATCATACTCACAAGGCTTATAGTAATAAACGTCATCACCAAGCATCGTTTCCTTTCTAACAATAAGTCCGCTATCTATCGGTACAAATGTCCTGGCATATTTATGGCATTCAAACCCATAACAATTATTATCATTCTTACGATTAAAAGTAATATATTCAATACCAGTCTTTGGATGGGATGCTGCAATTGAGACATTTTCCTCGTTAGACAATGGTGAAAGTGTTCCCATTGGATTGGCGTTTGTCCTATTTTTGACTGTCATCTCCTGGGCACAAGTCTTATAGAGTTTTAACCTCCACCTAACATTTTTAGATTTGGTTGGACGGGTGTCGCTATTACACCACTGGTCTTTTGCACGTACTTTAATCAAGCCAAAAAAGAATCTTTTTTTAGGCTTAATTTTACGATACCACAACGGCAAATACAACACGCCATTAACCCAATCATTATCAAAATTAAACGATGTAACCTCGTTATCTTGTGCCAACTGATTTTCTACACAGTTAAACAATTCGGCGACATTAGTATTGGCATAAGGCTTCTTTTTCCCATCACATCCATCTTTTTCTTCTATCCAATTATCAATAACGCCAGGATTATAGACCTTTTCGTTACCATTTTCATCAACACATAATCCGTTTAATACAATACCATTACCAATATTATCAACGGCTATATTTTTAAAAAAACAACCAAATTTTATAAATCGCTCACCTAATCTTGCAACCCATCCCCTTTCTGTTAATGCCCAACTTTTTACATCTTCACCTAAATTCGTAAACAAATTACCGACCCCATAAATTCCCCAAGCCAATGAAGTTAAAACCGTATTAATTGCCACAACAACAAGCACAAACACTTTCAAAATCGAGCAAATGAACATATAAGTGAAATTGAACTTAATTGCCAAACTATTAAATGGCATAGGATTGTTAGCACCAGAATGATTTACCATCTTGATACCCGTTCTTTTATTGTTGTTGGGTAGATTGCTTTTTTGTATTCTAGGTATGTAGTTCTTAACCGTGTAAACCTTATTCCAAAACAAGTCTCTAAAATCTTCCTCTCTCGTTTTAGAGCCAAATTCATAGTCCACCATCCCTTCAGTCTCACAGAATTTAGGATAGTCTGCTTCCACAAACCTAGGATTGTTAGGTACAAGGTATCTTGCCCTTTTTCTTGCCGTTCCATCTGTACCAGTTTCAGACATACCGATTCTAAACCTTACCCTAGCTCTAGTGGCTATTCCCTTATTCGGATTATCGCTTAATACAGTGTTACCATATTCGTCAGTCATTACATAATCAAGGTTCATTGGTATTTGATAACACCAAACGCCATCAGAATCTATCAACTCATTACCTTTAACAGAATATTGTTCGACAAAACCGTCAGGTGTTTTTCGTATCATTTCGATAGTTCCTTGCCCTGTAATCATGTCTGACATCTTACCTTGCTTTTTCTCCCCAACACATTTTTTTGACAAGGCGTTTTCTCCAGTATCGGTTATAATTGAACCCATAAAGACACAAGTCGGCTCAAAGCGATAATCTATATCAATGTCACATCTTGTAATTGCGGACCCAGTATTGTTATCAACAGTGTCTCCCCAAAATGGATATACATATAAAACCTTATTTTGTGTAAATACTTGTGCAAGATAATCAAGGTTTGTATCCTTTTTAAACTTACTAGGGCTTTCAAACTGATTGATATTAGCTCCCTTGTATATCATATCACTTGGTCTTTGGGATAATACGCCGATATCAGACATATCTATGTCTACGTGCAATGTCTGCGTACCGACTGGGACACCATATATCATATAGTCGCCAGCGTTATTTGTCCTGGTCGTATATTTGTAATATTGGTCAAATTCTTCAATCCAGGTATTATCATCCAACACCATTCTCTTTGTTGGGAATGTGCCAATATCTTGATGACATTCGTCATCCTTGTCGACAGGTAACAGATTGTACCTTATTCCGTCATAATTTTTTGAACTGGATGAATTGTAACTATAAATGACTCTCTTATATATGTCATTTGTATCTTCATATTTTATGAAAATTGAAATTTTCGCATTAGGAATGCCAAAACCACCGTTAGCAAGCACACGCCCAACAACGATTCCGTAATCAGAAGTTAACGCCCTATAATTATTTGTCTGGTCTAATGACAATGATAAAATATCGAACTTATCAAAAGACTGTGACATATCAACATGAACAACTGGTTCTTGTTCACTACCGATTTTTGTTCTAATTCTATATGCTCTATTTTCTTGCGACATCTTTCTTCTTTTTATATAGATTTAATCTAATATGTTTACCCATTATAATACATACAGCAACATATATTATTATAAATGGGAATACTACTATAATTAGTAAAAATATGAAAATCCCGATAATGAATTTACCAATAAATGATAATACCTTATTAAAACCATTTAATGGAATAACTGTTTCATCATCAGTATATTTGCTAGCATTTTCTGCGGTTTTTTTACAATTACATCCCATAACATAAATTTTATATAATATAAATAAAATCAAAATAATAAACAATATAAAAAAAACCGTCCACTAATGTAGACGGTTTAAATATTAAACAAACTTGTTACCGTATCTTACTTGAAATATTTTTCAAAAACGTTATCAATTGCTTCACTTATTTGTTGTTGATTTGGCTGTTGGTTTTGTGGTGGTACGTTTTGTTGCTGTGTTGTTGTGGTTGTATATGCTGGATTTGTTGGATATGTCGTGTTGTTAGCAGTATAATTTACCGCTGGTGCGTTATTCATTCCTGGGGCCGCTTGTTGGTTAAGACCTAACATATTACCAACACCGCTATTCCTAAATTTGTCAATTAAGCCACCCTCTTGTTGGTTAGAACCGATAGCCGCACCAAGTCCAGCGCCAGCACCACCCATTAACACAGGATTTAACAAATTATATAACAATGAATCTTTCGGTATACCAAGTACCTCTCTAAGTAGTACACCTAAAATAGCACCAGTCAATCCACCGCCAATCGCACCAATACCACCATTGGTTATTTCATTGACATTCTCTTGAATAGCCCCTTGTTGTGGCTGTTGTTGGTTATTTGCACTATTATTGATTGAAGCAGCAATTTTATATGAAATTATACCCAAAACGACTTTACTAGTGATAAACTTATAGAAAGGTTTGGTTTTATCAATCTTAAGTTTGTCAATCAAGTTATTCAGTACTGTCATAATAGTACCGGCAGTACCGATGTTTTTGAATAGATTCCAAGATTTCTTCCAAAAATTCTCATTAACTTCTTCTTTACTTTCAAGTAATCTATGTACCTCTGGGCTATTACTTACTTTTTTATAGAACTCTGATGCTTTTGCTTCAACAACAGCCTCACGCACCATCAAACTGATATCATTCTCCGTTAATATAACTTTTCTCATTTTGTGATATTTTAATTATATATAAATATACACTACTTCGATTTAACCCTGACTCGTATATCTTTTGATGGGTATTTTATCTCAAACATAGTATCAAGCGAACAATATAGGGTTTTATCACTATCCATTAAGTCTATTTCCATTTCATCTGATACATTACCCAATATATCGTTACGATACAGTGTGGCACACGTACTCTGGTCTACTGTAGACTGATTTACAACATCGTCAGAATATCCCTCACCTGTCTTATTTGTACACCTCAAAGATATTAGATTAACTACACCGTCAAGTTTCGCAATCTCTTTTTCCAAATCGCCTAAGAAAATATCCTCTCCCATTATATGTCTTCTGATATCCATATAATCTTTAACCAGTTCTATTATCTTCTTAATTACGTCACTCTTATCGTATGTTTTATCTACATATACATTGATATCGAATCCAAGATTTACGACCTTGCCAGAACGTATCTCAACAAAATCATTCACACACTTGTACATTGACAAATATTCTTTAATGTTCTCTGCCACTGTTTCAGAAAGCATACTCATAAGTTTGCCATTATAGTCAAGCCCAAGCGTATAAATCACGACTTTATTATTTTCTTCTGTCACAGTGTACCTAAACGGTGTTCCATATTTAGGGTGTATTTGGGCAATCTTAGCGTAATAATCTTTCACAGTGACACACCTATTTTGTGCAGCCGCATTATACTTAATCAAATACTTAATTTCTTCTTCGGACGGTGCATCTTTACCGCCATAAGACGGTGTTGGATTTGTGACTGAAACCGTATTTTTAACGCTCATCTTCTTTTTAGTGTCATTTGGGTCGTCACAATTACCATCAATTACCATATTCAAATACGTTATAGTATTGAGTGTATTTGCCCCAATATTACTTTGTTCACCGCCACCAACACGATATAAGACATACATTGTAGTGTTTGCTTCTGGTAGCACACCCATATAGTCGTTGGCTTCCATCCTGGTCATTATATACTTTGTAAATTCAGTAGCATTATCAGGAATATCTCCGTATTGGTTTCTAATTCCAGGTCCAAATGTAATCTTTAACCTACCGTCATTTGTGTATTCGGTGACAAATTTATTTTTAAGCCTCTTCCATTTGCCTTGCATTGCAAGTCTTACACTTTCAACAATCGGTTGTTCATTATCATCAAGGACAATATCACCGTTCTCATCGACAACCTCAAATTCGTCAATTACATGCCAGACAGGTTCATAATATCCATCTGCATTTTCATCAATAACATATCCATACCTATGCTGGTCAATTAAGTTATCTACTTCAAAATACCTCTGTATAGGTCTGCCAGACTTGTCATAAAACTTCTCCTCATCCACATAAAATTCGGAAATATTTGGGTCTGAATTGAGACTTGTCCCTTGCTTAAATATTATACTCTCAACATTAGTAACATCCTTGTCAGGTAATATGAACGACATAAACGGCATAATATCGCCACTAGTTATGTTTCTTCTGTATATCTTGGTGAGACCGGCCCTTGCAATAGCCAACTTGGTATACGTATAACTCACAATATTTCCAGCACCGTCCAAGTTTGGTGTAAATTTTCTGTTAGATATACCGTTGGTATCAAACTGGTTTGAAAAATCTACATCATCTACAAGTTCAAACGTTTGTTCACCGTTACTGAACATCGTACCTTTCTTAATATATGGGAAATAACTCTCATCTGGAAGCGAAAGATTGTTTTCCCCGTCTAACATACTACTTCTGTTCATCGGTATCTTACAACTGATTTCAACCTCTACTATAGCACACTTCGGGCCAGGTATTTTTAGTCCGTTAGTCTTGGCTATGTTGGTAAGTGATTGCCTTGAAGTAGCACTGTCTATATTTGTTTCCTGATAGTTTCTGTCTATATTATACCTTAATACATCAGAAACATCGGCAATTACGTCAATCCACCACGTACCAATGGAAGCATCGTCATAATTTGCAAAAATATCAGAATAGTATTTCTGCGTCTTGTCTATGATTGCATTTTTAAAATCATCATATGTGTTTGTTAAATAAGAAATATTGTTCTCTGCCATTTTTATAATGTTTGTTCTAATTCATAAGTTCTTGAAACCCCGTCTTCCTCCATAACACTGTATTTCACGTTTACCGCAAGCCCACGTTCCTCATCCTCTGGTATTATTTCAACATCTATTATCTCACACTTCGGTACATATTTTTTCACTTTGTCTTTTATTTCCATAACAACGCTATCCCAAGTTAAATCATCACTTGGGTCAAAAATATATTTTATTAAGTTCGTACCAAACAACGGGTCTCTCAATTTTTGCCCCTGCGGTGTGAAAATTAAATGCACTATCTGTGACTTGACCATATCAGCGGCAGTCAAGTTTAAATCAAACAACGCCCTGTTCCATACGACCTGTGTCGGAAATTTTATACCGTAATATTGGGTTCTAGCCATTTTCTCTATTCTTTCAATATAAATATAATAGTTTTTAAATTAAAAAGAAAAGCCCCCAAAAATGGAGGCTTACTGTATTACCATGAATGAGTATATATATTATATTGTTCAATTTTTTTATATTGTTCAATTTTTATGAACAACGCGACCAGCCGCTTATCTAATTGTTTAAAACATAGTCTTTCAACTTCTTTAAGAACTCCTTTTTCGAAGTACAACCAATGCAAATCATGATGGTTCTCATATCTTTAGCATTAACAATCGTAAACAAATCTTTAAGTGTTGTACTGATTTTGTTAAAAGGGCATTTTAACACCAAATCCCTATTGTTTTTAGCCCACTCATATATAATCAACGCTTTATCATCCCTTTCTCGTTTAAATTTTTCAATACTATTTTGAGTAATTTTGTGTAATCGTTCTATTGATTCTTCTCTACATCCTAATTCACTACACTTCGTTGAACAAAACCTTCTTTTTTGGTGTGGTTTCACTTTAAATTCCTTACCACAATACTCGCAAGTACAAACAGCCCAAAAATTTTTAGCACGTTCTTTCACCGTATCTGTACCTTTTCTTAGTCCAGCCAACATTTTTGCTGCTATTTCAGGATTTTGCCACTTTCTTTTAGTGCTTTCTCCTAGCCGTTTCCTACATTCATCATTATATAGCCCACCCTCTCGTCCTCCTTGTTTTAAATTATACCCAAATTGTTTATCAGTGGTTCTGTATTCTTTAATATACATTTTCTCCAACTCATCAATACCATCTTGTGTGTTGCACGAATCTATGACTTCCCAAACAAATTTATCAAAACCATATTTTAACAACGCTTCATGAAAATAAGAATTACGATGGTATTTACAATCACGTTCATGTTGGCTTCTTCTATATTCTAATGTATTACAAGTTTGTCCAATATAAACTTTATTATTAACTGTGTTTGTTACTTTATATATTATCATATTATTACTTATATTCTCTGCCAAAATTTATAAGTTATATCCTCTTGTATTCCATCTACAATTTTAAACAGTCTCTGATTAGTTGTCTTCACGTGTAACGGTCCTTTACTTTCAATCCACTTACCGGTTTTTACATAGTCAAACACCTCTTTATATTCAGATATTATGTAATCATAACCAGAATATACGGCTGTCTTTATGCTTGGGTATTTATTTTTGATATAGAACGCCCTATCACATAAACTGTCAATATTCAAGCCATCACCCAAAAAAAGGAAACAATTTACCCCCTTGTTTTTTGATAGTAAATCATCTATAGCCTCATTCGTCAAATTATCACCCACATTTTTTCTTAAATAATCAGAGTGACACCCTTTACATCGAAAAGGGCAGTTACTTATCGTAACTGCCAATGTAACGCAATCTGGTATTTCTTCAAAGACAACCTTACTGTCTACATATTTCGGATAATCATGCATAATATCTTGTATGTTCTTCAATCTGTCTTGCTTCACTAAATGAACTCGTTTTTTTCAAATATCCAATAACGCGAGTTAGATAACTCACATTCGTACTTCCGCAAATAGGGCATTTATCAACAGTATGTTTGTCAATATGTCCACAATCTTCACAGCAAGTATTTTTAATATTAAAGGTAAAATAATTACATCCGTTTTCAGCAGCAACATTCATTAGTTGGCGATATTGCTCTTTTGACAAGTGTTCGTTAAGGTTGATATGTGCAGCACTACCACCATCCAAAAACTGTACATAATGTTTGCCGTGTAGTTTCATTTTGTCGATTGGCGACAGTGTTGTATCTTCCGGGTTGTAAAAATATGAACTATAAAGATTCCTATTTGGTGACACCCAATAACCGTCTTTTTTGTCCCATTTATAATTTTTTGCTGCAAGGTTTTCAGCTGGAACAAATTCTGTATTGAACATCGTGTCACGAGTTTTATCCTTTCTATTACAAATATTGATGGTCTCAAGAATATTATTTACAAATTCACGATATAAATCATTATCAGTAACTTTAATATTAAAAAATTCAGCCGCATCAGTAATACCGTTAACTCCAACTGTCAAATATTGTTTTCTAATATCAATAAAACCAGCATTATAAACATCAAGCATATTAGCTTTCAAAAAATCTTTGATAGTTTCATTGAATGCTGTTTGATATTTATGGACTCGTTCAACCATCTCAGTAACATCTTCTCTGATATAAGTATAAAGTTTTTCTTTATGTTTAAATTCGTCTAACGGCATTTGAACCCCTTTTGGTATATTCTTACCTTCTATTTCGTGATAATACCGATTGGTGGCGTTCTGTACTAGCCTTGGGAGGTTAATGGTCATTACCGACTTTGAACCAGTGGAAACAGAGGCAGTACCCATTGAATATTGGTGTGTTGTAAAATTGTGTTCCGTATCGTCATCTTCAAGGTCTTTTAAACTATTTCTTAATCGACAACAACTACTCAGACTATCAGGTGAATCACTAAGATAACAGAAGAAACTATGTCCTTCTGACCACATTTCAGCCGTAAAATCGGCATATTCCTGGTCAATATAGTTATCTTTACCATCAGTCAAAAGGGCCATTGTCTCAACAGGAAACGTTAATACATATTTAGTTCTTTCCTTATTAAACCACTTCATGAATTTTTTCTGAAGCCAGGAAAGGGTTTCCCATTTTGGTGAAGTACCATCAGGAAATACAAAATCGCCAAACACACCCTTAAAATATTCGTGGTCAAAATAAGAAATGTTCAAAAAGACTGTTTGATAACCACGGTTTCCAGCTGGCATATTCATACTATGAACAACTTGTTGAAATGCGTTTTCAATAACTTTTTCTAAGGTTCTTCTCTTCGTATTGTTTTCAACAACTTCATCAAGTCTTTCCAAATAATTATCACCGTAGTCCTTGCGTACAAAATAATCAAAATACATCAAAAATTCAGGTGTTGCAACAGCACCAAGAAATTGTGAAGAAACTGAGTAAACCAAGTTAATAAACTCGCCACAGAACGATTTTAAATCAGTCGGTGCTACTGATATACCCCCTAAACCCCTCAGTCCATCCATTAAAAACGGATACATTGTGATAGCCACACAATATGGAAATCCAGGTGTACCAGTTTCATCGTGTTTATAAAGTGTGTGATTTTCAAGGTCTTGTAAATATTCGTTTGCTAATTTTTTACTATATAGAGATTTAATTTTACTTGTTAAAATATATCTATTTTGTTTAATATTATTTTCTTTATATAATTCTTGTCCCAATGTAACGATGTTTTTATTAGATACATTGGCGTTTGCATCAAATTTCGAACCAGTTGCGGGATTAGAGGCTTCTATGTACGTGCGTATAAAGTCTTGTTTCTTTTTAATATCCTTTCCTTCATTCTCGTTATCAATATAAGCCTTTGCTGCCTTTTTATTGACTGACATAAGCCATTCCTCAACCTGTCTTCTAATTTCTTTCGTTGACATGTTGTTATAAAAATAGAAATTTTTAGTAACAACATCCAATAACACACCATCACATTCCTCACCGATGGCTGTATACGCAGCACAGATACTATCCTTTAGTTTTTCGGAATTAAATTCTTCAATTATTCCACTATTTTTAATTACATCCATAATTTAAAATTTTATTAAGTTATCCACTTTGTGGTAAAATATAAATAGAAGTTTTTGGATAAAAAAGCAAGTCCAGTCGTTATAAAAAAACGTATATATTTGACCTATTGGATTAAAAAAATTTTTATCTTCTCAAATCTTTTTTCACTTGGTTTGCCACGTTTGCCCTATACTCATTCGTACTGTCAATACTGTCGTCAATATCGTTTTCAGTACTGAAATCAAACTTGGTAGTACCGTTATTAAAACTAACTCCATAGAATTGATTCTTAGGTATTTTACCAGCCCTAAACTTATTAATGAATATGTTAATTTTTCCTTCCATTGCCATTTTTTCGTCCCTTGCGAACGATATAATGACGTGTCCAATCTGCACTTTCTTAACCGAACCGCCTGCTTGTGTAAGTCCGACAACTTGTTGGTTAAACGAATCTTTTGTACCTTGCACAGGACACCAAATAGCAACGTTGAATTCGTGGGCAATTGCCTCCAGTTTACGCATCGTAATACCCTCTCTCGTATATTCCTTATCTTCGATGGTGTTTCCCTTTTCCAACTTCAGACATTCAAAATAGTCGACAATAATCAAGTCTGGGGTAAACCCGACTGAAATCAACTTTTGAAGCTGTCGTTTTATATCGGTTGGAGACCATTCGCCAGACAGTGGATGGAATGCCACGATATTATTCTGTATCATTTCCTTATAGTTGCTATTGTTAATGATTTCAACAGCAAGTGGTCTAATTTCAGGCTTTGATAATTCACAGGCATCGTAATCAGTCAAAAACGCATAATATTTTCGTTTGATATTGACTGGTTCATCCTCAAAATGGATATGCATCACCTTATACCCCTTATAGTTATTATCCTCTGTCTTAGTAACTGCCGCAGTTGCAGCAAAACCGACTGTAGCAGAAGTTTTACCGACGCTACTTGGGGCAATAATGATACCTAGTTCACCCTTTGCCAAACCACCGCTAAGAGCCTTATCAAGACCTTCTGCTCCTGTCGGGATAGTTTTACGGTAGTCTGCACTCAACGCTTCATTCATTCCGTCAAACACACGGTAGCCATAATCCTCCTTGTTATTAGCCATCAGAGCATTCTTAATAATGTCTTCACACTCGTTATATCGGTCGAAGTCACCATTCTGAATAATCTGGTACACTTGGTTTATAGCTTTAATCATATTCTGTTGTTTGAAGAAATTCTCTGCATTTCCTTCAACAACGTCAGTTGCTATGCGTTTATTGTTGTCTTCTTTAAGGCTGTTGAGGGTTTCCAAAAGGGTTTCAACAGTAACGGCATCGCTTACCTTACTTCTTATTATTACCTCTAAGTCAGCATATGTAGCCACTGTCTCATTGATGGCATATCTATCTTTCATATAGCCTACAATGCGACAGAGATTATCTTCAGTAAATTTATTCTGGTCTATGATTGGTTCAAGACGTTCGAAAAACTTTTGGTCTTCGATAAATGCTTTAACTAAGTCGTATTGGAAGTTAGGACCCATAAACCCCAAGTCCCTTTTATCTACATTTTTTTTAGCCATAAGTAAATATTAATATTGGGGCATTTAATGCCCCAATAATCCAACAAAAAAAATTAATTGTCGTAACGATAACCGTATTTTTTCATACACCAATTTCTCCACATCTTCACATAATCCTTATTATAAGGCGTAAAACGATATTTCAACTCAGTATCTTCAGTCAAATCATGCTTTTTATTAGGGTTATTGTTAGATGCGGTAATAAATTGTTCGTCATTAGTGTAGAATACAGATTTAGTATACTTCTGTGGAGTGCCGTCCTCCGCATTAGAAGCAACATTGCAGATACGTTTGATAATAGCCACAACAAGGTCATCCTTGTCTTGGTTCATAAGTTGTACCAATGGGAACTGTGAGCGAGAATTTGTCAGGTCTACGCTGTTCCTCACGTATTTCGGATACTGTGAGCCGTCCCAAATCCTTTCATACACCACCTTGTCATCAACAAGAAAAGTAAACTTAAATACAACATCCCAAGGCTTAACAAATTCTGTCTCATCCCAAGGCTTTTCTTCCCATTCTACATATGTTGTTTCGTCTTCATTGACAAAACCTGTTAACTTTGTGCGACAATCAGACGTTGCCCAAGTATAGATACGGCTTTTGGATTCTAAATCACGTTTTATCATTTGTACAATACCTTGATACCCGTCAAAAGTATCAAAAAGTTCTTTTGATTCAAGACATTCGTTATTGAAACGGTTAATCTTGAAATAACGTTGGCAAATAATATTGTCGTTCACTCTGACTACAAATTGAAAACGTTCGCGATAATTACTGTTATCGACTTTTTTCTGGTTTTTTTCTTCACTTAACTTATCCATACGTTTTTTATTAGAATTAAACATAAAATTTACTATTATGAAAATACAACATTTTTTTTTATTAAAAACTAAAATTTAAATATTTTTCCACTTCTTTTGATGTAAATGAATAGTAACCACCACTCTTATAATGCCCTAAACATTTTACAAAATTCACAAATTCATTAGAATTTAGTTTATTAATAGTATCAATATCACCACCAGTTATATAAAATCCAGAATATACACCTTGAAATGGTTTTAATACATGCAATTTTATATCATTTGTATCTTTTAATATATTGTTAATCGTAATTCTCATTTTCTTCATATCTGACAGTGCCTGCTTACGACCGAACCCATACCAACAACTATCATAGTCCCTCTTTTCCAAAGCCTCTTTATTGTCCATTATATATTGATATATTTCTGGTTCTTCTTCCTTGATTTTATCAAGTGGCACAATATTCAAATCTTCATCATATGGAAACAGGCACCATTTATCTTCACCAGTAGAACCCTTCACTACATTAATGACATATTTGTGTGAAGATGGGCTGAAATTGACATTATTTATAAAAACATCATCAGCCAATGTAGCAAAACCGTTTTTAACTGTAATACCAAGTGTTTCCTGGTTGTCAAATATTTTTTTGACTTTTTTTACATCGTCATGTTTACCAATATAAAGCCTTCCATTGAAAAAAGATTTCGAATATTCGAGTGTGTCCACATACACAATTTCATTACGAATTTTATCGTAACGAAAATATTCGAAGTCCTCATACTCTGATTTATTGTCTAATACAGTAATCATCGAATAAGTTGTAACTCCATTTTGTGCAAATACTTGTTCGTGTTCGAAGTCTATAATAGACCTTAAATTACCGTTAATATTGATACGATTTCTGAATAATGCACCGGAATTTGAATTTATCCAGGAAGAAGGCGTAATATACGACAAACTTCCATTATCAGACATCATATCCATACCTATATTGAAAAACGCAATATACAGGTCAGGTAATCCAATTTTACATAGAGGCAAGCCCTTAATAAACACCTTATCCTCGTTAGGCAAAGCGTGATACCTCATATATGGTGGATTACCGACAACAAAATCTATCTTGTTTTTGTATTCGTTGGCAATCTTAAACGTGTTTTCGCACCTAATATCGAGTTTAGACTTGTCTATATCACAATACATACTCACAATTTCACATACCCTATCAATACATTCGTTACAAGCATCAGTGTTAATTTCAATACCGTGAAAATATTGAATTATATCTTTTTCAAGCCCATTATAATTACCGTGTATGTCAATATATGCTTGTATATACCTTTTTACGGCTTTCACAAGAATTTGACCATTACCACAACTGTTGTCCATAAAGTGCTTGTTCAATATTTTAGCACATCTTACATATCCAACCGCATCCAACAAATAATCTACTATTTTGTCGGGGGTATAAATGTTATATTTTACCATTATATATTACGTTTTTCTTTGTCAATTAAAAACCTAAATTCAACGAAAAAATTAGAAAATTTGCTTTCATCGCGTAACTCGTCGATATTATTGTCAATCAAAATTTTGTACAAATTCTCAAAACTTCTACCTTCTGGGTCTAACTGGGCATACATCATACTGTCTAAAAGTTCCTTTGACTCTTCTGTCATCAATGGATTTTTTAAGTCGATTATCTTTTGGTTAATCTCATAAATTTTGTCACCCTGGCATCCATCGGTAACTCTATCGACTATATTCTGTGCCCATTTTAATGGTTTCTGCTTGTTTTTCGCTCTATTTTCGTTAATTTGCCTTGCCCCCTCAATAACTTCATCCAAAGTAACCTTTCGTTCCTTGAACTGCGGAAAGTTGTCAAACAGTGTTTTTTCACCAAGGCCCTTTATACCCTTTATATTGTCAGAAGAATCACCACATAACATCTTCTTCAAAACAACATTTTCATAATAATAACCCAACTTGGCAGTATGGTTTCTTGTGTTTACAAAATCTTTGAATGATTGAATGTATACAATTACATCGGAAGAAATCAACTGTGTCAAGTCCCTATCATTGGAACATATTACAATTCTTTCGTTAGGCTTTTTATGTGCCACATAATACCCAATCAAATCATCGGCTTCAGTTTTGTCACACAAACATTGTCTGACAAACAATTCTTCCAGACAGTCTATGAGAATACTGCGTTGCCAATGGAAGTTCTCTTTTTCTGATTCTGACTTTGAGGGTTTCGCCTTATTTTTATTGTATATGTGGTTTTCCATAGACTTAACTTTCGCATTGAACTTCTGCATATATTCAGATAACCCTTCTATTTCAAAATTTTTATCTCTATTTGCCTTATATTCAGGCATTTGTGAGAACCTAAGTTGGCCGGAATTATCTCCGTCCCAGAATACATAGACATATCTGAAATTACCTTTCTGTAACAAAATTTTAATCTGTACTAGAAAAGCAAATATAGCCCCAATGTTCCTACCGTCGGCGTTATATTTTTTAGACGCAGCCCAGCACACTTCAAGTAGATTTGAGCCATCTACCAGAAGTGTGTTGAACGTCTTAATCCCCATATTGGGGTGTTCTTTCTTAATTTTTGTCGGGATTGGTTGTGACATCTTTGTTTTCACTTTTTTCGGAAGTTCCAAGTCCGTCCTTAAGATAGCAGAAAATAGACCCTTTCGAGTTTATTAAAATTTCCTTATCACTGTCTATGTCGTATCTCCAAGCATTTTTTTGGAAATCTTCCTTTGCCTTAAATACCACCATTTTAGGTAAACTACTCTCTTCATGGCACTCTTTGTAGTCAGTCAACATACACAATGTTTTGTAACTGATTTTCTCACATTTGTTTTCATCGATAGTGTAATCGGCTTCGTCTTGTCTGTAAAGTTTTACATTCATATTAATTATATTTTTAGAATTTATAATTACTAATATACAACATTTATTTATAAAAACAGGAGTTGCTATTTCTAACAACTCCATAAAGTAAATTTACATATCTGAATTTAGTCAACATTGACAAACAGCCCATATTTTTCAGCAAAATTGTATATTTTTTCCTTAAGAACTTCACCAAATACATGGTAATGAAAATGGCTTGCTTCTGGGTCGTTCTTAGGTGAGTTATTATACCTTTCATAAAGAAGTCCCCTCAGTTCATCTATTTCCGTTGCGTCAGTTGAAAATAGCATCCAATTGAAAGAAGGGTCTTGAGAATGGTCATGCAGGAAATGCACAATACCACCAACTATAGGCAATGATTCAACTTCTGTATACCACTTATCCTTTTCACGTGGACTTTGCGTTAGATAATACTCAATGTCGAACATTGTAGAGCCTCTGCCTTTATCTTCCATCCCTTTCGGTAAATAATATATCTGGTATGTCATAAATCTTCAAATTTTTAAAATTAATCTTCGGCGTTTTCTTCTTCACTAGTATACGAAATATCGTCGGCTTCAATAGAATAATTGTTGCTAGCCTCCTGCAATTCTTTCAATATCCTAGAGACGTGTTCTTTCTTATATTCGTCAAGGTCGTCCACTGCAACAAAACCCATATCAGTAGCGATAATCGGGCCTTCGTATGTAATATTGTACGGGGCGTTGAGGTGGTTCTTTTCAACACGTATTTTGGTCTCAATACCGAAACTATATTTCGCACCTTTCGCTGTGGCACTGAGTTTCTTAATACCAGCAGTAAGTTTACCACCCATAACAATCTGCAACCTCGTTTTATAGGTCAAAGAGTCACCACCCTTTGTTTTCATTGTAGCAGGACCGATTGGATTTGTCATATGGTCCATCCACACCTTGTTTACATATAAGAACGTGTTGGTGTATTTTGACGATACTTTTCTAGAACTTGGGATTTTTTCACCCACAATATCTTCGAAAGAAGCCGAAATTGCGGCAGCGTCCCACATTTTGTTTCCACCACCCTTTGCATTATATGACTGGAACGATTTTACAGAACCAACCGAATCCCAAATGAACAAGATGGGTTTGTCAATCATTCCCTCTCTCTGTGCCTTTAAGATATCGTTAATACACGCCGAAACATCCTCAATAACGGCTGAATTTCTATATGTGACGGTCTCCTTACCAGTGGAATAATCGTAATTCCCATACTGCTCAATTAATGTTGAACTATTATAATATAGAAAATCGCCATATCCGTCTGCCTTATCCCAATTGACAATCATATTCTTGATTTCCTTTGTAACCTCACCAGTTTCATCGTTCACGGTTTCAATTTCAACATCATCTCTGATTGGTGTGGCATGAAACCCCATAGCAACGGCATATTCAAAGGAAAAGGCGTTCTCTGTATCAATAATCACTGGAATAATATCCTGCCTCTGTGCGGCAACGATAGCGTGGTTAATTAACGTTGACTTACCTGTGTTAGAGTGTCCCATAACACAAGTACTATATCCAATTGGAATACCTGGTAGTTTTGTCGCATCTTGGAAAGCCTTTGGCATAATCAACCAGTCCATTTCCTTGTCTGCATTGGTTGTTGAAGCTGTTATCTTGCTTTTACCTGGTTCGTAAACCAATCCTTTTTGTGCTTTGAAAGCAGCAAGACCGCCTTGTCTTACGGTTGCACCTTTTTTTATAACTTGTTTTGCCATAATTATTATTATTTACTAAAATTTTCAATTGCTTCTGTCATTTTTTCATGTAATTCAGATAATTTCTTCTCAACTTCCACATACTTTTCTTCTGAAACTAGAACAGGATTAATACATTCAAGTCTGCATTCAATATCCCTTGTAGGAATAAAATAACAAACAACACTATCGTCATCCTTGGGAGTCATTTCGTCTGCAACTTGATTAAGAAAATCAGGAACTTCAGTCTCATCTAAATTTCCCACACCAATATAGGATACTAATATAATCTTATCCTTTATTGATTTCGACTTTTCCACGTCCATACATTTCGTCAATTTTTTCTTCCCACAAAGTTTAAATTTTATCGTCTGTATAATTTTTTTCATACCAACATATCATTAAATTTACTATGATAATTACCATTGTTGACGTTATAAGCATTTGTCTTTTCAAAATAACATTTTCTACACATCGGCTGATACATTTCATTTCCACCAATCTGCACTTGTTCGCCTTCTGTCAGCACGTTTCCGAACGAATCTACCCTCGCGTTTATGATAGCCTTTCGTCCACAACTGCAAGAAAGTTTTACTTCCTCGATGTTGTCAGCCAACTCGAAAAGCCTCTTAGACCCCTCGAAAAGATGTCCAGTGAAATCAGTCCTTAGTCCGTAGCAAATAACATTTATGTTCATGCAATCGACAATACGAGCCAACTGGTCTATATGTTCAGCAGTAAAAAACTGTGACTCATCACATAAAATCCATTGTGGTAATGGCGTACAAGTACCTTCCAGTCTTAAACAATAGTTTGTTATTATATCATATATATTATCTTCTTGCCCAATGGTAAGACACGCCATTTCTATGCCAATTCTAGACTTGATAACATTGTCACCATCTCTGGTGTCAACCGAAGGCTTGATACACAAAATTTCTATACCGTTTTCCAAAAAAGAGTGTGCTTTCATAAGTAAAAGCGCACTCTTACCTGTATTCATTGTACTATGAATGAAATATAACTTGCTCATAATATTTTTAATTAAAAGGGTAAATCGTCATCAACTGGTACTTGCTGTGTTAGCGTTGTAGGTGCTACTGGTGCTGTAGGTGCTACTGGTTTCTCTGTATATTCAAGAACCTCTTTTTTCAATTCCTCTTTTTCATCCTTTGAAATACTTTCATCCGTTTTTTGATAAGGAACAAATGTATGAGAATCCTTGTCATATACAGGTGTTTGGTCGTTAGCAATGATTTTCAAATAGTCATATGACTTGCACCTGTACATGTCTCGCCAGTCCTTTGGGTCATTTAACCACTCCTTAATTTGGTTTTCGTCAGTTGAAAGTGGTGATTGTTTTGTGTCAACCATAAGCATTATACCTGTTTTTTCAGTATTTTTAGAAGAAGTATCCGTACTGATTTTTTTTGTCAGTGTAATCTTAATATCTCTACCGTTATGGAAATCGAAAATATTCTCACCCGACTCTCGATAACTTTCGTCGAACTGTCTAATATTATCAAAAATACCAGTTCCGTTATCATACTTATTGAAACGCCAAAACTTAACACCGTCACCTTCGTGTCCTCTTTCAATAACCCTTACAATATAAGCAATTTTAGTGTCATAGGCAAATGCACTCTTACAAATCGCTTTGTATTGGGCATCTTTACCTTCTTTTGGCTTACCATTTTCGTCTTTCAAAAGATTTGCATCTTCAAACAACAATTGTTTTTTCTCACACAAAGGGCATTTATGTGTATCATCATGCTCGGCAATATGTGGGTCATCTAAACAAATAAACGATTTGTATGGGCTTTTTGAAACTTTAAACTCCTGATTTTGGTTTTCATTCAACACCAAACTATGTACTTTTACAGGAATTGCTACCTTATATACGCCATCAATATCCTTTGTCGGAATAATTCTAACATATGTCACCCTCTTATTTTCATCTGGCAATAATCTGGTATTTAAATAATTACGTTGGTCGAAACTTGTGTTATTACCTACATTTTCTTCTTTTTTCTTTTCGCCATCATCGAATACTGGACAATTTACATTACTCTCCTCTGTCATAATTTTGATATATTTTATTTAATTATTATTATTTCTATTTACATATAATATAAATATTATTTAATGTATTTTCAAATCTAATATACAACATTTTTACAAAAAAAAAAAGTAGACTAAACTTGCCTACTTTTTATTATAAATGAAAAAAAGAAAAGAAATTATCTTACGAAGTACTCTCTGAGCGTTCTTGGGATATCATCCAGTTCATCATCAACCAATTTGTCATTGATATTGTCAATGTCACCTTTCCTTATCTGATATTGTGGTGCTTCGTTGTTTGCCGTTATGTTATAATGGTTGTTGATATCTTTGAATTTTTCCCAAAACTCCTCTGGTTTTTGTTTGAATGGATTTCCACCAGCATCTAATCTGACGTTCATTGTCTCTTCTTCGGTCGGTGTTCTTTTCCTTAATTCATCTTTAAGGTCGTTCAATTTAGCGTCATTGGCATCAAGTGCTTGCGTGAACTTATCTACAACTGACATCAGTGTAGTAAGTTTTTTATCAACACCATCCAACTTTTCATTTTGTGCATCTTGTGCTTGCTGCATTTGGTTCTGTGTGTCTGTAAGTTGGGTGATTTCAATAACATTATCGTCAGGACCAGGTGTGCCTCCACCCATTGGGTCGCCACCCATAGGGTCTGACGACATATCATTAGTTGGTTCTCCTGCGTTTGGTGCAAGATTCATGCCGTCAGCGTTGGGGTCTGCTGGGGCTGCACCGCCTGCCATCGGGTCGGTTGGGGCTGGTTGTCCTTGTGGGGGCTGTGCCGCACCGCCTGCCATCGGGTCGGTTGGGGCTGGTTGTCCTTGTGGGGGCTGTGCTGCGCCGCCTGCCATCGGGTCTGCTGGGGCAGCACCACCCATAGCGTTAGGGTCTTGATTACCTTGCTCACCATCCTCGTAAGTGCCGTGAGAATAGAATGAATACTCATATAATTGTCTCATTCTATTACTGGTTTCCTCTATTAATTGTTGTGCTGATATTTTTGCCATTAGTCTGTAAGCATTAATTTATTATCTTCAGTCAAAAGTATCGTACTGTTAGAAGTGCGTTCAAATAATCCCTTCTCTTTCTTAACAACCTTTACCTTTTGCTCAGGCAGTGTTTCACCGTCTAAGATATTCTGTACTTTATCTAACTTGTCGTTCATATTATCTTGATTTATATCGTTATTTTCAATGTTTTTATTTTTTCTCTTATTTTTCTTTGACTTGGGTGTGGTGTCTTTTTCAGCCGTAGTATTATCAACGGTTTCAGTTGCTTTATCTCTTTTATTTTTTACAACTGGTTTTGTTGGTATCGGTATTCTACTACGCCGTCTGTTATGTTTTTCTTTAAGGATGTTTTTTATAACTTTCTTTTTCTCCATATATTATCCTTTTATTATTATAAATATCATTATTCTGAAAAATATTCATAAAGTGGTAATATGTAATGCGTATTATGCCCTACATACTCCCTTATATTCGTATCGTCAAAGTCGCTCATGCCAATATATTTTGTATTGTGTATTAATGAGTACACTTTTTTCTTATCTATACCCAAATATTCACATAACGTAAGTGATACGCCAAAAACAGTGTTATATTTACTACAATAGACAAAAAGAAACTTACTGTTTCTAGTAAGAAAACACAGTTTCTTTTCATTACTACTGGCAAAATTCAGCATCTTAGTTATTCTACGATATCCATAGTTTATGAAATCGACATATACATATTTCACCGCATTTAAAGTAGTTGATATAGCATATTTATAAAATTCAGGTAAATCAACGTCAAAATCACACTTTCTTTCTTGTTTAGAAAATGTCCACCATAAATTTCCGTACTTCTTATTATTTATCCTCACGTTAGGAATAACAGATTTAGCCAAACTCCACCCCACAACCAATGTAGGTAATGAAGTATCGGCTTCGTCTATATTGTTGACTACTTTGAATAACTTGTTATAATTAGCGTTACGCTGTTTTGTTACAATACACCCAACATATTTCATAATTGCTAATATACAACAATTATCTCCTTAGATGTACCATATATTTTTCATATGCGTTTCTCGCTGCTATACGTCTGGCTTCTATTTCTGATAATTCTGTGTCTGGGTTTTCAAATTTATCACAAAAAGCCTCAGTCATTCCGTCAAGTATTGATGTATTTAGTATATTATCATTAGAAACCGTCTTATTAAAGATGCTATCCTGTTTAAATAAACCGAAATTACGTTTTTTCATTTCCCAAGCACAATACCTAGCCTGGGCGTATAAGCAAGTATCATTATCACCTTTCATCATGTTTTCAATATTATTTCCGTACTGTCCAGCTAAATCATATCCATTTAAATGACGGCGTGAAGAATGACTCCATTGTATTAATCCCCTACCACTCTTGCCTGGTTCAACAGAATAAGGGCTATAGCGACTCTCCTGGAATATATTACCGCATATAGCAGCAGCCTGATGTTTTGAAAGGTTGTTGCCATTCCAGAAACTTTCCTTGGAAACATCTTCAGTAAAGTACTTCATTAGTTTTAGCATATTGGCTTCCCTCTGGGTGCCATCTAATTTAACTTCCCTAAACTCTGTTTCATTCAAATTAACACTGCACGCTTCAGAATACCTGTATATTCTGACGTATGAATCATCCCGTGCCCAGCTATCTCGATATAGTTGATTTGGCCAGAAATTAGGTTGTTTGAAGTCAGAATACCATTCCGTAATAAATCCTTCCCTATCTTTCCCATTCTTATTTCCTACACACATTTCAACGTGACCATATTTAGAGCCACCTTGAACTGGCTGAAATACCGCAACGTCACCAGGTCTTGCGTTATCAACAATTTCGTGGATATTAGAAGTTGCTATATTTTCAACAACAGGTTTAAATCCTGCTTGTTTTAAACTTTTTTCGTATTCACCGTTTGCGGCACTCAGAGCATTTTGGAAGTTAGGTAATCCACCTCGTTTAATAGCCCTTGTTACATACGCGGCACACTTGTCTGTCGGCTTGTCTGGACTCTTGGTGCGATTCATGTCAACTTCATTACCACTGCCTAATGGATGCTTTACCATTTCTTTCAATTCATTAGCCATATTCTGTCCCTTTTCGTTGCATCCAGAGTTTAAATTAACAGAAGTTGCAGACCATCCGTCAAGCGATTTATCATTTGTGTTCGGTGACACGGTATACCAGTTACTTACGAAAGGCGTTGCATATTTGGACATTTTTGTCGCTTTGATATGGGTTGTCATATTTCCTTGTGAAATAGAGTGAGTTACGGCAATAATCATATATGTACCTCTGAACATCGGTATATTCATTAACTGGAAATACATTAACGGCTGTATCTGTGCATCTCCCATCATATCAAGTTCAATTGTAAATGAGTAGTTAGAGTATATCGGATAAATGTCCTGTCCGTAAAACACGACCTTTTTCTTCGTACTGTTACCCATTTCGGCAATGTCGCCCATAGCCAATATTGCTTGTTCTGTCATAACTGGGTTATCCATTGACGCTTTGATGTTTTTAAAGATGGAATTTGCTTGCCTTGAATAAGTCACACCAAAGGCAGGCACATTATATCCGTATCGGTTTATTTGCTTTTGCAAATCAGTAAAATATGGTTCACCGTCTGGCTCAGTTCTCTTAAATACGTCAGGAACAACATTTGTGCCGTCATGTTCCGACCATATATCGAAATAGTCTGGTTTGAAATCGGTCTTATCCACCGTAGCAATACTAGATGGTTGGTGTGTATACATCACGATGAACTTATTGTCAATCTGTGGCATTGGTGTCGCGTTTGCTGGCAGTGGTCTGAACATATCTCTCATATTGTCGGTTGCTACCGCGCTATTATCGTCGCCAAGATTTACATAGTCAGGAATTGATATGAACATACACTGATGTTTAGAAACTATCGTGCCTAAATATGAATATAAGTTGAAATCCTTTGTAGCACCATTGACTGAATCTAAAAGCACTTCACAGTTTAGTTTCAAACGTTTGAAAATATTCCTATAAAATGAGTCAACGAACATAAAGTTAAGAAAATAATTCTTCACATCAAATGTATCCTTCAATTCATATTTCACGTTACGTTCTTTTTCAAAATCACTATGCGAATAATAATACCCACAAAGCCACTTGTCCCACAAATTTTTCAAGTACATATATATACCAACCTTGAAATCTCTTTCTTGCATAGCAACTTCATCAATAACAACTCGGCTGGCTAACGCTTTCTTACTTCCAATGTCCATAAATCTGTACAACGTTGTTATGAAACCAGTCAAATATTGTTCTACAAGTCCCATTGAAACTGAATTATATGCTTTAAAATTCTTGTCAGGGCTTCCACTTGTTAACACATAACATTTCTTTCTCCGTTCGTTATTAAGGTATTCTTCATACTCTTTGTTATAAAGTGTACAAGCATAGAAACCAGCACCATAACCTTGTCTGTATATACAGTAATATTTTTCTAGGTCACTAATCCTATAATGTTTTTCCGAATTTCCATTTAACACAAAATTTTCGAAATCGTCGGGGCCAAGAAGACTAATCTCTCGTACATCGTCATAATAAAGATGCCTGTTTACTTCTTCTTCTGAATGTGTGGCACTTGGCATATTTGGTGTTGTATCGACTGTTTCAGTCACATGTAATTCACTACTTTCTTCAATTCCATCATACACAGCATTTACATAATCCTCAAACATTTTCATAAGATAGTTTTCACAATGTATATCCATATTGCTGTTAACTATGTCGGAATAACTTACATTGTAACTAATAGGCTTATCAGTACAAACAAAATAATACGAACCGTTCGATTTATAAAGTAACGGGTCTATATTGCTTGATGGTCTTTTATATATGTCGCCGTAATTTATTGGGTCATCACCATTTTTTTCAACATATCTTTTCCTCCAAATCAGTCCACCAATAAACAACAGGTACAATAACGGTACTTTTTCTATGCCACCATTGCTTTTACTGTTATTGTTAAAGAAAGAACTACTCTTCAATTTATCATAATTAAACTGATAGGTATGTAACAATAATAATATTTTAACTTTTTTGACTTTATCATCTATCGGATTAATAAAATGTCCAGCATCTGGATTCAAATAGTCAGTTATCTTCGTTTTACCATTCTGAAGATAATAAAAAGCTGTGCCAAACAACGGTAGACAATCATTCATTACGCAGTTAGCATTAATATATACCCTATTTTTTATTAATACTTTAATCTTTTTCTTTCCGTCTTTCTTGTCTACTTTAATCGGTATTCCGTTGGTTGTGAAATACTCATCTTCTTGATTGGTTTGTGGAGGATTACCGTTAACATAAGCCCCATAATATGTTCCATCAAATGGATTGGTATTAACTTTAATATTATATATGTAGTCCTCATATTCAGAACTTTTTCCTGAATATTTCAAATATTTATCCTTTTCCAAATATCTGGTTTCAGCAACTACACGGTTCATATCATAAAACTCATCTTCATCAACATCCACATTCACCCAATATTTCTTTGCTATGTCAGTATACTTTTTAGCATTTTCTTTCAGTACTTTAAACTGTTCGTCATCGTTTTGCCCACTGTCATTCACTTTGGCAAACATATTGTCTATCTTTTCAATCTCGTCCTCATTGTACACGACATAGAATAAAGAACTATTAACATAATTTTCCTTTATTGACGTTGTACCACCTGCCTCATTAGTTGCTGAATCTATGAATCTCGCACTCCCACCAGTATATTGAGTATCATTTCCAATAAATACTCTATTGTTTTCGTCATTCACCGTACAATAAAAAATATGACCGTTCGCATCTCCACTTGGTATATAACGTTCAGAAATTCCTGAAAAAGACAAATCTGAAACATTATATGGTATAATTGGTATACCGTCGCTGGTTTCCATATATTTATACACCAGTTTGTTTCCATCGACTACAAAAATAGGCTGTCTCCCCTTGTCGTCTGTATTTACAAATTCAAAGCTATATCGAGTATTACTACCATCATTGTAGCAAGTGATGGTTTTTATTACATTATCAACAAAATCATTTGTTTTCTCTTCGTCGCCAACCAATCCGGTTAACAAACTTAATGAACTTTCGTTTTTATAAAAATTATATGCGTCAAGACACCCGAATTTATTGGCAATACTACTATCTACGCTATTACCCCTATTAAATAGAGAAAGTAACTGCATACTTCTAATACCTAGATACGCAGCAAGTTTTTCAAATGAATTATAGGCATATTTTGGTACGCCACTAAACAAATCACTTGGAATTATTGGGAAAACATTGTCTATAATTGATGCTTTTTTATATTCTGAACTGTGAGAATCTAGGACATCTTCGGTCTTAGCATCCGAAACAAAACTCAAAGCGTTATACAGTTCGTCAATCATTTTCTTTTCTTCCCATTCAACAGCACCAATCACATCTCCAACCCATCCTCTGGTATCGACGGCGTTTTCAAGATTTTCATACCTTTTATCGTTCGGCTCTATCCTAGACTTGTATATTGCAGGAAAAGGCGGCACGCTGGTATAACTAGACCTTAAATCCATTTCCCCATACGATATGCCTAAATTCATCGGTGTTCTTTCGTTCTTGTGTAAATCAATATTACCAGCAACGCCGTACATTATATGGACAAATGTTTCAAGATGGCACATAATAATTTTGAAAAAATTACCGACATAAGGGGCAAAATGGAAGAAATTAACTATATTCAGTTCTTGCTTTTTCTCCAGTAAGTCCTTGGATGCTTTAATATATTCATTTAAACGGTATACTATGTCATAATACACTTCCATAAACCCTTTACAATCTATAATACAAGCATACCAAGTTTCATTATCCTTACCACTTAATGATTTGGCGTGTTTTGATATTTTTTCTGACAAGGCACGTGAAATGGCAATTGTACCATTACTTCCGCCTGATGCAACGGCTGAAACTTTTACTTTAAATGAACTTTTGGGGTTCGATAACGGGTAATTGTTAGCATTATTTATTACATACGGTACACCATTTTTATACGTTAAAAACTTTGTAAGGGCTATCTTACCTGGTTCCCATGAATCTTCACCATAGTTTGGCCTTAAACTCTTATTTATCCTATATTTTTGCCCACTTGGATATGTGATATTGGTTTTGGTTTCAAAATCATCCAATGTAGTTATAAATGTATGGTATGCCTTGCAAACACGGCTGGTTAAATCTGTTTCTGACTGTCCCCTTTTAATAAGTATTATTTGCTGTTCTGGATTAGTTGCTTCATCTTTTATATCTGTACTGTCAAACGTGTCAAACACATATTCAAACTTACCACTTTCTTTTAAGGCAACTATCAAACTTGTGAAATAAGACCTGAGCATTTCCAAGTTATTTTTAACAGATATTTCGGACTCGACTTTCTTTTGTTCTGTATATGCCATCAATTCGGTTTTTGCCTTATCATCCGTAATTGAACGTCTGATATTTTGATAAAATTCATATAAAGTAACTGGTTCTTTACCGTCAGATAGCTGCCAATCTTCACTATGTGCGTGGTTATCCCAATATGATTTACCCACATATTTACAATATGGGGCAGCAACTATATACATAAAGGGTACATCCGCTAAAATACTGTACTGATACCCAATAAATTTAGCTGTTATTTTAAAATTACCAGTATCACTGTCAAAACTTCCAGTAAACTTGCTACAGCACAATTGGTATGTTACAGGTCTGCCATAAAACCCTTTTATTTGGAGTCGAAACCTAGGATATGGAAACGACACGAAACAACTATAGAAGTTATCAATCTCATTTCCGTATTCGTCTTTATCCAAACTTGTTAGTTCAAAAGAATTATGTGTAGCCTCTTCACGGCCAAAGAACCCACTGCCCCTTACGTCGATAAAATTAATTGTGATTTCTGGAATATAGTAGTTGTTCATCGCAACATTGATACTCTCTATACCAAGTCCCTCAACGATGTTTCTTTGTTTGACTGTGTTGAAATCTATGTTAGTATAATCCGTTGTAATGTAGTTGTAATTATAAGTATCTCTACCCCTCATAAACGACAAATGTGTCGTGCCTTCTGGTTTAGAGGCATCCCAACTCACAGTGTAGGTTTCTAAAGTGCCGAACGCTTGTCCTGATGCGTCATTCTTTATTCTTGAATATTTTTCAACGATTAAATTACACCATATACAATAATCAGTGTAATCAGGAGTTAGAGCAACCCCATTAACGTATCCATATATGTCATTTGGGTCTACATATACAATTCTTGTGTTTTTGTCTGGTGAAAATCCGTTACTGTCGTAGTTTGCCATTCGATTATACTTCTTTAATTATATAATATAATTATGCAAGAAGTTAAAACCAACCTTATGTCAAACATCCGAGTTTGTTTCTCTCCAGATAGCGATACCCTTTTCAAATCTCTCAATGGCACTGTCTAACGGATAAGGTATATACAATTCATCACCATTGTCTATCCTAAATTCAAACCCGCCATATTTTGGATTGGCTTGTAAAATTAGCCATCCGTAGTTCGGGTCGCCGTAATGTTTGTACGATAATGTGTCCATTCGCATCGTCTTTTTATCAAATTTGATTTTTAAATCAGATGTAGCCCTTGAAATCTTTATAAACGGCACACCAGGCATTACTACACCTTCTTTCATAAAAGCAGTATATCTATTATAATACCCCATAACTACTTATTTCTGTTTTAAATACTTATTTTTATCTTCAGTTGGTAAGTTCAAATCAGGCACATATGTATACGACTTGTCATAATCAACTTCGTTATTCCCAAGACCGCCCATAGTCTTCCAGTTGGTGTCTTGGTATTCAACCCTATCAGCCCTATTGTCATAAAACGACGTATTGGCGTAATAGTTGAACGACATAGCATTCTGTAATCTTCTCACAGGACCAGTAATGTCTCCACCACCAATAAACTTGAAACTTATGTTAATTTGTGCTAACATAGGTTGTACACCATTACCTTCTGTATTTAAATCCCATTGCAATCCATCAGATACCTTATAGTCATATGAAATACTGTCTATAACAATCAATTGATTATAAAAATCTCCGAGTCTCAACACACAGTATGGCGGTCTACCAAAAGCAAGGTTGTTAGCTGTCTTACCAGCAATATCAGACATAGTTTTGGTGTTACCTTGTCGTGTACACTGTTGCAAGAATGTAAGTCTCGCATTAAATCCTTCAGGTGTCATAGAGTGGAATGCTGGTTCAAAGTACTTAATTTTTTCTTGCAGCCTTTCAAAAACAAACGGATGTTCAGCCATATACTGCTTGTAAAAATAGTATTCTTGGTCGTATCTTAATTTGTTTAATTCGTTCTTTCTCTCATTTGCATAATAATTATCGTCACCGAACTTAGGCTTAGTTAGGTAACATTCTTGTATTAACCTACCATCACCTGTATCAACCCACAAATTACTGTTACATTCGCTAGTCTTGACAGATTCACTTTTTAATTTCATATCATCAAAAGTATCTGTCTTACCTGTTAAAACGTCCCTAGTAGTACCATTATTCATCTCTATATAACGGATTGAGCCTAACAGTCTATAAGCACCAATATAATAAAGCAGCAGTGTAGTTATTTCATCTTGTTGGACGTAATTATTATCCCTCGCTAATAATGAAATATATTGCCTCTCTTGGTCTGTATACACACCATAATTGTCACTAATAGTAGTCACACTTAACTGTCCTAAATCCGTTTCATTTGTAATTGTAGAAGCATTGTAATAATCATCAAACTGTCCGTAACTCCATATGCAGTCAAAATTAGTGTTGTTCTCGTACTCAATTTTTGTATCAATATTATTTCCGATAACTTTTCTGTACAGTTCCTCTTTGCTATAGCCTAAGATTTCCGAACCCTTAGACAATAGTTTTGTTGCAGGAAAATTAATAACTTTGTTATATATTTCTTCTGTCTCCATTTCACGCCAATCGGCATTATTGAACGGTTTGTCAATATTGTTATTGGCAACAGTTTTTATATACAATCCATAATCGCTTACTGTCTTAACTTTGCAAACATTATTGATGCTGTAGTTGTGCCCAGGAACAAAATAATCAGAGTTGCCAACACATATAAGACGATTTCCAAATATATCGTCTTGATTTTCTTGAACATATTCCTTACTTGTATACCTTTTAATTAGTCCACTATTGGTTTGAATTATATTTGCATAAGCTCTGTAATATAATGTACCATCCTCATTTTCATTATAATTAAGAACTACAATATCATCAATATTATAGTTATGCGAAATGTCATACACCTGTAAATTATTACTATCCAAAGCAGTTGCACTATCAATTTCAACAAATCTCTCGTCGAAATTGTAGTTAAATATTACAATTTCATTATTGTCAAAGCCCCATATGTCACCTTTGGCAAACGGACAGTTTACACTCTTGTAATTACCACTTGGAGTTGATATTTCAACGCCGACCGTATAACTAATCACGTCGCTAGCTGTAGCCTCATAATCAATCTCAACCCATCCGCCTGCTAAAAGCCATTCATCTCTGTATAATTGAGAAAAATCAACTATCGAATTATAATATCTGCCATCATGTTTCACAACACTGTCTATGTTATAAGGTATAACATTTCCATTTTTCTCTATACCACATAACTGACTATAATCAGGACAATTGATATATTTTTCTTTTAATATGAGTTGTTCAAAAGCATTGCCATATGGTGCAATACCGCCTCTATATGTGTTATATAAGTTGATAATCTGTGTTTCCTTGACTGTTACACCACTCTCTGTAAGACTCTTATATTCCCCGATTTTTTCATCTGGAGTAACCTGTTCGTAATATTGATTCTGACTATTACGTTCATAATAATTCCATATCTGGTTGTTGTGTGGCTCACTCTTCACATATCTAAAACCAACATATTCTTTACACGTAAACTTAGACATTTCTCCATTTCCAATCTCATCCCCACTAGGCTGTTGGTTCTCGCTTTCTACTTTTACAGAAGAAAATGTCATAACGACGTGAGCATGCCTGTATAATTTAGCATATTCGCCATTTTCATTATGAGACTCGATTTTCTTAACTTCTTTAACGTCACTGTCTAATTTTTTAAATTCTATACTACTTAGGTTGTTTGTAAGCCATTTCTTAACGGTTTCTCTTCTTTGTTCGGCTAGAAATTTGTTTCTTGGATTATTTACCTCTTTTGAGGCATTATATCCATGTAAGTTTGCCACACCTGTAATATCAACACTCAAACTTAAATTACTATCTGAAAATAACTCGACTAACTTGTCAATATTATCTTTATTGATACCACTAAGGTTATATAGGTAGTTATACATTGTTTCTACCTTGGAAACCTTATATATTGCAGCCGCAACTTCGGCAAACGAATACAATGATTCTTTATGTTTAGCAATTTCATTATGACGTTCGGATACCTTAAAATTATAAAAATATGATTTCGTATCAGAATAGTTAATATTATTTTTACTTGGTTTTATTTTACCATTTGGGTCATATAAAGTCTGTGTAATACAATTTTCTTTATTGGTATTCTTTACTGTAAATTTATCAACACCATCAGGTTCTGCATCAATTCTATATTTCCATTGTCTGTCATTTGTTGGGTTGTACTTACTAGCAGACAAGGTACTTCCAACAATATAGTTACCAATAGTTGAAGCATCAGTGGTAGTTATACCACTTGTTTTCAGCATTTCATACCCAACTGCATTTTCAGTTGAAAAATTATAAGCGTTAATAGGTATATCCTTTGTTAGATTTACACCGTTTAACGTATTGCCAGAAAATTCTCTCTGTGACCCAACACCAGCCAAAAGGTATGTAACAGCGTCAACCTGAGAATTATATTTTTCTTGTACGTCATAATATCCAGAATAGTTATTTGGATAGAAAACAAAAAACTCTACCACAGTTGAAGTAGGTTTTTCATCAGGTGGGTCAGGTATTTTTTCTTCAACTTCTTTTGGTATTATAACAGTAGTCCCCTCATCGTTAGGATATTCGTCAGTCAAATTTGGCGGGCGTTTGATGAGCATATCATTGTTCATACCACTAACAAATGTACTTTTATTACTACCAGTATTACCATCTTTGATATATTCATTATCTTCTGTTTTTCCATCATTACACCCAGCAAAATATCTCAAATAGTCGTTATCTGGGTTTAAACGTGCGGCATCATCGTACCAACTGGCATAATCAATGGAAGAAGGATGGTCAGTCAGCATTATAAAAGACAAATTACCAGTTCTTTCACTGTTTACATATGTATATACTTTCTCACCCCTACCAATAAAATCATTTGCATTCCAATTAGTACTTGATGTTTCCGTAATGCTCAATCCGTAAGGTGGAAACCACATTATACGACCACCCATTGGTCCTCTCTGTTCCCAGGATAATGCTTTTTCAAAACTGTATGGGTCATAGTCTTTCCACGCCAAATTTTCAATCGAGAACATACAGGATTTGGTGTGTAAGTTAGAACCTTGTCCACCTATATGTTTAGGTGCTATATTAACTAATCCAGTCTTATAGTCTAAAACTGTATTTGCTTTTTTTCTATCTTGGTTATGTTTACCTCTCCAAGCATAGTCGTAGTTTTCACCATCTTTATATTCCGCTTCCCTAGTTTCTTTGTTTTGTTTTTCGCTTTCAGACCATTCAAAAGTGCTACCCCAATATGCCAAATTTTCAGAATTTGCCCTCATTCCATTCATAAATCTCTCATATTTATGATGATGTGTCCATACTCTACAATATGGGTTGTTGTAGCCATTGGTATCATAACTACCATTTGGGTTGTTTTCGGCTGCTTTAGTTAAAAGGTTTCTTCCGTGAGATTCACCAAACAAAGTTCGTGCTTGTCCTACATACTTCACATCTTTTGTATGGAAATCTGAAATGATGGTCTTTATTTTGTTTTGCTTCCACAGTTGTTTTGTTTTATACAGCAATGAATTAGCGTCTGTCCAAGCGTCACCTGTCTCTATTGTGGGTCTGCTGCCAGTATCGGGGTTGTCGTTATCGAATCTAAAATTGTCAGGAAGGTCGAAAAATTTATTGGATGTTTGATACAAAGGAGAATCTATTGCGTCATCCCTAGTTGCTAAAACACCTGTCTCACTTGCTCTTCTCTCACCTTTAAAAAAATCGATATAGTTGTTGCCGTCAGTATAGGACGGACGTTGTGGTGGAGTGGCAAAGTCATCACTATTACCTTTGTCATAACTATTTACGCCTTTAGATACAGCCGCTAATGTTATATTTTTCTCAAATACATTACGTGCCATATGATGTAACATATATTGATAATTGCGTAAATTAAAGTCACACATATTCTCAATTGTAACATCATATATTGACTTGAATAAGCCGCCACTTAGTCTAGACAGATTTACAAGGCCGTTCTCAACTTGCAGCGTATCAAGCATTTTTCTTAAATCGTTTTTTATATCCGTATTTTCTGGCATTGTTAATGTTTTATATAATATATATTCATTTTTAAAAAATTAAACTTATACACGTGCAACACCGCTAATCTTTCCAGTGGATTTACCTCCATTTGTATTTGTTACCATTTGATTACTCAATAAATTAATAAACTCGTTCATCAATGTTGGATTTTTCTGTAAGTCGGCAATCAAGTTAGTCGCACCGTAACCAGGCTGTTGTAAATTCAACGAGCCGTTAACCTGTACTTTCGAATTGGTTTGAATTGGTCTTGACGACAATGTAGTTATAGCAGCAGAAAGGCTGGTTACAGCACTGGATGTCTCACTCAACACGGCATCATATTTCCTGTCAAAACCATGTCCACCGTATGACCTGAAATTTTGAACACCCATCATATTGTTATATCCAAAAGCATCTTTTTCTATCGTACTGTTTCTGACAGGTGCCGAAGCTCCAAAAATTTGTTGTCCGATTCTTCTACCCAATCCAGCGTCACCTTTCTCGTTTTCAATAAAATTAGTCTGTCCTTTCAATAATCGTTTTTCCAAATCCCTATTACCTGTCAAACGAGCCAAACGTAAAGCCGCAGCATACAATTCCCTCTCATCGCCAACTAACATTCTTGTTGTTTCTTCAAATTCAGCGTTAAGCCTCGTAACCCTTTCTAGGCTGTGTGACATTTGTGAAGCTTGGAATGCGAATGCTTTGTCGACGAGCCCACTACCAAATGCGGCATACTGTGCGTTGTAATCAGCCTGTATACCTTCATTTTGTAAATTCATAACATTACCATAGGTACTTGTACCCATAGTTCTAATATTGCCAGCATTTCTCTTAAAAATCTCTTCTTTTTCGGCTTGTGTTCTATAAAAGTCTTTTTCGACATCAATTCCTATTTGGGCTGCAATTGCTTTCGTGACAGCCAACTGCTTGGTTTCAACATCCAATGAACGCTGTGCAAAGTCAATCAAGGCTTCATCTTTGTCTTGTGATTGCATAAACTGTAAGTCTCCTGCCGTCACATCTTCCACAAACTTATCGTGTTTCTCACCATCAGCACCGATATATGTAACCTTGAACTTTCCTGTCTTATCGTCATAAGTAGCCCTATTTGAAATAGACTTTTTCTGTTCCTCACTTAACGACATATCGTTTATCTGTTTGTTGACAATTGAGTATTTATTTCGCTCTCTAAGCATATTCATCGCTTCACCCCTATCCATACCCATTGCCTTTGCTATATGCGTTATCATAGCAGTGTCAGTCCAACTGAATGTCGTTTCACCAGTCTTTTTGTCTAATGTACCGTAGTTTCCAACCATTTCAGCCATACGTCTAGCCAATGACTCCATATCAGCACCAGCGTCATACATCATACCTAATGGGTCAGAATATATTGCCGCATTACCACCAAGCACTTGTAACTGTGCCGCCTTTTCAAGTGTGGTTTCCAACCCACCGTTGATTAAATTTTCAGCAAAACTTGTCGCAGTAGCAAGATTCATTCTGACTTGTTGTGACCATACAGACATTCTTTCCATTGCCTTAGTACCGCCAACAAAATTATATTTTTGTGCTAGTTTTAAATTCTGACTTAAATCTTTGGTGAACTGTTTGCTAGATAATCCCATTTTGTTAGCCAAATGATACATTGTGGCTATATTATCAGTACCGTGTTCGATGGATGTGTTGAATACGTTCATATCACCGACAAGCCCACCAACTTGTCCTGGTTCCATACCAGTTATCCTTGAAGTTGCAGCAAGCAAATCAAAATCAGTATTATCTAACATCACTTGTCTGCTTGCATTATCGGTATAGCCTGTCTGCATAGCAAGCAAATCTTTAGCAGCCAAACCCCACTTTGCTGCCACTAAATTAGCCTCTATCATTGTATGAGCCATATCCTGGGCTTGTTTTCCAGTAAAACCGAACTCAAGTGCAACTTTTTTGGTCTCTTTATCTATGTCATAAACCATATTAGTTGTCTTTTGAGCCATTTCACTGAATTTGTCCACAATGGCTTGGGTTTCATCCATTATACTTCCAGCAATTTCATTGAGTTGTCCCCTTAAATCGGTATCCATCTCCATAGATGACTTACGCATATCAATAAGCGGGTCAATGATATCCTGTGTAGCTTTCTCAATAATACCAAAACTTGAACGTAGCATTTGGATGTAATCTTCACCCTCTTGCATAATTTCATCAAAATCACCACCACTGTTTATGGTTCTGTCGTATGCTTCTCCAGGTTTACCAATTCTTTTGATATATGTCATAAAATCACCAACCCCCTCAGTGATTTCAGGAATAGCCTTATCAAATAAAAATTTTTCATTTGTAATTGTTGCCTTATTTTCCAGTTTGCGTAACTCTAATGGTACATCACGTTCATATTTCCAAAATTGTTTGGACATCTGCATCTGGTTAGTTAACGCACTTTTACCTATCTCTCTTACATTACCTTCCAAGGTATTCAACACAGTGCCGAATGAAGTGTTGAAAGAATTTGCTGACAAACTGATTTGCTCTTGTACCAGTTTTTGTGTCACATTCATTTGCTCTCTCAATAATTCGAACTCTTTATCCTGATATGCTTTAGCAAATTTAACTACTCTAACAATTCCATTGTACAACGCACTAGTCGCTTCTGAAAGTTTTAAATTTTTTTCATAAGTTTTATATGCTTCTTGTAATCGCTTATCATCACGCATCCTGGTTTTTAGTTCATTCTCAATCTGTTTCTCATTCCAGTTATGCTTCTTAGCATCATTCATTACATTCCTCTTATTTTCTTCCTGTAGTCTCGCGATTTCTTTGCGGTTTTGCTCTAATACACGTGAATTCGCTTTATCAACTGAACCACCGTATTCATAACCACCTACATTGCTATTCATTCTAGACATTGTAGAACCGTAGTAGACCGCACCTCCACCAGGTCTACTATTTATTATCTGGGCAATGCCATCAATTATGTCTTCGTAATTATTGTTGTTTCCAGCCATAACTTTTGTATTTATATATAAATATAAAAGCCACTTTTTTTGTGGCTTTTATTTGCGTATTGAGCGTTCTAACCGTTCCTTTTCTTCAAGAACCAATTTGTTATGGATTTGCATATAACCTCTTCTCATATATGTCGGCATATTGAAAATTTCGGTCATACTCAAATTCATGTTTTTATGTACGTTCCATAACTCATACATCAGGTCTTTTTCATAATCATCATATAGTAACGAAAATAGTATCGTAGATTCCAAGAAAGGATTCGAACGAGCCCCCTCCGTCGGACTCTGGAATGTTAACTGTAATTTTTAAATCAATACCTGGGACATTAGACTCTACATATTTTCGATATTCCATAGCCTCGTTAGACCTCATATTTTCAATATAGTTCTTAATGTATATAGGATTTGTCTCACCATTTATTGAATAGGTGTAAGCCACCATACGGTTTGTTACGGCATTTACATATGCGTAATCTTTATCAATGTCATCTTCGGCTTTAATTGTTTCAATCCATTCCTTTATCAAGTCTATTGCTTCCAACGCAGTAGTATAACCTTCGTAGAAATACAGGTCGTTCACATACCTTTTTAATTCATCAGTCATAAGTGTCAGTTGCCTTTTGTTGATTGCCCCATATTTTGAAAGCGTTTGCTCAATCAACTTCTGGTTGTCACTTTTCGACAAAATTTTAAACTTTATCTTGTCACCGTTACTTGTAGTGTAATCAAAGTGTCCATTCTCGTCACCTTTAAGGTTGAAAGGCTTATATTTCAACTTAGACAAGTCGACTTTTGTCTTGTATGACTTTCCTGTTTCTGGATTAGTCGCGTTAATTGGGAACATCTTATCGTAAGCCGTAGCCCTTAACCACACAATGATAGCATCTCTGTCACCACTACACAAATCTTTAACTTTTATTGTCTTGTCAAGAATTTTTCTTTCCAAAATAATGTCAAGAAGTCTGCCATTGTTATACAAATTGGGCGACGCTATAATATTTTCATCAGCTGCCGTCAGATATGCGACAGGTAACTTACCTTTCTTATTAGCATAACATTCTCCGTGAGATGGCAATTCAATTACGTCATACATCACTTCTGGTGAAATGTCACGGGGGTCAAAATCTTTTACCTCTTTGTCGTCTAAGGTACAATCAGCCCCGACAATATTATCTTGTACTACTTTTGCTTCATTGTTATATTCAACCACATTTGTTTCCTCTTCTGTTGGTTTTGCGTTTACAGCAATATCGTCAGTTTCATTATTTTTTGCCACAAGTTTTTCAAATTCCTCATCCGTTAGCAAACCATCACTGTATTTTACATCGTCTTTTACTGTTTTCGAAGTAAGTTTTTTCAACCTTTCTTTCAAATTATCCAAAGGTGTTTTTTCTTCTTGTACAACCTCATTAGTTAAAACCTTATTTTCTACTTCTTCGGCGGTTAGCCCTCTTTTCTTAAGCCTCTCGTTGTAAGCATCGATTTCGTGCTTATCAGGCTCTCTATACGTGGCACTGTTAATTTCAGATTCCGAAGCACTAAGATAAGACTTTCCTCTTTCTAAATTCTGATTTATTGCAACATCAATATCTTCCAGAAGTATCTTTGCTTGTTCACTGTTCTCACCATATCTCTTAATTATCCCAGCCCTGGTGTCATCGAGCATTTGGTTGGAAGCCTTTAATTGTGCTATTTGTTTTTCACGCAGATTCCTTTTCTCCTCGATTTCTCTTTGCTGTTGTTCTTTCGATTTAGTGTTCTTCATACTTTACTTATTTTAAAAAAATTATTTGTTCAACTAAAAATGCGAATGTGTGGTTGTTTACAACATCTACGAGCTTTGTATTTTTTAAGATAGCACTTGAATTACTACCATCAAACAATAGTTTCATATCTCTTTTTGTATATGCGACCAATTTTTCATCATCTGTCAGTTCACGAGCGTTGTTAATTTTTAACGTTTCCTTTATCCAGGATTTTACCTCTGTTTCTAAATCTTCGTCCTTATCATACAAAGGCAATTGTAGGTCTATGATAAACATTTGTTTCCTTTTGTAATAATCAATCAACGTGTCTATTGATAACGGACGGTTGTTCATGTCACATATTATTGCTTTTGTCTCACTAAAATATGTGTTCTGTTGACGATAATTTTGTTTTTCTTTTTGACCCTCGTTATTTATAGCCAGATTTCTACCGATATCGTGAACTGTTCGGATATTTCTATCTATAATAGGCTTATATTTCCTATACGTGGAAAGTAATGTTTCATTATATTCATCCATATTTACTTCTCTTCCATAGTCAAAATCTACACTTGGGTCACTATAATTATACGGTACTAAAAGTTTAGCATTCATTTTTATATTGCATTAATTTATTATTAATTTAATATATTTAATTTTTCATTAAAAAGAAAATAATTCTAATGCGGTTTCTTCTTATTGTCAGCAATTCTTTTCTTACGTTTGCCGTCGCCTATATATTTATGTAGTTCGTCAAATACTTTTTGGGGATTATTTTTAATATCATATTCCCATAATCTCAATAATGGATAACCATGTAAATCACACCACTTGTTTTTCAAAAAATCAACAAATTTATTGTGCTTTTGCATTGGATTTAATTTTTTTTCATTCACTACACGCGGGTCAGAATGATAGTAGCCGCCATCAATCTCTATTATTACGGCAATAGGTATTATTTGACCTTCTTGTTTTAAACAGTATATCCCATCTTTATTTTCCGTTATAAACGGCACTTCGTCATACACAGTTATAGCAAAATCAAAAAAACGCCCAATGTCTTTTGCTTCATATTGATATATGTATTTCAACCCTAATTTGTCTAAAAAATTATGTGCAAAATAAGCCTCAAGTTTAGATGTGCCATAATTCTGCCTACGTTGTTTTTTGGTTGTTTTATTTTTCTGTTTTTTTAGATTTTTCTCAATTTCTTTAACAACAGTTTTCTTTACATTAGATTTAATTGGTTGACTTTTTTTCATATAAAGGCTTGTTTTATGTAATATATATCAAAAAATTCAATTTCTGTATATTTATAATAAATAAATGTTTAAAAATCGGTTATAACATGAAAAAAAATAATACTGATACTAGAACTCTTATACAAGAAATGAGGGATATGCTAGGTACAAAAAAATTAACTCTTGAGGGTCTCGTATATGGTGAGGACGGTGAAGAAATGATGGGCGATGCTAATGTTCCAGAAGATGAAATGTCTATGGGACAGCCGTCTAATGAACCGCGTCAACAGCAACCTTCTGTCGGTGGCAAAGGTGAGCCACAAATTCCAGGTATGGAACAACAAGAAGAAAATCCATTGGACGGAGACCCTGAAATTACCGAACTTATCACTAATATCAGGGTTATGACACTTAAAGGTTTGACAAAACTTGCTAATAATCCTGAAACCGCACAGTATGACCTTCTGAAAAAGATTTTCTTGCAGATTGACAAATCGGTCGAAGATAAAGTTGACCCAGAAAAATAAAAAGTAATATTTATATTTGAATAACATACATAATAAATAAGAGAATATGGCACAAGATTTGTTAATTAAAGCCCCGATTACCTACGAATTATTGAGAAAAAATAGATTCCTGCTTCGTTTTCCATCAGACCTCGGTATACAAGAATGGTGGGTTTCAAACGCTTCACGCCCTTCAATGAGCCAAACAGCAACTGAAATCCCATTTATCAACACCTCTAACTGGGTGGTCGGTAGATACCAGTGGGAAGACATTAATCTCACTTTGAGAGACCCTATCGGTCCTTCTGCTTCACAAGCCGTAATGGAATGGGTACGTTTGCACTCTGAGAGTGTTACAGGCCGTCAAGGCTACGCCGTAGCTTACAAAAGAGACCTTATCCTGGAAATGCTTGACCCAACAGGTACTGCAATTTCACAGTGGATTATTAAAGAGGCTATGATTACCTCAGTTAAATTTTCTGACCTCGATTACAGTTCAGACGATTTAGCAACTATTGACTTGACCCTCAAACCGTTCTATTGCATATTAGTGTATTAATCTATACCTATATAAAAATTAAAAAAGCCTCATCAATATGGGGCTTTTTTGTATATCCATTAGTAAGTAAATTTATACCATCCTACCAAGTGCTACCACACCTAGTACCTCACAGCCTATATCTCTAAGTTTCCTTTTTGTCTCCACTAAACGATTGATGTTTTTTTCAGACACCACATCGGTAATCAGTATAATATGCGGGACTATTTCAGGGTGGTCTTCGTCTATGAAGAAACTCCTATCGAAATTACCATCTGGAATTACTTCCTCGGTGGAATTATTCTTACCCTTAAAGAAATACTGATAACTACAAAAATGATTAATCATTTTTAGTTCTTTGCCTAACATCACTATTGGTTGCGGCCAACGTTCCAAGTGTGTCGGCTCATCTATTTCTGGCACGGAAACAAGTTGTATCTGGATATCCTCTTTATATGCCAATTCATTAAGCAGTTCTTGAATTTTATGAGTGTAAAAAGACACAGCAAGTTTGACGTAAAAATCATAATAGTTACTTTCTGTGACTGGGCGATGATTTCTAAACACATCGATAAAACTTTTAATAAGAAAGTCGTTCCTTCTATCAGCATTAGGGCTATTCAAATTTTCATAATAATCGAATATAGTTATGATTGGAATGCCCTCGTAGACAACATCAGCCCTGTCAATTATTGCTTTTTTTAGTTCCTCACTTGATAATTCACAATTTTCCATTTTAAAATATTTTTATTGATTATTAATATAATAATATAATAATAAAATAATAAAAAAAAACAAAAAAAAGAGGCTACCTTGCGATAGCCTCTTGAAAGGGTAGATTACATATTAGTTCCATTTAACACCACTTGGAGTCATTGCGAGCGTAATGTCCACATATTCAAGCATTTGTGTAGGTTTGATATGGACAATTGCAGGAAGTTCGAGGCGGTCGCGTGCTTCCTCGCTGTCGTCAATCTCAATTCTGTAATCGTAAATACCACGGTTACTTTTAATCTTGTCGAGAACTGACTTAAGCCCTGATTCAAATGTGTCAACCATCGTTCTATCGTTCGGGTCGAAGATGAGTCCGATAAATGCATTAGTAAGTTCGCTCTTGATGTAGATAACAAGTCTTCTCTTAGAAATACGGTTCATAATACCGTCGTGTTTCTGAAGGTTCTTGTCACCCCATATCTTATCACCATCTTTGGAGAACGGTTTGATGTAATTAATACGACCGTCATAAAGAATTGACTCTTCCTTGACTTTCAGTTTCTTCCTAGGCTTCACACCGTTAATATCACCTCTGTTAGTACCAGCAGAAGGAAGCCAGCTGTTGGCAACATTGTCAGTGTAAGCCACGTTACGTACAACATCTCTTGTGACAGGCAGATAGATGTACATATTGTTATCCTGGTCAAAGTACTGTTCCCAAGGATAATAAGTACAAGCGTAGTTTGTATCAAGTCCTGAATCTTCAAGGTTTGCCACCGCATCCTCTGGCGTGTACATTTCAGATTCAGTATCGCCAGCACCGAAAGGTTTATCAGGTGTTGTTACTACATACAATGCATCACCGCGTTCTTCCTCGATAATCTGAACTACCTCGTTTACTAAGGCATTCTGGTTCACATAGTCAATACCAGGTGTAGCAAACAAGTTTATTGCAACCTTACCTGGGTTGTCAAGTTGTTTAAAAGCGGCAAGATATGCGTAGTAGTCTGAATTAATGACTTTAACATCTGAGTCAAAACCATAGTAGGCAGGGTCTTTCATAACAGAAAACATAGTTCCTATGCCGCTGTCTCTGCTGATAGTGCCCTTGTACTTACTTGAACGGAATTCGTCAGTGTTAGAACGAGTGGTACGGTAATAATCCCATCCGTCCCATCCACCGTAGAAACACACAGTAAATTTACGGTTTCTCTTATCTTCGTAGATAGTACCTTCCATAACTTCTTCAGTTCCGATACGTGGTTCGATACCATATTCAGTGATTTCGGCTTTATTAACAGTGACCCAATTATAACCGCTAACACCGTCGACATCCACATACTGTCTATTGTCGCCTTCTTCTGTGTACCAACGTCCTTCGTCTGAATCGAACGTAGGCTCACCATTAAGAATACGTGCATCGAGGTGGAAACTAGGTGTCAAGCCGTCTGGGTCGTCGCTATAAGCCTCAACTCCCTTATATGAAAGAATATCAGTGTCTATACCAGTGAGGTCACTGAAACCGAAATATTGTTTTCCGACGGCTAACTCGTCGTCAATAGTGTTCTTAAACTTGACGTATGGCTGTTTTAATCCAGTTGACAACGAATCTGACTCTTGTGCAAAGTCGTACAGTCCATAGCCTTTATAGTTCCTTACAGGATAACCTAAGAAACCGCAAGGAATTGACATTGCTGTCATATCATCTTCGTTGATTTCTACAGTCACATAGGCAGACTTACCTACATAGTCGCCATTGAATGTTCCAACCTTAAGTCCGAGATAGTTTTTGTCGCCTGGTACCAATGTACATTTTCCAAACCTCTCAAGGATGGCAGGATTAGTGTCTGAATCGTAGAACGAACGGACAAGCACATCAAACGTCTCTTCTTCTGGGTCAATGTTTTCAATTGAAATTTTTACTTCGTCGATTGAATTATCACCGTCCGAAATAGTATGGAAGCGGAAAAGTTTGTGCAGATGTACGGTTTCGCCGCTACCCTTCATTTCTGACACAATCCAAGGAGTTGATGAGAAACGGTATTCATCCTTGTAGTTATTGAAATCTAGTGTAATAGGTCTGACATCTCCGTCATTAGCACCGTCAGCGTCAGTGTAATCTACGTAGACATAAAACATATCATCTGATGCCACTTTGACACAGTTGTTTAGTACAGAATGATTTTTAACTACATCCCTGTAATATTGGTACATCTTCAAATATTCAGTGAATTTTTTGTTTTCACTACTCTTTCTGATTATAGAACCGTCTTCACTTCTGTATTCACCGTAGAAATATTCTTTTCTGCCAGTGTTTGGGTCAGTGGTGGAACGCACGGTGTAGATATGTCCTACCATACCGACTGCTGGGGCTTCCCAAGTGTGTCCATTGTCTTTTGATATTCTAACTTCGATACCACTTGTCAATGATTCCGCATACGTGTATAAGTAGCGTTTACCTAAGTGGCGTTTAGTAAGGTTGATTGGCTCTTCTGTTAGTAAGTCGTCAACAGTCTCGTGTTCAGGTACTATTGATACATATGGGAAATGGGCTAGTTCGTGGTTGATGGCGTTAATTTCGCCTAGATATATCAGTTGTTCAAGTGCCACGTCATAAAGTTCCTCAACATAAATTTCAGCATCTCCAACCTCTGGGTCAGTACCGATAACTTTCGTTATATAGTTTTTATCCATTGGATTAAGTGATACTGAATATTCAGACTTAATATGGTTTTCAACACCACAGTTGTTGTAACACCCTCTGACGGAATCTACGACAATGGTGAATTTTCCATAGTTAGAAGGATTGATGTCAAAGTCACCGGTTTCAGTGTTATATCCTGGTTCACAACCGTCTCCAAGAACCATTGTTGTACTTGGTACTAATTCGACAGTTTTAGCGTAATATTCGATACCGTCTCTGGTGTAGACAGGATTTCCATATTCGTCTACTTCTCCAGTTGGTACAGATTTTTTATGTTCACCACGAGAACGTATAATGCCGATAACAATATTTGCATACTCGGAAGTAGTATCTTCTACCTCAATTTCTCTTTGTGTCGAACGTTTGTATTCGTGTCCCTTTCCATCAGGAATACTGGAATTTGTATTAGCCTCGTAACCGTAATGATATATTGAAAAAAGACTAGGATTAAAATTATCCTCGATGGTCTTGTCAGCAGTAATAACATTTTGGTCCTGTAAATCTTCAATATGGTTCTGCAATTCTTCAAGGAATTCATTATAGGTTATCAGTGCGTAATTTTTACCTGTTTCCGTGAAGTTCATTCCACCAGTTGATAACGCACGGTCATACATAACTATACTGTGATATGTAACCTCATTGGTTTCATTGTCCTTGATTCCAAGTTCATATACAACTGCAATACGTCCACCACTCAAAGTGTCGTCGTCTGGGTAGTTGATGTACATAACTGGCGATACACTACCTGTTGCTGTTTCAATAGCATCTTTCAAGTCATCCATCGAATGGTATATCTCTTTTGCATCGTCACTAAGACAGTCATAAAACTCTTGATAACGTCCACCGTCATCAAAGTTAATGATGTCAAAATCACTATTCTTATACCCATTTATAACTGTAATCGGTGTATCGTCGTAAGGATTAGTCTCTCCGTCTTGAATTGAATAAGGTTGTGGCACAGAGAAAAACACACTGGTGCCGAAAGTTTCATTGTCCAGTTCATTGACTTCATATGGCTCAGTCTCTTGTTCTTCAAATACGAAACCTTGTACAGTGTTATATTTTGTTGCTGTAATTACCCAAGCAGGACCGGCGTTGACACCAGAGAAACCTAAAGTTCTCACGACTTGGAGTTTCTTCGACTTTTTCAAGTATTCTTGTGCAATATAGGGCAATTCGTATTTTGGATACTGACTGCCACGGAATTTTTCAGTACTGGTACCGCCAAAATATGCAGTAAACTCTTTCCAATCTTCAATTGGAATAGGTTGGAATGCAGGTCCTTTAACAGTCTCACCAGCGAGTCCCAGAGTGGTTATACCATTAGATTTGACTGAATATGGTATCTCAATCTCTTGATAGTATACACCTGGGGCTGTATGTACTCGTCTATTGTTACTTCTTTTTCCCATGATAACTAATTATTAATTATTTTTTATTATATATATATTATAAATAGTTTCACAATCTTCAAAATTCTTATTTTTTATCCAGACTGTCAAATTGAACCGTTCACTAGTTCTTGAAGACATTCTATATCCTCCATTTTTAATGGTAAATCCCCACATTTTTCAATATCTGACATATTGAGTCCACCATTATCTACTTCTACCAAAAAATCCATAATCGAATTATATACAATAACTTCACCGCTTGTCAAATCCGAAGGTTTTTCTATGATATTTGGAAACAATGTCATAATCCTTTTAACAGCATACTCACTGTACGCTGATATTTCGTTTTTAATTTTTATAAATTTGAGACCGACTGATAACGGAATTTCAATGTCCTGTTTTGTTATTCGTCCAAGTATTTCATCCGCTTTTATCATCGTACTGACTTTAATTTGTGCTTTCATGTTACAGTGGTTTTAGTATTAAATTAATTCACCTAGCAATAAAAATCAAAAAAATTCAGGAACTTAAGTTCCAGGCCATATAATATATAATACTAAAGAAAAAAAAATATATATAGATATTTTTTTTTTATTAATATATATACTAGAGTATTAATTAATAGGCCTGGAACTTAAGTTCCTGACGAAATCAAATAGTGAGTCCTGTAAAAATTAATTTGGACTTACGGTATTGGTTAATTTGGTAAATCTTTACCGTTACGTCATCACCCTCTAAGAGTCTAAACTCATTTCTGAAATCAACTTCCTCGTCATTTACAATGAACTTTATCTTTCTAGCATTCTCAACCTTATTCAAGTTAAGAATCATGTTGTCCTCGGATATGAACTTAATTTTTTCAACACCTTCACCAAATTCGATATCAAACAAAAATTTCTCATCCGTTATGTAATCAAGACTTACCTTATTGTTCCGTTTCTTATCAATTGGCATATTAAATTTCACCCTCTTCGGTTTCAGTTCGACTTTGATATTGTCTTTGGGTATAATATACCCAATTAGTTTAACGGATACGGATTGGGCAAAGAATTTACGTTCGTCAACACCATATGTCGTTTCATCACTAACATTATCCACCACCATTGGCATATAATGACCGTTAACACACAAATAACATTGCTTACTTGCAAACATATCGTTTACCTTTGTGTTAAATATGTTCAATTTCTCATACTTTGTGGTGAAGAATCCTATTCTATACATCAAATCTACCTGGATTGGCTGTTTCATTGAGATTATTTCATAACAATCTATTCCGTTTTCATCTTTAACCTCACGTATTCTCACAGTAAACCATCTTTCAGGTATGTTATAGTTACCACCTTCTATACTACCAAAGTTAGGGTTATTCTCCCTACTCACCGTTAAAAAGTTCATAAGCAAGTTGCCGTCATTATCTACATGTTTCCAAGTCTGTGAATATTCAGAAAACCTCTGGTTGCTGTATAATGTAAAGGCAGGTATTCTGTCGCCATTCTCATCAGTAATGTTTATCGTATCTTCAACATATCTAAAAAACTCTGTATCTATATCTTCATACTCCAATGGATTGGGCACAATTGGTTTATCCTCCAAGATTTTTTCTTGGTACGACAGTCTTTGACTTGGACCGCAGTCCTGCTTATGTAGTTTTACTCTTCTCATTATATCGCTTTAAATTCTTCATCACTTATTGGGGCACATTGTATAACCCTAAATCCAGTTTTATAAGCTCCAACAACAAGTTGGTTCGCTATATTAACCTTTCCATCGTCTGTAACAACCCAATAATACATCCTATTTTCTTCAATCATAACACCGATATAGTCACCCCTCTTAATATCAACCGAATACTTATCAAAGGTATTTAGATTTACATACACTTTCAAGTTTCCTTGAAGCACATATGCACCATTCTGTGTCTTACTATCATATGACTTGAGTTGGCTTTCGGATATTTCATAAAGACAAGGTATCTCGACAGGCATTTTAAACACAATATCTTTATTTGAATCCTTATACACACTGTTTTGCTGTGTTTTAACCAAGTCGACTTGATACACTACAACGGTCTGGTTAGTATCTTCCTCCAAATAGTCAGTCAATATATCCATCTCCATATCAAAATCTTCCTTGGAATAAAACAGATTGTTCCTTGTAATAGGTGTGGTTGTATTGTTAGGCATGAGTTTACTTTCTTTATAAATATATTTAAAAAAAATGTTGTATATTCGTGATATCAAGGCTATATTACCAATATGGGAAAAACAAGAATATCCAAAGCATACGAAATATTAGAAACTTACAACGGTACTAATAATCAAATACTGTATTACAAGAAGTTAAACGAACGAAAACAACTTGTACTTGAAGATTTTGGCGTACAGTATATATTAAAAAACTACGACTACGAGCCGTTCGAAGTCAATAAAATATTCGACATATCTACCGAACTCGGAGAGGAACTGCAAAAGAAAAATAACCTTGAGTTTACTCCAACTAAAATAAAAATTGCGAGAGTTATTGGAGAAATGGGCGGTTCTTACCACTGTTATGCTCAATATAGGCTATCAGTCCCAATGAAATTGATGTATCTACCTAAAAAATACATTCTAGGCAAATTGAAATACACAGACCCCTCAAAAATTGAGGTGGATTTCGACAAATACGACAATATGCCTTCGGCAAAGGGTAGGAAACTGAAAGAACATCAGAAGTCTGGAGTGAAATTCCTTTTAGCAAATCAGAAGTGTATACTGGCAGACGGTATGGGGCTCGGGAAGACGACCACATCAATAATAGCCTCTCTTGCAGGTGGATATGAAAATATTCTCATTATAACGACAGCCTCACTAAAGACAAATTGGAAGAAAGACTTGCTCTATTATGTCCCAGAAGAAGAGATTAACATTGTAAGTGGTAGCAAATGGACACCTGGTAAGAAGTTTACCGTTATTAACTACGATATTATCGACAACTTTTACGAAGTCCCAATGGAACCTGTGTTTACCACACAGATAATATATAAGCAAGACGGTACAGTCGGTGAGGAATTGAGAGTCCCAGTTATGGTCAAGGACAAAACTACTGGTAAAATGGTGCAAAAGATGCAGAAATCAAGGAAAAAAGCCGATATTAACGAAGCATTGAAAAATTCACCTTTATTCCTTGAAGATTACGACTGTGTGATTATTGACGAGGCACAGAAATTAAGCAATTACACCTCCAACCGATACAAATGTATTTCGGACTTCCTAAGAAAGTCATCGCCAAAAGGTATTTTCTTACTGACAGGTACACCGTTGACCAATGACCCAATGAACCTGTTTAATATTTTAAAACTTATAGACGCGGAAGTTACTTGGAATGTCAAGTTTTACAAGGAAAGATATTGTGGTGCTAGGGAAATGCACTTGCGTGACGGTAGGACTATACTAAAACCAGGAAAGCCATCACATCTCAACGAACTTAGGGAAAAGATAAAAGACATTTATATACGCAGACTTGCTTCCGAAACTGGCGAAATGGTAAATAAGACAGTGGAAAGGCGTTATTTCGACCTTACAGAAGAAGAAAGAGCCGAATACAACAAACTGTGGTCTGACTATATGAACGCACAGGAAAACGAGGAAATAACCCTTGACGACAGTTATCAGGAATTCTTTACATCAGAAGAAATTACAGACGACAAGGAAAAATATCGCCAACTCATCGAGGGTGGTCTTATACGCCAGTTCCTAGGTAAAACTATGGTTCAACATACAATAGAAGCAGTCAACGAATGCCTGGAAGATGGAGAAAAAGTTGTCGTTATCACCGTGTACCAAAAGGAACTGAATATGCTTAGAGAATATTACGGTGACAGATGTGTCGTGTATAACGGTAAGATGACTCCGAAACAAAAGGACAAGGCACAGGAAAAGTTTATGAATGACCCGAAAGTGCAAGTGTTTGTGGGTCAACTAGTTGCGTGCGGAGTCGGTCTTTCCCTCCCAGTGTCTAACAAACTCATTTTCAACAGTTTCTCGTTCAGTGCCTCGGACAACGCACAGGCAGAAGACCGCATATACCGTTTGACACAGACCAACGACGTAACTTGTACATACATGCTATTTAATGACTCATACGCACAGCAAATGTTTGACAAAGTGTTATTCAAAAAACAATTGTCGGACGACTTGATAAAATCAGAACAAAATAAGTAATATGGAAACAGACAAAATATACTTAGGCGACTGCCTTGAAGTGATGAAGGATATACCAGACGGAAGCATCGATTGTGTCATATGCGACCTCCCTTACGGAACAACCTCCAACCACTGGGATTCTATAATTCCTCTCGACCAGTTATGGAAAGAGTATGACAGAGTATGCAAACCAAACGCAGCAATCGTACTGACGGCAAGCCAGCCGTTCACCTCAATGTTGGTAATGAGTAACCCTAAGAATTTCCGTCACGAATGGATTTGGATTAAAAACAGAGGTTCTAATTTCGCAAACACCGTGAGAGAACCTATGAAAGAACACGAAGAGGTACTTGTGTTCAGTAAAGGAAAATGGACATATAACAAACAAATGCAGCCGCGTACCGGTGGCGGTGCTGAACGTGTTAAGTATAACGTTAAGTTTGAAACCAGTTCCACCAACTACCGTGAATTTGATACACGAAAGGAAAATAAACTTCCAGAACTGAGAGTACCGTCATCGTGGCAAAAGTTTAACACCGAAGTCGGACTACACCCAACACAGAAACCAGTAGACTTATTTAGATACCTTATCCGTACTTATACCAACGAAGGCGATACCGTACTAGATAATTGTTCAGGTAGTGGAACTACAGCCATAGCCTGTATTAAAGAAAATCGCCACTTTATATGTATAGAAAAAGAACTATCATACTGGGAATCATCAATCGAGCGTGTGAATAATTTGAAAAGCCAAACTTTATAATAATATGGGCTTGAATAAAATATATTTAGGTGACTGTCTTGAATTGATGAAAGATATACCAGACGGAAGCATTGACTGTGTTATTTGTGACCTCCCTTATGGCACGACTGCTTGCAAATGGGATAGCATCATCCCATTTGAGCCTTTATGGGAACAATATAACCGTATTACTAAACCTAATGCTGCTATTGTGCTTTTTGCGACTGAGCCATTTACATCAACACTTATTATGAGTAATCTTCATAACTACCGTCAAAAATTAACGTGGCTTAAAACACGACCAACAAATGTATTCAATGCTAAAAAACAGTTTATGAACTGGACTGAGGATATATGTATATTCTATCGTTCACTACCAACATTTAATCCCCAAATGCGTACTGATGGAAAATTTACATCAAAAAAAGTACAGCATACCAATCATGATAGAAGTACAGGAACTTTAGGACATACTGGAGAAAAACCTGGATATATCCACGAATCTAACGGTGGATTGTTTTACCCAAAATCTGTCTTGGAATTTAGTAATGTTAATTCCAATAAGGAATGTTTCCATCCTACCCAAAAACCAATTGAATTATTAAGATACCTTGTACGTACCTATACCAACGAGGGTGATACAATATTAGATAACTGTATAGGAAGCGGCACTACGGCTATCGCGTGTCTTAGGGAAAACCGCAATTTCATTGGTATCGAAAAAGAAGTGAAATATTTTGAAATAGCAAATAACCGAATTAAAGAAGAAATGTCAAAATGTCAATAGAGGATTATGATTATGTTGATAACAACGATAATGTCGATTATGAAGAAACAGAAACAAACGACAGTTTGTCAGTAGTATATATACAAAATATCGGTAAGGATATAGACGGAAAATATATATACCACTTCTACCTATCAAATAACCCTGACGAAGTATTCGCAGAAGGATGGGGCGACGTACCCGCCTGCAACGTGCCAAGAGACTTGATAAACATACCAGAAGATATGTACCAATACACCGTAGAAGGAAAAACAGAAATAAAACTTGATTTGGCACAGGATTGTTGCTGCCTTTCTATGCAGGATTCAAGAGATAACATTATCGCACTCGGATGGGAAAACCTTGACACAGCAGAAGTTTATCCAGAACCTAGAATAATAATTCATTTTGGCGATAAAATAGAAAACGTTGAGCAAATGTTCGCTCAACGTGACATTGTATTAAATTATGTTGAATAATTTACTAAGCACCATCGGTTAGCTTGCCGAATACGTCCAATTCTTCGCAGCCATAGCATCCTTATCCTCCTGTGTTAATTTGGCTACATTGTAAGCCCCCATAGCTATATTTTGTGAAGTTTGTCCACTCAGGTCGACAAGATTCGTTATTATGCGTTGTAAAGACTCGTGTGTTAAACTGTAATCACCTGTAATATTTAGATTCTTGCTGATATTTTTTGGTGGATAAAAATCTGCTAACCTATAGCAACTCCTGAAAGCATATAAATGTGCATAAGTTCCAGTAAATACACTAAAATCCATATCCCTGACATCAAGGTATTCTAATGAATAGTTATAAAAAAATAAATATCCATAAGAGGAACTATTATCATTTATAGTGACATCCGTAGGAAATAAACAATTTATAAATTCAATTTTTTTTACATTAGTACAAGTATAACAAAAATATTGATAAAATGCACCATTTGGATTTGTTACTAATGTTTTAAAATCGGCACCTCTTATTGAAATATTTTCTATTTTCTTACAAGTATTAAATAATGATGCAGCAGATGTGTAACGTGGTAAAACAGTATTGTTGTCATATATGAAATTTCTTAAATTAAAACAATAATAAAAAGCCATTCCATTCTGAGAATTACCTAATTTCCAACCACTTATATTTACTGAAGTAATACCAGACCAATAAAATATACTTGACAAATTTATATTAGTTACATCACCTGTACCTATTGCTAAAGCACTTAAATCAATATCTTGAATTAAACGGTTTGTCATATAAAACATACCACTTAAATTATTACACTTCACAGCATTTTCCCAAGTATTCAACCCTTTTATTTTACATAATCCGTAACAGCAATAAAATAAACTGGCGAAAGTAGTTACATTCGTTACATTCCAGTTTGACACATCGATTGATTTTAAATAATAACAGCAATAGAACATGGTTGAAACGGACGTGACATTAGTTGTACACCATCCAGAAAAGTCACCATCGGTATCAAAAAGGCTTGAACAAGAATAAAACATACTAGCAAGCGATTTTACTTTGTTTTTCGGTATATCCCAACCAGTATGTCTCCATCTTTGCATTCTGTAGTTTCCATAATAAGATTCGGTCATTGTTATATCTGTTGTAGTATTCCACCAATTCTTTGCAAAATCTATAATATTATCAGATTCCAAAATCCAAGAACGAAACTGTAAAAGAGTACCTCTAGGCATATTTCCATATCTCATTAAACAGGGATTTGCATTTAAAGGTAAATTATTTAAGTCGGTCCCAGGAAAAGTAGATGCACCTGTGGCAACAGTACTGACTCTATTAATTGTATTATAAGTTGCCTGTATTCTAATAACAATATAATCGTCTTCTAGTTCTGAAAAGTCGTAGGCTATATTATGAGAGGTTCCGCTAGTGTAAGTCAGCTCTGTGCAGGATTCGTGGATAGTATACACTCCATCAGACACATGACCATAAGACACCTTAAGGGTCGTAGCTGCTATATGAGTTATCATGAAGTAGGCATATTTAAACCTTTCATCCACCAGTTTGTAGAGTAGATATATAGTGTCATGTTCATTATCTAATTCCATACTTTCTATATCGTCCCATTCAGCTGGCTTGACCCACTTACCGTTAACAATGTTAAAGTAAGTAAGACTATCACTAATATCAGCCATACCTTCTATTTTTTCGGGGTATGTGGCAAATACGTCTGATTGAGTCTCCCCTGTCACATTCTTGATAGCACCCTTGATTGCTGCTTTCGTATCTAAAATCGATTGTAAATTTTGTGCTACTGTTGCCATTAATAAATGTTTAGATTAAATATTATGAATTTTGAACGCCCACTATTACTTCCAATATGCTGTTTATATCACCTAACGCATCATATACCGCCTTTGCTGAAGGATACTCTGTATTAGTGGAGTTTGAATTAATTGTTGTCACTTTGTTGAAAGTGTTTTCAGCCCAGTTTAACGACACCCATTGGCCGTTACCTTGGAGATAGCCGTTGGTATTGGTTACAACTGGGGCTAATCCCGCTGATTGTACACTCACTATTCCGTATGTTGTACCCATCTCAACAGCCAATGCGTCAAGAGCGTCGTGTATGTTGTTTATGTTCTGAAGTGACGGTACGTTCGAACTATATTTAAAGTCGTTATCCAAACCGACGCTGTTTTTCACGGCTGAGAAAGCCTCTTCTGTGACATTTTCATTGTCAATTATAGCATCAAGAAACGCCTTGCCTTTATTATCTAATTTATTGATTGCTATTTGGAGGGCATCGTTATTTTGCACCGTGTTATTTTGTATTGCGGTATCGAATGGAACGTCAGTTGTTACCTGGTAATTTGGAGAGTTATAGTTTGAAATTTTATCCACCACAACCCAAGTTCCGTCTCCTTTTAAAAATCCGTTTGTATTAGTCACCGTAGGGGCAAGACCGTTTGAAGACGTATTAACGACAGTCTGCAATCCAACAGTTGACACAGCAAGTGCATCTATTGCATCGTGGACAGTAGTGATATTTTGAAGTGATGGCTGGTTGGATGTGTATCTGAAATTACTATCCAGTCCGACATTAGTCTTAATAGCGTCAAACCCTTCTATAATAACTCTTTCATCGTTAACTATTGCGTCTACAAGTATTTTAGTCTTATTATCGAGTTTGTTAATTGCTTGCTGATGGGTGTCGTTGTTTTGTACGGCGTTATTCTCTATTGCCGTATCGAAACTAAGGTCGCCTGTAATATTATAAACAGGTGACGTATATGCCGTAATTCTATCAATTGATATATTAACCGACGAGCCGTCACAATATTCTAGAATTAAAGTACCGCTATTTGTGTTGTATGTTGCGTTCTGTACCATAGACCCAAATAGGTTGGCACTATTAGTAGTAGAATTAATGCCACAATAAATCCTATTGGTTGTCTTATCAAGTACCAATGCACCGTCAATACTACACAGACTGTTAATCTGGGCAGGTGTGTATTCGTTTTTATATACAGTAAATAATGGCATTTGTAATCAACATAAATTAAATATCGCCCATTTTAGTATTCCCAAATATAGGTCTTTCGCTATTAATGTCTTTTCTATATTTTTCTATTGTTTGAAACTCACTTGGATGTTCCAGTGTAATAAACACAATGTAGTCTTCTCCTTCCTCGTCGTTTTCCAAGGTGGCTTCAATGCTTTCACCGTTGAGGAATTCTTCGATATTTTCTACAGGTATATCCAGTCTGTGACCGTTCGTATCAACAGCAGTATACATATTACCACATTTGGTACACTTAACAATATGTAAAGTGCCGGCACTATTTATCTTAATATCACATCCCTCTATGTTTTGTTTCTGTCCAATCGTTTGGTCGCCTTCTGGATTAACTCCGTACAAATAATCCTTGCCCTCTTTCGTGACTATTTTAACTGCTTCCATTACAATTTCTTTCAATTGTTTTTCAGTTAAATCATATGTTCTGTCCATAACTAATATATAATTAATATTATTTTAATATAAATATTAAAACAAAAAAAATAAAAAGCAAACTATTGAAAAAGTTCACTTCTATATACTTGTTAGCACGCAAAACTATGTAAATAGTTGAAAATAAATGAAGCGAACTATTTTGAATTGAGTCCGCTTCGCATATATGTTTGGTATGTGTGCTGTGGTGTTCGACTATGAGATATCCAAAATGGCTGCTTAACGAAGATACTTAATGTTATTTTCTTTTAGGTTTTAGTGCCTCATTAATTGCTTTTCTTACTATTTTATGCAAAACACTTTCTGCAACACTCTTATTGTCCGCACTATCGGTGTCCATAGTACCGAACTGTGCCCTTAGATTCGGGACATCTTTCTGCATAAAGTTATAGAAAATACGATAGTAATAATTTCTATTGGCTGGCTGTAAATATTCCATTGCCTTATTGTACTTAGTATCATCTACCTTACCTTCTTCATATCTTTTCTGATATACTTTACGTGTAATTCCAATCAGTTCGTTGAACCTGTTTAAAATGTTAGTATCTAGTTCAATATCATTCTTGGCTTGTGAAATACCAGTTTCCCTATTACCCATAAGCACGTCGCAAATTGCCCTTGCAAGAAGTTTGGATTTCAGTGTAGAAAATTTAAAAGTACCTTCTTTCGATGCCTTTATAGCATATTCAAGTTTTCCTGCTAATTCATAAAACTGGCTGTTGCCTGGGTCGAAAGGCTTTAGTTCATTTGAAGTATCATCATTATAGTCGTCTATCTTGTCAGTACTTCTACCCTGGACGTCCGCTTCTCCACGACTAAACGCAGCAGGAAGTTCCAATTGGATATGTTCATCCTTATCCGTCTTATATTTGTTAGCCATATCAGCATCACGATAAAAGTCAATAGTCTGGCGATATAATATATTATTAAAAAATTTTTTAACACCAGTTATGCCATCGTTTTCAAAAGCCTCCACAATTTTTTTCTGAATAAGTGGGGTATTTTTATCAGTAAACGTCGACAAATATATTTCACTCAAAGCCTCTTTAGTAGATAACTTTCCCAAATTATCCGAATAATGGTTGTCCCTAACACCCCAATTCTTAATATTTCTGTATCCTTCTTGACGATAACTTGCCAAAATCTCCCAATAATGGTCTTTAACAGACTGGCTATCTGGTCCTTCTTCTTTGTAAGCTTTAACAAAGTCTTGTACAATAATTTCAAAATCTTTCGGATTGTCACGATAACCGTCAATATCTTCAAGCACTAATCTTATAAGTGACTTTAACTGTTTTTCGTTTAATGTTATAACTTTCTTCATGTCAAATAGTATATTTTTTATATAAATAGTTATCAATTCGATTATTTAATAAGTTTTATCTGTTGCAATGAAAACACGCAATAATCGTCAACGTCCACAGAACAATTAGGGGTTTCCCCGATGTTTCTAATTATAACCCCATCATAGTCCAATTCACCTTTTTTTACATAATATTGTACCAAATATGGTACATCGCCTATTTCCCATTCATCTTCATCTTCTTGTACAGATTTCCAAATAACAGACGGTAAAATCTTTGTCAAAGACGGGTCGTCAGGACTTTTATTCGGCGTACCATCTTCATCACAGCAATATTGCCAAAGTCTATCAGTCCAACCATCAAAAAAAGATGGTACTATCAATGGTTTGTGCATCGTAAGCATAAACTGGTGAGCCTCACCAAAATATTTTCCAAGCGGTTTGTTACTAAACCATATAACATCTTTGAACTTTTCTTCTGAAAGCGGCTCACCACAACGCCATACAGGCCCTATATTGAATTGTCTACCGCTTGTAAAATCCTCGTACACTTCAAGGATAATCCTTTTTATGTCAGATTCAGTAAGTGTGAATACTCTTTTCATTTTTTTATGCAACTGTCATTAATGGTTATCACCAAGTCTTCCTGAATCGGCACGATTAGTTCCCCAGCAGGAAAAACCATACCGTCTGACACAATTTTGTCGTTAAACACAATGTGGAAATGACCGATAAACACGCCAGATTCATTGGTGTCCCTCTTTTTCCAAGAATATTGTAGGAAATATCTTTCCTCGCATCCGCTTTCCTCGTCATACACGACTTCGGCTTCGGCTTTTGCTATTTTTTTTATACCTGTTTCGGCATTTGTCATCGTAAAAGTGACCGAATCGGCTGCCTGTATAGCCAAATAGAACTTACGGTAGTCGTTACGACCGTCGTTAATCAATTCTACCCGTAATTTTGGTAAAGTTGCATCTTTATTTATCGAAAATAGGTAACTCACTAACTTTTTCTATTACTTTTTATTAATTCTATATATAATAAATACTTTAATAATAAAAATTATGCCTGTAATATAATAGGTTTATTCCATATAGTGCGTGTATAACCGCCTTTTTGGACAATCGTGATAGTATCTATTTGTATTGGCGTATCATACTCTAATGTTATTTCATATTCATCTGGATAACATATGTTGGCGTTTACGGTTGTTTCCCAATCAATATCTTCTGGTCTAACCCACCCTTTAAATGAAATTTCAACCCCATGTGTAGCATCAATAACCTGACCAAAAATGTAAGACCAATATATACCCAAATGCCCACCATATTCATTGTTTAAATCGTAACCTAATTTACCAACTTTTAGTAAATTAGGTATTTTTATATTTCTTTCGATGTAAATGAGGCCGTTGTTATTGATGGTTATGTTAGACAAAATAAAATCTAATGTTTTCTGTATTTCATTGTCGATAAACTTGGCTTTTAAATCATCGTCTTCTTCATCATAACCGTTTTCCTCGCAATATTCACTGAATTCATAATTCAACGAATCCTCCACGTTATAACTTGTATTTATGTTGCCTATTATATCACGTAAATTACGGCAATCGATTTTAAGTGTGCCGAATTTACCACTTGATTTTATATAGTCGATAAATTGATGCAGATTATCATTTGCACTTTCGGCTATGGCAGATTTAACACATTCATTTATGATATATTTTAATTTATCCTTCATTATAATAACGACTCTTACAATAATAAATATTTATATAATATAAAACAAATTTAAAAATGATTATAGACCAAGAAAAAAAGGAACTATTTGACCTTTGCAGACATAAACTGGGTGCCCCTATAAGGAAAGTCGAACTGACAGACGAACAACTGTGTTCGCTTCTCGAAATAGCACAGAAAAACTACGCTGAAAGGGTACAGAACTTTATCATAGAGTCCAATTGGGCTTCATTCTACGGCAGAACCAACCTCAGTTCTATGACAAATGTAGACTGGGCTTGGGCTTTATCAGTACGTACCTTAGACATGAGCCGACAGTTTTCATATTATTTTTCAAAAGAGGTCGGATTACAGCAAAGAGGACCTTGGGAACTTAAAAAGGACTTCTTTGAAATTGAGGCAGGAAGACAAGTGTATGTAATTCCTGCTGGACGTGAGATAAATAAGGTACTTTATATCACCACCCCAACAACTGATTCAGCCCTTTTTGCCAACTATGGCGGCATTACGGCTGGCTTCGGTGGCGGTGTTGTAGGACAACTCGGTCTTGGTGGGGGTGCGGCATTTGCTGGAATGGCTGGTGCTGGATTTGGCGGTATGTACGCTATGCCGCTTTATGATGTCGCCCTAGTTTCAGCCGACATGAAAGAGAAAAACAAATTCCTTGGCTGTGACCTAACTTACAAAGTCACTGCTGGACCTGACGGAACACACTTTATCCACCTTATGTCCGTACCTGGCGGTAGGTTTGAAAAATTAGGCGGTTTCGGAAGAAGGCATCCAATGTTTTGTTGGTACACATATTACGACACCAGTAACCTAAGTGCTGACGATTGTGACAGTCTGTTACGCAACAACGGCGACGTGCTTCTCTCGCCAGACCAAGTACCGTTAAGTAATATGGACTTTGCTTTCCTTAACGCACCAGCAAAGACCATTGTCCGTCAACTGTTTATTGGTGAGGCTGCTGAAACCCTTGGTTTCGTTCGAGGTAAGTTCTCTGGTAATATCAATATGATTGCCAGTCCCCTTACAATGGACTATAATATGCTTATAACTTTCGGACAGAAAGAAAAGGACGCTGCAATACAAGTACTTACGGAAAGATTGCAGAGAATGAGCCCTTGGGCTATGATGGAACAGAACGCAAACCTAGTAAAGAATTTAATAGAAATTAGAAAGGGTATACCTCTCGGAATATACGTGAAATAATAATTTAACACAAAATAGAATGGTTGAAAGACCTGTTTGCTATAATATTGGTACATAGGTTATAATATATTGATTTGCTTAAAATACACTACCATATATTTTGTGCAAAATTAAATATTTTATATTCTTATACGGCAAAAAATTCTAAAATGTAATTTTGTTGTATATTTATGATTTGAGAGTAATGCCATCTTGTATGGCTATAACCAATAAATATACATAACATATGAGCGAATTGAAAAGGGCTAAAAAAGCCACTAACGAAGAGGTTGATTCCTTTCTCAAGGGAAGTGACCCACAGGAACGAATAATCAAGGTAGAATGTTCCTATGACGATGCCAGAGCCACTGTAATATACAGGGACGAAGAAGGGGTCAAACATTACGAAAAACAAGACTTCTATCCATTTTGCTGGGCTAAACAAGAAGCAGGCAGGCTTATGTTTGACGGAAACAGAAACCTGCTAAAGATGAAACTAATGGAATATGGTATATCCTGCAAGGGACTTATCATCGCCAACGAAGAAGGGTATGTGCCTGAAAGAATGGAAAACGGATATAGGATTATGTTCAAGGCTGAACGACCAATGTCCAACAAACAGTTTTCGTCATTTTTCGATGAGGCGAAAGTACCATTAAGGCCAAAAGAAAAAGACAAGACATACGGAAAAAGACTATATATCTGCGTGTCCCCAGCCGAACAATTTATGATTGAAACCGGCAAAAGACTGTTCAAGGGATACGAATCCTACGATGATATTGTTAGAATGCAGTTCGATATTGAAACCACTGGTCTTGACAAGAAACACGACCTCATAGACCAGATTGGCATTAGGACGAACAAAGGGTTTGAAAAAGTTATAGAGGTTCTAGGAGATACGCCAGACGAAAAGTTAGAAAACGGCAGGAAGGCTATCAACGAGATGTTCGACATCGTGGACGAGATAGACCCAGATGTAATAGCGGGATATAACAGTGAGGCATTCGACTATGAATTTTTCGATGTTTTTCTTAGAGAACATTTTGATGTCGAAATGGCTGACGAAACCAAAAGACCGACACTGAAAAACGGTTGTTATAAAAAGAAACAGCAGTCTATCCTCAAATTAGGTGGCGAGATGGAATATTACTACCCAACAATTATTTGGGGTAAACACGTGGCAGACTGTCTGTTTTCCGTGAGACGTGCCCAGGCATTGGATTCAAACATGAAAAAGGCAACCTTGAAATATATTACCCAGTATTCCAAGATTGCTAAGAAAAACCGTGTGTACCTACCAGGTAAGATAATCAACCAGACTTGGGCTGACCTTACCGAAACATATGCCTTCAATGACGAAAACGGTGACTGGTATAAGATTACCGATACCAAGCCTTTGAAAGAGGGTTACGAAATCGTTACTGGTCGCTATATCGCCGAAAGGTATCTGTTGGACGACCTTTGGGAAACCGACAAGGTTGAATTACGATATAACGAATCCAACTTCCTTGTGGGTAAGATGCTTCCTGTGAACTTCGAAAGGATGTGTACTATGGGTACGGCAACAATTTGGAAGTATATTATGCTTGCATGGTCATACGAACATAACCTTGCCATTCCATTAGAAACGAGTGCCAGACCATTTACTGGCGGTCTGTCAAGACTTCTCACGGTGGGGTATATCCCAAACGTCTTGAAATTGGACTATAACTCACTTTACCCGTCAATCATTCTCACATTTGGTATTAAGAGCGAAATTGACATATCCGATGTGATGTCTGCCTTGCTTGAATACATTCTTACTAACCGCGAATACTATAAAGGATTGAAAAGTAAGTATGGAAAACTTGCAGAAAAATACGATAGTGAATGTACGGCACTTATCGAATCCTTGCGGTCTAATCCCGAATATATGGGTATGGACGACAAGGCTTTCGGTCGTACAGTAGGGAAAAATCCACAGTTGATATTATTACGAGTAAAACAGGAGGAGGCAGCAGCACTTGAAACAAGGAACGATAAGATGCAGTTACCTCTAAAAATTACAGGGAATGCTTATTTCGGGTCGTTCGGTGCAGGCGGAGGAGTATTTCCGTGGTCTGATATTGACTGTGCTGAAGAAACCACTTGTTGTGGTAGGCAGATGCTTCGGTTGATGTTGAAATGGTTCAGTGATAAAAAATATCAGGGTATCGTTTGTGATAGCGTTACAGGTGACACGCCTTTGTTTGTGAGGCATATTGATACAAATATGATATCAATTAAACCAATCAGTGAGTTGTTTGGTTGTGAAAACGTTGAACGGTATGACGATGGTAGAGAATATGACCGAAACGAAAAGAATTATGAAATCCTATGCCGTAGCGGATGGGTGAAGCCTAAGTACTTCTACCGTCACGAAACTGACAAACAGTTATACAGGGTTGTGGACGAACATAAAGGTATGACCGTGGATGTAACCAAAGACCACAGTCTGTTTGATTCAGAAAAACATGAAATAAAGCCAGAACAGGTAACCAAGGACACAAAGCTTGAATACTACAATGGTGAATCGATATTTGTGTTTAACACGATAACCGTTCCAGACGACGTGATTTTGAAAACTGTAATGGATTTGAAGTTCAAACAGATAAATGAGATTCCTGACGAAATCCTAAACGCCACCATAGAATGTAAGGATAAATTCTTGGAAGCTCTATTTCTGACAGATACTCAAATTACGTTGGAAAAATATAATAAAACGATTGTTGCATCTATTAATTACATAAAAAATGTTATTTCTAATATATAAATTAATTTTGAAAAAATATTTATATATGGAATAAATTTTTATATATTAGACATTATGAGCAAAAAACTAACAACGCTAGAATTTATAAAAAAAGCCCAGAAAGTACATGGTGATAAATATGACTATTCAAAAGTGGTATATTGTAATAGTAAAGAAAAGGTAATAATAATCTGCCCAGCACATGGGGAATTTTTACAGAGACCAAATGACCATTTAAATGGAAATGGATGTCCATTATGTAATACTAAAAATAAATCAAATACCGATGATTATGTTAGAAAAGCGACATATGTCCATAATGGATATTTTAATTATAACAAGACTGTGTATAAAAACGCTAATTCAAAAATAGTTGTCACTTGTCCTATTCACGGTGATTTTGAAGTTAAAGCTAATAACCATTTAAAGGGATGTAATTGTATTAAATGCGAACGTGAAGGAATACATCACAAAGTTACTAAGTTAACTAAAAATAATAATAGGACGAAAAAATTAAATAAAGAAGAAATTATTAGCCGAATCCATAACTTATATGGTGAATTATATTCTATACCAGAATTTGAATATGTTAATAATAATACACAAATAACTCTTTATTGTAATAAAATTGATGATTTTGGATTTGAACATGGTGAATTTAGAATTAAGCCATCACATTTATTTAGTGGTGAAGGATGCCCTAAGTGTGGTAAAAATTATAGAATGACAACAAAAGAATTTATTAAACGGGCTAGTATCATACATGAAAACAAATATGATTATTCAAAAAGTGAATATAAAACAACACATAAAAATATTACTATTATTTGTCCAGAACATGGAGAATTTCAACAATCCCCAGCCAACCATTTAAAGGGTCAAGGATGTCCATTATGTAGTTGTTCTAAATTAGAAAATGATATAAAGCAATTGTTAAATGAAAATAATATAAAATATATACAACAAAAAACATTTTATTGGCTGAAAAATGAAAAAAATTTATATTTAGATTTTTTTCTTCCTGAATATAATATAGCGATTGAATGTCAAGGCGAACAACATTTTAAACCTGTAAAATTTTCAAATTCAATTGATGAAAAATTTTTGTTTAAAAAAACAATAGAACGTGATATTATAAAAAATAAATTATGCAGTGAAAATGGTATAAAAATTTTATATTATAATACAGAACGTTATAATGATTATCGTTTTAATTTAATTACAACAAAGAATGAATTAATTAATGAAATTTTAAACAATAAAATATGAAAACAAAAAAATTAGCAAAAGATGTCCGTATTGTGTACGATATCTCTGCCGATGGCAGTTTTGTAAATGCCCTCGGTATGAACATACTACACAATACGGATGGTTAGGTATGAATTTCAAACAACCAGACGATTTTGAATGGTCTGACGAACATCCATATGTCTCTACTGGTTTAAACCGAAACACCGAGGAAGGTAAGAAGTATGTAGGGGCTTACGGGGACTTGGCTGAGTTCAACGACCTCTTTATGCGTAGAAAGAACGGGCTTGATATTGATGAGTTCGTACCATCTTCCTGTTATATCGCACGAAAGAACTATATGGACTTGCTAGATGTTAAAAAACAGAAAGTTAAATTAGTCGGCAACACAATTAAAAG